>OBXV01000063.1_pt1 | contig 157433 bp, 129 predicted proteins | sample 1495451 | NCBI WGS metagenome assembly OBXV01 (sample SAMEA2580178, study PRJEB22360) | human gut metagenome | biome: human gut; feature: human-associated habitat; material: faeces | place: Denmark | collected 2008/2010 | reverse complement strand
CAAATTTCAAAAAATATTTTGGGAATAAACGCCCTACGCCAGAAGAATACATTTACAAGATTACGAAAAAGACAAAAGTTTAATAAAGTTATTTGCTACCTGCGGAGCAGATCAGCAAATAGATAACGCAAAAAGGGAAAAACAAGAAGCTGATTACTTCTTGCTCTCCCTGCTGTTCAAGATACCGTCAATCGTACCTTGAATGATTTTTAATTCGTTATCACTCAATAAATCAAGAGAAGTTTCTATCTGACGGCGAGCTGTACTTTTTACGACATTCTCTGCTGGATAGAAATATTCGTCAACTGATATATTGAACATGGTAACTAAATCATGGAATAATTGAAAGCTGGGGTGCGACCCGATATTTTCAATATCTGCGATATGGCGTTCTCCATAGAACACTTTATCGCCTAAATCATTACGAGAAAGCCCTGCTCTTTCACGGGCTTCTCTGATTGCCAGTCCTAAAGGTCTGAAATCAAAAGTTTGTGTTTCTTTTGCTTTTCTCATTTTAAATCACCTAGCATGAGTTTATACTTCATGCGATGTATTTAGAATGTGTTAAAATTGCATATAGTATGCAGTAATAATTCAAAAGCTGTTATCGTGTGCGGTAAATAAAAAAAACCGTTCCTAGATAATATACTTTTGTGCGTCTTGAAAAATAACGGGACGGTTTTGGATATAACCAGAACTGTCCTTTTTTATTGGCTCTGGTTAAAGGGGGCTATACCATGATTGCATACGGAAGAACGCTTTGCCGTTCTCAACTGGATAAATATTTCAGTCCACTATTACAATCATTATACCCTTTATATGAGTTAAAATTTCATATCAATAGAATTTATAAAACAGTCCGTTTGTGTAATTACACATTATCGGGCTGTTTTTGTTTTTCAAAAAAATTTTTTTGAAAATCTTGGTAGCTTGCCACCTCTTTGGGTAGTTAGGGTGCGGAAAGGGGGAAATAAACAAAAGTTTATTTCAATCCAGCACGGAAAGGAGGTGAGCAAATGAAAACATCTTCTTTCAAACAAGCCATTGAAGCACAGTTTGATTGCCTTTCAAAAAAAGTAATTAAACGTGCAGTAAAGAAAGGCTACCGTGATATGAAAAGGCGTGAAAAACACGAATGTTTATTTTCGGATATTCCAGATTATGAACAATCACGTTTTGGAGAATTGGATAAATACGAAAGTGATTATACTGTATTCAATATCTTAGGCATTGAAGTCTGGGTTGAGGACGACCAGTTAAGCGAAGCCCTTAAAACATTGACAGAGAAGAAACGCAACATTATTTTGTTGTCCTACTTTATGGATATGTCGGATAGTGAAATCAGTGAATTTATTAAAATTCCCCGCTCTAACGTCCAGTATCACAGAACAAAAACACTTGAAGCAATGAGAAAAATTATGGAGGAACGCAAATGAAGAAATACGAACATCTGCCTTTTGAAGTTATTTTATCAGCAACAGAGGGCGACCCAGAAGCGATTGAAGCCGTTATGAAATTTTATGACGGTTACATTTCCAAACTGTGCCTGCGTAAATTGTATGACGAACACGGTAACGTCTGCATGGTGGTAGACGCAGATTTAAAAAACAGAGTGCAAACAGCATTACTTGATATGCTGATGAATTTTGAAATTGTAGTGATGTAGTACATACAAGTGAAGTCTGGCACGTCCCCCTTTCCTGCCACTTCACTTGTCATTCTATTAAAATCAAAATCTGAAAGTTGATTTTAATAGGCTGAATAGCCGATAGCTCTTTGACAACTGAATAAAGCAGACAGATACGTTTGTGAGGTAGCAAGCCACGGGAACTGTACGCCACGACCTTTCCAAAAGAAAGCGAGCGACCCACGCAGTGATCCGAGAGCGACTGTTGGAAAAGTCGTTTTGCCACGACCTATCCTCACAGAATAATGATACGTCCGCATGGTGCGGTTCTGCCCACAAGAATGGGAATAGTTGAGATACTAACGGAGCTTTCCAAAGCCGTCTGTCTGCTTCTGTAACTTATAAATAGACACACAGTAAAGGGGGTGTTACATTATGTTAAATACTGATGTGTTAAATGATGTGATGTTCCAGCGAGGTAAGGTGTTGGAATATGAATAAAACGAAGATAAGAGCAACGGAACAGCCGATTGCTGTTGATATAGAGGGACTGTCTGCTATGTTATCTTGTGGTCGTGCTACTGCTAGAAAGATTGGTGAGCAGGCAGGAGCAAAAATTGTGATAGGTCGCAGGGTTCTTTATTCCATAGAAAAAGTCAAGAAATACTTGTTATATTTGGAAGAATAGAGCGATTTTCTATTTATGTTCTCTGGCGTGTGTAGTATAATAAGAAAGGACAAAGCACGCTGTGAGAACAAGAAAAGAGGCTTTTTCAGAAAGGAATGGTTCTCATGGCAATTAGTAGAAAAGACCCAAAAGGAAGAAAATTAAGAGAGGGCGAAAACTGGCGTAATGATGGAAGATACAGTTATCGTTATACAGATGTAAGAACAGGCAAGAGATTGACAGTCTATGCACAAGATTTACCAGAGCTTCGAGAAAAAGAGAAACAGATTGCAAAGGATATGGAAGATAACATATTGACAGACGGAGCAATCAAAAAAATGACGCTCAACACGTTATTTGAGCGTTATATGGCAACTCGTGAGCTGGCTGATACTACAAGAGTTAGTTATGTTCGTGCTTGGGAAAACAGAGTAAAAGACGAGATTGGAAATATTAAAGTTGTTCAGCTTTTACCCTCACATATTAAAGCGTATTATGCGAAACTTTCCAAAGCTGGATATGCTTATTCTACAATCAAGTATATTCACAACCTGCTTTATCCTGCATTAGAAATGGCTGTTGATGATGATATTATCCGAAAGAACCCTGCAAAAAGTTCCATTAGTGATTATGGAAAACCAGCAGAGGAAAAAGAAGCCTTAACAGTTTCTCAACAAGAAAAGTTTATGGAGTTTGTAAAACAGAGCAATGTCTATAACACATATTATCCTATGTTTACCATAATGATTGGTACGGGGTTAAGGTGTGGGGAGCTTATTGGTCTTACATGGAAAGATATAAACATCAAGGCAAAAACGGTTAATGTAGACCACCAGCTCATTTATAAGAATTTAGGCGACGGTTGCAAGTTCCATATCTCAACACCAAAAACGGAGTCGGGTATTCGTATTATACCTATGACACAAGAAGTTGCAAAAGCCTTTGAGGAACAAAGGAAAATCAATTTTATGCTTGCAAAGGATAAGAGCATTGAGGTGGACGGGTATTCGGGGTTTGTCTTTACAGCAAAATCGGGCAGACCGCTTATGCCGAATGGCGTAAATAGTGTTTTATACAACATTGTAGACGCATATAACAAAACCGAAGTAGAGAGAGCAAAAAAAGAGCATAGGAAAGCAGAGCTGTTACCAAAGTTTTCAGCTCATGTAATGCGTCACACAGCTTGTACCAGAATGGCAGAGTGCCGTATGGATGTAAAAGTTCTTCAATATATTATGGGACACGCTCATATAGATGTAACAATGGAAGTGTATAACCATATTGGAGAGCTGACAAGGATTGAAAATGAGATTGCAAGACTAGATAGTATGGTGTTAAATGCTTGACACCACAAAAAGAAAAATTGGTGTCAAATTGGTGTCAAAACAGAAAAAATCACAATTTCAAAAGAAATAAGATACTGCAAACCATTGATTTTAAAGGGTTTGCAAAAAAATAACAAAAATATTAGCACTCACCTCTTGACTCTGCTAGCAACAAGTGTTATATTACATATAGAACAAAGGAAGGGAAATAAAAAGATACAAAACCTGCATCTTTCGTTTCCTGAAACCTCCCGGTTCCGTAATAACACATATTAACATAGATAATAAAAAAAGGAGAGATGACTTATGTTAATGCCTAGTATTTTTGGAGAAAACTTATTTGATGATGACTGGATGAACTTTGGATTCAATGACAACTTCTGGGGAAAGAAAAATCCATTATATGGGAAACATGCTCAGAACATGATGAAAACAGACATCCGTGAAAAAGACGACAGCTATGAACTTGATGTTGATCTGCCAGGCTTTAAAAAAGATGAAATCAAAGTTCAGCTGAAAGACGGCTATCTTACCTTATCCGCTGCCAAAGGTCTTGACAAAGACCAGCAGGATAAACAGGGCAATTACATCCGCAGAGAGCGTTATGCAGGCACTATGAGCAGAAGCTTCTTTGTAGGAGAGGATGTTGCCCAGGAAGATATCCATGCCAAATATGAGGATGGCATCCTGAGGCTTTCTGTACCAAAGAAAGCGCCGAAAAAAATAGAAAACACCGGCTATATTTCAATTGAAGGCTGATGCTTTCATCTTCTCTTTATTCTCCGGGGTCTTTCAGACCCCGGTTTTTATATACCTTATTCTGACTGGCGGCTCTGTATCTCGCTTACATTCTCAGCCGTTACTTTCTGATAGGGAAGACGAATATATTTTCCATCCTGAAGCGTATATTCAGGACTGAGGTCCTTTTTCAGAATAAGAGAGCCCGCCAGCTCCAGCATTCCCTGGGCCTGTCCTTTTGCATCATTCAGAACAGTGCCAAGAAGCTCTCCCTTTTCTACGGCTTTCAGCCCTACATCTGTTCCGTCAACTCCCAAAATCACCGGCCAGTTATCTGACTGACTGTCTATTCCACGGGCTTTAAGAGCATCAGCGGCTCCCAGAGCCATATCGTCATTATTGGCAAGTATCACTTCTATCTCATCTCCATAAGAATTAAGAAACGGCGTTATTTTATTAGAGGCCTGATCTCTGTTCCAGTTGGCAATCTCATCAGCAAGCTTTTCTACTGTGTATCCACTTTCTGTAATTTTATTGATCACGGACATACTGCGTACCATGGAATCATTATGTCCTGCCTCGCCTTCCAGCATCACATATTGAAGAATGCCGTCCCCGTTTTTGTCAATAGATGCAAAATCCTGATTGCATTGTTCTACCAGGATTTCTCCCTGAAGCTGCCCGGATTCAAAAGCATCTGCCCCTACATAATAAAGCTCCTCCCAGCGTTCCAGATCTTCTTCCACCAGCTCTCTGTTAAAAAATATCACTGGAACATGATTACTTTTTGCTTTTTCAATAATGATGGAAGCGTCCGTTCTGTCAACCAGATTAATGCATGCAAGATCACATCCTTCTTCAATAAAATTTTCCATTTGATCATTTTGAGTAAACTGACTCTGATCTGCATTCTGAATATTCAAAGTAATGGAAATTCCCCAGTCCTTTTCCTTTTCTCTGGTATATGACTGAAGCTGGGAAATGATTTCTGACATAAATGTATCATATTGATCGTACACACTGACACCGATCTTTATGTTCTGTGGCTGTATTTCCGCGGCTTTTTTACTGTGCGAACATCCACTGAAAACCACTGTCATACAGCATATTCCTGCCAGGATCCATGTTCTTTTTTCCCTGTTCACTTTCCCTTCCTCCTACGGATCAGATATCCGAGAACAGCAAACGTTCATTTTCATCTTCATACAGAGATTTCTTTGTTACTGTTCTGTATCTGATGCTGGTATTTTTCTCTATCCACTCTTTTTTCTTATTTTCTACCAGGCAGGTAAGCCCCTGATATCCCATGTTAAATTCATTTTGATAAACCAGCATGGAAATATCTTCGTTATCCAGATCATTTACCGTCTGAGCAGTGTTTCCGGTTCCATATATTTTACAGATGTCCTGATTTTTTCCCCGGCTCTGTCTGCTCTCTTTCCACAGTGCGGCTGCCCGTTCTGTTGTGCTTTTATCCAGGGTTACCAGATAAGGAATCTGGTCAAAAAGCCCGGCGCTGAAGTCTCCGCCAAGACTGCTTATCAGCACACTCTGTTCTGCCTGCTCCAGTGTATCTTTCAGGCCTTTATAGCGCAGGCTCACACTGTCCCTCTGCATATTTTCTGTTATGATCGTTACCTTCCTGGGGTTTCCTGTCTGTTCCATATCCTGAAGAACAGCCTCCCCCAAGGCCTTTCCCATAGCATAATCATCAGACCGGATCACAGGAAAAGAATCTCCTGCGCCTGTTTCCACAAAAATAATCGGAATAGAAATCATCATATTTTCCAGGACTTCCTGAATCTCCCGGCTGTTTACAGCAGCCATTAAAATACCTGAACTTTTTCCGCGGATCTCCTTATTTACTTCCTTTATCTGATCTTCTGCCGTATCATTTTCTGAAAGATAAATATAATTTACATCTACGTTCAGATCTTCTTCTGCCTGCATGATTCCCTGAATAAGAGTTCCCCATTCATCCTCTGTATTCTGATAAAGAATCACTGAATAAACATCCGAAGACTCTTTTTTCCGGGCAAAAACCCCGTAGTAATACAGGCCGCCCAGCGCGGTCACAGCAGCCAGAAGGAGCGCCAGACTTTTCCACTGAAGCCGTTTCTTTTTCATTGTCTGTCCCCCTTCTCCACACTGGAAGCCTCTTCTGTTTTGGGAAGATGAATACGCACGGTTGTTCCTTCATCCGGCTCACTTTCAATTTCCAGTCCGTACTCTGTTCCAAAATAAAGCTGAATACGCTGATGTACATTTTTCAGCCCTATGCCCGATCCTCTGCTCCGGGTTTCAGATTCCTCTGTCAGAAGTCCGGCCACCTGCTCCTCCGGCATTCCCGGACCATTATCCGCCACCTCTATAAAAAGTTCCTGATCTTTTGTATAGGCTCTGATATAAATTTCTCCCTCGCCGTCCATATATTCCATTCCATAATAAATTGCATTTTCGATCAGAGGCTGGATGATCAGCTTAATTGTTCTGTACTTTTCAATGCCTTCTTCCACCTCAAAAAAGGAAGTGAATTTGTTCTTATATCTGTACTTCTGGATATCCAGATAGCTTCCTGCATGCTGCAGCTCTTCCCCTACTGTAATGATATTTCTTCCTCTGGAAAGGCTGATCCGGAACAGCTTTCCAAGAGCATGAACCATAAATACAGCGTCCTGATAGCGTTCGCTTTCTATCATCCACATAATAGAATCCAGGGTATTATAAAGAAAATGAGGATTGATCTGAGACTGAAGGGCATCCAACTCGCTTTTTCGCTTTTCTTCCTGCTCCTTTACAATATCATCCGTCAGTTTCCGCAGCTGATCTACCATAGAACGGATGGTATTTCCCAGATGCTGAATTTCCGAAGAACCTCCAATATAAATTTCAGGTTTCTGATCCACCCCGATAGCTTTCAGAGAATTTTCCAGTTTTTTCAGAGGTTTGACAATTCGTACAGCCACAAACTGATTGGCAAATATCATCAGACATACAGCCAGGATAATAATGATCACAGCCATAATTTCTGTTCTGTTAAAATCCTGGAACAGTCTGTCTGCCGGAGTTACACTGACAATTTTCCACCCGGTATAGCCCACTGTTTTTACCACAACTGTCCTGTCTTCGCCCTGAAATCTTTCTTCATATACACCGTCCTCGTAGTGACTGGCTACCATATTATTTTCTTTCAGCATATTGGAAAAAATAAGGTTCTGTTTGGGATGATAAATAATCTCACCATCACTGTTAATAAGATAAACATACCCCATATCCTGGCTGTTGATCTCTGTAAAAAGCTGACGTATTCCGCTGAAATTCATGTCAACCAGCAGAATCCCACCGGATATTTTGCCTTCTGTGGTAAGCTCAACTCCCCTGCTTAAAGACACTACCCAATAATAGCGTCCATTGCTGTTTTCAAAAATATTTTGCACATGAAGCTCTGAAAAATGAAGATTCTCCATTTTATTCTGGGCGCTGGTAAACCAGCTCTGCTGTGTGACATCTACATTATTTTTTACGTTTCCCACAGGCACTGCCCCCAGCAGCTCACCATTCTCCGAAAAACATGCAATGCTTACAAGACTGTCTTTATTTACCTCATAAAGAAGGTTCAGTTCATGAGAAATATCATCCTTGCTCATGTCTACTTTTTTGATCACATTATAATACATGGCGTCAGAAATACGCATCATGCTTCGAAGATAATTGTTCAGATTGATTTCCACCTGATTTACAAGCTGACGGGTATCATTCAGCATCATTTCCTTTGCTGCTCTGCCATAGCTCTGATAAAGAAAAACACCAATAAATACCATTCCGATCAGGGCAACCAAAGTAAAAGAAGCTGAGATCACAAACTGCAGATCCCGCCGTTTTATATGGCAGACAAGCTGATTCCATTTATTTTTTATGTACTTCATAAACCCATAACTCTTTTAATCTTAATCCTCATTCTTCTCCTTTACAGACATCTCTGCCCTGTATTTTGACGGGGAAATTCCATACTGCTTTTTAAATACATAGCTGAAATAATTGGGCTCCATATACCCCACTCTGGACGCAATGATATATGTTTTATCCTCTGTTGTACGAAGAAGCTCCAGCGCATGTTCCAGGCGTATCTTTGTCAGATAAGCAACAAAGCTCATGCCCACTTCTCTTTTAAATATCGTAGAAAAATAAGCTGCGCTTACATTCAGACAACGGCACAGACTGTCCGCCGAAAGGTCGCTTTCTTTATAATGTTCCTCAATATATGCCTTTGCCTGCTCCGTAAGTCTTGCTGCCGAATCCCGCCTTTCATGCCTGAGGACATGCCGCAGATTGGTGCACACTTCCTGAAGCCATCCCTCCAGTTCATCCACTGTTACCATCCTGTAAAGCTCCTGCCATGAGCCTGCATGTTCCCCGAAAATCTGATTGGGATGAAGTTTATACGCGCGCCCGATCTTCATAAGCTCAGACAAAAGTTCCATAAAAAGAAGCTGATACTGTCCCGGAGAGATCGGTTCCTTCCGGATACTGTCCATAATCTGAGCAATGGCTGCATTTGTTTCGTCCCTGTTTCCCAGCTTCACTGCATGAACCAGGTTCTGAAACTCATGCTCTGTGACAAGGATATTTTCTTCCGAGCAGGGCTCAATATCATTGATATAAAGCACCTGGCCGCTTCCCAGAATACTTCTGTATTCCATGGCGTTTACTGCCTCTTCATAAGAAGTATGCAGAGCGTCTGTATTGGCGCAGATCTGTCCCACAGCAGCTGTCACAGATGACTTCAGAACATGGAAGCCCATTTTGCAGATCTGGTCCAGATGATAGAGAACCTGATCGATTTCTTCTCTTTCATCCAGCATAAAAATAACAATTACCTGATCCAGAAAAGCCGTACTGAAAAACCGGGTTCTGTTCTTCAGATAATCCTGAACCATATCCTTTAAGGACAGCGTAAACAGCTGTGCCGGCTGCGGCTGCTCTTCTCTTGGATTTACATCCATATACAGTGCAGCTACCACATAAAAAGGAGAATCCAGACATATTTCATAGGTTTCCATCATAGCTCTGGCCCGTTCTCCTGCAATCCGTCCTTCCAGGATCCCCATAACAAGCTGCTCCCGCATGGCAGGAAGACTTTTTCGATAATACTCTGACAGCCTGTTCAGATTCCTGTATTCATCATACTCCTGATCCAGCTTTTTCCGGACTTTTGAAAACGCAGCCTCCATATCTCCTGCGCTGATCGGCTTCAGAAGATATTCTTCTGCTTCCAGGTGAACCGCTTCTCTGGCAAACTCGAAATCATCAAACCCGGAATAAATGATCACTTTCATATTCCGGTAGCTCTGCTTCAGATTTTTGCACAAAGTAAGTCCGTCCATATAAGGCATTTTAATATCTGTCATAACCACATCTATATGAAGCTGCTCTGCCATTTCCAGGGCTTCCTGACCATTTTCTGCGGTTCCCGCCAGACAGAATCCCAGCGCTTCCCAGTCGATTTTTTTCTTCATTGCCTGAAGAACGTCAGCCTCATCATCCACCAGCAAAACATTATATAATTCCATAAAATTTCCTCCACATTATAAAAATATTATACCATGGTAAGCCTGTTTTATAAACGGATTTTTGAGTGCGGCAAAATCTCTTCCTGGATTCCTTCACCTTAAAAACGCACAAATTTTATCATTTGTTTTTGTATCTTTTTTACAAAAATCAAAAATATTTTTTTCAAATATTGACAAAAAATTGAACAAAGTCCATAATACGCTTATAAATTGGTTCAACCAATGAACCATTGTACCAAAGGAGGAAGCACAATGACAGATAACCAGGATTTACTGGCAATGACTCATCTTGGAGAAGATCCCTCCAAATACATGAAATCTGTGACACCGCCGATTTTTATGAACTCCCTTCATGTATTTGATTCTGTGGAGGATTACTTCTCTGTGGACATTTTCAAAGATGAGTATTACTACGGAAGGGCGTCTAATCCAACCGTAACTATTCTTGAAAAGAAGCTTGCCGCGCTGGAACACGGAACCAGAGCCGTTGTTTTTTCTGCAGGAATGGCTGCCTGCGCCGCGGCAATCCTCGCTGTATGCAAAACCGGAAGCCATGTGATCTGTATGAAGGCAAGCTACGGACCTGTACAGCATCTTCTCAATGATTTCCTGAAAGAAAAAATGGAGATCAGCGTAACCTATGTTGACGGAACTGATCTGAAAGATTTTGAAAATGCAATCCGTCCGGAAACAGATCTGATCATTCTGGAAAGCCCGTCTACCCTTATTTTTTCAGTTGTAGATCTTGAGGGAGTTGCAAAGCTTGCTCATGCTCACGGCATTAAAACCTATATCGACAACACCTATTCCACTCCTGTTTTTCAGAAGCCTCTTGATATGGGAATCGATATTGTTATGCACACTATGACAAAATATATCGGGGGACACAGCGATCTGATCGGCGGAGTTCTGATCTCCAGGGACGATGAATTCATGAAAAAAATCATGGTTCAGAGAGATTGGTTCGGAGGTGTACTGGGACCTATGGAAGCATGGCTTGCAATCCGCGGTCTGCGTACCCTGGATGTGAGAATGCAGAGACATTATGAAACTGCTATGAAAGTAGCTGAATTCCTGGAAAATCATCCAAAGGTAAAACATGTATACTATACAGGATTAAAATCTCATCCTCAATATGAGCTTGCACGTAAGCAGCAAAAAGGAGAATGCGGTCTGATGAGTATTGAAATTGACGGCTCCGCAGAGGATACCGCAAGATTTGTAGACAGTCTGAAGATCTTTGAGCGCGGCTGTTCCTGGGGCGGCTTTGAAAGCCTTGCCATTGCTTATACCTATAACTGGAGTGAAGAAGAACAGGCTTTCCACAACCTGAACAGAAGCATTGTCAGACTTCACTGTGGTCTTGAAGGAGCTGAAAATCTCATTGCAGATCTTTCACAGGCTCTTGATAAAATCTGATTGAGAGGACTTAATTATGGGAGAGAATACCAACGGAAAAACGAAAAAAACACCGGGGCTCGGACTTGCTCTTCTGCCGCTGGCGTTCATGTTTGTAGTATTGTTTTTGGGGTTAATTATTTTCAGCATAGATATTAAGATCTTACTTCTTATCTGTGCGGCTTTTACCATTGTTTTATGTCTCTTTCTGGGGTATACCTGGAAGGATGTGGAAAATGAAATTGTAGATAAGCTGGCAAAGGCTTTTCCTGCTATCATGATCCTGATCACTGTAGGACTGATGATCGGCGCGTGGATCGTCAGCGGAACTATCCCGTTCCTGGTTTATATCGGACTTCAGATCATTAATCCAAAATTTATCATTGTAACCTCTTTCCTTGTGACAGTGATTCTTTCTGTCAGCACAGGAACCTCCTGGGGCGCTGCCGGAACTGTAGGCGCAGCTCTTATGAGCGTGGCTGCCGGCATGGGCGCTCCTCTTCCTGCAGTAGCAGGCGCCATTGTTGCAGGAGCTTATTTCGGAGATAAAATGTCTCCTCTTTCTGACAGTACCAACATGTCCGCCATTGCCAGCGGAACAAACCTTTATAAGCACATCGGGCATATGTTTTACACAACAATCCCCGGTTTTGTCATCAGCTGCGTGGTTTATGTGATTGCCGGAATTTCTTTTGCCGGAAGCGGAGAAATTTCACAGGTTGACTCTATCATCACCACTCTGGCAGAGCTTTTTGACCTGAGTATGCCGGTAGGCCTTCTGCTGCTTGTACCGCCTGTAATTGTTGTTGCAGGCTCCCTCTTAAAGAAGCCTACCATTCCTGTTATGATGATCTCCTCTGCCGTAGCAGTAGTGATCGCAATGACAGTTCAAGATTTTTCCTTCCAGACCTGCGCAACAAGTATGGTAAGTGGATTCAAAATGGAAATGTTTACAGATCCGTCTCTGAATCTTGCAGGAATTGTCCAAGAAGTTCCAAACCTTCTCCAGAGAGGCGGTATGGCTTCCATGATGAACACAGCGCTGATGGCATTCTGTGCTTTTGGATTTATCGGAGCGCTTACTGTTTCCGGATGTCTGGATGTGATCCTCAGCCACATCATGAAGCACATTCATGGTACCGGACAGCTTATTACTGTTACTGCTCTTCTGGGCGTGATCATTATCACTGTAATCGGAGAGGCCTCTGTTACCTTCCTGATGATCGGAGGACTGTTCCGGGAAGAATATATTAAACGTGGTCTTGAAACAAAGAATCTTTCCCGTACACTGGAAGACAGTATCACCGTTGTGGAACCGCTGGTTCCCTGGTCACTGGCAGGCGTTTACATGACCTCCACTCTGGGAGTTCCTACCGCGCAGTATGCTCCATGGGCATGTCTGTGTTACACAGGTGTTATTTTTGCCATTATCTGGGGCTTCACCGGATTTGGTATTGCCAAAATTAAAAAAGGCGGAGATAACTACGACGAATATGTGGAACTGACAGGAAAAGAATTATAAAATAAACAGACAGGAACCGACATTGATATCAAATAGGTTCCTGTCTGTTTTTATAACCTGCTGTTTTTCCAGAATCTGTTCCGGTAAACGATTCTGTCTAAAACCAGCACACTTCCTATATAGTACTCCTGTCCAACTATTTCTGTCTGGAATGATCGATCAGACTAAATCCATGCTCCAGGATTTCATCAACAGCTGCCAGAGCCGCCGCAGAATTAGAATTAAAAATCGCTTCTGCAAGCTGAAAATGCTGCGGGATCGTTGCAAGCCACACAGAATCATTTTCACCATCAGCATTCTCCCGCTGTACAAAACGCCTGTCACGGATTCCCTGGATCACCTGATGCACAGCCTTATTTCTTCCCATTTCATAAAGCTCTGTATGAAAGCTGTAATCCAGCGTGTGGCTGTAGATATTTTGGGAATACTTTTCCATAAGCTCAGACGCAATAGAAACGAGCTTTTCTTTTTCTTCCCTGGTTCCTCTGCTGATTGCATTCAGAACAGCCTGATGATCCAGAATCGTCTGAAGTTCCTGAAGCTCTTCTGTGGTACATTCTGTTAAACGGACAGAAATGGCGCTGTGTTCTCCATACGGATCCTTTACAAAAACTCCGCTTCCTGTTTTTACATAAATAAGTCCTCTGTCTTCCAGAATACGAAGGCCTTCTCTCACAGAATTACGGCTTGTCTGAAGCATTGCCGCCATGTCCCTCTCAGATGGAAGCTTATCATCCGGCTGCAGATTGTTCATTTTTATATAACTGCAAACAGCATCAGAAATTTTCAGATAAAGTGAGTCCTTTTCAACGGGTTTCAATAAAACATCATTTTTTTTCATATTCTCCTCTTTTTCGACTAATTGCATTATGAATTAACAAGTTCCAGAATCTCTTCTGCATTCTCCTGTGTCACCTTTATGTAATCAATCAGAGTAACAGGCTCTGTTTCCTCGCCCTTCAGAAACTTAACAGCAAGCTCTGCCGCCCCGTAGGACTGGCTGAAATAGTCATTAAAAACCGTGCCTGTAAATTCTCCGTCAACAACGCTCTGAACTGCTTCTTCCAGGGCATCCACCCCTGTCAGGTAAATATCCTCTCCTACTGTTCTGTCTGCCTCCCGGATTGCTTCTAATGCGCCCAGAGCCATAGCGTCGTTATTGCAGAATACCACTTCTATATCATTTCCAAACTCGTCAAGGGCTTCCTCCATGATCTTCTGTCCCTGTGACTGGCTCCAGTCTCCTGTCTGAGCCAGAAGCTCCCTGGTTTCCACTCCTGCTTCTTCCAGAGCCTTAACAGAATACGCTGTTCTGTATTGAGTATCTATATTTTCCGGCTCCCCCTGTATCATAATATAGGAGACTTCTCCATCGCCGTTAATATCGCCCTGATTCTCTGTTACCGCAATTTCCTCTCCCTGAAAAATACCGGACTGCCTTGCATCTGCGCCAATATAAGCGGCCTGGATTCCTTCCTGCTCCCATCTTTCCATTTCCAGAGAATCCGGCTGACGGTTTATATAAACAACGGGAATTCCCTCTTCACTGCAAAGCTCTGTGATCTGTGGAGCCGCAGATGCGTGCACCAGATTCAGGATCATCACATCTGCCTGATCTTCAATAAATCCTTCCACCTGCTCTGTCTGCCTGTCCTGGTCATTTTTTCCATCTTCAATCAGGATATTTTCTTCTTTAAAGCCCAGTTCTTCTGTCAGATAACGTACAAGCTCTGTCCGATACAAAGTCATAAAGGTATCTTCAAACTGATAAATGGAAATCCCGATCTTTGTATTTTCTGTATCTATGCCCTCCATATCCGGCTTTTGCACAGCGGTCTCTTCCGTTTTCTCTGCAGCCAGAATCAGATCTGTTCCTGTAAATGCTGATGTAGCCGTCACCGTCAAGAACACCGCTGCCAGTATCTTACGTTTCATTTCATTTTCCTCCCTCAAAGCACCCGGAACTTTGTTTCCCGGTATCTTTATTTTAACAGTATTGCTGTCAAAAATACATATGTTTTTTAGCGTTCCCGGGATTTTGGTATTCCGGACTGCAAGAGTAAATTCCGCCTCTTCCAGGACATGGGGACAAAAGCTTCCTGTCCCGGTAAATTACTTGCAGAAGAAAAACCCGTGTGTTATATTAAAACAGAAAGAACAGAAGACATCTGTCTTTATCATGATACTGTATTTGCAGCCGTTTCTATTTCTGTAGCGGCTGCTTACATTTTTCTGAAAAACTTTTATCATACAGAACTGTGAATGGTGTCAACAAACACAAAACACGCCCTGGTGTAAAGTTCTGGCTACGTTACCGGGCACAAGATACCAACCTGAATACACACATACAAAGGAGATTCCCAGCCTATGAACAAAAAAGAAATATCTGAAATAAAAAAACAGTTTACCCCTGACCGCTGCTGTATCACCCGTATCTGCGGCTGTTATGTAGACGGGGAAAAAAACAAAAAAACAGAGCTGAAAGAAGCTTTCCTTTCTCTTTCTGAAGAGGAAGCTTTTAAATACTTTGAAATTTTCAAAAAAACTCTTTCCGGCACCATCGGAAAAAATCTGATCAATATGGAATTTCCCCTGGAACAGGAAAAAGAAGGAGGAACCCAGGAATTCCTTCTGAAGCTCCGGGGAAGCAAGCTTCAGGATCCTGCACTTCTGGAGGAATTTTATGATAAGATCATCCAGTTCTACGATTATGGGGAAAACTACTACATTATATTGATCCATGCAGTTTACGATATTCCCGGCAAGTCCTCTGACGGCATGGAAATGTTTGATGCCTCTGACGAGATCTACGACCATATTCTCTGCAGCATCTGTCCGGTAAAACTTTCCAAGGCAGGACTTTGCTACAATGCGGAAACAAACAATATCGAGGACCGCATCCGGGACTGGATCGTGGAAATGCCTGATCTTGGCTTTCTGTTTCCTGTATTTAATGACAGAAGTACAGATATCCACGGGCTTCTCTATTATTCAAAAAATGCAGAACAGCTGAGAAGTACCTTTGTGGACGAGCTTTTCGGCTGCGTTACTCCTCTGTCTGCAGGAGGCCAGCGGGATTCCTTTAATGCCCTTGTAGAGGAGACCCTTGGCGAAGACTGCGCCTATGACACAGTTATAAATATCCATGAAAAATTAAATGAGTGGGTAGAAACACAAAAGGATGCTCCGGAACCGGCTGTACTGACAAAGCCGGAAGTAAAGCGGCTCTTTGAGGAATGTGGTGTGGAAGATGAAAAGCTGGAAGCCTTTGATTCCTGCTATGAGGCCACTGCCGGAGAAAATGCATCTCTCATGGCTTCCAATATTACCAACACCCGGCGGATGGAGATCAAAACCCCTGATGTGGTGATCCATGTGGACCCGGACCGTGCAGAGCTTGTGGAAACAAAGATCATTGACGGCAGAAAATGTCTTGTGATCCCCATGGAAGGGGATGTGGAGATTAACGGAATCCATGTGTCTTTTAAAGAAGACCCTACTCTTCATTAATTTTCTCCGTAAAAAAGGATATCACAAAAGGCTGTCTGCCAATCGTGATATCCTTTTTCTAAAATCGTGTTACTTTTCTGCCTCTTCAGTTGGCTCAGGAGTAACTGTTGTCTTTACAGTATCTTCTGTCCCCTCTTCTTCAGCTTTCTCTGTTTCAGTTTCCTCTGCGTCACTTTCCGGCGCTTCTGTTGGTTCCTCTGCGATTTCCTCAGTTTCTTCTTCCGCAGGCTCAAGAACCTGATCCTCTGCCGGGGTTTCCTCAGAAGCATCTTCTGCTTCCGGTGTTTCTGAAGGCTCGGCAGTTGTACCGATCACAAATTTATGGTTGTCCTTCAGTTCCAGAGTTTTCAGAACCTTTTTATCCTCTGTGATCTCAGCTTCTTCTAACCATTTATCTGTTGTTTCTGTATAGAATTCAGTCTGTTTCTCATCAAGAATGGACGTTTTTTTATTCTCAGTAGCTTCCGGATCATTTACTTTGTTCAGTCTTACAACATAAAAAGCAGTGTCTGTTTCAATTACATCCTGAGCAAGCTCTCCGTCTTTGAGAGTTCTCAGCACGGAAATAACCTCTTCCGGGTAGCCGGAGGATGTGAGATCAGCTTCGCCTTCTTCCTTATCCTCTTTCTTTTCATTTGTATCAAAGGTTCCTTCCAGAGCATTGTAGTCCTCACTGACAGCTTTTACTGTTTCGTCAAAATCAGCTTCCGGATCCTTTTTCATTTCATCAAGGATTTTCTCAGCGTCTTTCTTTTTCGCCTCAATGTCTTTTTCTTCCAAATCGGCAGTGCTGATGCTTACATAGGTAAAGGATGACTGCTGGGCTTCCTCATCCGGGATCTCTGTGTCCACTTCAGCTATAATGGCATCGTGCATTCTCATCTGATAGGTACGCAGCTCCAGATATGTTTTTATCTGATCCTCTGTAACAGAAAGAGTCTCGATAGTCTCCTTGCTGTTGGCTTTCATAAACTGTGATGCAGCCTCTGCAATGGCTTTCTGATCGTCCTCAGTTACTTCAACCTTGTAATCAGCTGCCTTTTCTTTCAGAAGATACAGAGTCTCCAGATCCTTCAGAGAATCCTCAACTGCCTGTTCTCCGTAGGTTCCGCCTTCTTCTGCCTCAGATTCCCAGATAGAATATCCGCCCTGTCCGCCCATAAGGCTTGCGTACATTGCTTCCGCCTGAGCCTGACTCTGACGGACCATAATGCTTAATACTCCCATGGGAATATCGGTTTCGTTTACTGTGGCAACTGTCTGAGTTCCATCTAATTTCTTTTCACCGCAGCCGGCAAGCATTCCCATAGTCATTACGCCTGCAAGCACGGCAACGGCTGCTCGTTTTGATCTTTCTTTCATATTTTCCTCCATTGTAGCCTGACTTCATTGCTACAAGTATAATCTTTTTTCACCCTGAGAGCAAGGAGAATCACAAAATTCCATGATTTTTCACACATTTTGCACAGATTCCCTACTCCTCTACCAGGCTGTTCAGCTCTGTCAGGAAATCTGTCAGAGCTTCCAGAGGCCTTCCCTGAGGTGTGTAGATAAATTTCGGTTCCTGCTCTGCCTTAAACTGCAGTCCTCTTCTGTACTTCTGCATAAGAACCGGGATTCCTGCAGGATCTATATGCGCTTTTTCGTAAAGAGTGATTCTCATATCCCTTCCAAGCTGCTTGATCTCTGTTACATAAGAGAGATGGGCCAGAGCCTTCATTCTTGCAATGGCAAGGAGGTTCAGCACTGCCTTCGGCATTTCCCCGAAGCGGTCCAGAAGCTCTTCCAGCATATCGTCATAATCCTGCTGACTTTCGATTCCTGCGATTCTCTTATAAATATCCAGCTTCTGATATTCGTTGCTGATATAGGTATCCGGAATAAAAGCGTCTATGGTAAGGTCAATGGTAGTTTCAAAGTCCTCCATTGTATGAATGCCCTTGGCTTCCTTGACAGCCTCACTGAGCATCTTGCAGTAAAGGTCATAGCCAACTGCATTCATATGTCCGTGCTGCTCTGCGCCCAGAAGGTTTCCTGCGCCACGAAGCTCAAGGTCGCGCATGGCAATCTTAAATCCGCTTCCCAGATCTGTATATTCCCGGATGGCAGAAAGCCTTTTTTCTGCAGTTTCCTTCAGCATGGTGTTTTTCCGGTACATAAGAAAAGCATAAGCGGTTCTGTTTGACCTTCCGATCCGTCCCCTTAGCTGATAAAGCTGAGAAAGTCCATACCGGTCTGAATCATGGATGATCATGGTATTCACATTGGAAATATCAAGGCCTGTCTCAATAATGGTTGTGGAAACCAGTACGTCAATGTCTCCGTTGATAAATGCAAACATTACGTTTTCCAGTTCCCGCTCGCTCATCTGCCCATGGGCAAAATCCACTCTGGCATCAGGCAGAAGTCTGGACAGTCTCAGGGCAACCTCTGCAATATCATTGACGCGGTTATATACATAATATACCTGGCCGCCCCTGCGAAGCTCACGGTTTACCGCTTCTCTTACTGTTTCCTCATCATACTCCATAACATAAGTCTGAATGGGGACACGATCCATAGGCGGCTCTTCCAGAACGCTCATGTCGCGGATTCCGATCAGGCTCATATGAAGAGTTCTTGGAATCGGCGTGGCAGTCAGAGTCAGAACATCAATATCCTTTTTCAGCTGTTTGATCTTTTCCTTGTGGACAACGCCGAAGCGCTGCTCCTCATCAATGATCAGAAGCCCCAGGTTCTTAAACTCCACATCCTTTGAAAGGACTCTGTGAGTTCCCACAATAATGTCAACCTGGCCTTTTTTCAGATCACTGATCGTTTTTTGCTGCTGGGCTGCAGTGCGGAACCGGCACAGGAGATCCACTCTTACCGGAAACTCTTTCATTCTCTGGACAAAGGTATTATAAACCTGCTGTGCAAGGATCGTGGTTGGCACAAGGTAAATTACCTGGCGGCTTTCCTGAACAGCCTTAAAGGCGGCGCGGAGAGCAACCTCCGTCTTTCCGTAGCCTACGTCGCCGCACACAAGGCGGTCCATGATCTTGGTGCTTTCCATGTCTTTTTTTGTATCCTCAATGGCAGCAAGCTGATCCTCTGTCTCCTCATAGGGGAACATTTCCTCAAACTCTCTCTGCCACACTGTATCCGGACCGCACACATAGCCTTCTTTTTCCTGACGCACTGCATAAAGCTCCACCAGCTCCTTTGCAATGTTCTGAACAGCGCCCTTTACTTTTGATTTTGTCTTTTTCCACTCCTGGCCTCCCAGCTTGTTCAGCCTTGGAGTTCTTGCAGCCTCTGCCCCGGAATATTTCTGAAGAGCATCCAGCTGAGTGGCAAGAATATAAAGGTTGCTTCCTCCACGGTACTCGATCTTGATATAATCCTTTACGATCCTGTCTACCTCAACCTTTTCAATTCCCTTATAAATTCCAAGTCCGTGCTTTTCATGGACAACAAAATCCCCGATGGACAGCTCAGAAAAGTCCTGGATCCTCTGACCGTTATAGTTTTTCTTTTTTTTACGCGGCTTCTGCTCTTTGCCGAAAATATCAGTTTCTGTAATAACCGCAAACTTTACAAGAGGATACTCAAAGCCCTTTCTTGCATGGCCGTAAACCACCATGATCTCTCCGGGATTGAGGATACGCTCGCCGTCCTGTCCATAAAAGGCGTTCAGCCCCTGATCCTGAAGATCCTTTGCCAGACGCTCTGCCCTTGTGCGGGAGCCTGACATAAGAATGATCTGATAGCCCTGATTTTTGTACTGCTGAAGATCCTTTACAAGAAGCTCAAAGCTGCTCTGATAAGAGCTCATGGATTTTACGGTCAGATTGTGCTTTCCGGTAATGTTCCACCCTGCTTTTTGGGGCTCCAGAGCAGAAAGTGAAACACAGTTGCGTTTATTCAGCTTATGGCAGACCTCTTCCCAGGAACACATCCAGCCCTCAGAAAGATTCTGCTCTCCTTTTTCCTGACGGTTGCGGCAGCTCTGACGGAATTCCTCCTCCACCGCCTTTGCATTTTCGGAAAGACGGTTCGGCTCGTCCAGAAATATCATTGTCTTTTCCCGGTCAAAATAGTCAGGAAAAGTCAGACCGCTTTTTTCTGCCTGCTGTTCTGCCGCCGGATAAATGGTGATCTCTTCCAGATTTTCCAGAGATCTCTGGCTCTGAGTATCAAAGCTTCGGATAGAATCGATCTCATCCCCCCACAGCTCGATTCGCCAGGGATTTTCTTCTGTCAGAGAATAAATATCAATAATCCCGCCTCTCACCGAGAACTGTCCCGGCATCTCAACCTGTCCCACACGCTCGTAGCCCATGCTTACAAGAGAAGTCTTTAATTTATCAATGTCAAGCTGGCTGTCATTGCGGAAATAGAGAAGCTGCTTCCGGATTTCCTCCAGAGGAGCGAGAAAGTCCATACATCCGTCCACACTTGTAACCACTGTGATCTCTTCTGAAGTAAGAAGAGCCCGGATCACCTGCATCCTCTGCCGTATCAGCAGATTTCCGTGGATATCCGCCTGAAAAAACAGAAGATCTCTTGCCGGATAATAATAAACATTTTTGTCATAAAAACGATAGTCCTCATAAATCTGCTTTGCGCTGCGCTCGTCCTCAGAAATAATCAGATGACATGGAAAAAGCCCGGAAAGCCCATATATCATATGTGCTTTCTGGGACTCCATACAGCCGCTGACAGCCAGGACGCCACGGTTATCTTTTGCCTGTTCCCGTATTTGTTCCATCTCTGCAAGATTCTGCAGAGGCTGCAAAAATGCTTTCATACGACCCCCGTCTTTTTGTTGAACTCATTCATTGCTGCATCTGTTCCTCTGGAAAGGATCATTTCCACAGCCTTGCAGGCTCTTTCCTGAGCCTCATCCACAAGCTTGCGCTCCTGTGTGGAAAACCTTCCCAGTACATGATCTGCCAGATCCCAGCCCTGTGGCTTGGCTCCTACGCCCACCTTGATGCGCACAAACTTCTGCGTTCCAAGCTGTTTGATCAGATCCTTGATCCCGTTGTGTCCGCCTGCACTTCCCTGCTTGCGGATTCTTAGCTGTCCCGGCTCCAGATCAATATCGTCATAAATTACGATCATCTCTGTTTCCGGATCAATTTTAAAATAATTTGCCATATCCCGCACCGGGCCGCCGCTTAAATTCATATAAGAAAGTGGTTTCATCAGAAGCACCTGCTCTCCCCCGATGATTCCCTTTCCGTACATGGCATTGAACTTAACGCCGCCCTGGGGAATCCTGTGTTCCTCCACCAGACGGTCGATCACATCAAAGCCCATGTTGTGCCGGGTGGCTTCATACTGCCTTCCTGGATTTCCCAGACCAACTACTAAATACATGCCGCTCTCCTTAATTAAAATATACCATTTCTTCTTCCAGAGGTTCACATGGCTCTACAAAATCTGCGTAAAGCACAATTCCCTCTCCCTGGTATTCCATACGGTTCTCAATTCCTACCTTTGCAGTCACTTCTACCCACTGGCCCTGCTGAAGCTTAGGCGCAAATGCACTTTTGCACACATAGCCAAGGAAGGTTGTATCGTCTGCACAGCAGGTCATTGCCGTACGGCCCGGAACAAAGAATTTGCTTCCCATTCCTCTGGGCTTCATTACCCTTGCCTTAAACTTTACAGTTTTATTTACATAGGTTTCCGGATGATCCATAGCGTCCACAAACCAGATTCCATAATCCTCCGGCAAAATATCGATCACAGGCGCATTGACGTCAAAGGGCATCTCATCCTGGAAAATATCGTCAAGCTCGCCTTCTTCGTCCTCAAAAATAATCTCAGCTCTCTGGTTTGCCACCTTGATCCCTCTTCTGTAGGTAGGAAGAGGATCTTCTTTTTTACAGCGGTTAAACACAACCATATCGCTGTTTCTTACCATGTCCATAAAAATAGATTTCATGTTTGCCATATACATCTGGAAGGTGCTGGCGTCTACACAGGTGATCTGCTGCTCTACTCCCCAGCCCTCCGGCTTCTGCATTTTTTCAAAATTGCTTACAAGCCACATGCCGTTATACTCAATGATAACCCGTTCCGGCTGGTACAGAATGTTCATGGCAGCAAGACGGTCCGTAGTAAGGTCTTCCTCTTTTTCAATGATCTCCACTACTGTATTGCTCATTTCCAGAACAGCCTTGTCATATTCCACTTCTCCCTCTTCACAGAGAATCAGAAGAGTAGTTCCCTCTGTATAAAAATAGTCCTGCTGCAGGGTAAAATTCAGGAAAGAGGTTTTTCCGCTTTCCAGAAAGCCTGTGATCAGATAAATCGGTACTGTAATCTCGTTCATTTATTCCTCCTGATCTGCCTTATAATCCAAAGATCTCAGCCAGTTTTTCCTCATTTAACTTGGAGCCGATAACACAGAGACGGCCTGTATATTCCGGCGCGCCTTCACGGATCTCTGTTTCTTCCGGAACCATATCAAAATAGATCCAGGTTCCGTCCTCAGCCGGAAGCATTCCCTTTGCGCGAAGGATCACGCCATACTCCCCTGACTCAGAAAGGGTAGCAAGGATCTTTTCAAGATTCTCTCTGGAATACTTTTTAACAGTCTCACGTCCCCAGCTTGTAAATACCTCATCTGCATGATGATGGTGATCGTGATGGTGATTTCCGCAGCCGCACTCATGGTTGTGGTGATGTTCATGCTCTTCATGATCGTGTCCGCAGCCGCACTCGTGATCGTGGTGATGCTCATGCTCTTCATGATCGTGTCCGCAACCGCATTCGTGGTCATGATGATGTTCATGCTCTTCATGATCGTGTCCGCAGCCGCACTCGTGATCGTGGTGATGCTCATGCTCTTCATGATCGTGTCCGCAGCCGCATTCGTGGTCATGATGATGCTCATGTACATGTCCGCACTCCGGGCATACCTCCTCTTCCATCATCTCCTGTTCCAGAGATACCGGATTTTCCATTACCTCAAGAAGCTTCTTTCCGTCCAGATTTTCTATAGGGGTAGTAATGATAGCTGCTTTCTTATTCAGGCTGCGGAGAAGTTCCATAGACTGCATTGCCTTTTCCTCATCCACAATGTCTGTTCTGCTCATAATGATAGCGCCTGCATACTCTACCTGATTGTTAAAGAACTCGCCAAAGTTTCTCATATACATTTTGCATTTTTTTGCATCTACCACTGTTGTATAGCTGTTCAGCACAAGACCTGTTTCCTCCTGAACATCCTGCACAGCGCGGATTACGTCAGAAAGCTTTCCTACGCCTGAGGGCTCAATAAGGATTCTGTCCGGATGATATTTGTCAATCACTTCTTTCAGAGATGCTCCGAAGTCTCCTACAAGAGAGCAGCAGATACAGCCTGAATTCATTTCACGGATCTCAATTCCTGCCTCTTTCAGAAATCCGCCGTCAATACCGATCTCTCCAAATTCATTTTCGATCAGAACTACCTGCTCGTCCTGGAAAGCTTCTTTCAGAAGTTTTTTAATAAGAGTTGTTTTTCCAGCTCCGAGAAAACCTGAAATAATATCAATTTTTGTCATGATTTTGCCTCTTTTCTGTTTTTGTTTTCAACGTACATTTGACCAGGAAGCAAAAACACCCCCTGGTCGCAGCCACTTATATATGCACACAACGGGGACATGAACCTGTCATGCCCCCGCTTTTTGCTTCATAATATCAGCCGTTGATCATAAAGTTTAACAGCTTATCGATATCTTCTTTCTCATATGCAACGATTTCCAGCTCCGGAATCTCTCCGCCGGAAAAAATGTTTGCCAGAGATACGTACTGGGACAGTTTGGATTTCAGGTTCAGTCTGTCTCCCTCTCCTGTTACAAGTTCAACTTTACCGTTACAGCTATCTACTACTTCAAAAAATTTGTCTACATCTTTAATATTGGATACTTTCATTTTTATTCTCCTTTCAGAATTTCTATTATCGGTTCTTCGTCATAAGTAATTGTCTGTTCCTTCAGACGCGTACAGTATAACGCATCTTTTTATAAAATGCAATGGTTTTTCTGCCAAAAAATCTGACAAAACATTACTTGTTTTTTATATCCGGAAACCGGTCAAAATATATTCCAAGTCACCTTAAACGATAGCATTTTTATATTTAATATGTAAATACCGCTACTCCGTATGGCGCAAGGGGATATGCAAAAGAGAATTCCCGGTTGTCACACTCTTTGGATTCCGCCTTAAAAGTCTGTGGTTTTTCCAGAAGTCCGTTCTCATCCATGATCAGCTTATACTGTTTTTTCTTCGGAACGCCCACTCTGTAATCGCTTCTCTCTACCGGTGTGTAATTAACCACAAATAAAAGATTGTTCCTCTTTGTAGGAGATTTGCGCACAAAGCTGAAAATACTTCTGTCTCCGTCATCTGCATTGATCCACTCAAAGCCTTCCGGATCATTGTCCGCTTTATACAGCGCCGGATATTTTTTGTACATATGAAGAAGTGTTTTTACAAAGGACTGAAGATCTTTGTGATTCTCCTCTCCCAGAAGGTACCAGTCAAGTTCCCTTTCCTCGCTCCACTCACGAAGCTGTCCAAACTCCTGCCCCATAAACAGAAGCTTTTTGCCCGGATGGAAAAACATAAATGCATAGGCGGCCTTCAGGTTCTTAAACTTATCATCCAGATACCCGGGCATCTTGTTCAGCATGGAGCACTTCAGATGAACTACCTCATCATGAGAAATAACCAGAATGTACTTTTCACTGTAGGCATAGGTCATGGAAAACGTCATTTTATTATGGTTGAATTTACGGAAGTACGGATCTGTTTTCATGTACTCCAGAAAGTCGTTCATCCATCCCATGTTCCATTTCAGGGAAAATCCAAGTCCGTCATCCTCTGCCTTGCCTGTTACTTTCGGCCATGCAGTTGATTCCTCTGCGATCATCACGGTTCCGTGATTTCTTCCCAGCACAACCGTATTCAGGTGTTTAAAAAATTCAATGGCTTCCAGATTTTTATTGTCCCCGTACTTGTTGGCAACCCACTGTCCGTCCTGCTTGCCATAGTCAAGATACAGCATGGAAGCAACTGCATCCACACGAAGTCCGTCCACATGACATTCCTCAACCCAAAAAAGAGCATTTGCTATAAGGAAATTCTTAACCTCCGGGCGGCCGTAATTGTAGATCTTTGTACCCCAGTCGGGATGCTCACCCTGGCGCGGATCCTGATGTTCGTATACGGCTGTTCCGTCAAAGTTCGCCAGACCGTGGGCATCTTTCGGGAAATGTCCCGGAACCCAGTCAAGAATAACGCCGATTTTGTTTCTGTGCAGATAATCTACCAGATATTTAAAATCCTGGGCACTTCCATAACGGGAGGTAGGCGCATAATAGCCGGTTACCTGGTAGCCCCAGGATCCGTCAAAGGGATGCTCTGCGATTCCCATCAGCTCCACATGAGTATACCCCATATCCTTTACGTATTTTGCCAGCTCATGAGCAAACTCACGGTAATTGTAAAATCCGTTTTCATCCTCATTTTCCACTGCATGTTTTCTCCATGAACCCGGATGCACTTCATAAATGGACATGGCATCTGTATTTTCATCAAATTCCACACGTTTTTTCATCCATGTAGAATCTTTCCATTTATAGTCCCCGATATCTGCAACCTTTGACGCGGTTCCTGGACGAAGCTCTGCTTCATTGCCATAAGGATCTGCCTTGTAAAGCTCCTCGCCGTGCATTCCCACAATAAAAAACTTATAAAGATCTCCGATCTTTGCCCCCGGCACAAATACCTCAAACACACCGATAGGCCCTGCCTTTACCATTGGGTTTGCCTCTGTATCCCAGCTGTTAAAATCGCCAACTACAGAAACAGACTGAGCATTTGGCGCCCACACCGCAAAATAAACTCCTTTTTTTCTTCCCTGCGTTGTGGGATGCGCACCAAGTTTTTTATAAATATCATAGTGTGTTCCCTGACCAAACAAATACTGGTCTAACTCTGAAAAATGCATTTTCTCTCCCATCCGGAAATACCTCCCTTAATCCCTGTTTCTATTTCAATTTATAAATCTGACTTTCCCCCGGCGCCAGTGTCACTCTGAGACTGCCGTCCTGAAGTTCCGGCTCCCGGCCGTCAATAAGGCTTGCCCATGACTTTCCGCTCAGAGGTTCCCTGATGCAAAGCTCCGCAGGCCTGTCATCATTATTCACTGCCACTACAATCCCTTCTTCTCCCAGTATTCTTGCAAACGCATACTGCCGGTTAGTCAGAAGAAGCTCCTGATATCTGCCGTCCGCAAGAGCCGGTTCCTGGCTGTGGATCCTGCCAAGAAGCATCACCCACTTAAGAAGCTGCGGATTATCCGGATGCAGAAGTGCTTCCTCAATATCAACTGCCGGACGAAGAGGATCGTCATTTCCGCCTTCTTTACGTCCCTGTATACCCCATTCAGATCCATAGTAAATGGAAGGGATTCCCGGAAGTGTAAATAAAAGCGTATATACGGTGAAAATATGCTCCGGAACATTGAGCTTGGATGCGATCCTGTCCACATCATGATTGTCCACAAAGGAATAAAGCCGAAGTCCTTTGTATATTCCGCCGTTTTCATCAAATTCTCTTCGGATAGTATGAGCGATCTCAAAATAATTGTGGTCGTTATGACCGGAATAAAGCCCCTTGTGAAGCTCATAATTTGTCACGGAATTCAGCATTTCCGGTTTTACATAGCGGCTGTAATCTCCGTGGATCACCTCGCCCATCAGCCAGAAATCCGCTTTCTTTTCATTGGTGAACCGCCTCATTTCTTCCATAAAGGAAAACTCCAGACAGTCCGCGCAGTCAAGGCGGATTCCGTCAATATCAAACTCGTGGATCCAGAAGCCGATTACATCCAGAAGATATTCCCGCACCTTCGGCTCCCGGAGATTGAGATTTACCAGTTCAAAACAGTTTCTCCATGCCTCATAGCCAAATCCATCATTATAAGGCGAATTCCACCCAAAATTGATTCCCTTGTACCAACCGCAGTACTGAGACTGTTCTCTGTTTTTCTGAATATCCTGAAAGGCAAAGAACTCTCTTCCCGTATGGTTAAATACACCGTCCACTACAACCCGGATGTCCATTTCGTGAGCTTTTTCCACAAAGCCTTTAAAGTCCTGGTTGTCTCCCAGTCGCCTGTCCACCATACGGTAATCTTTTGTATCGTATCCATGGGATGTTGATTCAAACAGCGGCCCAATATAAATTGCCGTACATCCCAGATCCTTTATATGAGGAAGCCATTTCATCAGGTCCTGAAATCTGTGAACCGTCTCCTCACTCTCATTTCTTCTCGGTGCTCCCGTCATTCCGATAGGATACATGTGATAAAACACTGCGTTTTCATACCACTTTCCCACTAAGCTGCCCTCCAAAATACAATTCCTCTGTCCATATTATACCCAAGATTCCCAGTCTCTTCAACTGCATTTTGTATTGTTTCAGACATTCTGCCAGTAACCTTATTACTGTCTGCACGATTTGAACAATAAATCCTCTGTTTCCGTATAAAAAATGCGTAACAGACATGAACATCTGCTACGCAATAAAAATCCAATTCTCAGACAGTACTATAAAACTCTGTATGTATGTTTTATGAGTTTTTCACACATAAGCCATTCGCTGTTAATAGTATTCTTCTCCGCTGCCGTCATCATAATATTCATCGTCATAGGACGCATCTCCACTTCCGTCTGAATAGTCCTCACCGGAACCGTCTTCGCCGCTTCCATCTGACATATCGCTTCCTTCATCAGAACCATCCTCACTGCTGCCGTCAGATATATCGCTTCCGTCCCCGCCTTCTGAAGCAGCCTCGGCGCTCAGCAGCGGCCCGTCATAACCTGCTACCAGACCTTTTGACAGACTGCTGTCCCAGAAATCTGCATAGGACGCATTCTGAAGCTCCACACCCTTTGCCTTCGCAAGCTCACTGACTGTCATCAGCTTATAACCTTTTTCCACCAGCTGAGGAATGATCTGAAGAGCAGCCTGTACAGAAGGCTCATGGATATCATGCATCAATATAATGGAACCGTCTGTCAGATCTCCGTTCATAACTGCGTCAACTGTTGATTCTACATTTAATGTCTTCCAGTCCAGAGTATCCAGAGACCACATGAAAAACGGTTTCTGTGCAAGATCAAATTCTCTCTGATCTGCCGCGCCGTAAGGAGCACGGGCTACTGTGGCTTTCTGTCCGCAGGCTTTCATCAGAGCTTCATCTGTTTTCTGGAATTCCTCTATCACAGCCTCATCAGAAATCCCCTGAAGGGTTGCCTCCGGGTGATCCCAACTGTGGTTTCCAAGCTCACAGCCAATATCCACCATCCGCTGAACTGTAGCTTCCCGGCCCGCCACATTCTGTCCCAGCATGAAGAACGTTGCATGAGCGTTGTTCTCCTCCAGACAGTCAAGAAGCTGATCTGTGTACTCTCCGGGACCATCGTCAAAAGTCAGGGCAATACGCGGCTTATGTTTCTCAGGATTATAGGAACCGTCCTCATTAAAGTACAGATCATCAAATCCCTGGCTTACCCAGCCTGTCTGTATGTAACCATTATCGTCAAAGGAATATGTCTGTCCGTCAATCTCCTGCATTCCCCCGGCATAATAGGTTCCGTCTGTATTCTGATACCATTTGCCATTTTCGTCCTCATGCCACCCGGAAGTCAGATCCGAAGCACTGGTAACATGAGATACACTGGATAAAGGCATTCTGATGGCTGCTGTTTCATCTGTTTTTACTTCTTCTTTCTGGGGTTCTGTTTTATCTGCATCTGCCGTTTTGCCGGCATCTGCTTCCACCTGCACGGGTTCAGCCGCATCCTTACCGCTGATCTTATTTGTAATGGGCAGAATCACACCCTTTATGATAAATACTGCTACAAGCACCACAGCCAGCACATAAGCGCCAAGTTTCATCATTTTGCGGCGTCGAAGCTGCTGCTGCTTTTTGCGCATCCTTTCCTGCAATACTCTTTTATCCATTGTTTCCCACCTGCTATTATATCAATCTGTCTTTGTTTGTCCTGTCTATCATACTGCATTTTTTGCAGAAATACAATAGCGCTTCCCGTGCATTTTCCATATATTTATAAAACTTTTCTAAATTTATCCAGTTTCCTGAGACCCCGTTGTCAGGCAGGCTGTTTCCGGCTCTGCACAGACAGCCGTCACTATACCGAACGGCACTGCTTCCGATTATTTATAAAGCTTTTCTGATTATTCCTCTAACGCGGCATCCTCATTTGCTACATCTTCATTTGCAGTATTTCCGGCGTCCTCTGTCTGAGTATCGTAAGCGCCTTCTTCTGTTACCGCATCTTCATTTTCTGCCAGCTCATCACCTCCGCCGACCTTCTGGTCTACCTCGGCCTGGTCAACAATAAACTTTTCCACTCTGAGAAGAGCCCGTGTCTCATTTACTTCTCTCTCTCCATAAAGATCCACAACTTCACTGATATCCGTTGCACCGTACTGCTGAAGCAGCTTCTTGTCCAGAGCTTCTGCTTCTTTGTCATCTACGCTCAGATTTTCTTCATCCATAATGTACTGAACGATCAGGTTCTGCTTTACCTTGGCCTCCGCATACTGTCTGCAGTCTTCCTCATATTCTTCTTCTGTAATTCCCTGTGATTTCAGGAATTCGCTCATATCCATCTGCGCCTGCTCAATATACTCGCCATTCAGTTCTTTATATGCTTCTATGGCTGTATCAATATCTTCTTCAGGATATTCTATGATCTCAGAGCTTTCAAAAACCTGGTTCCATGCATCTGCATAAAGCTGATTCTCAGCAGCTTCGTTGACGCCATCCTCAAGCTCCTTCTGAACAGCCGCTCTGTATTCGGCCACAGTTTTGCTGTCTGTATTTGCTGCAACCCACTCATCTGTAAGCTCAGGAGTTCTGCGGATGCTCTGAACAGTCACCTGATATACTGCAGACTTGCCGGCAAGCTCACTGTCATAGTAGTCTTCCGGGAAAGTCAGATTCAGCTCCTTTGTCTCTCCGGCTTTCATGCCGACAATTCCTTCATCAAAGCCGTCTGCCACAGCTCCCTCTCCGATCACAAGATCATAATCCTCTTCCGATCCGCCCTCAAAGCTTTTGCCGTCAATTGTTCCCGTAAAGCTGACTCTTACCTGGTCTCCGGACTGGGCTGTTCTGCCCTTTACTTCCTCTGCCTTATCCTGCAGACGGAATTCAATTTCTGTATCCACCTCAGGATCAGAAACCGGCTCTACGATATTGTTAAGCTTCAGCCCCTTATATTCGCCTACGGTGATATATTTGGAAATATCGCTGACAGACACAAGTCTGACCTCTGTTTTTTCCTCTTCCTGCTTTGTATCTTCTTTCGTTTCCGTCTTTTCTTCTGCTTTGTCCGTTTTCTCTGCGCTGCTTTCTGTTTTTTCCGGGGCAGATTTTTCTGCGCTCTTATCTGAGCAGGCAGACGCGCTGAATACCATACACATTACCAGCATTGCCAAAACTGTTTTTTTCTTCATAAATAGCTCCTTTCTGATGCCTTACGTTCATTTATTCTGTCACATTTCAGGTACCGGAGTGGGTCTTGAAGAATCCCAGACCTCCGACACGTCAAACAGGTCACTGAGCATTTCCGGATTATAATACATTCGGTATCCGTCCAGATTTCTTCTTCCCTGGCGCAGATACTGGTCTGAAAGCTGTACAAAATACTGGCTGGAATCCACATTACAGTAATAATGATATCCTCTGCTCTTATAATACTGAAATTTCGGATTATCGGAGGAATATCCCTCCCAGCCGCCGATATCTGCCCCAAAAGCAAAGATAATGGTATCTGTTTTTCCAAGGATCGGCGCCACATAGGCTTCCCATTTCTCATTATCCGCCTTCAGCTCCTCAGCAGAGGAATCGGTTGCATTTTTGTGTCCCCAGGTATGGCTTGCAAACTCCCATCCATTGGCTTTCATGGCATCTGCAACCTTTTTGGCCGCAGCCACATCTGCCTCATAGTCAAAATCAGGATGCTTTTCCAGAAATTCTCTCTGATTATCCTGAAGATTCTCTTTTGTCTTATAGGCGATATCTGTACGATATCCCAAAACGCCATTATATCCTGTCATTGCGAGAATGCCTTTTCGTCCATGATAGGAAAAATCAGGATGCTGCTTTACAAATTCATCAAGCAGAGGCACCATATCGTAATTTCCCACAGATACTGTGCCGTCATCCTCAATATACTCGCATTTTACTTCCCCGTTCTTATCCAGAACAAGGCGGGAGGCGTAACCGTCCCCGTCCATATAATGATAATAGCTTACGTCATCCTGAGACAGGACAAACGGAATTTTTCCTTTGGGAAGCATGATCTTTCCACGGCTCATGGAACCGTCCTTGTTCACTGTCGCCATATCGTGCGGACTTACCAGCACATAGCCTTTGTCATACATGGTCTGAATGATCTTGTTAAACTCGTCTATGGTTGTCATAACCTGGTTATAACCGCCTGAATCAGAATCCCCGTCAAAAGCCTTGGAAGTATCTTTTACCAGCGTGTGAAAAAATACATGGGTGATCTTTTCAATGGGATATTCCACCAGAGATGCTTTTGCCACCTGGCACTTTGCAGCTATATCCATATAATCCTTATTTTTTTCAAAGTCCTTCTGACTTTTCAGAAGTTTGATAGCCTCGTCATAATTATACTGGGCATACATGATCTTTGCCTGCTCCAGAACAGACTGTTCACTGTTTTTTGTTTTTTTCTCTTCTGTTTTCTTTTTATCCTTTGATGCAGACACCGGCATATATGTCTCAGATGTGATTTCCTGTGCTTTTCCGTTCCAAACCGGCATATTTCCACTGCCTGCCGCAACTGCTGCCGCAAGCGTCACTGCCAGAACTGCTTTTTTCATTTCTGGATTTTCCCCTTTCTTCTGTTTCCCCTTCCGGTTCCCTCTGACCGGTATATAAATCCGCCGGACACCCTCATCCGGCGGATGATATATCTTTATCCCATAGGCGGTACAGGAGTCGGTCTGCTTGGGTCAAATACTGCCTTTGCGTCAAAAAGATCTTCCAGAAGCTCTGGATTATAGTACATTCGGTATCCGTCCAGATTTCTTCTTCCCTGGCGGAAATATCTGTCTCTTATCTGCACAAAATACTTACTTGAGTCCACATTGCAGAAATAATTGTATCCCACACTTTTCAGATATTCAAATTTGTCTCCCGAATAATCTTCCTGAGCAGTAAGATCTGTTCCAAAGGCAAAAATAATGATATCTGTTCCGCCGATCAGCGGATCTACATTTTCTTTAAATTTCTCGGTATCAGTCTGCAGATGAGCCAGGTCGATCTGTCCTACATTCTGGTGTCCCCAGGTATGGCTTGCAAACAGCCATCCATTGGCTTTCATGGCCTCTGCCACCTTCTTGGCCTCTTCCCGTTCTTTTTCCAGACTGAAATCCGGATGTGCGTCCAGCCACTCCACCTTGTTGGCGTCCAGATCATCCGGCCGTGTCTCGTAGCTGATGTCTGTTCTGTATCCAAGGATTCCATTATACCCCGTGAGAGCTACGATGCCCTTTGCTCCCCTGTAGGAAAAATCAGGATGCTGCTCCACAAACCGGTCAATCAGCGGCACCATGTCATAGTCGCCTACCGAAACTGTTCCGTCATCCTCCACATATTCATTGCGAACCTTGCCTTCATCATCCAGCACAAGCTTTGTGGCATAACCGTCTCCGTCCATATAGTGATAATAACACACATCATCCTGAGACAGGACAAACGGAATTTTTCCCGGAGGAAGAAGGATCTCTCCCGGAGTCACATTTCCGTTCTCGTCAGCAATAGCCATATCTTTGATACTGACCATAACATAACCCTTGTCATACATAGTCTGAGTGATCTTGTTAAACTCATCTATGGTTGTCATAACCTGATTGTAGTCGCCTTCTTTATAATCACCGTCAAATGACTTCGCCGGATCCTTGATCAGCGTATGATAAAAAACATGCGTCACTTCTTCCAGCGGCCAGGAAACGCAGGTGGCCTTTGTCTCCTCGTATTTTTTTACTGCAGCCTGAAAATCCGCATTCTTGTCATAGCTGCTGTCGCTTTTGAGAAGCTGTACAGCCCCGTCATAATCATACTGGGCTGCCTTCAGATCCGCCTCTGCCAGAAGGTCTGTCTGCGCAGAAGCCTCTGCTGCTTCTCCCCCGCCTTTTTTGTTTTCATCTTTATTGGAAACTATGCCGGAACCGCTGCTTTTTGTAATGACAAAACGTGTGATCCCGCTGACTGCGCCAACTACTACAACAAGGGAAATCACTGCTGTGGCGCCCAGAACCGCCAGCTTCTTCCGGCGCTCCCTTTTTTGCCTGCGCAGCCTTCTCTCCCTTCGCATCTCACGGAAATATTCGTCACGTTCCTCTTCGGTCATGGCCTCCAGCTGCCTGTCCCTCTCATCCTTATTTTTCTCACTGTGCATATTTCTCTTTCCCCTGCCTCGCTCTTCCATAGTAACTCCTGTCCATTATTTTTCTGTAATTTTTAATATACCCAATACAAAATCCTTTATTCCGGCGTCACAACAGTCAGGGAATTTTACTGTTCACTCCCTTCCCGGAAGCCTGGTCAAAGTACCTTGCAATTTACATTCGATCATGGTATTTTTCGTTTTTTATCAACACATCTTATGGAATATTACCTATGAACATCTGCCCAAATTTGTCGAATTGTGTCACTTTGTTTATTATAACTTTTTATCTGTATAATTTCCACTGTTTTCCCCTAATATAAAATAATTTTCTGTAATCTTTGTCTAAATGATTTCTCTGGGATTTTACTGTAATTTTGCCCGAAACTGTTTGCCTTTTAACCGGATTAATGATAAAATATACTTCGCATGACAGGAATTCTCTCTGAAGGACATGTATGTCCGCCTGTATCTGATTATAAGAGGGAAAAATATACATATTGAGGAGGGTATCTATGAATACACTTACCATCGTCCTGCTTGTCATCCTTGTTGTTCTCGTTGGCGTACTGATTGCCCTTTATTTTTTTGGAAAAAAGGCTCAGAAAAAACAGGAAGAACAGCAGGCACAGATTGAAGCTGCAAAACAGACTGTTTCCATGTTGGTAATTGACAAAAAACGACTTCGCATAAAAGAATCTGGTCTCCCGCAGATGGTGATCGATCAGACACCGAAGATGATGCGTCGTACCAAACTGCCTATCGTCAAGGCCAAGATCGGTCCGAAGATCTCTATTCTGATAGCAGATGAAAAAATTTACGAACAGATTCCTGTAAAAAAAGAAGTAAAAGCTGATATCAGCGGTCTGTACATTGTAGGTGTACGCGGTATCCGCGGTCATCTGGATACTCCGCCGGCCAAGAAAAAAGGCTTCTTTAAAAGAATGTTCAGCAAAAAAAATTAAAAAGCACAAGGCAGCTGTAAGAAATTTCCTACAGCTGCCTTGTATTTTATTTACAGTACAAAATCCTTTGAATCGGCAGGCTGAGCCTGCACAGAAAGGTAACAGTCCGCCACATGCTCTTCATTCATGTCAAGGGCATAATCAACCTTCATATTAATGTTATTGTCACTTTCATTCAGCTCCATTCCGGTGGCAACAATCCCCATCTGAAGTGTTCCGAACGGAGTGGTATAAAAGGTCATATTCTTTTTTCCCCGCTCAAATACCATATGTACATTGACCAGGCCCTGTTTCCTGACCTCCATGCTCTGAGGTGACATTTTTATGTAATTTATCGTAGGTTCTGAGCCTTCATCCAGAATTTCCTCATATCTGAGATAATGGCTTCCGTTGCGAAAATAATACTGGCCGGGTACAACAAGCTCTATGGGCTCCTGTTCCTCTCCCACTTCCATCATCTGAAGTCCCCGCACATGTATGAGTACATTTTTATCCATAAATGCCTCCTAATATTTTTCAATGTCGATCTTTTTTGTCATTTCCACATCATAGGGAAGAATCGAGCCTGCAAATGCCCGGAACTTCTCCGCAAGGTCACTGACATAAAAACGATATGGAAATTCTTCTGTTTTCCCTCCTGTATTAAGGAGCTCTTTTTTTTCAAGAAGAGAACGAAGCTCCAGGGCTGTCTCGTAAGCCGGATTGACCAGCCGTACTTCCTCCCCCATAAATTCCCGGATCACAGACCGGATAAGCGGATAATGGGTACAGCCCAGGATCAGTGTATCCACATCTTTATCTTTAAATTCCTGAAGGTATCTGGCCGTGACCTCTGCAGTGACCGGATCGTGAAGCCATCCTTCTTCCACCAGAGGAACAAACAGAGGACAGGCTTTGCCGATCACCGTGATCTCCGGATCCAGCTTTTTCAGATAAGATGCATGAATGCCGCTGTCAACAGTTCCTACTGTACCGATCACACCTACTCTTTTGTTCTTTGTCTCCGCTGCAGCCACTCTGGCTCCGGGCTCTATAACGCCCAGGATCGGAACATCAAATTCATCCCTCACTGCCTCCAGGGCAAAAGCGCTTGCCGTATTGCAGGCGATCACAATTGCCTTGACCTGCTGCTCCATAAGAAAATGAATGATCTGTCTGGAATACCGGATAATATTCTCTCTGGACTTTCCTCCATAGGGTACTCTGGCTGTATCTCCAAAATATACGATTTTTTCTGACGGCAGATTCCGCATGATCTCACGGGCCACTGTCAGCCCGCCCACTCCGGAATCAAATACACCTATGGGCGCGTCTCTGTCTGGCTTCATAAATATAAGTCTCCGTTTCTGCTCTGGTAGGACTGCGGAGCTTTTCCGCAGTCTCTGGTTTTTATATCATATCACCATTCCAGCACTTCCGCAAGCCAGAAGGAAATCTTTCGGGGGCTGTCTCCGCTTCCCTCCGAAAAGCAAAATTCCGGATACATGGTTCCCCACCATGCAGATGCAGCCGGATACTGTGGCAGCCTGAATCCTCCTGCCACCAGAATCGCAGCAGCCATTGCAGCAAGTATTGAAACCGTCAGACGGTTTTTTCTGTCTCTTAACCATTCCATTAGTCTGTACCTCCAAAATTGTTCCTGTCCACACCATTATCATCTGTGAACCTCTGACCAGAATTCACTATTCAGAGTATAGACAATTTACGGCTTTCTATTCCGGTAAGATACCTGTTTTTAAAGGTTCTCAGCTCTTTTCCAGATATACCTGCAATTCTCCGTTTTCCATAATGATACGTGGAATTTCCACAAGAGCGCCGCTCTCATACCACTGATGATAAGCCTGCCTTAATGTCACCCCGTCTTTCTGCTGGGACGGCAGACGGTTTTCCAGAAGCCCGGTAAGATATTCTCCCGCAGAGGTTCCTCCGCTTTCCCGTGATAGCACTGCTTCCGGGTCTTCTGTCCGGAAAATATAAACATTTTCACCAACAAAGGGCTCTTCCTTAAGATATTCCATAAATATTTTCCAGCCTTCCCCTTCCAGAAGTCTGTCTCCCATAATAATCACCTGCAGATGGCTCATATCCAGATATTTTTCCTGAGAGCGGTCATAGATCCTTTCTATTTCATAAAAATCACTTCCTGTTATAGAAAGCACAGCCTCACTTCCTGACTCCTCCTGTTTCTCCTGCCCGGTAGCCTGAGGAAGATCCGGCATTCCATAAATAAGAGAAAACTCTGATTCTTCACTGTTTACTCCCAGTGCAAGAGGATACATTCTTTTTTCCGGCTCTATGGCTGCACATCCGCTGAAAAACACCACGAAGCAGAGGCCGGCTGCCAGCGCTACTTTTTTCTGTCGCCTGCGTTTTCCTCTCAGCGCCATAAACACCTGGATCAGAAGCAGACCGGGAACAAAGATGCGGCTCAGATAAAAGTCAAAGATTTGCCGGATTCCCGTCCCCTGAAATTTTATCAGGGACAGCCCGAAGATCACTGCAGGCAGCCACAGTTTCCCGCTTCCCATACGGGTCCGGTCGAGGATCCTGTGTCCGTAATGGAACAGACTGCCCAGGGCAAACAGAAGACTGTATAAAAGAAATCCCATCCACAGTACATCAAATCTTGCCAGTACATTTCCCGGAAGATCTGCCCCTGCCAGAAGGGGAAGAACCGGATATGCTTCATTTCTGAATCTCTGCCATCCAAGCACTGACGGGATCAGTACAAGCATTCCCATCAGGATCCCTCCCAGAGTAACAATTCCGAGGACCACAGGCTTTCCTGCAGTTCCTCTTTTTTCTACATCCTTCAAAAGAAAGGGCAGAAGCCCGATTCCGGAAAATGCTGCAAGGATTCCATAACAGCTTTTTAAAACCTCTTTTCCCTGCAGAACAGAAGCTTCTGTCATTTCTGTAAAATATTCCGGCGTGATCTGCCACAGACAGAGAACCATCATCAGTAAAACTCCGCCCAGAAGAAGTCCGCCTGACACCTCTGCCATTCTTCCTCTTCTCTGCATACCTTTATGGGTTCCAAAGCTGCAGACCGCTGCCGCCAGAAAAGAAATCACAATTCCCGGAATACCGGTGATCAGAACAGCCGGAACCAGCTCATCCATCAAATCCAGAAGATATGCGCCTGTCAGCGCCACATAGCTCAGAAAAAACACTCCTATGATCCTGCCGCCTGCGGCTCCAAAGGTTTTAATCGGATCCGTGTACCAGGGCGTCAGTCTTCTCAGAAAAAAGCTGTAGATCACCAGAAGCACCAGAGCAGCCGCCACTCCCACAATCCCTGATATCCCTGTGACGCGATTTTCTCCGGGAAGACACAGAAGAAAAGGAGCCAGAAACGCCAGAACCATCTGCCGGTACAGCTGTCGGTGCGAAATTCTGTTATTTTCTGCAAATTTCATGATTTTTCCCTCCTTTTCAGCCTCAGACTCTGTTCCTGTCTGGCATAAAGAGGGCGGATCCGGCGCTTACGGAAGGGAAGCCTCAGAATCCCATCCCCAACATCCTTTATGGGAGATTTTTTTACAAAAGGCAGAAGATAGGGAATTCCAAAGCTTAACAGTCCTGACAGATGAGCTGCCGTCAGGTAGATTCCCAGCACAATGCCAAAGATCCCCAGATATCCTCCCAGAAACAGAAAAACATATTTCAGAAGCCGGAAAGCAGAGGCAAACTCCTCATTTGGAATCACCATTCCCCCCAGGGCCGTAAGGGCTACGATCATCACAACAATCGGACTTACCAGATTTGCGCTGACAGCCGCCTGTCCGATGATCAGACCTCCTACGATTCCAATGGCATTTCCCAGAGAACCGGGAACGCGGACGCCTGCCTCCCTTATAAGTTCAAAGGACAGTTCCAGAAACACAAGCTCCACAACACTGGAAAAGGGCACTCCCTCCCTGGCCTCTGCAAAAGACAGTAAAAGGTTTGTGGGAAGAATCTGAGTGTGAAACCGTATCACTGCCAGATAAAGCCCGGGAAGAAGCACCGCAGTCATCAGCGCCAGATAGCGCAGAATCCTTAAAAACGACGCCATTTCAAAGTGGTGATACCAGTCCTCGCTGCTTTCCATAAATCCGTTAAAGGAGCTTGGAAGAATCAGGGCATAAGGCGTATTGTCACAGATCACTACGACTTTTCCGTTAAGAAGCTCCTGAGCCGCCCGGTCCGGCCGTTCTGTTGTCTGATACTGAGGAAAGGGCGAATACCAGGCTTCCTCGGTAAGCTGCTCCAGCATTCCGCTGTCCAGGATCCCATCAATCTCAAATTCCTCCAGACGGTCTTTGATGGCCTGCAGAAGCTCCTGGTGAACAAGATCTTCAATATAAAGAAGCTGGAGCACAGTATTGGAACGGACTCCGATGCTCATTTCCTCTACTTTCATTCTTGTATCCCGAAGCCGTTTCCTCACAAGGGCGGAGTTTGTTTTTACAGAATCGGAAAATCCTTCTCTGGAACCCCGGAGAACCTTTTCTGTTTCTGCTCCCGACACTCCCATATTGGGATAACCCTTGCTGGAAATTTTCATGGCGCGGTCATAGCCCTCCATAAAAAAGACAGCGTTTCCTGCAAGCAGGGCAGCAAAAGCGTCCTCCATGTACTCGAATTTTTTTACATCTGCAATTCCCAGACTGTTATTTCTCATAAACTCCTGGATCTGTTCCGGTGAGCTTTCCCAGAAATGGTTAATCATTTTTCCAATAGCCGAATCATCCAGCATCATATTGGAAACCGCTACCTCAATATATACCATCAGACAGTCTGTTTTTCCCATAGTTCCAATACGCATGGGGCGGATCAAAATATCCGCGCAGTTTTTACAGCGCTCTCTTATATATGCTTCATTGTCCTTCAGCCTGGAAGAAATTTTTGTTTTTCCCATATACAACTCCTGCTACATCGTCTGCAAAAAAGAGGACACTTCCTCTTCCAACTCTCTAAATCATGGTAAATAAAAAGAGAGATACCATTTGTACCTCTCTTAGAATAACCACATTTTTCAGTTTTATTTACGATCGGATGCCTTTTCCCTGATTTCCGTCTCCTCCCGGATAGAGCATACAATGGCCTCTCTCTGATTTTCTATATGGCGGAAAGAGATCTCCTGGGCTTTTTTTACATCTCTTGCCCGTATCGCCTCATAAAGCTCCTTGTGTTCCTTAACCAGAAGATTCCTTGTCTCTTCATCCTTCAGATACTCTACACGATATCTGTAAATCTGCTCCCGGAGATTGTTCAGCACCTGGTTCAGACGGCGGTTGTCTGAAGACTGGTAGATCACCTCATGAAAGGCCACGTCTGCCTCTGCAAGCTTTACCAGATTTCCCTCAGCCATTGTTTTTTCAAACTCCTCCGCGGCATCCCACAGCTGGGCTAACTGCTCTTCCGTCATACGGGCGCAGGCTTTTTCTATGGAAAGATTTTCAAGGGCAATGCGAACCTCCAGAACATCATTGAGATCCTTTTCTGTAATATTTGCAACCTGAGCGCCTCTTCTGGGGATCATCACCACAAGGCCTTCCAGTTCCAGCTTCCGCATGGCTTCACGGACCGGAGTTCTGCTGACTCCCAGACGGTCTGCCAGAGCGATCTCCATCAGTCTTTCTCCCGGCTTCAGCTCTCCCTTGAGAATTGCCTTGCGCAAAGTATTAAATACAACGTCTCTCAACGGCAGATACTCATTCATATCAACAGAAAAATCATTCATCCTTTGTATTTCCTCCTTATCACTGATGTCTCCGGAATATCTGAATTGCGCGCTTACTCAGAACGGTTATAGATCCGTGAAGCAAAAACTGTTTTTGCCAGACCGCTCTTTTTCAGAGCCTCTGATGCGGCAAACATTTTTTCTCTGTCCTCAAAAATACCAAATACAGTAGGGCCGCTTCCGCTCATCATTGCCTTCAGCGCTCCTCTTTCTTCCATAAATTTCTCAATCTCGCTGATCACCGGATATTTTTCCATAATTCCCGGCTCAAATACATTCTCCATTTTTTCTGTTATGGAGCGCAGATCCTGGTTTCGGATAGCCGCGATCATTCCGTCAATATCCGGCCGTCTCTGAATGGCGTCCAGCCTCAGATTTTCATATGCTGTTTTTGTGGAAACATTGATGCCCGGTTTTCCGATCAGCACATAGCACTCCGGCATTGGCGGCAGAGGCGTTAATTTTTCACCGATCCCCTCTGCCAGGGCAGTGCCTCTCATCACACAGTAAGGTACGTCTGCCCCTACCTGAACAGCCCTTTTCATAAGCTCCTCCTGGCTGAGACCCAGACGGAACAGACGGTTCACTCCCACAAAGGCTGCGGCTGCATCCGAACTTCCTCCTGCCATTCCTGCTGCTACGGGAATGGATTTGGTAAGCTTCATGGAAAGCCCCTCTTCCACATGAAATTCATCCATAAGAATCTTTGCAGCCTTATAGACAAGATTTCTCTCGTCTGACGGAACATAGGGCAGGTTGGAGCGCAGGGAAATTCCCGGTGCCTGTTTTTTCCTGATCTCCAGAGTATCATACATACGCACAGTCTGCATGATCATGCGCACCTCATGATATCCGTCCTCCCTTTTGCGGATCACATCAAGTCCAAGATTGATTTTTGCCATTGCCCTAAGACGCATAAGCCATTCCTCTGTCCTTTCGTACTTTATCTTTTATACTTTTTATTATGCACTGCCGTAAAATCTGTGGACAGTAGCGTTTTTTTCTGTACTTTGTATACAATTCTTTGCAAATATTTTATATGATTTTTACAGGAATTTCAATAGTCATTGTTCCACTTTTTTTATAAGGAGCAGAGGCTGCCCCACAGAGATCTCTCCGTCCTTCAGTTCATTGACTGTACTGATCTCCTCCACTGTAGTATAAAATTTCTTTGCGATATCCCAGAGAGAGTCTTCCGGTTTTACCACATAAACAGTAATTCCCGGCATTGCCCGCACCTTTTCCTCATCCAGAGGCTGCTCCTCCACCTTATCTATGACCATTGTTTCCTGGCAGCTCATAACAAGAAGATTCAGGCTCACAGTTGCCCTGATCTCTATTTCATCACTGTCCACCATGGAAGTGGCAAGCTGTTCCAGATCTGCATGAAGATAATACACACTCTGCTCTGTGATTCCGCCTGCTTCCACCGTCTGAGTAAAGGGAATCATGGTCTCCATGGAATAAAACGGCATATCGTCATTTCCCACAATATAAAGGATTTTAAGCTGAACAATACCGTCTACCTGCACGCCGCCCTCTACAATCCTTGTTTTATCCACCTTCACCTGTCCCTGGCTGTGACAGATCTGAAGGATCTTCCCTCTGGTTTCCTTCATTTCGATCCTGTCAGACAGCCTGCACTTGGAAAAATTCCGGATCAGCAGACTTTCCAGAGCCTCTGTTTTTCCTTTTGGAATACACTGGCGCAAAGGCGTATATACATCCAGGATCACCTCATGCTCTTCCTCCCGGTAAAGCTTCATATCCACTTCCAGTACCATATCTGCGATCAGAAGCCGTTCCTCCCCGTCAGAATCCGGCTTCACCTCCACTGACTGGCTGATCACGGCAGCCTCCATATTGGGGATCATATCTGCCGTACATCCCGGACACTCCACCTCCCCGGAAAACGGAACCGAATATTCCAGCCACTGGTGCGTCCTTCCCTCATCGTCTCCGGTATAAAGAACAAATACATACAGCTCTCCCTTTGCCTTTACTCTGTCCTCTTCAGGCCGAAGATCAAGGCTCCGGACTTCTGCAGTGTGCCACAAAAGCTCTGCTACATTGGGCTTATTGGAGGATAAAACAATCTCCTCCTTTTTGCGCAGAGTGTCCTTTTTATGTACGGCAAGACTTAAAAGCTTCATGGGCTTCTTTTTTACGGAAACAGTTTCATCGTCCACAGCCACAGGCAGACGGATTCCTGCCAGCTCATCCACAACTGCATAAAATGTCACTACTGCCTTTATGTTCAGCTTTCTGGAATGGATCAGATGAAGACTCAGATCCTCGATCTCCCATTTCAGGCACATTTTATCTCCGCTTACAATTCCCTCCAGATTCAGTGTCTCTTCCACAGGAAGCTTCGCAGAAAGACTGTACACTCTTCCTTCCTCTTCCCCCACATAAAGAAGATCTACATTGAGGCTTCCGCGGACAAAAGCGTGCCCGTCATTTAAACGGACCTCCTCCACCTCCACCTCTCCTTTATTCTGGATCATTCGTCCGATATCCGGCTTCACATCCGGAACATTGTAATCAGCATCAAAGGTTACCTGACTGGTTGCCCGGCTTTTTACCCGCAGCATCTGAATATCTTCTTTTTTTAATTCCACTTTTCTTTTCCTCCTGTCATTATTGAAACTGTACCGGTTCCTTCCGGTACTGTATTTTTACTGCTATATACGGATAGGACGGCGCTCCGCTCTGTTCTTCTGCAGAGGGACCCATCAGCTTTGTCTCAAAAAATACAGCCGTGGAAGAAGCTGAAAGCTCTTTTACCTGAATGCTGTATCCGCCGCTCATCTGTTTTCCGTAGCCTCTGATCAGATAAAGCTCTTTTCCGCTCTGATATGTGACCCTGAACTCTGAAGCCTTTTTTTCTTCCACAAGTGCAGCCGCTTCCTCAGGAAGCTGTTCCGGTTCCACCACCTCATACTCAAGAGGCATTCTTTTTTCTTCCTCGATGCGCACCAGCCGGCAGCCTCCCAGAGACAGAATCAGAATCAGATAACAGACCAGAAGGACTGTCTTTTTCATAATGCCACCCCAATCCGTTCCTTGATAAGTATTGTATGTAATTGCCAAAAGATTTATTGCAACAATTTCATTTAATTTGTATAATGTTACTATTAAGGCAGCCGCACATGATATGGGCTGCCGTATACGAAAGAGGTACGATTATGATTCGCTTTTTACTTGTTGCTGTCATAGTGATCGGATTTCTGATTCTTTCCATTCCTGTTCTTATTGTAGAATGGATCATTGGTAAATTCTCTCCCATGACAAAAGAAATCAGCTCTCTCCGGCTGATCCAGGGCGCTTTTAAATTTATTCTGTGGGTTGCCGGAACAAAGATCACTGTGATCGGCGAAGAAAATGTCCCAAAGGATACTCCTGTGCTTTACATCGGCAATCACAGAAGCTATTTTGACATTCTTCTCACCTACAGCCGCTGTCCTATCCGCACCGGCTATGTGGCAAAAAAAGAAATGGAAAAGATTCCCCTTCTGTCAAACTGGATGAAATATCTGCATTGTCTGTTTCTTGACCGTAAAGATATCAAGCAGGGGCTGAAAACCATCCTCACTGCCATTGAAAAAGTAAAGTCAGGAATTTCCATCTGTATTTTCCCGGAAGGCACCAGAAATAAGGCAGAGGACGAAACAGAGCTTCTTCCCTTCCATGAGGGAAGCTTTAAGATCGCCTCCAAATCAGGCTGTCCCATTATCCCCATTGCCATGAACAATACGGCGGAAATTTTTGAAGCCCATTTTCCAAAGATCAGACCCTGTCATGTGATCGTGGAATACTGTAAGCCCATTTATGTAAAAGAGCTGGACAAAAATGACCAGAGACATCTTGGAGAATACACACAGAATATTATTCTGGAAACAATTAAGAAAAATAAAGATCTTGTATAAGCTGTTCATTACATGCGGTCCGGACAAAATCTTCTGAAAAGCTGATTTCTTCCGGAACCGCATTATTTTTAAAGGGAGGAAAATGTTATGAAATACCGTACACTTGGAAAAACAGGTCTCAAGGTCAGCGAGATCGGTCTTGGAGGCGAATGGCTGGAACGCCACAACACAGAAGAGGTAAAAGAGATCATTGATGTTTGTCAGAAAGAGGGCATCAACATCCTGGACTGCTGGATGTCCGAACCAAATGTCCGCTCCAATATCGGAAATGCCATCAAAGACTGCAGGGACAAATGGATCATTCAGGGACACATTGGTTCCACCTGGCAGAACGGTCAGTATGAACGTACCAGAGAGCTGGACAAGGTGGATGAAGCTTTCCGTGATCTTCTTACAAGAATGCAGACAGATTACATTGATCTGGGCATGATCCACTTTGTTGACAGCCCTGAGGAATTTAAAGAAATCATGTCCGGCGAATTTATTGCCTATGTCCGGAGCCTGAAAGAAAACGGAACTATCCGCCACATCGGAATGAGCACCCACAACCCCACAGTTGCAAAAATGGCCGCTCTTCATGGCGAAATTGAAATGATCCTGTTCAGCATCAACCCGGCCTTTGACCTTCTGCCTCCAAGTGAAAATCTGGACGATTATTTTGTGGAAAAATACGCGGACGGCCTGAACCGTATTGATCCGGAAAGGGAAGAACTTTACCGTATCTGCGAACAGGAAAATGTAGGCATCACTGTTATGAAAGGCTATGCAGGGGGAAGACTTTTTGATGCAAAAACCTCTCCTTTCGGCGTTGCGCTTACGCCTGTCCAGTGTCTCCACTATGCTCTGACCCGCCCGGCTGTGGCAAGCGTTATGGCTGGTTTCGATTCACCGGAGCATGTATATCAGGCTGTTGCCTATGAAACAGCCACAGATGCAGAAAAAGATTATGCAAGCGTACTTGCCAACGCACCTCAGCATGCCTATGCTGCAGGACAGTGCACCTACTGCGGTCACTGCGCTCCCTGCCCTGCCGGAATCGACATTGCCATGGTAAACAAGCTTGCTGACCTGGCAAGGATGCAGAAGGAGGTTCCTCCCACAGTACGCGCCCACTACGAGGCTCTGGAGGCCAATGCCTCTGACTGCCTGGAATGCGGCGGCTGTGAGGAAAGATGCCCCTTCTCCGTACCTGTCATTGAATGGATGCAGAAAACCCGGGAGCTTTTTAGTTAAGACCGTTTAAGTCTGTTACCGGGAACCAGTGAAAATCCGGTGCCTGCTCAATATTAGTTACGTGAGCCTCGTCTCCCATAACTGCCTGCAGCGCCGGATCTCCCTCTTCCGCCAGCGCTCCATTTTGGATCGTCACACGATAATACTCTTCATATCCCATTCCCCGGCTGAAATCCTGTAATGAATACAAACCAGGCCCTTCCGGCGGGATTGCCAGATCCAAGGAAACTCCACTTCCTTCTACAGCTCTCGGCTGATAACCGGAACCTGTATTTTCCGCAGTATACACCCGGTATGCATAATAAATAAACGGTCCGTTTGCAAGCCCTTCTGTCAGAATCAGTTCTTCGTTTCCATCCTGATCCATATCATACAGAGTATATTCCCTCTCTCCGGTAAGCTGTCCGTAATCCCCATTTCCATATTCTGAGAAATTATATCCCTCTTCCCCTGCGGCTGCTGAATTTACTACACTGGTATATACAGATGCCGGATCTGCCGCAGCCGGAGTTGGGGTAGGCTCCGGTGTGGGAGTTGCCGTTGGAATTGGTGTCGCAGTGGGCATTGGCGCTTCCGTAGGCTCCGGTACTGCTGTGGGCGCTGGGGTTACAGCCTCCTCTGTCGAAACTTCCTCTGTTGCTTCAGACTGATTTGCCTCCACAGTTGTCTGCTGTTCTTCCCCTGCCTGATTCTGTCCAACAAAATGATAAGCTGCGGCTCCGCCGCCTCCGATCACTGCCACTGCTACTGCTACCGCTGCGGCCTTGCCTGCTGCGGTGTGGATAAACGCCTGCTTTGCAGCTGTCTGTCCCACTTTGCGGCCTGCGGATACAGCTGTCCTGCCTGTATTGCCGGAAGAGCTGGTGCTTCTACCAGAACGTGAAGCAGATCCACTGCTTCCAGAATGTGAAACCATCTCTGTGCCGTGGTCTGCCGCACTGCTTTCTGCCGCTCCTGCTCCGTTTCCAGATGCTTTGGCGCTCTCCAGGATTCCCGTCTTCTGTGCCTGCATAACTGCATTGGCTGTGGCAGCAAATACAGTAGACGCTTTTTCGCTGTCAAGCAGATACAGGAAGAATACAACAGGTGCAACTGTGTAGAGCTGATATCCTTTTTTCTGAAGCTCCTCGGCCTTTGCCTTTATAGCTTTTCTTCCATATAATAATCTTGATTTTACAGTATTTTCTGAAATTCCAAAGGTTTCCGCAATATCCTTAATGCTCTGATCATCCAGATGGTACATCAGAATACAAAGTCTCTGCTCATCAGAAAGACTGTCGATCAGCTCATGCACCAGCTCCTGAGTTTCTTTCTGTGTATAGCTCCGCTCAGGCTGAAATTCTGATTTCTCGTCCTCGATATCAAGAGCAAACTGCTCTCCCTCATCATTTTCTCCCTCAAGCTGGGAAAACAGCATGGGACGTTTTTTTGCCAGCGCATTTTTGGCAGTGTTTGCCACAATGCGTCCAAACCATGCCCGAAAACTTGCAGGGTCTTTCAAAGTTGCCAGCGACTGCCATGCCTTTATGTAGGAATCCTGCAGCACGTCCATGGCATCTTCTTCATTTTTCATATATTTCAGCGCAATATAATACATATCCCGCTGTGTTGATTCATAAAGTGCGGAAAATGCGCTTTCATTTCCTTTAAGCGCCGCTTCAACGGCTTTCTTATAGTCCATTTTCTCTTCTGTCCTTTCTCACTGTCCGGCTGATCTTCTTTTTCTGTGTCCTGCTCAGCTCTGTTTCTGAGCGTTCTCTGCGAAGCAGCCATACAAACCATTTCATAACCAAACTGCTGTCCATATTTTCAGCCTTTCTGGTTTACTCCATATAACTGTTGTCCGGGCTGTAATAAAGAAGCGCCGGAACCAGGGTTGTCTTGTCGTTTTCGGAAGCCGCAGTATATTTAAGCTCCGCAGTCTCCCCCAGATCTACCAGTTCGGCATTCGTTGAATCAAAGGATACCAGCGTTCCCTCTCCGTCCATCCATACATAATTCAGACAGATTTCACGCCATCTGTCCTCTGTGTCATTCACAAAAGTAATTACATTATAAACCACATTTCCCTCTACGTCTTTCTTTATTTCAATTCCGTCCAGTGCTTTTACAGGAATGTAAGTAACTTCTGCTTCCTGAACAGCAAAATCAAGCAGCTTAATATCTTTCAGTTCCTTTACATCGCCGTAGATGGTATCCGGATTGCCGTTAAGAGAAGTAATATCTGTTACATCTTCTTTAGCTATGGTATAGATCACTTTTTTCGTTTCATGAGGAGCCAGCCTCACAGATTCCAGTGGTTCAAATTTCTCTGCGTCTATCTTCAGGGAAACGCTCCTGCCGTAAACCGTATCACTGCCGTTTATATACGTTTCTACTGTTTCCTCTCTTCCCCAGTCATCCACTACCATAGTTGCAGTGCATCCCAGCATAGGGAACACATCACAGGAAAAATCATTTTCATTGGATATGTTCATATCAATCTGGTACATTTCCGCATCTACCTGCTTCATAGAAAGATCGGAGATCATTACCTTATCTTTCAGGGAAGAGGCGCTTTGCGCTGCTTTTACCACACTTTTTCTAATCTCTATATTTCTCAGATAGTTTTCGGAATCCAGAGTAACCTGCTCCTTATGCTTTTTAAGATCTTCCAGCGGAAGCTTTTCTCCAAATCCTCCAAATAGACGTTCATCGATCATTTCCACCAGAGCCTCTCCGCTGAGATCCAGATAATACAGAAAGTTTCTCTCCTCATTGGGGGCAACAGTTACAGGCTTTATGTAGGTAGGATCTTCCAGAGAAATATTCTCTCCTCCCTCTGCATAGATCGCATCCGTATCCAAAAGGATCATTTCCTTTGATCCATAGTCATATTTGGGAGATACCAGTCCCACACTGAACATTGGATAAATCTGACAGGGAATATTATTCCGGTTGTAGGCAGTCACCTCGATCACATAACCGGATTCCGGCGCATTCTCTCCCAACGTTCCTCCATAGGCTTCCAGAGTCGATATACTTTGTACATTTATTCCGGCATTGTCAGATAAAGGAGTTTCCCCGTAATAATCATAGTTGCCGTAAAGCTGGTCATCCTCTGTCGCCTCTGCATTCTCCTGCATTTCCAGAGAATCGTTACTTTCTCTGCCCTCTGCGGCTTCTCTCTGAATATCAGGATCTGTCATTTCCACCATGTTATTACCGGAACTGTTTTCTGCTTCTTCTGTTTTCTTTTCCTCTTCCGGATTTCCGTTCTCTATTTCAGCCGGAGCTTCCACGATCTCGGAAACCTCAGAAGAAACCTGCATGATTTCGGTTTCTGTTGTCTCAGAAGCTGTTTCGGCTTCCGTTTTCTTCGTTTCTGTTTCCGGGGCTTCTACTTTTTCGGCAGCCTGTATAGCTTCACTTTTCTCAGAAACCTTTGTTTCTGTCTTATCTGTTCCTCCAATACTTCCTATTCCCACAGCCAGAACTACTGCCACAGCAACAGCAGCCGCCCCATACGCCCATTTTGGATGGATTTTCTTATCTCCTGAAGCCTCTCCTTCCGGCGTTTTGCCGAAATCCTGTATTTTATGCCTCAATACATCCTTCCGGCTGTTCTTCGTCTCCTTTGAAGCAGTCTGACTTACCGGAGCGCCACATTTGGAACAGAACTTTGTTCCTTCTTTTATCTTTGCACCACATTTTTTGCAAAACATTGTTTTTCCTCCCGGATCTGCATTTTATCTCTCTTATTTTGCACACGCACCTGTCGCTGTACAGGCAACATACATGATATAACATGCATGTATAAAAACTCATGTATGCTACCATGCTGTTAAACAGGAGGTAACTACATGATTTCATACGAACCCTTCTGGCAGACCATCCGCCGGAAAAATATATCCACATATCAGCTGATCTACGAATACGGGATTCTGCCTGATACAATCCAGCGTCTGCGAAGCGGCAAGACCATTACCACAAAAACTCTTAACACTCTCTGCAGTGTTATTGACTGTCCGATATCTGATATACTGATTTTTATTCCGGATGAAGAATCCAGATAATCAATACTGATTTTTTATATATTTTTATTTATCAGTATTTTGTCAGCTGAACTCTCTGTCTCATAAGCATATTGCTTGTCATCATAGACGAAATCACAGATGATACAAAAATCACCACACCGCCTGCCAGAAGCAGCAGATACCCCTGCCCCTGAAAAACGGAGGTCAGTTTGCTGCACACATACAGCAGAACCCCAATAGCTGCCAGATTGAATACAGAAGAAATCACAGGGGCACGTTTTAACAGAACACAGATAAAGGATACCAGCACCAAAATCCCCATAACTACAAGCATAATCGCTGCAGTACTTGTATAGTCTCTGAAGCTCTGATAAATCTCAACATTTCTTAATTCTGTGTCCAGATATCCGGTAAGTTTCCGCGCATTCTCTCCAAATACAAAAGTCGTCATGAACTTCATAATAGAAGGGGTATCACCCATAAAATCCGTGAATTTATTTAAAAATCCTATAAGGAAACCATTGGTATAGTTTGGAAGAAATACTGCCACAATCTCCATTACACAGCCGATCAGTACTCCAAAATGTCCAAGATTATAGGCTCTCAGATACCTTTGTTTTTTTGTTTTCGATTTCTTAATGGCTGATGCTTCCGAAATCTCCCCGGACCAGCCAGACTGTGTGGTTTTTTCACTTCTTATCGTGTCAGAATCCATGGTACTTTTTCCTGTAGCTGTATGTCCCATAAGATTCTTGTTTGCTGCATTCTGATTTATTGCACTCTGATTCGACAGAACTGCTCCTGTTACTTTTCCGCATTTGGGGCAGAACCGAACTCCGTCCGGTATCTGATTCCCGCAGTTTTTACAAAACATTACATTTTCCTCCCTGTATAGTATATAGTCAAGTCTTTTTCCTTTAAAATCAAGGTTTTTTTAATGTTTCATCAATAAATATCTCAGAAGAAAGAGCCATAGGAATGGACATTTCTCTGTATCTGGTACGAAAGTAGTGGATTTTGGGTACACGAAGTAAAACGTCTTCTTTTTTCATTCTACATGGCCTTGTGTATACCCATCCATCTACGGCAGCGAACCTCCCATGTCTACCAGGATCATCAGTCTATCGCTGAGTCCTAACTTCTCTCGTCCCGCCTGTCCATAACCAGGGTGTCAGCTTAGCTCCTTTACAGGGTCATGCCCTCTGGAAAATATTCCTGCCGACTACTGGCTCATTCTTTGTTTTTTGTATTACTGACTTCTTTTCCGTAACAGCACCTTTCAGTGGACGTTTTCCTGTTACATTATGTTTGTTACTTCCAGCTATCATGGCTGGTCCCAGCCTTCCAACTCTTCCTCTCAAAGGCTCAGACCGGCCATGATACACTGTCTTACTTCTTTTTATGCTGCTGACTGCATTCCTGGTCTTACAATGTCTCTTAACATCTTCTGACCGTCATAATCTATGCCTTTTGTCAGTATCGTATAAAATATCCGGATCAGTTTACATGACACCGCTATCACCGACTGCATCTTCTTTAGTGGGTTTTTCTCCCTCGTCCTGTAATAATGATGGATCTCTTTGAATTCTTTGTTTTTCCCGATCACAGATATCGCTGCTTCATACAATGCATATCTCAATCGCTTTCTTCCCCTGTGGCTGATCCTGCTTTCCCCGTTATGTTTTCCGGAGCTGTCTGCAACAATGGCATATCCCGCCAGCTTCTGCACCTGTTTCGGATTATCAAAACGTTCAATATCTCCAACTTCGGCAATAAAACAGCTTACCGTTTTTATTCCGATCCCACAGATTCCCATCAATTTATCTATATATGGGATCTCAGAAAGTAATTCCTCTATCTCTTCCATAAGTTCATCCATACGGCTCTTATAGATCTCATAGTCATTTAACAGGTTTCGGATCTCTTTCCTTGCGCTTCTCGGTGCTTCCGTATTTCCGATGCTGTGCTCCGCTGCTGTTACCAGGGTCTTTGCCCTCTTTATCCCAGCGCCTTTCAGCCTTGCATCCCTCCATATCTTATTGACACCGTCCACTCCAAGTCCTTTGATATCACAAGGCAAGGGTGCCTGTTTTATCACCATCAGTCCGCTTACCGCATCCGGATTCCTGTAAACGTCTTTTATCTCTGGAAAATAGATGCTGAACCAGCGGGCGATCCTGTTTTTGATCCTTGTGATCTCTTCCTGTGTCTGGATGCGGAGGTTAGACAGATTTCTGATCTCCGCATAGATCCCGGTTGGAATATATGGATAAGAGAATCTTCCTTCATTTACCAGACCTGCAATTGTTTTTGGATCTTTACGGTCATTCTTATTCGGATTATTGTCATCCAGTTCTTTGGATTTCTTGACATGATGCGGATTTACATGTACCGGCCTCATTCCCTGTCCCTGCAGGTACGCTCCAAGGTTTAGCCAGTAGTGGCCGGTTGGTTCCATTCCCGGAATCACCTTTTCCATTTCGTGTTTCTCTGCTATATCATCCATCCATGCTTTGAATGAAGCAAATCCATCTTCATCGTTACTGAAAGCAAACGGCTTTTTTGAGTACTCATAATTGCGCCAGCTAAAAGCCCTTGCATAATGGGTTTCACTTCCCACATCAATACCAACGATCAAAGTTTTTTCCGTAATAGATGCAATTTTTGCGTTTTGTGTGTTATAATTCATTTCAAGTACCTCACTGTTTAATAAGATTTTTACTAACCCTGCAAAGTCAGTAATCTTATTTTACTCTGAGGTATTTTTTTATCAACCTTCTTTCTGGGAATTCCTTATATTTGAATTATACAAGAAGCTCCCTATATAGATATTTCAAAAATCCTACTTATTCCAACAGAAGATTTTACCCAGTTCAAGTCCCTGCGCAATTGTCTCCGGAGACAAAAAGCCATCAAGCCCTTCCGAAAACGATTCACTTATACTTTCTTTTGCATCTTCCCACACTCTGCTTCCAAACTCATTAAACTGCTGCTCCTGTTCCTCTGTGTATCCACTTTCCTGATACTGAGGCTCCTGATATTGCTGCTGATACTGAGAATCTTCCTGCTGCTGAGCTGCCTGATATTCTGTTTCTCCCTGCTGCTGGGCTGCCGCTATCTGTGCGTCAAGAGCGTCTGCATCATATACCTTGATCTGCATAGAAGCGGCTCCCAGATAGTAGCCCTGCTCTGGTTCAAATCTACAGGCATTGTTCCCTGCGGTCTGATCATCGATTGCATATTCTGTATTGCAGACAGCAATGTAATCCTCTGCATTAAAATCAATATAATAACGGACATTTTTCGGAGTGCCGGCTTCCACCCGGACAGCATCCTGACACAACAGAGTCGGAGATCCTACAACTGCATCCGGAGAGTATACCGCCTCTGTATTCAAAAGCACCGCAGCTACATGCTCACCCGGATATGCGTCTCCCGTCAGATCACAGATAAACATGGGAAACACATAGTAGTCTTTCACATCGGAATTCACAAACTGTACATCCAGAACATAACCGTCCTCCGGCGCATATTCATCCAACTCTCCCTCATACTCGCTGACAGGAATACAGGAACTGGTAGTTCCTACCACCTCCCATCCCTCAACCTCATCTGTCTCTGCTGCCAGTACGGATACTGTTCCTGTACTTATGGACATTGCCATCATACCTGCCATTGTCAGTGCCGCCATCTTTTTCATAGTTTTTTTCATCATCTTTTTTCTCCCTTTCTCTTTTTGATTATATATATTTTTTCTTTTTCTTCGCGCCGTTTTACTTTTTGGGAAGGTCCAGCATCATAAGAACTTCTTCCATAACAGAAGCCTCCAGATACTCTCCCATGGCTTTGCAGCCTTTTTTCTGTGCAAGAACTGTCATTTTCTCCACTCCCTCTGAGAGCGGACTTAAAATTCTGCTCCGATCCCCATCACTGATGGTTTCCCATTGCCTGAGTACAATAGTTTGTCGTTTGCCCATCTCATACAATGCCTGTTCAATCTCCTGACAGGTCTCGTTTAATTCTTCTGCATACCTGGCCTTTTCCTGCTGACTGCGAACCGCTACGGCCCGAAAATGCATAAGTTCCTGTAAAAGCTCTGTAATCTGTCTCTCATATGGCAGAAACATTTTTCTCACCTCCCTGTTCTGACCTTTCACTATACTGACAGACCAACACTCAAAAAGGTTTTATATTTTTATAAATTTTTTTATTTTTATTTTATCCTGCTCAATCATCCTGCTTCTGATCTGGCTGCGCCATTTCAGGCTCCTTTGATAATGGATTCCCACAATGAACACAAAACATGGAATCCAGATCATTTCTGCCGCCGCAGCCCGGGCATACTTTAGATTCAGCATCTGCCTGGACCTGCATTTCCTGCTGTCTTTTTAATTCCTGTTGACGGGCAAATTCCAGTTCCCTCTGATGGGCTGCTTCCCGGGCTTCCATTTCCGCCTGAACCTGCATCCGCGCAGCTTCCTTCTCTGCCTGAGCCTGCTGGCGGGTTGCCTCTCTCGCTTCCTGTGCCTGCTGACGGGCAAGCCTGTCTGCTTCTTCTTTTTCCTGAAGAGCCTGCTGACGGGCAAATTCTTCTTCCTCCTGCTGCTCTCTTAAATGTTGGATTTTTTCCTCTGCCGCTCTGTTTTCTGACTGATACTGGCGAATCACAGCAAAAAGATTTTCATACTCTGTACCCGGCTCCTCCAGATGAAGATTCACACACTGGATGCCAACCTGCATTGTCAGTCTTTCAATTTCCTTTTCATTGCTCTGTATCTGTGCATTAATTTTTCTTATATTAGATGCATATCTCTGCTGCGCACTTACCCCTGATACAGAACTTTTCATTTTGTCCAAAAATCCCATTTTAGTCCTCCTTCATTTATCTGTTTACTATACTGACAGGCCAATCAGCAAAAAGGTTTTACATTTTTAAAAATATTTTATATTTTTTACCAAAAACCAGTAAACAGATTTCATCCTCTTTTTATATAGATTTTATAACATCTATATAAGTGCGTCAATGACACAGGAAAACGAATTAAAATAAATTTCCATTTTTTAAAACTTTTTCTCTTTTTTCTCTGTCTGTATAATGGGAAGCAAAAATTACGGCAAAAGCGCTTTGCCTCCCATTGAAACTAGATGTTACATCATGTATACTGAAAGTAATGTATACAAAAACGAAAAAGGAGGAAAAAAATGAAAAAAACGACTTTACTAACCTGCCTTGCTCTGACCGGCGTACTGGGGCTTTCATCCACAGCCTACGCCTCAGAAGTATCTGTACAGAGCCTCATCGACGGCTCTTCCCAGACAGAAGCAGAGAACCAGCCAGAAGCAGAAAACGAACAGACAGAAACCGAAACACCTTCCACTGAGAATACAGACGATACAAATACCGTTTCCGTCCAGACAGAAAACACGGAAGCTTCCGGTACAGCCGCTCAGAAATCCGGCGAAACATCCTCAGACGGACAGGTTGTTCCCGGAACTAACATGTATGATGCAGGTGTTATTCCCTTTAACACCAAAATTTCCGGCACAGCCACAGAAGGCGTCTATAACTGGTATGCCTTTACCACCGGACCTGCTGCAGGAACAGAATATAAAATCACCTGTGTTAATACCACTCCCGGAGCCGATTCAATACACTATTCTCTTTATGATGAATATGGCTCTCTTATAACTTTCAATGGTTTTACCGCCCTAGAGGCCTGTTCCGATGGTGTTCCCTCCACCATGGCTACTAATGAACTGGATCCAAATACCACCTATTATTTACAGCTTATTACATATGACGCTGATCCCGTTGATTACATCCTCAATGTAACAGATCCCAATACTCCTGCTCCCACCTCTGTTCCGGATTCGCAGAATACCCTGCCCCCGGATGGAGAAGTTATTGCCGGAACCAGTCAGTATAATGCTCTTTTGCTGCCTCTGAACACCAAAGTATTTGGAACCGCAGAAAAAGATTCGTACTCCTGGTTTTCATTTAATACAGGAGACTCCTCTGGAGATGAGTTCCGGATTACCGCAATAAATAATACTCCCGGAGCCGATTCAATACACTATTCTCTTTATGATGAATATGGCTCTCTTATAACTTCCAATGGTTTTACCGCCCTAGAAGCCTGTTCCGATGGCGTTCCCTCCACCATGGTTACTAATGAACTGGATTCAAATACTACCTATTATTTAAAGCTTATTACATATGGCGCTGATCCCATTGACTATTCTTTAATTGTAAAAAATATGAATAACAACAACAGTGCATACAAAACTGCCGGAAATGTCATCGAGGCCAAAGGAGCAGAAGAAATAACTGAAGGTCCGGTTACTGCCGGAACCAGCCCGGACAATGCTCTGTTGCTACCCATTGGTTCAAAAGTATCCGGAACTGCAGAAGAGTCCACCTGTTCCTGGTTCGGCTTTAAAACCGGTGAGACTACAGGAACAGAATATACAATTTCCTGCATAAATACCACTCCCGGAGCCGATTCAATACACTATTCTCTTTATGATGAATATGGTTCTCTTATAACTTTCAATGGTTTTACCGCCCTAGAGGCCTGTTCGGATGGCGTTCCCTCCACCATGGTTACTAATGAACTGAATCCAAATACTACCTATTATTTAAAGCTTATTACATATGACGCTAATCCCATTGACTACATCCTTGATATTCAGGCACCTGTAAAGGAAGACCCAAAGGGCTCCCTGGTCTTTGAGGTTCCCTTTGAGATCAATGAAACCCAGGTACAGTTTGTAATCAACGAAGCCACCTTTATTGATGAAGAAAAAGCAAAAGAAGCTCTGAAACCGGTAGCTGACGCAATCCTTGCACATCCGGATCACTCCATCCTTCTGGCAGGAACTACCGCCACTGACGGAACCCAGGAATCCTGTGTGGATCTGGCCAACCGCCGCTGTGAAGCTGTAAAAAATCTTCTTGTAGATACTTACGGCGTACCGGAAGCCCAGTTGGAAACCATTGGACTTGGCTATGAGCTGGATCCCTTTGAAAGAGGTCAGGATCGGGATGCCAACGGAAACTTCGTAGAATCCGAAGGCAGAAAAAACAGACGTGTAGTGGTTCTTGATGCTGAGGATCCTATTGCACAGGAGCTTATGAAATTAAAATAGTAGATATCAGGCAGAATACTTTCTGCTATTGATATATCCCGTTTGGAAAAATTATGAAAAGGAGAACTTTCATGAAAAGGAAATTAAAAAACATTCTGGCAATGCTTCTGGCAGTCATGCTGATCTTCAGCGCGACTCCTGCCACAGCATCTGCCGCAGGCAGAAAGCCAACTCCCGGAAAGGTCACTCTCACACAGATCTCCTCTCCGGCTTACAACAAAATCAATATTAAATGGAACCGCACTTCAAATGCCACCCATTACAAAATTTATTACAAAAAGGCCGGCGCAGGCCAGTGGACATCTCTTGCCACAGTAAGCGGCAGCGCCACCAGCTATACACACACATCTTCCAAAAGCAGACCTGTTACCCCGGGACAGAAATACACCTACACAGTCAGAGGTTATAACAGCAGATACAAAACCTACGGAAGCTATGACAGCAGAGGACTGACCACATATACAAAACCCGCCACAGTAAAGCTGAACCGCGCTTCCCTTGGTGCTGACAAAAAATCTGTGACCGTTTCCTGGAACCGAGCTGCCGGATGTAATTATTACTGTGTTTTCCGCAAAACTCCTTCCACCGGATGGAAACGGCTGGCAAATGTCCGGGATCCCTATACCGTCTACACAGACCGCAATCCCGTCAAAGGACAGACAAATATTTATACAGTCAGAGGCTACTACAGCCCCACAAAAACCTATGGAAATTATAATACCAGAGGACTTTCTGTAAATGTTCCGAAAACCGGGACTCCTGACAAACCGCAAAAGATCACTCCCGGCCCTGTAACTCTCAGCAAGATTTCAGCTCCGGCATACAATAAAATCAATATCCAGTGGAAAAAAGCCTCAAATGCCACCCACTACAAGATCTACTATAAAAAATACGGAGCCGCTTCATGGACAAACCTTGCTACCGTAAGCGGAAATACTTCCAGCTACACCCATACTTCTTCCAGTACCAAACCTATTATCGTTGGTCAGAAGTACACCTACACTGTAAAAGCGTACAACAACAGATACAACACAAACGGCAGATATAACAGCAAGGGACTGACTGCAAGCACCAAACTCTCCACCGTAAAGCTGAGAGGTGCTTCTCTTTCCGGGGATAAAAGATCCGTCAAAGTGTCCTGGAATCCGGTTCCCGGCTGCAATCAGTATTTCGTATACCGCAAAACTCCTTCCACCGGATGGGCACGGATTGCAACCCTGAAAAGTAATGTTACCAGCTATACTGATCAAAGACCGGTCAGCAACAACACAAATACCTATACTGTACGTGCCTATTACTCCCCAACCAAAACTCTGGGCGGATACAATACAGCCGGTTGCTCTGTTTCTGTTCCAAGACAGGAGCCAAAACCAAGATATACCTATGATATAAAAATCATAAATACCTACAATGAATTTTATAATATACTGGAGACGGCGCCATTTTTCTATATCAAAACAAATAATCCCAGAGCTGACAGTATCCGACTGCACTGGTCTCCTAATGCCGGATCTATCGTGGAAGAGTCTATACAACCCGGACAGTATCGGGATGTAAAAGGCACACGTGCACCCAACAGCAATATGATAAAAGTACAGGGCGGCTATATCACCCGGCGCTATCCCCAAAAGACCGGAACCTATAACGTACAGGTTCGGGAAATAAAACCGCAATTCCTGGATAATCCATTGTATGCTGATTCCAGTCTTAATTGCTGCTATGAAACCACTGCATCTGTTCGCGTCACACTCAAAGATTACAAGAAATCTGGCGTCAACTGGATCAATGGACTGATCAAAAAATATACAAAACCAGGCATGACCCCAAAGGAACAGTTTGAGGCGGTAATTTACGGCGAATTTGTTAACGGTTCCCGATACAGATACCCTACCACGATCCGCGGAGAAGAGGGCTATGCTACCATGCTGAAAGAACAGGGAGCATTCTGGCAAAACCACCAACTGAATTCCTTTACCTCTCCGAACCTGATGTATGACATTGGCCAAATCATTGGTTATCCTGTAGAAATCGTATCCTACGATGTCTCCAACCCAGATCATGACTGTGTGAGAGGCCCTGATGGAAAACTCTATTCCATCTGCCCAATGGTATCCACCGGACAGATAGACAAAGAAGATATCGAGTATATTGATTTTTCCAAATATTAACAAGGAGGATTTTATAAAGATGAGAATAAAATCAAACAGTCTTCTGGCTGTACTTATGGCAGTCATGCTGATCCTTGGCTTAACTCCATCCACAGCCTTTGCCGCAGACCAAAAGGCAACTCCCGGAACGGTTACTCTCACCGGAATCTCCGCCCCGACATACAACAAGATCAATATCCGGTGGAATCGTACTTCCAATGCCACCCACTACAAAATCTATTATAAAAAAACCGGTTCAAGCCAATGGACAGGACTTGCCACTGTAAGCGGCAATACCACAAGCTATACCCATACTTCATCCAAAACCAGGCCCATTGTGGTAGGACAGAAATATACCTACACAGTCAAGGGCTACAACAGCAAATATAATACAAACGGACATTATAATGCCAGGGGACTGACCGTACAGACAAAACCCTCTACGGTTCAGCTTTCCCGAGCCACCCTTGCTTCCAACAAACAGTCTGTTACGGTTTCATGGAACCGGGCTTCCGGCTGTAATTATTACTGTGTTTTCCGCAAAACTCCTTCCACAGGATGGAAACGCCTTGCAAACCTCCGAAGCCCTCAGACCTCCTATATTGACAGAAATCCGGTCAAAGGACAAAGAAATATTTACACGGTACGCAGTTATTACAGCCCCACCAGAATGTACGGCAATTATAATCCCAGCGGAATTTCAGTAAACGTGCCCTCATCCGGCAGCACCGGTTCCCAAAGACTTACACCGGGCACAGTAACCTTATCCAAAATTTCCGCTCCGGCTTATAATAAGATCAACATTCAATGGAAGCCTGCTTCCAATGCCACCCACTACAAGATCTACTATAAGAAATCTGCCAGCAGTCAGTGGATAGGACTGGCTACAGTAAGCGGAAATACCACCAGCTACACCCATACCAATTCCAACAAAACGCCTATTATACCAGGACAGAAATATACTTACACGGTTAAAGGTTATAACAGCAAATATAATACAAACGGCCCATATAACAGCAAAGGACTGACTATAAGCACGAAACTTGATACAGTAAAACTGAAAAACGCTGTGCTTTCCAAAGACCAGAAATCTGTAACTGTTTCATGGAATGGACTCCCGGGAAACGGCTTCTACTACATATACCGCAAAACTCCTTCCACCGGCTGGAAACAGATTGGATTGACAGACTATAGGTTCAACAGCTATGTGGATAAAAACCCAATAAAGGGACAGAAAAACATTTACACAGTCCGCGCTTATGTTGTTTTTTCAAATACCTACGGCGGCTATGATCCAAAAGGCGTATCGGTGAACGTACCTTCAAAACCCACGCCGCATAAACACAGCTATACTTCTTCCATTACCAGACAGCCAACCTGCAGTAAAGAAGGTGTCCGTACCTATAAATGCTCCTGCGGTCACAGCTACACAAAATCCATTCCTGCTACGCGAAAACATGTCTGGGAGGATCTGGGATCAGATGTAAGGTTGGACTGGAGTGGTTCTCTACAGGAAAACACTGGCCCTACCCAAAACGCGTTTAAAGTTTCTGCGGCAAATTTCTGTACCGGATGCGGATATTACTATGGCACAGGAATTAATGACAACTTTGATATCCGGTATTTTGACCATTTAGACAACCCTAACTCAGAACATTGTCTGGGCGGTTATACCTTACTCCATATATATGAAATTCATCACCTTCTTGAGTGTAGAAACTGTAATATAAGTAAATGTGGTAAATTTTCCCATTATCAATATACTTTCACATGGTACGGACATAACGATAAAATCAAGCTGGAAGACTGGCAGATCAAAGAACTGGGACTGCCCCTTGACGGCACTGTAAAAGTAACTCTTTAATAAAAACAGTTTTTAATACAGTCTGTAAGAGGACTCTCAGTCCGACAGCAAAAATAATCCTGAGTATTTTGCGGTTACTACATCACACAAGTAACAATCCACACCGAAGCTGCCATCCCGGCCAACGTAGCAACAAGCGCGCCGGTCAGTGTATATCTTGTTTTCTGTATGCCTACAGAGCCAAAATATACGCTCATGCAGTAAAAAACACTTTCTGTGGAGCTGAGCATCAGACCTGCCATCAGCCCCACAGGAGAATCTGTCCCAAATTCCTTAAAAATGTCCAGAAGCAGCCCTGTTGCTGCGCTGGACGAAAACAGTCTTACAATTCCAAGAGGAACGATCTGCGGCGGAATACCCGCCGCAGAAGTTACCTTTCCCAGTATTTCTCCCAGAAAATCAAGAAAACCAGAAGCTCTGAGAACTCCCACTGCAGTCATAAGGCCGATCAGTACAGGAATCAGACCTTTTACTGTTTTCAGCCCCTCTTTTGCCCCTTCCAGAAAGTCACTGTATATATCTCTTTTAGAAAGAAGTCCATGTCCCACCACATAAAACAAAAGAAAAGGTATCATAAACCCGGAAATATAGGAAATAAGCTTCATGAAATCTCCATTTTTCTGTTTATGATACCTTATGAAATATGTCCTCTCTTTATGTACGACAAGATTTCGTCACATGATTTTTAATGATAAACGATAAATTTTTATTGACATTCACAAATCACTTTGATATATTGAAATTAACGATAAACATTAAATCTTATATGATATTCATAATATTTCGTGCAAAGGAGGAATGTATATGGAAAACTCTGCTATCCAAAAGATCAACAAACTGGGACGTATCGGAGTAATCGTCATCCGGGTGATAAAGGTAATTTCTGTTTTTATACTTGCCGTATTTCTCATCGGACTTTTTACCTGGGGCTATATTCCCAAAGGGCACATCACACTCAATTATTTTGAAAAGGTAGTGGTTGAAACAGGCCCGGAGCTTGATTCACTGGATCTACGCAACATTAAGATGAACAACGTTATTCTGGATCATTCTGAAGAAACTGAAAACGGCCGCCGTTACTGGGGCGAACAGCAAAATTACTCTCTGGATGATCCCGCAATGGTCATGCTTTTGTACGTGATATGCTTTGCAGTCTTTTATGTCATCCTGCGCTACGGCGGAAAACTGTGCAAAGCGTTCCGTACCTGCCGCTCCCCCTTTGATCCTGAAGTAATCAGCAATATGAAAAAACTGGAAATTGCCATGATTCCATGGGCTCTGATATCTATCTTTACAGATACCTTCGCCACAGTATTACTTATGAAAGGCAGACCTTCCCTGACTGTGAACATCAATCTTCTCCTGCCCATTTTTATACTGTATACTCTGCTGTTTATTTTCCAGTATGGCGCACAGCTTCAGCAGGAATCTGACGAAACAATTTAACAGAAAGGATCTGACTTCTATGAATAAAATAATTTTTTCAGAAAAAACTTCCCTCTCACTGAAAAACAAATCCTTAACCACCTGTCAATATGCCGCTGTTTTTCTGAAAGGGATTTTGCTGTTTCTTCTTTTGGCTATGTTTTATTTAATCCTGCTCCCTGTTCTGGCAAAAGCAGGACTGGTTCCCTTCCACTATGAGTATACAGACAATTATCACCAGTTTTTTACCTGGTCAGATGCATGGTGTACAGGATTCTCCCTGCCCTCTGATCTATCAGGCCAGATTGCAGATCCTCTGAATAGCTATCTGATTTATGGTATTCTTGAAAGTATCCTGACCCTTCTTCCTGTTATGATCGTTCTTCTTTTTGTAAAACGGATCCTGGACAGAACCCTGAAGGAACACACACCATTTACTCGAAAAACGGAAAAAGATCTGCGGGTCATTTCATGGATTCTGATCATCATGGCTCTGTTTAAAAATACTTTGTATTACAGCCTGATCGAAAAGTTTCTCTTCGATTCTGTCTTTTTCCGCTTTCCGGATATCAGCGGTGAAATTTTGGTAATGGGAATCCTTGCCCTGATCCTTTCAGAAATTTTCCGGTATGGTATTGATCTTCAGGATGAAGCTGATATGACAATATAAGGAGATGGAAAAATGGCAATTATTTTAAGACTTGACCGGGTGATGGCAGACCGGAAAATTTCTCTGAACGAGCTGGCAGAACGGGTCGGCATCTCCAACGTTAATCTTTCCAATCTGAAAACCGGAAAGGTTCGTGCAATACGCTTTTCCACCCTGAATGCCATATGCAGGGAGCTTGACTGCCAGCCGGGAGATATTCTTGAATTCTCTCCGGATGACCCTTCCTGACTTTCCCTGTTCTGTCGTTTAAACTCATAATAAAACTTCCCGGAAATCACCTGCTTCCGGGAAGTTTTTTATCTGTAGTATTTTTCTGAATCTGGAAAAGAAACAGTAAATCAATCTCTTCTTTACCTTCCCATGTTTTCATGGGACAGGTCATTTCCGTATAAATATTCAGGCTTTTTCTGTACCTGGTTTCCTTCCTGCACTCTTTAACAGAACACATACTGCAAATATTGTCACTATCCCCTCTGTTACAGGGTAGGACAGCCATATGCCCTGCATTTCAAACACTGCTGAAAGAATAAAGGCAGCAGGAATGATCACAACCAGCCCCCTCAATACAGAGATCATCTGAGCCGGAAGCGCCCGTTCCGTAGAGGTAAAAAACATGGCCGAAACAATATTAAAGCCCACAAATGGCACAGCCAGGAAGTAAAGCTTCAGCCCCTCTTCCGCAATCTTCTGAAGCTGCATATCGTTTTCGCTGTTAAAGACAGATGTGATCGGCGATGCGAACAGGAACACGATTCCGTAGATTACCGCAGCTGTTCCCAGAAGGGCTATAACGGCATAACGAAATATTTTTCCTGTATTTTCCGCATCTCCGCTTCCGTAAGAGCGGCTGGCAATAGGCTGCATTCCCTGGGCGATTCCGGTAAACATGGATGTTACCACAAGAGAAATATTTGTTACCACTCCATAGGCAGCCACACCCAGATTTCCACGGATTCCCAGAATAATAAAGTTAAATACAATAATCACAATACCGGAGGCCAGCTCTGAAATAAAGGATGGTATACCCAGTGAAAAGGTGGTTCCCGTTAATCTGATATCCGGCTTTGCAGGACTGAAATGGAAGTTATTTTTTCTGCTTATCCAGTGTTTCGACAGCACGCCGACACTGATCACAGGAGCCAGTCCTGTGGCAAAAACAGCGCCGAAAATTCCCATTTTCATTGGAAAAATAAACACATAATCCAGTATGATGTTTGCAAAGCTTCCTGTCAGCATCGCTGTCATTGCAAGTCCCGGATTCCCGTCATTACGGACAAAACACAAAAGAAAATCATTTGTCATAAACGCAGGCGCAAACAAAAGAACTACCATAAGGTATGTTTTTGTCATTTCAAAAATTTCCCCGTCAGCGCCAAGAAGAGACGTGATATTTCCGGAAAAGCCAAGTCCCATAAGGACAAAGATCAAGGCAAAGATTCCAACCAGATACGCGGTATTCGTAAAGATCCTGTTGCCCTCCTGTTCCATTTTCTGCCCCCGGAAAATAGAGTATTTTGTGGCGCCTCCCATTCCCAGCATCATACCGCAGCCGTGTACAAAGCTGTACACGGGAATAGCAATATTCAGGGCAGCCAGACCGTCAGAGCCCAGTCCTCTGGCAATAAAAAAGGTATCTGCCAGAATATAACAGGACAGCCCGATCATTCCCAGAACATTCAGGCTGGTATATCGCATAAATTCTCCCAGACATGATGTTTTTTTCATATTCCCTCCTGTTGTTTTTATATTTCCCCCTGTTTCCAACACACCTGGCCGGCAAAACAAAAACGCCAGTATTTTCGCTTTCTAAGACCTACGGCGAAAAAACTGACGTCTTTATCCTCTTACCCGGTGGCAGAGGGATCGTTTCTTTTATTTAATCTGAATGGTATGATATCACATCCCAGGAGACCGGTCAAGTATTAACTCTCTGTGGGCAAAATACACAGAAAGGCTTCAGCCACTCACCTTCTGCTTCTGTCCATGATCTTACAGAACACCACCGCCACCGCTGTGCTCACTGCTGTAGCCAGTATAGCCGGGCCCACAATAGCAGCCGGATCAGCGCTTCCGTATTTTGTTCTGTATGCGATCATATTTAGCGGGATCAGCTGAAGAGAAGAAACGTTTATGATCATAAAGGTACACATGGCAGAACTTGCTGTACGTGGACTGCGTCTTCCTGTTTTTCCATACCTTCTGCACTCCTCCTTATTCAGACGGTCCAGTTCCTCCATTGCTTTTAGTCCTGCGCTGGTGCTTGCCCAGGAAATCCCAAAAAGATTTGATAAAAAATTCAGAGAAATATAATGACAGGCCGGGGAATCCGGTTCCAGACCGGGAAACAGAAATTTAAGAACAGGTCTCATCCTGCCTGCAAGCTGCGACACCAGCCCGGCATTTTCCGCAATTTTCATGATACCTGTCCACATGGCCGTAATTCCTGCCATTGTAATACAAAGACTCACCGCCTCCCCTGATGAAGAAACAACTGCTTCTGTCACAGCCTGAAGATTTCCTGCAAAAGCGCCGTACAAAACGCCAATAAGTATCATTCCGCCCCATAAATATGTCATACCTTTATCCTCCGGGACTTTCTCCACATATCTTATGACACACAAAAAACATTTTATTCCCACAGATCATATCTCGGAAATCAGACTCTCCCAAAACTGTTTCTATGGAAATAAGCCTGACCCGTCTTTTGAAAAGCACACCGGAATGATGCCACAGCAGTTCCGTTTACACAACAATTCTGTAAACACTACAGGCAGCCTGCTATGAAAAGCAGACTGCCTGTAAATAAACGAAATATTATTATTTAATAATTACTTTGTCCAGATGCCACATATCATCTACATACTCCTGAATAGTGCGGTCAGAAGTAAATTTTCCGCTGCAGGCAGTGTTCATCATTGCCATTCGAGCCCAGCGTTTTTCATCTCTGTAAGCCTCTTCCACTTTTTCCTGAGCTGCTGCATAGGCTCTGAAGTCAGCCAGGATAAAGTACTGGTCAGCTTTGTCATAGCCGTTTCCGCGAAGCAGAGAATCATACAGATCTCTGAACAGCTCTGTATCATGAGAGAAGGTTCCGTTGATCAGTTCCATAAGCACCTGGCGGATCTCACCGTCTGTATTGTAGATCACATTCGGATCATAGCCGCCATTATTCTCATAATTGATTACCTCGTCAGAGCTGAGGCCAAAGATAAATGCATTCTCTTCGCCTACTTCCTCAACAATCTCCACATTGGCGCCGTCCATGGTTCCGATTGTAGGAGCTCCGTTCAGCATGAACTTCATGTTTCCTGTACCGGAAGCTTCTTTACTTGCAGTAGAAATCTGCTCGGAAACATCTGCTGCTGCAAAAATCATTTCTGCATTGGATACACGGTAATTTTCAATAAATACAACTTTGATCTTGTTGTCAATGGATTTATCATTATTTACAACATCCGCAACTGAATTGATCAGTTTGATGATCTTTTTCGCACGAGCGTAGCCTGCTGATGCCTTTGCTCCGAAAATAAAGGTTCTCGGATAGAATTCCATACCCGGATTTCTTTTGATCTTATCATAAAGATAGATCACATGCAGGATATTCAGAAGCTGACGTTTGTACTCATGAAGTCTCTTAACCTGAACGTCAAAAATGGAATGAGGATCTACCTCGACACCATTATGTTCCAGAATATATTTGGCAAGTCGGACCTTGTTCTGGTATTTGATGTTCATAAACTCCTGCTGCGCTCTCTCATCATCCACATAAAGCTTCAGCTTGCTGATCTGAGAAAGATCTGTGATCCAGTCCGGACCGATATGATCTGTTACCCAGTCTGCCAGAAGCTGGTTTCCGTGAAGAAGGAAACGTCTCTGTGTGATACCGTTTGTCTTATTGTTGAATTTTTCCGGCATCATCTCATAGAAATCCTTCAGTTCCTGATTTTTCAGGATCTCTGTATGCAGTCTGGCAACACCGTTTACGGAAAATCCTGCAACAATGGCAAGATGAGCCATTTTTACCTGGCCGTCATAAATAATGGCCATTTTCTTGATCTTCTCATAGTTGCCCGGATATTTTGCCTGGATCTCAAGGATAAATCTGCGGTTGATCTCCTCAATAATCTGATATACACGGGGAAGCAGTCTGGAGAACAGCTCGATAGGCCATTTTTCCAGCGCTTCGGACATAATGGTATGATTGGTGTACGCAACACATTTTGTTGTAACCTCCCATGCCTCGTCCCATCCAAGACCTTCCTCATCCATAAGGATACGCATCAGCTCTGCAACAGCTACTGTAGGATGAGTATCGTTCATCTGGAATACAACTTTTTCGTACAGCTTACGGATATCGCTGTGATTTTTCTTGTACTTCTCGATTGCAGCCTGAAGACTTGCGGAAACAAAGAAGTACTGCTGTTTCAGACGCAGCTCCTTACCTGCCATATGGTTGTCGTTAGGATAAAGCACCTCAACGATATTGCGGGCAAGGTTTTCCTGCTCTACAGCTTTCTTGTAATCACCCTTGTCAAAAGAATCCAGTCCGAAGTCTACGATCGGCTCTGCATCCCAGATGCGGAGAGTATTTACGATCTTATTGTTATATCCCAGGATCGGCATGTCAAAAGGCACTGCCTTTACTGCCTGATATCCCTCATGGATAAATCTGTTTGATCCGGTTGCCGGGTCATATTCCACACGGACATATCCGCCAAAGTGAACCTCCTTGGCATATTCCGGACGGCGCAGTTCAAAAGGATAACCATTTTTCAGCCAGTTATCCGGAACCTCAAGCTGGAAACCATCCTTGATCTCCTGCTTGAACATACCGTAACGGTAACGGATACCGCAGCCATAGGCACAGTAATTCAGAGTTGCAAGAGAATCTAGGAAGCAGGCTGCCAGACGTCCAAGACCGCCGTTTCCAAGAGCCGGATCCGGCTCCTGATCTTCAATTACATTGAGATCAAGACCCAGTTCCTCAAGAGCTTCCTTTACCTCGCCATAGGCTGTCAGGTTCAGAAGATTGTTGCCCAGAGCGCGGCCCATAAGGAACTCCATGGACATATAGTATACGATCTTCGGATCCTGTTTCTGATATGCATTCTGTGTCTCAAGCCAGTTGTCAATGATAACATCCTTTACTGTATAGCTGACTGCCTGAAAAATCTGTTCCTGAGTCGCCTCTTCAAGGGTTTTGCGATACAGAAATTTTACATTCTCTTTTACGCTTTCTTTAAAAGCCTCTTTTTTGAACTGCTTATCTATCATTTCTTTTTCCTCCTACTTTCTGGTTACACCAAGAACTACATTCTCTTTGTTAATGCTCCATTCTTTTACATAACCATCAGTTTCGTTCAGAGTGATCTCCTCTGCCAGAACCTCAGACATGATTTCATCCCTGTGGTTTTCCATAATATCCATAATGCACTGATTGTCTTTTGCATAAACATGGATCTTATCCATAACCTCAAAGCCAGCCTCTTTTCTCATTGTCTGAATCTTACTGATGATTTCCCGTACAAATCCTTCCTCGATCAGTTCCGAAGTCAGGTTTGTATCAAGAACTACAGAAGTATCTCCGTCTGTTTCTGTTACATATCCCTCTGTCTGAGCTGTCTCGATCAGAAGATCTTCTTCAGCCAGCTCAACCTTGTTTCCGTCAATATCCAGAGTAAGAAGTCCTGTCTCCTTCAGTTCTTTCATAGCCTCTGTTCCATTAAGCTCTGTAAGAGCTGTGCGGATACCGTTCAGAAGTTTTCCGTATTTTGGTCCCACTGTGCGAAGCTGAGGCTTGAAGCTGTAGGAAATAAAGGATTCAACGTCCTTTGCAAATTTTACTTCTTTTACATTCAGCTCATCTGCAATGATATCTGTATAGAACTGATCCATTTCCTTCTCAGCCTTTACAAACATGGTTCCGATAGGCTGACGGTTCTTGATATTTGCAGTATTTCTTGCTGCACGGCCAAGAACAACCACCTTCAGAAGAGCTTCCATGTCATCCTCAAGCTCTTTGTTGATCCATTCCTCTTTTACCTGCGGGAAATCACAGAGATGGATACTTTCCGGAGCAGACGGATCTACGCTTCTTACAAGGTTCTGGTACATATCCTCTGTCATAAACGGAATCATAGGAGCTGCAGCCTTGGAGATTGTCACAAGAGCTGTGTACAGGGTCATGTATGCATTGATCTTATCCTGCTCCATTCCCTTTGCCCAGAAACGCTCACGGCTTCTTCTTACATACCAGTTACTCATTTCGTCCACAAATTCCTGAAGTGCTCTTGCACTCTCCGGAATCTTGTAGGAAGCAAGGTTTTCGTCAACAGCTTTTACCACAGAATTCAGCTTGCTGAGAAGCCATTTGTCCATAACCGGAAGGCTGTCATAGTCCAGATTGTATTTTGTCGGGTCAAACTCGTCAATATTTGCATAAAGCACAAAGAACGCATAAGTGTTCCACAGAGTGCTCATGAATTTACGCTGTCCTTCCACAACAGCTTTGCCGTGGAAACGGTTCGGCAGCCACGGAGCGCTGTTGATATAGAAATACCAGCGGATAGCGTCTGCGCCGTATTTTTCCAGAGCGTCAAAAGGATCTACCGCATTTCCTTTGGACTTACTCATCTTCTGTCCGTTTTCATCCTGAACATGTCCCAGAACAATAACATTTCTGTAAGGAGCCTTGTTAAACAGCAGGGTAGACTCTGCCAGAAGAGAATAGAACCATCCTCTTGTCTGGTCCACTGCCTCGGAAATAAAATCTGCCGGGAACTGCTGCTCAAACAGATCCTGATTTTCAAATGGATAATGATGCTGCGCAAAAGGCATTGCTCCTGAATCAAACCAGCAGTCAATAACCTCCGGTACACGGTGCATGGTTCCGCCGCACTCCGGACACTTCAGAGTGATCTCGTCAATATACGGACGGTGAAGTTCCACAGTTTTTGCCTTCTCATCACCGCTCATCTCAAAGAGCTCCTGACGGCTTCCGACAGAATGCATATGTCCGCATTCACACTGCCAGATATTTAAAGGTGTTCCCCAGTAACGGTTTCTGGAAATACCCCAGTCCTGAACATTTTCCAGCCAGTCGCCGAAACGTCCCTTACCGATATTCTCCGGAATCCAGTTGATGGTATTGTTGTTGCGGATCAGGTCTTCCTTCACTGCTGTCATTTTAATGAACCAGGACTCACGCGCATAGTAAATAAGCGGTGTGTCGCATCTCCAGCAGTGGGGATAATCATGCTCAAATTTCGGCGCGTCAAAAAGCTTGCCTTCTTTGTCCAGATCAACAAGTACAAGGGGATCTGCTTTCTTTACAAATACACCTGCATATGGAGTTTCTTTTGCCATATTTCCCTGTCCGTCTACAAACTGTACGAACGGAAGGTTGTAATCGCGTCCCACACGGTTATCATCCTCACCAAATGCCGGAGCAATATGAACGATACCGGTACCGTCGCTCATGGTAACATAGCTGTCGCATACTACGAAATGCGCTTTTTTCTTCTGCTTTGCCGCTGCTTCTCTGGTACATTCCCAGAGAGGCTCGTACTCTTTATATTCCAGATCTTTTCCCTTATAGGTTTCCAGGATCTCGTATGCTTTTTCATCCTCTTTTGCAAGCTTGCCCAGAACCTTGTCCATAAGGGCCTCAGCCAGGTAATAAGTATAACCGTCTGCTGCCTTTACCTTACAGTAAGTCTCATCCGGGTTTACGCAGAGCGCAAGGTTGGACGGCAGTGTCCACGGTGTGGTTGTCCATGCAAGGAAATATGCCTCCTCGCCAACCACTTTAAAACGTACAATAGCAGAACGCTCTTTTACAGTCTTGTAGCCCTGGGAAACCTCCTGTGCAGAAAGAGGAGTTCCGCAGCGCGGGCAGTAAGGCACGATCTTAAATCCTTTGTAAAGAAGATCTTTGTTCCAGATCTCTTTCAGAGCCCACCACTCAGACTCAATGTAATTATCATCATAGGTTACATACGGATGATCCATATCTGCCCAGAAACCAACTGTAGAAGAAAAATCCTCCCACATTCCCTTGTATTTCCAGACACTTTCCTTACACTGCTGGATAAACGGCTCCATACCGTAAGCCTCGATCTGCTCCTTGCCGTCAAGACCAAGCTTTTTCTCTACTTCAAGCTCTACCGGGAGACCGTGAGTGTCCCAACCTGCCTTACGCGGAACCATACAGCCCTTCATTGTACGGTATCTTGGAATCATATCCTTGATAACACGAGTCAGTACATGGCCAATGTGAGGCTTGCCGTTAGCGGTTGGCGGTCCGTCATAAAAGGTATAGGTTTCTCCTTCCTTACGGCTGTCCATACTTTTTTCAAAAATTTTGTTCTCTTTCCAGAACTGTTCCACCTTTTTTTCACGGTCAACAAAGTTCAGGTTCGTATCTACCTTCTGATACACGATTGCTTCCTCCTGTTCAGTATTACATTTTGCAATTCTTTCCTTGTTGTTTTATTTTATTATAGAAGTCGATTGCTCCGTACTGAGTACTCCCGCAATCGCACACACATTCGCAATGCGTCCTGTCGTCCTTCTTGCTCATATGTGTCAGCCCGTCAAATGTATGTGCATCTATGCAGATAAATCTGCAATCTGCACATCCGCTTTCCGGGACTTCTATAATAAAAAAACTCCCGTCCTGTAAAAGGACGAGAGCTGGATCTACGCTTCTTCGCACCACCTGTTACACAATACGGGCAGAATTCTGCCGATATCTGTCCCACTTAACGGCGGGAACACCGTCTGTCCCTACTTTTTCTCAATTTCGGGAAAGAAACTCCGGAGTGATCTTCAGCCGTTCTTACTTGCACCGGGCTTCCACCTGTCCCCGGCTCTCTGCAGCGTTCTGTGCGAACTTCCCCATCTGGCACTGCCTGACACGAAAATCCTGCGGCTTACTGTCTCCATCACTGTTTTTACATGATTATATGTGCCTTTCTATTATAAAATGGACAAAATCTATCTGTCAAGCCCTTTTTCCGGGGTTTTCACCTGTAAACAGCAGCTGCTGTTCACGACCTTTACAAATGCCTCCTGAACAATAAACTACAGCCGCCTACAAACTATATTTAGTTCCCCTGCCTTTGCCTGTAACCTTAATATAATCCTTTTCTTTTAAATGCTCAATCAGCCTCAGAACTTTAGATTTCGTATAACCTGTTGCCTTCACAATCTCACTGCTTGACAATTGTTTTCCATTCTCCAGTACATTTATTATTTTTTCTTCATCACTTGTAATATGATACTGGTTTGTTATCACAGGCAATATGACACTGATCACATTATCTGTAATTTCAAACTTTGGCTTAATTTTTGCATTTTCATAAGCAAGCAAAATGCGTCTTACCCCTGTTCCGAACATTTCTATATAGTGCATTCTGAAAAACACGTTTCCCAATACAGGATTTCTCAAACAGGAGATATCTCCCCTCATATATTCTTCTGCTGTTATTCCTCTCGGAAGTCCTCCTGGAGATTTAATCTCAATCTTATCAGGAAATAACGATATACGAATATGAGAATTCATGCTCCAATCCCTGTGAATCAAAGCGTTTGCTACTGCCTCCCGGTAAGCATTTTCCGGGATCAGATCTACCTTCTTACGTTCTATTTCGGATATTTCTTCATATTGATAGTATCTTCTGATCATAGCCAGAGCAGAATTATATTGTTTTAATACCGATGTCCCTGATATTGTTTCTCTGTCCATTATTTCATTTATGGAATTTCCAAACCTGGCAATATCAATTCCATAAAAATCGTTTTCATCTGCTAACAGGGCAGCTGCGTTATTAAACTTTCTGTCCTTCGTAAAAAGTCCAAGGGTACGTAATATATCTTCTGAAACAACACTGATATCCATTTTTTCCATTAACTTGTTACTTAGCTCCTGAAAAGTCAGATCCTCTCTTCCACACGCCAGTTCTTCAAAATATAAATTACTTCCCTGTAAAACAAGCTGTTTCAGTTCTGCCTGATCCACCTCCAAGGACGCTGTATCACTTCTCCTGTATGCTTTTCCTTTATATAAATATGGTTTATACTGTCCCTCATGTATGATCAGCCTGATTATATTTTGTAAATCATCTGTCTCTATCTCAAAATCCGGTTTTGGAAGAATACTGTCATTTATTCTATTTTCTATGTCCAGGCATGTCTGCTGAAGATTTTTGATTCCACATACAGAGCCATCATCATTGACTCCAAATAAAATCATACCCTCTCCAAAATTACTGTACGCACTGACAGTTTTTAAAAATGAATTAGTGACTGCAGACTTAAATTCTAAATTTTTATTCTCTTTCATTTTACTCCACACCTCCAGATTCCTTTTATTTATCGTATCACTCTTAAAACGCAAATGCAACGTAAAAAAATACGTTGCATTTGCGTTTTAACATTTTATTATTATAAGCTTTTCCAAATTATTCCGGAATTCTCCTGTCTTATTCAGGATTTCTTTTATGCATCGCTTCTGGAAAATCCATTTCTCATCAGGCAGCTTGAAGTAAACAGAACCTTATCCAGCAATTCTGTTGTTTTTTCCTGAATAAAATCAGAAATTTCCTGATTTGCAGCTTCAAAAAACGCCTTTTTATCCTCAGGCTCTTTTTCCTGAAATTCCTGATCAAATTTTCGGATCATTTCATATAACTTACGGTCTACTGAAAGCTGATAACGCTCAATATTGGACTGATTTTCATAGAAATGCGCGTCAGCCAGCGCCCCGATAATACGGTTTACCCAGTAAAAATTCTCTGTTGTTGGCTTCACATAAGCCTTTGAAAGATATTCGGGCATTTTGTCCACTCCCGGGTACACCGGAATCATAGCGTTAAACACATTGGAACCCAGAGCAACCCACTGAAGAGCTTTCAGATCCTCGGGCATGTAGGGACGGATCTGCACAAGTCCAAGAGCATTATTCCTGCTAATACCGATAGGCCTGTACTTACCTGCTTTGGCATCCTTTCCGTAAACATCATAAGGAGTTCCCTGATAATAATTGGAAAGTATCCATTTTACTTCTTCCAGGGTGATCTTTTTTTCCGGAACAAGAGACCAGGGGAGATCATCATCCTCCGGCCCAAACTCCGCTTCCGGTCCGTCCCAGGCAAAGGTTCTGGGGTTAAAATACCGAAGCATCACCCAGGCACGGGGAGTATTGTAAACATGGTCTGCATCCTCATGGGATCCAAAGGCTGTTCTGGGGTTAAACTCTTCCTCCGAATCCATACGCACGTCCAGATGATTCTCCTGAATCAGCTTTTTCAGCCCGGGGGAACACATATGGTTTTCTTTTTTGCCATAAGCATCTTCCAGATCAAAGCTGTCTGTGCCAAGCTGGTTTGGCATAACCACATACTCGTTATCAGGAACTCTTTTTGCGATCCAGTTGTGACCGCCAATTGTCTCCAGCCACCAGATTTCATTTTCATCCTGAAAGGCAATTCCGTTCATCTCATAGGTTCCGTAAGTTTCCAGAAGCATTCCCAGACGTTCCACGCCCTCTCTTGCAGAAGAAATATAGGGAAGAGTAATTGTCACCATATCCTCCTCTCCGATACCTCCCACAGTTTCCGGTTCATCGCCCTCAGCCTTTTTGTAGCGCACCAGAGGATCCCCTCCGGCCACTCTGGCATTGGTGGTAAGAGTTTCTGTTGCTGTCATGGAAACATTTTTTTCATTGACACCGTAAGCGCCCCATATTCCCTCCACTGTATCGCTGTTTGGAAGGTATGTATACTGCAGCGGAGTCTCCGGAAGAGGGATTTCCACATGGGAAAGCACAGATTTATATACCTTTGGCTGATCTTCCGGCTTCATCACTTCCAGCCTCTTGGCGCAGAACTCTCCTGACGGAGAATCCTCATTTCTCGCAACAATAGTGGAACCGTCATAGGTTGCATTTTTTCCAATTAAAATTGTAGTACATGGCATAATTGTTTCCTCCCTGGTATCTTATAAACTTTTTCTCGAAAAATGTCGAATGAGTTAATCTTATTGTACCATCTCTTTTTTGGTTTTTCATCTCCTTTTCAAAAAGTAATATGTATACAAACCGCCCCCGGCGCCGACAGTTTCCCATCGGTCCGGGGGCAGCTTCCGATTTCACACGAAACCGGCTTTTGATTCTGTTGTTTTATTTTACAATAAAAGATTTTCTCTTACTTACAACATCAAAGATAACTGCTGCCAGAAGTACAAGGCCTTTAACCACCTTCTGCATGTTCTGGTCGACGCCCATGATACTCATACCAAGGTTCAGGACACCCATCAGAAGAGCGCCAATGATAACTCCGGGAACAGTTCCTGTTCCGCCGTATGCGGAAGCACCGCCGATAAAGCAGGCGCCGATTGCATCCATCTCAAAGTTTGTTCCTGCTGTAGGGTTGGCAGAGTTCAGACGGGCTGTTGTGACCATACCTGCAACTGCTGCCAGGAATCCCATGTTCAGATAAGCCAGGAAATAAACTCTGTTTGTATTGATACCGGAAAGCTTTGTTGCTTTCTCGTTGCCGCCTACTGCATAGAAATAACGACCCACTGTAGTCTTTGAAGCAATGTAGGTATAAACTGCAATTACAAGGACAATCCATACCAGAGAGTTCGGAATACCTTTGTACTGTGCCAGACGGAACATAAATGCCAGAACTGCTGCACAGATCACGATCATTTTAATCAGCACACCGCCAAAGGGCTCTACACGATAACCTTTTTTAGCTCTGGAAGCCCGTCCCTTCAGTACCATAAATACATAAAGGACACAGACAACCACACCAACAAGGAAACAGGTCATGTTAAAGCCTTCCATTCCGAAGAAATCCGGAATATAGTTGTTAAACAGTGCAAGGAAATTGTCCGGCATAGGAGCCAGAGTCATACCTTCCAGAACAACATTGGAAAGTCCCCGGAATACTAACATTCCTGCAAGGGTTACAATAAACGGTGGTATTCGCACATAGGCGATCCAGAATCCCTGCCATGCTCCGATAAGAAGACCTACCAGAAGCATAACAATGATTGACAGATACGGGTTCATTTCGTTTGTCACCATCATTTTTCCGCCTACGGCGCCAACGAAGCAGACAACGGAACCTACAGACAGGTCAATATTTCCTCCTGTCAGAATACAGAACAACATACCTGTTGCAAGAATAAATACATATGCGTTCTGTACGATCAGGTTATTGACATTCTGGGGAAGGAGCATTTTTCCTCCGGTATTCACTGTAAACAGAATGATTACCAGTGCCAGCACAATAACCATCGTATATTTTTTCAATACTTCAGAAAATCTGATCTTGTTTTCCATGGCTTATTCTCCTTTGCTTGATTTCAGAATACGTGACATGATGTTTTCCTGGGTAGCTTCCTGTCCGCTGACCTCTCCCACGATTTTTCCCTCGTTCATGATATAGATCCTGTCAGACATACCAAGAACCTCAGGAAGCTCAGAAGAAATCATGATTACAGATTTGCCTGCTGCAACCAGGTCATTAATAATACAGTAGATCTCATATTTTGCGCCTACATCAATACCACGGGTGGGCTCGTCAAGAATCAGAATATCCGGTTCTGTAAACATCCACTTTGCCAGAAGAACCTTCTGCTGGTTTCCGCCGCTGAGGTTTCCCACGTTCTGCTCTACAGTAGGACATTTTGTTTTCAGCTTCTCTCTGTACTCGTCAGCCACCGCATATTCTTTGTCATTATCAAGAACCCCGCGTTTGCTTACATTCTTCAGATTGGCAAGAGTAGTGTTGATCTTGATGGGACTTGAAAGGATCAGTCCGTTGCCCTTTCTGTCCTCAGTTACATAGGCAACTTTATGTTTAATAGCATCTGTGACCGTGTTCATTTTAACTTCTTTGCCGTCAATAAATACCTGACCGCTGATACCTGTACCATAGCTTTTTCCAAAAATACTCATGGCAAGCTCTGTACGTCCTGCACCCATCAGTCCGGAAATACCTACTACCTCACCCTTATGTACCTTAAAGGAAGCATTGTCCACTACCTTTCTCTCAGAATAAAGAGGGTGATGAACCGTCCAGTTCTTAACCTCCATGGACACGTCTCCGATTTTTACATGGGGACGTTTCGGAAAACGGTCAGTAAGCTCACGTCCTACCATTCCCTGAATGATACGGTTTTCTGAAATGTCGTCTGTTTTTTTATCCAGAGTTTCGATTGTGGAGCCGTCACGGATAACTGTGATCTTGTCTGCCACATAAGAAATCTCATTAAGCTTATGAGAAATAATAATGGATGTCATACCCTCTTTTTTGAATTTCAGAAGGAGCTCCAAAAGCGCTTTTGAATCATCTTCATTCAGAGAAGCGGTAGGTTCATCCAAAATCAGAAGCTTCGCATGTTTTGCAAGCGCCTTGGCAATTTCCACAAGCTGCTGCTTTCCAACGCCTATATCCTTGATCAAAGTACGGGAAGATTCTTCCAGTCCTACTGTTTTCAAATATTCATCTGCTTCTCCGTAGGTTTCATTCCAGTTAATAGAGAATGCAGGTCCCTTTTCGTTTCCGAGATACATGTTTTCCCCGATCGTCATATAGGGGATCAGTGCCAGTTCCTGATGAATAATAACAATCCCTTTTGCTTCACTGTCCTTAATATTTGTAAATCTGCAGATCTCACCGTTGTAAATAATGTCTCCCTCGTAGGAACCGTAAGGATAAATTCCGCTGAGAACATTCATCAACGTAGATTTTCCTGCCCCGTTCTCACCTACCAGAGCATGGATCTCTCCCTCTTCAACCTTCAGATTTACATTGTCCAGTGCCTTTACACCCGGGAAAGTCTTGGTAATATTTTTCATTTCCAGAAGTATTTTAGCCAATGATATCCCTCCCTAAATTTGAAATGATAAGGGGGCGGAGGCCGCCCCCTTATGAATCATCATGTTTTATTTAATCTGATCCTCTGTATAGTAACCGGAATCAATAAGAATTTCTTTGTAGTTGTCAGCGGTTACAACAGTTGGCTCGCAGAGGTATGTGGGGATAACGCCTGTTCCGTTGTCATAGCTTTCTGTATCATTTACTTCTGCTTCTTCACCACTCAGAACAGATGTAACCATCTTTACAACCTGATCTGCCAGCATACGTGTATCTTTGAAAATATCCATAGACTGTTTTCCTGCTACAAGGTTCTTAACGTTTGCCATATCGCAGTCCTGACCTGTGATCACCGGATACTCTCCTGTGTAGGAAGCTGCCAGAGAGTTCTGTACGCCAAGGGATGTGGAGTCATTGGAGCAGAGAACTGCGTCAAGATTTGTTCCATCTGTATAGTTACCTGCAATAATCGTATCCATTCTGTCCTGAGCCTTAGCGGAATCCCATGCCTGAGTTGCGCATTTCTCAAATTCTGTCTGTCCGGATTTTACTACAAGGACACCTTCGTCAATGTATGGCTGAAGTACGTCCATTGCGCCGCTGAAGAAGAATTTTGCGTTGTTGTCATCCGGTGCGCCTGCAACCAGCTCAATATTGAACGGGCCTTTTTCCTCTTTCAGATTCAGAGCCTCTTCAATGTACTCGCCCTGTTTCTGTCCTACCATGTAGTTATCAAAGGTTGCATAATAGGAAACTGCATCAGATTCCATCAGAAGACGGTCATATGCGATAACCGGGATACCGGCCTCTTTTGCCTGGCTTAACGGCTCTCCCAGAGAACTTCCGTCAATAGATGCAATAACAAGAATATCGCAGCCGTTGGAAATCATATTTTCAACCTGAGATACCTGAGTAGCAACCTCATTAGAAGCATACTGAAGATCTACTTCATAGCCGGCATCTTCCAGAGATTTTTTCATATTTTCTCCGTCCTGATTCCATCTCTGAAGATCCTTTGTCGGCATTGCAACGCCAACCAGCTTTTTGTCATCAGCCTTTACTTCTGTCTGCATTCCCGGAACTGCCACGAATCCGGCTGCCATAACTACTGTCAGAAGACCTGCAAGAACTTTTCTCTTCATAATGAATTCCTCCATTTTCTTTAATTTTTTTTCGTTCCTTTTGATGTTATTACTATAGCACAGGTCTGTCTGGAGTTAGTTGGCAAACTCCTGTAAATTTTTTGGAAATTCAAAAATGTCCTGTAAGATACAAGACATTTTTGCAACAAAAATATGCTATTGACAATTTTTATTGTGCAATATTACTGATCCTGCACATTCAGGTACACATCATCCCTACTGTGTACTCCTCCGTCAATGATCACTTTATCCATGTTTTCTCTTGTGACAGCCACCGGCTCCAGAAGACAGCAGGGAATGTCATACTTTCCGTCATTCATGGTTGTTCCATCCAGCTGCGGCTTCTCTCCCTGGGCCAGCTTCACTGCCAGTTCCGCAGCAAGCTCCGCAAGGCTCTCTACAGATTTATAAGCCGTCATGGTCTGGGTTCCTTCCACAATTCTCTGACAGGCTGCAAGATCTCCGTCCTGACCTACCACTGCAAGGCTTCCCGCCCGTCTTGTTTCTGCAAGGGTATTGACCACCTGGCTTGCAATATCGTCATTGCCGCACATAATTCCCTTTACATCCGAAAACTCCTTCAGCCCCTCATTCAAAGCGTCCACCGCCTGTTCTGCCAGCCAACCCTGACAGTTTGTCTTATAGACCACTTCTATTTTGCTGCCTTCTAATCCTTCTTCAAACCCTTTTCTTACCAGCTTTACGTTGTTATCCTCTTCAGGACCCTGTATCATAAATATCTTTCCGCCTTCAGGAATATTTTCAACAAGAACCTCTGCCATATATTGTCCTACCTTTTCATTGTCAAAAGAGATATAAAGATCTGTGTCTGCATTCTGGATCAGACGGTCGTATGATATAGTAGGAATACCCGCTGCTTTTGCCTCCAGCATGACTTCCGAAATTTCCATACAGTCTGCTGCCACCACAACCATCACGTCCACCTTTTTCTTTATAAGATAGCGGATCTGTTCAATCTGTTCTTCTACATCTCCATTTGCGTTCTGTACGTTTACCTCTGCACCTAGATTATCTGCGGCAGCCACAAACGCGTCTCTGTCCCGCAGCCATCTTTCTATAACAAAAGAATCAAAACTTAAGCCTATGGTAGTTTTATTTTCTTCTTCGATGCTGACTGCTTTTTTTTCTATTTCCTTTCCCTGCTCCCTTTGACCACAGCCCGCCAGAACTATAAGAGCAAGAATCCCGATGATCCAGACGCCTGTTATCTTTTTCATATATTTATCCCAGCCTTTCTCTGTATTCGCTTGGCGTAACTCCCTCATACTTCTTAAAAATCCTGCTGAAATAATTGGGATCACCGTAGCCTGACGCAGTGCAGATTTCCTTAATAGAATAGCTGGAATCCTTCAGAAGCTCTTCCGCATTTTTCATTCTTACCTTTGTAAGATACTCAATAAAGTTTTCTCCTGTTTCCTGTTTAAAAAGTTTGCTGAAATAATAGGGACTGATATCCACCACTTTCGATACCTCGTCCAGAGTAAGATCCTTCTGGAAGTTCTCTCTTATATATTCTTTTGCCTTTTCCATAACAGATTCCGACGGCTTCTCTCTTGCGCTTCCCACATTTCTGCTGATTTCCCTGGTCTGTTCCCAGAGCCATCTTCCGATCTCCTCTCTGCTTTTCAGCTCCTGAAGCTTCTGTACGCTATTTTCCTTCTGATTGAATTTTCTTCCTGCGCCTCCCGTTGCCACAACCTTCTGTTCCAGCCTAACGGTCAGTTCCAGAGCTTTTATTTTCATTGCTCCCATATTTCCATTATAATGATCCTCCATCCAGTCCAGCAGCTCCTCCGCGCCCTGTGAGCTTCCCGGCATGTCTCTCTTTAACACCTTCTGGATATACCTTGTTTCCAGTTCTTCCGGGCAATCCTCCCCGGTCTTTTCATTTGTGGGAATATCATTAATATGAACTACGTGACTGTCTGTTTCTCTCAATGCCTGAACTGCTTCCGAATATGATTCCCGAAGATTCTGCTCCTCCCTGATCCTTCCTATTCCGGCGCGAAACCGGCTGTCTATCCTTGTTTCCAGCTTATACACCATATTTCTTGTTTTTGTAAGGATATGAACACGTTCATCATAATCAATAGTTTCATTCTCATATGGCACAAGAATCACCACCCGGTTTCCCATTACAGGACCTACAAGACAGTGAAAAAACTCTCTGGCGGTTTCCCGAAGCTCCGGGTAAAACTTTTCCGCACGTACCCCTGCGCCTACTGCATTTGTCAGCTCACCGTTTTCCTGGCTGTCTCCAAATTCCACCACGATCATAAATCCATACTTCTCCTGGATTCCAAGAAGCTGCCTGTAATTATCATTATAATTATGAAAGCTGTCCATCAGAAGAATGTTATATAAGTACCCGCTTTCCAAAATAGGGATTACGGTTTCCAGCTTTTCCCTGATCTCCAGGTCGTCGCTTCTTTTCTGTCTGTCCTCGTCCACCTTTTTCATGGCCTTCATACAGACGTCGATCACTACTCTTTTATTTACAGGCTTTGTCAGGTATTCCAAAACCCCAAGGTTGATTGCTTCTTTTGCATAACCGAATTTATCATAAGCAGAAATTACAATAAAAATAATATTCTTATTTGTCTTTTGGATTTCTTTCATAGCCTGGATCCCGTTCAGACCCGGCATCTGAATATCCATAAAGGCAATATCCGGTCGGAATCTTTCCGCCAGTTCCACTACTGCCCTGCCTGTTTTTGCCGTGGCGATTTCACACTCTCCGCCAAAATTAGACGTAATAATATTTTTGAGGGCTTCCAGCATAATTCCCTCGTCGTCTGCCAACATGATCCTGTACATCTATTTCTCTCCTCCTGTTCTTGGAAGGGTCAGTATGATTTCCGTTCCCATATTCTCTCCCGGACTGTTTATCTCCACCAGATTCTTTTTATCATAATAAAGCTCCAGGCGGCTGATCACATTATTCATTCCCACGCCTGTAGAATCAGACTGTTCTCCCGTATCTTCCATACATCCGTCCAGAACTTCCCTGATCCTTTCCTCGCTCATTCCTTTTCCATTATCCTTCACCCGTATCAGGATATTATCTTCCAATCCGGTAATTTCCAGAAGAATTTTTCCTTCCCAGTCAATATTGCGGATTCCGTGATTGACTGCGTTTTCTACAAGGGGCTGAAGGATCATACTTGGAACCCGGCACTCCATAATACTCTCGTCCACCTTTTTTGTAAAATGGATATCTCCTGCAAACCGTACGTTTAAAATATAAATATAATTTTCTACAGCTGTAAGCTCTTCTCCAAGACTGGCGTCTTCCAGTCCCTTTTTTACATTATACCGGAAAAAGTCAGCCATCTTTTCCACAAAGATACAGGTTTTTTCCGCATCCTCCATCATGGCCAGCTGGACTCCCGCATTCAGGGAATTAAAGAGAAAATGAGGATTGATCTGTGACTGCAGATATTTTAACTGCGCCTCCTTCAGATGATTTTTCATCAGAAGCTCTTTTTCCATCATCTGCTGTTCTTTTTCCATGCTTTCTTTTGTTCTTACCACATATTCTCCCAGACTTTCTACCATGGTATTAAAAGCCCTTGTTACAACTCCCACCTCGTCCAGAGAATCTGTTTTTGTCATTTTTACGTCAAAATTCCCCTGTCCTACCAGGTGTGCAATTTCCGCCAGATTTGCCAGAGGCTCGATCATTCCTTTTGTAATGGCAAAAAGCACCAGCGCGCCGATCCCCATCATTACCGCCATAAGCACAAGGCTTGATATTTCCAGATAGCGAAGGGCTTCCCGAAGGGCTTGGTAGCTGGATGAGTTATTCCGAAACTGCTGGCTGTTCAGCTGATAAATATATGAATTAATATAGCCGTAAAGTTCCTGAGACTGGTCGTAGATCTCTTTGTACTTTTCTACGTTACGTCCTCTTTTGGCCGCAACTCCTTCCCCGGTAAGAGACAGATAGGTTTCTGACATCTGCCTGATATTCCGTTCCAGAAGTTTTGTGGGATTGGAAGAAATCTGACTGCTTAGATTTTCCAGAAGATATCTGTAGTCCTGTTCACATCTGTAATAATTTTCCAGAGAATCTGAGGTTTTTACACTCAAGTAGGAATAAAGAGCCTGCTGCACGTTCTCCAGAGAAGCTGACAGATCTGTAAGATCCACGTTACTGGAATACACAGTGTCCATCCGCCTGATCGTCTTATTTACCTGCTCGTAAAGTATCATATTGATCACAAGCATCATAACCATAATACTTCCCACCGCCAGGATCATTTTTGTGGCCAGAGGAATATCTCTCCATCGTCTTCTTTTTTTCTTTTCTTCTTCCAATTATTATTCCTCCCCACTGTCTGTCGGCATTGCGTCACGGATATCCTCTTTTGTAAGAAACTGAAGTTCAACGTTATAATAGGAATTTACCCGTCCTTCCTGCTCAAATTCCCACAGGGCTTCTACGCAGTTTTTTCCCATTTTTGCCGTATCAAGGGTACTGGTAACAGGGATCAGCCCCTTTTCTACAGCCTTCTGGATCGTGTCGGAAACATAATATCCAATGATCTTTATCTCGCCAACCATATTAAAATCAATCATTGCCTGGTATGCGCATTCGGTTGTAATCTCATCCATACATACAAGAATCTGGGGCGGTCCCTCCGGCGCCTGAAAAATCGACCGTATCACTTCTTCAATATCAAACTTGTTATCCGAAGTCATGCTTTCCGCTTTGACATCTATCTTCTGTCCATGATCTTCTTCCATAACCGCTGTACTGATCTGACTGTAGATCTGGCTTTTTTCAAAATTTCCGTTTTCGCTGTCCATAAGAACAAGAACAGATTTTGTTTTTTCATCAAGAAGACCTGCAATCTGCTTCCCATATGCCTGTCCCACCTGATAATCATTTGGGCCTACAAAGCTCTGCCGGCTGCTGTCAGGCGCGTCGCTCATAATGGTGATCACAGGAATCCCTGCCTCTACCGCCTTATTTATCTCCGCTTTCAGGCTTTCTTCTCCGTTAAATTCCAGAATGATCCCGTCTGCGCCTGCAGCAATACTAATCTCCATATAGTCAATTTCATCATAGCCGTCTCCCATATCCCTTGCATGAAACTGTACATAAGCGTCATGCTCCTGGGCAGCTTCCAAAGCGCTCTCGTACACTGCCTGCCAGAACTCATTTTTGCCGCTTCCCACGATCATTTCATACTGTTTGTCATAATTCCTTGTTTCCTCAGCTTCCTCCAGACCGCTTTTTTCCCATACACTTTTATAGAAATTGTTTGTAAAAAACACAAAAAACCCCACTATAAAAATACCAAGCAATATCAAAGCCGTTTCTCTGTTTCCTGTTTTCTTCATGGTGCCTCCATTTTTTGTCATAAATAAATCAAGATATCATTCCGCAATTTATGAAAATTATATACTTTTTTCCAGATATTTTAAACTTCTTTTTTGACCGATCCGGGTCCTCTTTTTGATATCTCAGGATTTTGACAATATCACTCAGGACACTTCACAGAACCAACGCTTCACAGTGAACCTGCCACTGCCTCCTGTATATAAGGCATTCTGACCCGGTTACTGTGAACAGCTGCCGGACTTCCAAGATATGGCTACAATCTCAGATATAAGTATGGTATACTATAGGGGATAAAATGCAAAGAATAATACTTAATATAGAATAATCAGAAAGGTTCTGAACATGAAAAACAGAAAAATAAAACATATCAGAAAAATACTCTGCGGATTTCTGTGTACTGTGATTGCCGTTTCTCCCGCAGTTTCCGCTTCCGCAGCAGAATATGATGAGTATGGAGCTCCTATTGTAACTGCCACGCCCACTCCGGTTCCTCACACAGAATACTATGAGCAGGCTCCTGATACAGACAGTATTGAAGGCTGGCCTCAGGGACCGAAAATCGAAGGAGAATCTGCCATTCTGGTGGATATGGTAACAGGCGCAGTGCTCTATTCCAAAAATGCAGACAAGGTTCAGTACCCTGCCAGTATTACAAAGATCATGACCTCTCTTCTGGCAGCCGAACATCTGAACATGAAAGACAAAATCGTAATGTCGCAGTCTGCAGCCTATGGAATCACCATCAGCGACAGTTCCAGTATTTACGCTGATACCGGAGAAGAATTTACCACAGAACAGGCCATGATGGCAGTTATGCTCCAGTCAGCCAATGAAATGACTCTTGCCCTTGCGGAAGAGACCTCCGGCTCTGTAAAAAAATTCGTGGAACTGATGAATCTCAAGGCAAAGCAGCTGGGATGTACAGGCACTCATTTTAACAATCCCAACGGACTGCCTGACGAGCTTCATTATACAACCGCCTCCGATATGGCAAAAATCGCACGGGCTGCCTGGTATAACCCTACTTTTCGGAAATATACCACCACGACCTATTATGAGATACCGCCTACCAACAAATTTGCTGAAACACGGTATCTTCTGAACCATCACAAAATGATGAAAGGCAACACCTACGCCTATGAGGGCGTTATGGGAGGCAAAACCGGATACACAGACGCTGCGGGCAATACCCTTGTCACATACGCAAAAAGAGGAAACATGCGTCTTGTTTCCGTTGTAATGAAATCCATTAACGGAGCCTATGCAGATACAGCCGCGCTTCTGGATTATGGTTTTAATAACTTTACCAGAACAGCTGTAAAAACTGAACCGGAAACCATGTCTGTATCTTATCTTCCTGCAGAAAAATATATCCTGAAGGATTATAAAGATTGTACCCTGTGTCACCGGTATCAGGTTCCGTCTGTAACGCTTCCCAACGGAGCGGATATCAGCACACTGAATTCCAGCCGAAGCCTGTGCAAAAACTCCGTGGGGCTTCCAATTCTGGAAATCACATACAGCTTCAACGGACAGAGGACAGGTTGCGCAAAGTATTATTTTGAAACCCTGCTATCTGACCGGCTTATTTCATCTCACTGATTCTTTGTTCTGCGTTTTTTGCGGAGGGAGTCCCGTTTCTCACGGAGTTCCTCCGCTTTTTCTTCACTTACCCGTTTCAGAGTTTTTACTGCATAAAATGTGCCCTCATCTGTTTTTCTGATGCGAACCTTTCCTTTTATGCTTCCATGCTTCTGACATACAGAAATACTTTCATATATTCTGGAATTATTAATAAACCATCTCAGCTTTCTTTTTGCAGGAAGATGGCATACCGGACACCGGGTACTGGAAACCTCCCGGTCCCTTATGATCTTTTCCCGGTCCGTAAACTGTCTGGAAATATATTTGTCATAGGTAGGATAAGAAATGTAAATTTCCTGCTTTTTATTTCTCGGCGCCTGATACGTATCAACTGAATAATAAGGCAGGACCTCTGACATATCAAGTCTGCAGAAAACCTCAGCCGTATATTCTGCATCCTCCAAAGCTCTGTGAAATCCCCTTTCCTTTCTGATTCCCAGGGTATCTACTGCATATTCCAGCCCCCTTCGCAGCTTCATATTTTCGTGAAACCAACTGAAAAGTTTCTGAATATCATAGTAAGTCACCGGACCCGGAAGAAGCTCCAGAAGATCATAATATTTAAGATTTCTCTGAAGCTCAGTCAGATCCTGCATTCCCCAGGTACAGAAAACAAAATCCTCTCCGCACCAGTCCAGAAAGTCCCGGATTGCCTGAGGAAACGGTACTCCGTTCATAAGGTCTTTATAATCCACATGTACTACGCTGTGGATGCTGTCATGGATCCACTTATACACCTGGGGTTTGATCAAAGTCTGAAACTCTCCGGTTTTTTCTCTTTTTTCATTGAGCCTGACCGCCCCGATCTCTATGATCTCAAAGGGCATCCGCTCATCCGATCCGCTTTTTCCCTCCGGACTCTGGTTCCACTCCAGATCAAAAATTATATAATTCATTTATTTGCTTCCTTTATTTTATTTACGGAATATAATGCTTCAGCGCTGTCCCAGCTCATACAGAGAAGTGATCAGAATCTCCCGGAACCTGTCTTTATCCGCCTCAGTCAGTACAAAAGCATTGGCATCCTCTGCCTCATGCTGCCACCAGCGGAAGCCCCCCAGTACCGCACCCCGGGCGCTTCCCTCAGAACAGTCTACGGTCAGGATTTTCTGACTTCCCTTAAATATCTCCGGATGAAGAAGATACATCACAGGAACCGCATCATGTACGCTGGTTTCCCCTCTGTATTTTTCTGATGTGTTTTCCAGAGAATAACCCAGCATATCTCCGCAGAGCTTTGCGATTCTGTTTCCTGACTGACACAGCTTCAGAATCTGATTTCTTGACAGAGTACACTGTTCTGTCACATCCAGACCGCACATAACAAGAGGAACTCCCTCGTGCAAAACCATATACGCAGCCTCGGGGTCTGCAAAAAAATTAAATTCTGCCGCATCTGTAACGTTTCCTCCTGACAGGGAACCGCCCATAAAAACGATCTCCTGTATCTTTTCTTTTACTTCCGGAAAAATCCTCAGAAGAAAAGCAATATTTGTCAGAGGGCCTGTGGCAATGATCGTTGCCTGCTCTCCCTCAGGAAGTTCTCCCAGAACTCTGCGGATAAAAAATATTCCCTTTTCCGGCTCCGGTGCTTTTCCGGAACACGGAAGAACACAGTTCCCGATCCCGCTTTCTCCATGAGTTTCCGGCGCAAAATACGTTTTTCGCATGACAGGCTTTTCCATTCCCCGGGCCACCGGAACTGATAATCCGTAAAATTCTGCCAGATTCAATGCATTTGCTGTTACTTTTTTTATATCCTGATTTCCGCTTACAGTTGTAATTCCCAGAATCTCCAGTTCTTCTCTGTGAGCTGCTGCCAGAGCAAGCATAACCGCGTCGTCCACCCCTGGATCACAGTCAATGATCACGTTTCTTTTTTTCATATTCTGTCACCGTTTTCCACATATATTCATCTGCGGGAACCTGCTTTTCCACATTTTCCCGAAATCTCTGTGTTTAAGTATAACAGACCTGCCCTGCCGTTTCAATACAGCACAGAAAAGACCGGCTGATCCTGCCGGTCCCTTCTGTGCTTATATATTTATATTAATGGAAAAACTGTGTCTGCAATTTACCAGATGTCGCCAAAGAACTCATTATAGGTTTCTTCATCCTCTGCACTGTTTCCAAACTCATCCAGGATACTTTCTTCCTGTGACGGCTCCTGTGCTGCTGTATCAGAGACTGCCGACTCCTCAGAGGTTCCCTCATCAAGAGTAACTGTTACCTTCTTTTCCTCATAACCTCCGTTTCCAAGAACCTGAAGCGTTACTTCAACCTCTTCACCCGGCTCATAGTACTGAAGCATATCAACCAGGGCTTCAATGCTGCGGACTCTCTTGCCGTCGAACTCTGTAATAATATTCTTTTCCTCGATTCCCGCCTTGTCAGCAGCTCCGTCCTTGATCACTTCTGCAACCAGAACACCTTCCGGAATATCATAAACCGCAGATGCTTCTTCACTTACTGAGCTGCCTGTAATGGACAGGGCGCCGTGTTTCTCCACCTTATCCCTCGGTGTCTCATTCATGAGATTCTCAAGAATATCAGATACGTCTGTAATGGCAATGGCATATCCCATACCCTCGACCTCTGTGGAAGCAAGCTTTGCAGAATTGATTCCCACAACCTCTCCGTTCATGTTCAGAAGAGCTCCGCCGCTGTTTCCGGGATTAATAGCCGCATCTGTCTGAATCAGGTTTACACCGTCAGAATTTTCATCTGCCTGTCCGGAATCATCCAGTTTACGGTTTTTGGCGCTGACAATACCTGTTGTTACAGACTGTCCGTATCCAAGAGCATTTCCGATGGCAACTACCTGCTCGCCTACTCTCAGATCATCGGAGCTTCCCACTGTGGCAACCTCGATCTGCTCCATGGTATCTTTGGAAATATCAGAAAGAGCAACCGAAACAACTGCAAGATCCTTATCTGCATCATAACCGTTTACAATTGCCTCATAAACCTCTCCGTCAATACAGGTAACAGATACCGTATCTGCACCCTGGATTACATGATAGTTTGTTGCGATCAGAAGAGACTCGTCATTTTTTCCCACAATGATACCGGAGCCGCTTCCCTCAACCTCCTGTTCCTGAGTGGTAAATCCTCCGAAACCAAAGTCTCCGATATAGGTCTGAACCTCCTGCACAGATTTGGTGTTAATGGCAACTACGGATTTCATTGCCTCTGCCGCAATATCAGATACGTCCAGACTTCCCTTTACTTTCTGTTCAGAATCCTCTTCTGCCTTTTCATCCTTATCTTTGGAATCCTCTGTTTTTTCCTCAGTCTTTTCCGTATCCTTATCGTCTGATTTCTTCTTTGTTTTCAAAAGTGTGGTTTTATTTTCGTCCTTATCCGATGCCTGTACAATGTTGCTGAAATCCCAGCCGTTTACAGCGCTGACGCCTTCAAATGCAAGGCCTCCTGCCAGAACAGCGCAGAGAGCAATTCCCGCTCCCTTTTTAAAGCTCATTTTTTTCTTATCTTTTTTGTTGTCCTGGTCATTATTATCATTTATGTTATTAAGATTATCATTCATGTTGTTGTTCATATTCTCCATAATCAATTCCCTCCTGAAAATATCTCTGTTTTCCTTTTGATGGTCTGAGTATAAAAAAAATTTGTGTTTACTTTGTGGGAAAAATGTGAGGAATCTGTTAAATGTCCCTTTTTATTATCATACCCCATTCTTCAGACTAACACCAGACATTCGCAGAAAAAAATTCCCAAAATGCATTCCAAACCACCTCAGGTGATTATATTTTGCCCTGTATAGCAAGACCTTGACAGGCAAAATGGATTGAGATACCAGATAGCCAGAACAGGAATGGATTCCTATTCTTTCGTATGAAAGACTAAATTCTACTTGTGCAAGAGTAAATTCCATCATGGATGGAGAGTGGAATTTAAGTTTGCATTTTAGGTTTGTGAAAAAAAGGACAAAACAAATTGTAGATATTCGGAAAGAATGATATAATGTAACAAGCTGAACACAGCAGATGATGAGTATGGCAAAAAGAACAAAAAGCGGAGGTAAGGTAATGAAAAAACTGACAGTAAAAAAAGGCGCCACCTGTATGGCATGTCTGGAATGTGTAGAGGCCTGTTCAAATGCTTATTACAAGGAATCTAATGTATTAAAATCCTGCATTCAGATCGTAGAACGCAAGGGAGAGCCAAAGCCAATGGCATGTCCTCAGTGCGGAAAATGCGCAGAGGTCTGTGAAGCAGGCGCAATCACTCAGAACACAAAAGGCGTATACATGGTAAACAAAAAACTGTGTACCGGCTGTGGAAAATGCGTGGAAGCCTGTCCGTTCGGCCTGATGGTAAAGGCTGAGGACAAACCAACCGCATCCAAATGTACAGCCTGCGGTATCTGTGTAAAAGCCTGTCCAATGGAAATTCTTGAGATCGTTGAGAAATAATACATAATTGCTGAAAAACGCTGCAATCCTCAGTTGATTCCGGATTGCAGCGTTTTTCTTTTTTTATGCTACTCCATGTGCTTCCAGCCAGTCATAAAGAACCTTCTTTCCGCTCTTTCTGGCATGTGCCATATGGTTAAACTGTAAAATCGTCAGTACTGTAAATATAATTGCCAGCACAAGCAGTACAACAACTGCTGTTCCTATACTTTCGCCTCCTGCAATGGTGCTTCGGAATGCATTGACAGTATAGGTAAAAGGCAGGTAATTATGAATCTTTGCCACAAAGGAAGGTGAAATCTCTACCGGATAGGTTCCTGCCGAACCTGCAAGCTGAACTACCATAAAGATCAGCATCAGGAAGCTTCCCACCTTGCCGAAGGTAATATTAAAGAAATACATAATAGATGTAAATGCCACAGCTGCCAGACAGGAGAAAAGAACTGTCTTCGTCATTTCTGCCGGTGTGAATCCGTCTATCAGGTGAAGCAGAACGATCAGAAGAACTCCCTGAAGGACTGCTACCGGATAAAGAACCGACGCCTTACTTGCCCACCATGCCAGGCCTGATTTTAATTTTCCTTTGTACTCTGTCAGAGGATACATCAGACAGAAGGCGAGACAGCCTACCCACAGACCTACAGACATCATATAAGGAGCCATGGCGTGACCATTATTCTCCACTGTTGTCATCTGTGTTTCTTCCTCTTTAACCGGTGCGGCAAACATGCTTATCATATCATCATTGGCTTTTGTTTCTTTTACCTGCTTTGCGCCGTCGCTGAGACTTGTCTGCAGGGTTTCTGAACCGTCGCTTAATTTTTTGATTCCGTCTCCCAGTTCCTTTGAGCCGTCATAAAGCTGTGAAGAGCCGTCCTGGATCTGTCCTGCGCCGTCAGCGAGCTGGTCAGCGCCGCTGTTCAGAGTACTGTTGTTTTCAACCAGCTTACTGGTTCCGGCTTTCAGAGTTTTGGTGCCTTCTGCAAGCTGCGCGGCTCCTGATGCAAGAGTTCCGGCTCCTGATGCAAGCTGCTGAGTTCCTGAGGTAAGAGCTTCATTATTTCCTGCCAGTGTTCTGACTCCGGCTGTATAGGTTTTGATTCCTTCACTTAAAGTACCGACTCCGGCTGCCAGATCCCTGCCTCCGGCTGTCAGCTGACTGATGCCTCCTGTTACGGTGCTGCCTGCTTCTTTCAGAGTTTTTGCTCCTGTTGTCAGAGCTTTATCATTGGCTGTCAGCTGTGCAAATCCTTCATTCAGAGCCTTTACACCTGCAGCTGCCTTCGGGAAATCTTTTGTTCCCTCTTCCAGTGTATCGAGAGCAGAGGCTACCGCTCCCACACCCTGATCTACTTTCTGAGATCCTGCATAGAGCTGTCCCACAGCAGTTGTCACCTGATTGATGGGATCCGCTGGGATTGAAGGAATATTTTCTGCTCCGGCTGCCATTTTCTGAGCGCCGGCTTCCATCTGATCCGCGCCCGCCTTCATTTCTCCTGATTTTGTTCCAAGAGTCTCTGCACCCTTTTTCAGTCCTTCTGCCGCTTCATTCAGCTGTCCTGCTGTTCCATTTAAGGTTTCCTGTACGCCTGCCAGCTGCTGTGAGGCTGCGTCTGCAATCTGCTGTGCCTGTGCTGTATAGGCAGACGCATCCATATTTTCCACATTATTCTGTACTGCATCTACTCCGGACACACCGGAGGCAGAATTGCCAAGCATTCCGATCACAGCATTCAGACTTGCCGCAGAAACCATTCCGTTTTCGTCTGCCGAACCCTGAATTCCCTGGATCGCCGCCTGAGCATTTGCCATAGATGCCTGCATACCTGATATCTGCTGATTTGCCGCATCGATCTGCCCGTTTGCAGAAGCAATCTGTGCGTTTGCCGCATCAATCTGTGATCTTGCCGCATCCAACTTTCCATTTGCATCCTGAGCACACTGATTTACAATGCCAGTCACTCCGTTTACTGCATCTGCCACAGGCCTGGATGCATTCTGAACCTGGGCTGCCACAGAAGAAATCCCCTGCCCTGCCTGAGTGATCACGCCTGCCGCATTTGTCATTCCCTCTGCGGCCTGGGTCATTCCGGCAGAAGCAGTAGTCATTCCTTTGCCCGCGCTTTCCATTCCGCTTTTTGCTTCGTTTAAGCCGGCTGTCAGCTTTTTAATATTTTCTGCTGTCAGGCTTCCGCCAAGCTCTTTTAACTGTCCGTACAGTTCTCCTAAACCGGATTCCAGCTGCTGAGTCCCTGATTTCAGAGAGCCCTCTCCTTTGGAAATAGAACTGTTCAACTGTGAAATGCCTGAAGATACCTGACCGATTCCCTCCAGTGGTGAAAGCTGTTTTGCTCCGGCTGCAAGCTGATCTGCTCCGGCAACATACTGTGTCACTCCGTCTGCAAGAGTATTTGCTCCGCTTACATACTGTGTAGTTCCATCCTTCAGGGTATCAAGACCTTTTTTCAGAGTCTCTGCTCCTTCCTGAAGATCTGCTGTTCCGGCTGTCAGCTGTGCAGAATTTGCGTCAAGCTTTGCAACGCCGTCTGTATAATCCTTAACGCCCTGATTCAGCTTATTTACACCGGCTGTAAGCTCAGGAACCTTTGCTGTCAGAGTTCCCACTCCATCATTCAGCTGTGTAGCTCCGTCATCTACCTGCGCCACACCGTCCGTATATTCTTTCAGTCCTTCTGTGAGAGTATTGGCTCCGTCCTTAAAGGTAAGCGTGCTGTCCGCCAGCTTTTTCAGATTATCTGTAATGGTTTTATTTCCGTCAGAAGCATCTCCAAGTCCGTCCTTCAGTTCCTTTGAACCATCGGCAGCCTCCTGCATACCGTCTCCAACCTCTGTAATCTGGTCAAAAACTGTCTGCGTATAGGTTTCGGTTACCTGAGAAGCTACCTCGTCACGGATTTTTACAACAGCACTCTCGCTCATTTTGGAAGCAATGTAATTGGTTCCCGGATTTGTTTCATATTCCAGTTCCATTTTCTTTGGCTTCTCATCCATCAGAGTAGAAGCATTCTCAGAAAAATCTTCCGGAATGGTAATTACCATATAATATGTACCATTTCTCAGGCCCTGCTCTGCATCTTTACTGTCCACAAAATGAAAATCAAGGGAATCATTATCCCTCAGGGCATCTTCCATATCACTGCCCACACTTAAAGTTTTTCCCTCGTATTCCACTGATTTGTCATTGTTGACTACTGCTACAGGAAGGTTATCCAGACTTCCATATGGATCCCACATGGATTTCAGGAACAATCCTGCGTAAATGACCGGGATTATGATAATAGCCATAACAACAACTACCAGCATTTTGTTCTTCAGCAGATTCTTCCACTCATTTTTGATCATAGTCATTCCCTTTCTTTCATGATATATTTTATTGTAGAAAATGCTTTATTTAAAAGAATCAGATACACTCTGATCTACAGTTTTTATCTGATTCTGTTTATCACATTGTATTCCATTAATCAGTTTGTGTTCTAGTAATAGCTTAAATTCTATTAACCATTTTTATTTCTATTAATAAACAATGTGTTGCTTTTCTTTACAAAACGTATTATACTAAAACTGAAAAAAAATACAAGCGACAAAAAAAGAGCTTAATATTTACTAATAGACATTTTTTTGTATTTTGTCTACTAAACATAAAATTCGACATTTCTACCAAAACAATGCCTTTTTTTGCAAAAAGATTGGAGGTTTTTTCATGGCTGAAAAAGTTGACCGAAGAGTCAGAAAAACAAAGATGCAGCTCAGGCAGGGACTTGCCCGCCTGATGCAGAAAAAAAGTATCAAAGAGATCACTGTAAAGGAACTGGTAGATGAGGTGGATATTAACCGTTCCACCTTTTATCTGCATTATACGGATATCTACCAGATGCTTGAAAAAATCGAGGAAGAAGCAATGGTGGATATCCGGGAAGCCATGGAAGGCTGCCCCACGGACTGTACAGAACGGGAAAAAATCATTCCCTTCCTTGCCCGATTTTTTTCCATTCTGGACAGCAACCGCGATCTGTCCCTTGCCCTTCTGGGCCCTAACGGGGACATGGATTTTGTAGAAAGAATTGAGACGCTGATCGCCAGCAAGTTCCTCAAACCAAGCAGCTTACCGGCTACTGACACCGAGATACGCTATGCCTATGCCTTTTGTCTCAGCGGCTGTATCGGAATGATCAAAACATGGCTGTCCAGAACAGAGCATGAATCTCCGGAAGCCATGGCAGAGCTTACCTATCACCTGATCGACAACACCACTCAGGAATATATTCAGAATTATATCTGGTAAGCCGGATAAGTAAGCGGTTGTTGCGGAAAATGCAATGACCAGGCCTCACGATACAAGGAAAGAAAAAACAGATCATCCAAATAAGGCACAGCCAACGTTTTTATCCGTGGGCAGTGCCTTATTTTATCTTCAAATCATTTCTGTATTATTCCGAAAATTTTTATCATTCGTATTCTATTGTGCAGGTAGTGACGGACTGGGGAAGAACATTTAAAGTCCTAGTCTGTCCATGAAGCCTCAGATTTACAGGAAGCTGTTTTTCTGTCCGGTTCAGAAGAACCAGAATGATGCTTCCGTCTGTATTTTTATATGCAACAGACTCTATCTTATCTGTGTATACAGAATGGGCGATCCGCACGCTTCCGGGACGCAGATAATGAGAGATGTGATAAAAACAGTCAAGGGTCGGCTGGGGGAGCAGCCGTTTCTTTCCTTTATGGAAAAGACAGGGAGCGTGACAGTAATTTCCAACATAATTAGGACCGCCCTCTTCATCCAGACAGAGATTCCAGTCATGAAACATACTCATTCCATGATTGAGGTCCCCGATCAGCTCATGAAGAAGAGAAAAAACGCCCTCTGTCACATCATCTGACCGGAATTTGCAGTATTCCAGGCAGCTTTCGGAAAGGATCAGCTTCAGTCCGGGAAATCGTTTCCGCACCAGCTCCATTTCCTCAAAATGATCTCCGCTGTACCAGTGGAAGGCCATTCCGGTGATCATTTTTTCTGTTTCACTGTCAATGGTTTCCACCGCCCGTTCATTAAGCCGTTCCTTATTATGATCCCAGATGTAGATTTCAATTTTATCCAGCCCATGTTTTTTCAGCGCAGGATAAAGAGCTGTTTTCAGAAACTCCCTCTCCTCCTCTGCACTGTACAGGCAGGAATCCCATTTCTGTACTGCGTTGGCCTCGTTCTGAATGGACATTCGTTTTACCGGAAATCCCTCTGCCTGCAGGGCAAGGATGTACTGGCAGATATATTCAGCCCAGTCCGGATAGTATTCCCTTTTCAGATGTCCGCCCCGCTGGCGCTGTCCGTTTGTTTTCATATATTCCGGCGGAGACCAGGGAGAAACCATGATCTCCGGCTGCTCCTCACAGACTGCAAAAATATCTTTAAGCATTGGAAAAATATATTTTCCCGCTCTCTGGACCGCCACCTTTACGGGTTCTTTTTCCACAAGTGAATCATAGGTCTCCAGAGAAAAATCACAACTGTCAACAGGAACACGCAGAAGCTGGTAGCCAAGTCCCTCTTTACTGAAATATGTAGAAAGGACTTCTTTTTTCTGCTCCTCATTCATCAGAGAATACACATATGTCGCTGCATCTGTCACTGCGCCCCCGAAGCCCTCAAATACTTCCCAGGAAAGCTCCGGGTGCAGGTTGATCACCTGATTTTCTGTATTTTTTTCATCTGGGCTCAATCTGCCCTGCTGGGTATAATGACCTGTTCCGCCTCCGGCAAAGCAGGTAGTAAGCGCTTTAAATTTCATAGTATGCCTCTTTTCAGCGGAGGAACATCACCGCCTCATAAGGTCTTAAAACAAGCTCCTTAGGGCTGATCTCCTCTCCGTAATTAGAAAGAATGCTCTTGCAGTCTTCCGGAATGGAATACGGTACCTTTACTTCACCGTCAAAGAAATTACAGAACACATAAAGCTCTTTTCCCTGATACTCACGTTTGTATGCAAGGATTTCTTTATCCTCGCGAAGAAGAGGTGTCACAGCGCCTTTCTGGATCACAGGAAGCTCTTTTCTTAACTTCACAAGCTCTTTATAATACTGGAAAACAGAATCCGGCTCATGTCTGCTCTCTGTGTTGATCTCTTTGTAGCGATCACATACTTTCGGCCACGGAGTTCCCTTAGTGAAGCCTGCGTTCTCAGAAGCATCCCACTGCATTGGGGTACGGGAGTTGTCTCTGGACTTGGCGCCCAGAATACGGATCACTTCCTCCTCGCTCTTACCCTGAAGCTTCAGGATATTATAATAGTTCAGGCTTTCAATATCCATATACTCGTCAATAGAGGTATAGCCGGCATTTGTCATACCGATCTCCTCTCCCTGATAAATATAAGGTGTTCCCTTCAGACCGTGAATTGCTGTGGCAAGACATTTTGCAGATTTTACACGGTATTCCTTTTCATTTCCGATTCTGGAAACAATTCTCGGCTGATCATGGTTGCACCAGAACAGAGCATTCCAGCCGCCGCCCTTTTCCATTTCTTCCTGCCAGGTAAACAGATGCTTTTTCAGATCATGGAAGCGGAAAGGCTCGATCTCCCATTTATTTCCGGAAGGATAATCCACTTTCAGGTGATGGAAGCTGAAGATCATGGACAGCTCGTTAGATTCCGGGTTGGAATAGCGGATACTGTTTTCCAATGTGGTAGAAGACATTTCTCCTACAGTTACCACATCGTCATATTTTCCAAAGGTATTCTCGTTCAGCTCCTGAAGATACTGGTGGATTTTTGGTCCGTCTGTATAGAAACGATGTCCGTCCCCTTCCAGATCATCCTCATAAACGTCCGGCTTGGAGATCAGGTTGATCACATCGAAACGCAGTCCCTTTACCCCCTTTTCCAGCCAGAAGTTTACAGTATCATAAATATCCTGACGCACCTCCGGGTTTTCCCAGTTCAGGTCTGCCTGGGTTACATGGAACAGATGAAGGTAATACTCATCTGTTTCCGGAAGGTAGCTCCATGCGTTTCCACCGAATTTTGACACCCAGTTTGTAGGCGGAAGACCATTTTTTCCTTTTTTGAAGATATAATAGTTTCTGTATTTCGGATCACCCTTCAGAGCCTTCTGAAACCACTCATGCTTTGTGGATGTATGGTTCAGAACCATATCCATCATCAGGTACATGCCGCGCTTGGCAGCCTCCCGTACCAGCTCGTCAAAGTCCTCCATAGTTCCGTATCTGGGGTCAATATTTCTGTAATCCGCGATATCGTATCCGTTGTCATACTGAGGAGAGGTAAAAAACGGAGTGATCCACAGATAGTCCACACCCAGCTCTGCCAGATAATCCAGACGCTCAATTACGCCTCTCAGATCTCCGAAACCGTCTCCGTCTGTATCCTGAAAAGACTTGGGATAAATCTGATATACTACTTTTCCGCCTAATTCCACCATAGTTTTTCTCCTTTAGTTTTTCTTTCTGTTTTCACTGTTCAGTGATGTTTTTGATAAAAGCAGCGTAAACAGAATTGATAATACAATACAAAGCGCCATAACTCCAATATATGGAAGCATATACTGGGCTTTCATGAAAAGGAATGCAGGAAGTCCGCCGACACCTACACTGTTTGCAATTACTCCGATCAATCTGGAAATCATTCCTGTAACTCCTGTTGCAAGCATGGCTCCCACAAACGGATACAGATATTTCAGGTTAATACCGAACATTGCCGGCTCTGTAACTCCCAGATATCCGGAAATAAACGCCGGAACACCAACCTCTTTTGCCTTTGCATTTCTTCTGTTGATGATTACAAAAGCCACTACTGCAGAAGCCTGGGCAATATTATTGAGAGCAACAACCGGGAAGGTATAGATTCTGCCTACAGTTTCCGCAGCCTGAAGGTCGATAGGAAACATTGTATGATGAAGTCCTGTAATAACCATAAGTGGATACAGAAGGCCGTAAATACCACTGACGATCCAGCTGAAGGAAGAATCAAAGCCTACCTGAATGATCTTTGCCAGTCCGTCGCCGATCACACGTCCGAAAGGTCCGATCACTGTATGGGCCAGAAGAACCGCCGGCACCAGTGAAAAGAACGGTACTACGATCATGGAGATCATTTCCGGCACATGCTTTTTCAGGAATTTATAAAGCACAGAAAACAGAATTCCAACAAGGATTGCCGGAATTACCTGTGACTGGTATCCTACCATATTGATATGGAAAGCGCCAAAATCCCATGTTTTGATGTCCCCGCCTGTAGCCACTGCCTGCACATAGTCACTGGCTGACATCAGCTGCGGAGAAACCAGAGTAATTCCAAGGACAATTCCGAGAACCGGATCAGAATTCATTTTTTTGCACACAGAATAAGTGATAATTACCGGAAGGAAGGTAAAAATTGCCTCACCGATCAGCCAGAGGAAATTATACACACCGTTCCAGAACGGATACACTGCTGTGATTGTTTTTGTTCCATTTTCCAGAAGCGCAATATCGCCGATAATGTTACGGAATCCAAGAATCAGACCACCTACAATAATTGCCGGGATAATCGGCGCAAAAACCTCTGCCAGGTTTGCCAGAAGGCGCTGAAGAAGATTCAGATTGCCTTTTGCCTCTGTTTTTACTTCTGCCTTACTTACGCCTTCAATTCCGCTTGCCTCTACAAAATCATCATAAAAAGTAGAAACCTTGTTGCCGATAATGATCTGAAACTGTCCGCCCTGAGTAAAGCTTCCTTTTACACAGGAAAGCTCCTCAATCGCCTTCACATCTGCCTGTTTCTGATCTTTAAGTACGAATCTCATTCTTGTTGCACAATGAGTAAATGACACAATGTTTTCTTTGCCGCCCAAAAGCTCCAGCATCTTTTTTGCATCATTTGCAAATCCTGCCATCTTTCCATTCTCCTTATACGTATATCTTTTTTCTTTATTATATTTGTACGTACAACTTATATTTATATATTAATTTATACGTTCATTTATGTCAAATACTTTTGTGTTGTGTTTTTGAATAAAATTTTGACTTTGTTTTTGTGTACTTTGTTCAATAAACTCCCCAGAATTACAGGAAATCACTTTCTTATTTATCCTGGATTTTCCGGTTCAAAAAATGTATCTGCCGGATTCAGACTGCCATGTGAAGTCCTGTTCCGCATATATCCGGCCGTCTCCTCACGGAGCGTTTTCCGGGAAGATCCGTACAGAATATACTGCTTTCCTGATCAGTAAAAAATAAAACTGCCCCGGTTTTAAAACAGGACAGTTGTTATTTCCATAAACTATATATAATTCTCAAAAACTCTGCCGGCAGGAATCTGGAACTGCGGCTGAATTCTCCTACAGTTTTCTCTTTGCCAGATCTACAAATCGGAATTTATCCGGCCTGTGACGGGATTCTGTACACTGAAACAGCGTATTATTTTCCAGATATGTGTGGCTTTTTACCACCACGACCATGTTATAATCCCCCATGTCCAACAGTTCATAATCCTCTGCATTTGCCTTCTGCACCGTAATTTCCTTTACCGCATAGCTGATCTGAAGCCCAAGCTCTTCCTCCAGATAACGGTAGACGGACACCTTACATTCATTCAGAGGAAGACGAGGAACAACATCCCTTACAAAATAGTCCTTATCAAGAATAACTGCCTCATCTTTCATGCGCCTTACCCGGATCAGTTCATAAACCTCTCCGTTTACACTCTGCTGAAAAATTTTTTTAATTTTGTGGGAATCCTGCAAAATATCAAGATTTACCACCTCTGTCTCCGCATGGGCATTTGACAGCTTATTTACCTCCTGAAAGCTTGCAATTTCAGAAAGCGGGAACGTATACCTCTGTTTTGGCATTACCAGCGATGCCCGTCCTCTTCCTCTCTGAATATATCCGTTCTGCTCCAGTAAATTCAGGGACTTGCGGACAGTATCCCGGGAAACCTGATAGCTTTCCATCAGACTGCTTTCTGTAGGCAGCCGTTCTCCTTCTGCGATCTGACCGCTTTCGATTTTTTCCTTCCATTCTTTATATATAGTTACATACTTACTTTCTTTCATATGTGCTCCAAACCTTCCACTGCTGTCTTATCCTGCCTCAGTAATTTTCTGCCGCAGGCTGAACCATAAGCCGCACCGCTCTGTTCAGTTATGCCATGCCAGACGCTTTACATCTGCATGGACTTCTCCTGTCATCCAGTCCACATCATTTGTGATCCAGTCCATGATCTCAAGCTGACGCATTTCCCAGGAAACCGTTGCTTCTCTTGAAGCAATCGTTTCCTCTGTTTCCATGGTAGTGTCAATTTCATCATAGCCGAAAATATATCCTCCGGCGCTCCAGATACTGAAATTACTGTCCGGACCGGGATCTGCAGTCTCTCCCCGCTCTGCGACCAGCCTGTCATGGCGGGCCTTGTACTCTTCTTCGCATCCGTCTTTCAGTCTGGTCATAAAAACTCTGTGGCGGATCAGTTCTTTGTTTTTTCTCACAATGCCAAAATTATGATACATCAGCCGCATATCCTGACCCGGAGTGGAAATCCAGTCAAACGTATCCTGGATTTTTTCTGTAAGAACTGCAATTTCTGCCTTTTCCCCTTCTCCTTTGCATCTGTTATCCTGGTTTTCATAATATCCAAAAATCAGATCCTCCGCATTCCAGATACTGAAATTACTGATCTCATTTCTGTCCAGAAATCCGGTCAGCTCCGGCCATATTTCGCCAAGCTTTTTCCTGTATGCGTTCATCTGCCCTTTTTTTATTTTCATTGCAAATCCATGTCTTTCCATAAAAATCTCCTTCCTGTAAACCGCCTGCTGCTTTATCATAAATTCCTGCCTGTCGGCATCATGCCATACTTCCGGACCTGTGTAGATCCCTTGTCATATTTTGTATATGCCAAAAAATAAATATAAAATTCGTACTCTTTTTAACCTGTTCATTTATAATTAAAAAATACATTACTTAAATTTTATCACATGCCTCCTGACTTTTCCAGATATTTGACAGATTCCAAACCGTTCTATATACTTAAATTACTGTTTACACCATTCACTGTAAGAAACCGGGGCTTGTTCCAGAGTACTTCTCACAACAAATTTTACATTTAACAGAAAAACCTTAAAATCATTGTTGCCGGCAGTATCGTTCACACCAGCTGCCCGTAAAAGGAGGCATAAATATGGATTTCTCCACACATTTTCCCATATGGGATAAACTGACACCTGCCCAGCAGAAAACAATTTCCCAGACATCTTTTCAGCGGTCTGTCTCTAAAGGGACCGTCCTTCACAACGGCTCTGTAAGCTGTCTTGGAATGCTTCTGATCCTTTCCGGACAGCTTCGGTCATATATCGTATCTGATGAGGGAAGAGAAATCACTCTTTATCGTCTTTTTGAGCGGGACGTATGTATTTTTTCCGCATCCTGCGTGATGCAGAACATCCAGTTTGAAGTTACCATTGAAGCCGAAAAAGACAGTGAAATACTGGTTCTTCCACCCCATATATACAAATCTCTGATGGAAGAATCTGCTCCAATGGCAAACTTCTCCAATCAGATCATGGCAAGTCACTTTTCCGAGGTAATGTGGCTGATCGAACAGATTATGTGGAAAAGCTTTGACAAAAGACTGGCCGCCTTTCTTGTGGAAGAAACTCTTCTGGAAAACACTGATATATTAAAGATCACTCACGAAAAAATAGCCAATCATCTGGGAACTGCCCGGGAGGTAGTCACACGGATGCTCCGCTATTTTCAGAGTGAAAATCTGGTGAGACTGTCCCGTGGAACCATCGAGATCACGGACAAAAAAGGACTGGAAGAACTTTCAGAATGAACATGTTCAATACAAAAACAGGGACTCCTTTTCCGGCCTGTCCACCCTGAAGGAATTCCCTGTTTTTACTTTTTATTTAATTTTACTGAACCATGTCCAGGATCTCTTCTTTTGGCTTCACACCCATAGAGCGATTCTGGATCTGACCGTTCTTGATGACCACCAGCGTTGGGATTGTCATTACCTGAAATTCTGATGCCAGCTCCTGCTGCTCGTCCACATTTACCTTGCACACCTTGATACTGTCATTTTCTTCTGCAATTTCATCCACTACCGGGGAGAGCATCCTGCAGGGTCCGCACCATCCTGCCCAAAAATCCAGCAGAACCGGTTTATTACTGTTCATTACTTCTTCCTGAAAATTATTTTTTGTAATATTTAAAACTGACATATGATCCTCCTCCTGCCCGGTTCTTCATGTTCTCTAAAATCTTTTATCCCGGACATCGCGTATAATTATTATTTCCATTTTTACAGGATTTATTTTCATGCTCTGCTTTTACATCACACTTCTGTATCAGATTTATTTCTGTACCTTTTTCCTCCTGTTTATGTATGTATCATACACGAAGATTCTCGGCCAGTCTGTGACTAAATCACCTTACTTCCATTTTCAATATATTTCAGGCCTTTTCGCATCCTCAGATATTTCTCATATTTTTTTTCACAAAAACTTGCAGCTTTCCTGTCCGGTTGATAACAACATTCTGTTATTACATTGCCTTCTGTTATTCTTTGTAGTGATGAAAAATTCTCATTTTTATAAGATGCTAACAAAGCAATTCCAAAAGCAGGTCCTATCATTCCTTCCATTTTTTCAACTGAAACGTTAAGAACATTTGCCATTGTTTGAAGCCATACCGGGCTTTTCGCTCCTCCACCTACTACTTTTACACTTCCATATTCCCTGATAGGCAATTTCATTTTTTCTGCCAGTTCTCGAAATCCCATACACAGACCTTCTATAACTGCATAAAACAGGTCTTCCTGGGTAGTAGAAAGATTGATTCCTGTAAATGCTCCTCTCAGTTCTGTATCTGCATAAATTGTTTTTTCACCGTTTAAATGAGGATAAAACATTAATTCATTTTCTGCCATTTTACTAACATCCAGTTCTGTTGTCATTTTATGAAAATTCCTCATTTCCATAATATCACGATTCCACCAGTCAAATGTATTTCCATTACATTGAACTGCTCCCTGAACCAGAAAAGAATATTTTTTATCATCAAAAGAAAACAATATCTTTTTCCCTCTTGTCTGGCTCTCAGGCTTCTCTATTGGCATCATAAATATCCCGGATGTCCCCAGGGAAATAACAGGATATCCAAGACCCAGACATCCTGTAGAAATAGCTGTTGCAGGATTATCTCCTGTCCCTACAATCACCTCCACATCTGAACTGAACTGGAATTCCTCAGCTATTTCAGGTAAAATTTTCCCTGCTTTTCGGGCGCTTCCTTTTATTTCCGGATATGTATTTTTTTCTAATCCTATTAGTTGCCTTATTTCTTCTGACCATTCTTTTTTATCAATTCTATAAAGACATGAGGTTGATGCTTCACAGTAGTCTGTTACTGTATTTCCGGTAAGGCAAAATACTAAATAATCCGGTCCTATCAAAAACTTTTTTATTTTTTCCAAATTCTCCGGTTCATATTTTTTCATCCAGTAAAGATTTGCTGCCGGACTTCCTGTTGAAATTGTTTTAGACAAATATTCCCCTTCTGGAAACTTTCTGATTTTATTTTTTAACTCTGGAAGAATTATTTTTGTTCTTGTATCATTCCACATCATTGCAGGACGGACAGCTTTCCCATCTTCTCCCAGAACAATCAGCGTATGCATCTGACCGGTAACCCCAATTCCAGCCAAAGCACTTGTATCCTGACCTTCCATTATTTTATGGATACCTTTTTTCATAGCAGAATACCAGATTACGGGATCAATCTCACTCCATCCGTCTCCTGCATGCACTGCTTCGTATTCCTCAGAAACCTGTCTGAGAACAGCCTTTTCCGAGTCAATAAGCACCATTTTCATCGCGGATGTTCCCATGTCTATTCCCAAATATGTATGTTTCAAACTAACACCACCTACAGAAGAAATTTAGTGTTCATTAATCATTGTTACCAGCTCCCGTGCCCGTCTGCTTACCTCTTCCACTGCCTCCAGGCTTAAATGTATTACATCATGTTCATTATGATTACTTTCATATGCACTTCCAAATGTCTTAATATATTCTTTACGAAGATCAGAGCCGTAATTAATTTTTATCAGTCCGTATTTTTTAGCTTCCCATATAACTTCTTTAGGTATTCCAGATCCACCATGTAAAACCAACGGCACCTTACTCACCTGATTAATTTTCTCCAGAAGTGGTATATCAATCTGAGGATTCAAACATAACCCATGAACATTTCCCACAGACACAGCTAAAGTATCGCATCCTGTCCGTTCCACAAAATCTGCTACCATATCGGGATCTGTTTTACATTCTGCCTCATTTATAATATCCTCTTCTTTTCCCTTCAATGCTCCCAGTTCTGCTTCTACTGGAATTCCATAAAAATGGCAGTAGTCTGCTGCTTTTCTGCATTCCTTTATATTTTCTTCAAAAGGAAGGTGAGATGCATCAATCATAATTGATGTAAACCCCGCATCTATACATGCTTTTACATCCTCAAAAGATTTCCCATGATCCAAATGCAAACCAATAGGTGTCTCTGACTTTTTGACCGCATCTGCTGCCATTTCGGCAATAATCTCCGGATTTGACAATCTCAAATTGTTTGAAGAAATCTGAATATATCCTGGAAGCTCTGCTTTCATTAGCCCATCCGCAATAGCATACGTCATTTCTAAATTTGTCGTATTAAATGCGGGAAGTACATAATGATACCTTTTTGCAAATTCCATTAATTTAAAACCATTTACCAGCCTCATTGTTTTAACCTCCACATTTTTATCTAAATCTGTGCATTAACTCATATAGTTCCTTATATTTTTTAAATTTTTCATTATAATACCGATACATCTCCGAATCTGGTTTAAAACATTTTTTTATTCTTACTGTCTTTTTTATCCCTGCTTTCAAAGACTTATAGGCTCCTGTAGCAACTGCTGACATCAACATACACCCCAATGTTCCAGCCTCTTCACTTTCCAGAGAATATACCTCCATTCCAAACACATCTGCTCTTATCTGAAGGGTCAGATCTGAAACTGATCCGCCTCCTGTTGCTGCAATCTTTTTCATCTTCGTACCAATTACATTCATTCTTTCATACGCCAGATACATCTGAAATGCCATTCCCTCAAGAATCGCTCTGTATATTTCCTCTGGTTTTGTATGAATTGTTAATCCTGTAATTGTTCCTTTTGCATCCATGGAAAGATCCGGATTTCCTGCCGAGCCAAATTGGGGTAATAACAGTATGTCTGTATGTATATTTTTTGCCTTATCCTCCATTTCTCCCCAAAAATCCTTACCCTGTTTTTGGCACTCCATAGATATACCCTGAAAAATAGTATCTCTTGCCCAGTTTTTCAGTATTCCACAGGTAGTTACTTCAATACTGGATAAATATGTATTGTTCAACACATACGGAATACAGGTAAAATTATTTTGTATCATATAAGGAGTCATTTTTATTTCCGGCAGCATTGTAAACATAAATTCACAGGTACCCATGCCAATTTCGCCGTTTTCTGAAGATATCAATCCACTCCCCAGAGCCGCACAGGTCTGATCGTGCCCACCTGCTATTACTTTTAGCTCATGATTTAATCCCAGTCTTTCAGCTATCTCCGGCAAAACAGTTCCAATAACTGTAGACGGTGCCACAGGTACGGACATCTGTTGTAAAGAAATACCAGCTGCCCCCAGAAGTTCTTCTGACCACTCCTTTTTTCTGATATCAAAAGCCATACTTCTTGCCGCCGAGGAATAACTCACCATTCTTTTTCCTGTAAGGATATATCCAATAAAATCTTCATAATATAAAATAGCTTTTGCTTTTTTTATCACATCTGTATTCTGATTCAGCCACATATATTTCGGAAGACCATATAATTCATTTGGCGGAAGCCCTGTTATTTCAAAAATATGCTGTGCTCCAAAATGCTGAATCAATTCCTGAATTTCTGTGATTCCCCTACAGTCTCCGGTAAGCATCGAATTGGCCAGAATATTATTATTCTCATCAAGACATACAACTGATTCGCCAAGACTGGCTACTGCCAAAGCTTCTATATTTTCCGGACAATTTTTTCCGGCTTCTGATAAAATAATCTTGACATTTTCCAGAACCACTTCAGGATTCAGTTCTCTAAATCCATCCCTTCCCTCTTCCCGATACTTTCTGGATGATCGAAAAATCACATGTCCTTCCAAATCATATACCAGCAGCTTACATCCACTGGTTCCTATATCAATTCCTGCAAAAGCCATTTTTCTCACTCTTTCGTTTTTGTTTTTCTTACTACATCAATAACGACAGCAACAAGAATAATAATGCCTTTAAATACTTCCTGCCAGAAAGAATTGATGCCCATAAGATTCAGACCGTTTGTGATTACCCCAATAATTAAAACTCCAATAAAAGTTCCTCCAACAGTACCAACACCGCCTGACATACTTGTTCCGCCAATAACAACAGCTGCAATAGCATCCATCTCAAATCCACTTCCCAGAGTTGCAGCTGCACTTCCCAGTCTTGCTGACCAGATCAATCCACTGAGGCCACAGAAAAGACCAATAAGAACATACGGAAGCATATTATATTTTTTTACATTCACTCCGGAATACTGAGCTGCCAGTTTATTTCCACCAATCGCATAAATATAGTATCCGAAACGTGTACGGTTCAATAAAAACCATGTAAATACCAGAATCACTGCAGCATAAATAATAATAACAGAAATTCCTCCTATGGAAGTATTGCCAATAGCTGTATAGGAATCATCTCTTACACGAATAGTAACTCCTCCCGAAATAATTTCCGTAAGCCCACGTCCAATACTCTGTGTTGCTAAAGTTGCTACAAAAGCAGGTACCTTTAAATAAGAAATTGCAATACCATTTACAATACCTACCAGGGCACCTACCATAAGGCAGATACAAATTGTTGGTCCTACCGGAAGCCCCATATTTGTCATCATATAAGCCCCAATAATGCCTGACAGACCTACTGTAGATCCAACAGAAATATCAATCTCTCCCATAAGAATTGCCATCAGCATTCCACAGCTGATAATCGCATTTACAGAATTAGATTTTAGTAGATTTAATATATTCGAAGTTGTCAAAAATCTTGGCGTAGATATGGTAACAACTATGATTAAAAGAATTAAGCCAATAATTGTTCCTATATTTCGTTTAAAAAAATACATGCCTGGTATTCTTTTTTTCTCTGTATGCATTTCCAGACCTCCTGCTTCTTTTTTGTCTACTGTTTTTGTTAAATAAATATTATCTCTGTGTTGCCAGCTTCATCATCGTTTCCTGAGAAAATTCATTTTCACTGATCTCTCCTGTAATCTTTCCCTCACACATCACATAACATCTGTTGCACATATTAATAATCTCCGGAAGTTCTGAAGAAATCATAATAATACATACGCCACTTGCAGCCAACGCATCAATAATTGCATAAATCTCTGCCTTTGCTGCAACATCAATTCCCCTTGTAGGCTCATCCAGAATAATCACTCTTGGATTATTTGCCAGCCATTTACTTAATACGACTTTTTGCTGATTTCCTCCACTTAAATTTCCTGTAAGCTGTTTTGAAGATGTAATTTTAATAGAAAATTTTTTTCTGTACTCTTCTACCATTGAATTCCACTCTTTATTTTTTACACGAATTCCTTTTACAAAATCCTTCAAACAGACAAGACCCATATTGAATTTCACATCATTTTTCAGGATAAGCCCTTCACCACGTCGATCCTCTGAGACATAAGCAATACCATTTCTGATTGCATCTTTCGGATTTTTAATTTCAAGAGACTTCCCATCTAACTGTACCTCTCCATTCTTTTTAGCATAAGCTCCAAAGACTGTTTTCATTAATTCTGTTCGTCCTGAACCTACCAGTCCGGCAAAGCCTACAATTTCTCCATATCGTGCTGTAAAACTCGCATTACTGAAATATTTTTCATGAGAAAGATTTTTTACCGATAATGCTATTTCCCCAATGTGATGCTTGTTTTTTGTATAAAAACTATCCAGTTCTCTTCCTACCATCAGATTAATCAAATTATCTTTTTCTGCTTCTTTTGTTTTAATATCTCCCACCATTTTCCCGTCACGAAGCACTACTATTCTGTCTGTAATTGCAAATAATTCTTCTAGTCTGTGAGAAATATAAATGATGCCTATGTTTTTTTTCTGAAGCAGCTGAATAATTCCAAACAAAATCTCCACCTCTCCCTGTGATAAGGAAGATGTTGGCTCATCCATTACTACAATTTTAGCTTCTGCTGAGATTGCTTTTATGATTTCAACCAATTGCTGCATTCCCATTGTCAGGCTTCTGACTAACTGATCTGCCCTGAGGTTCAGGTTAAGATCATCAATCAGTTTTTGTGTCTGTCTTTCCATCTCAGGTACATCTACCAATCCAAACTTATTTCTTGGTTCTCTCCCCAAAAATACATTGGCAGCAATAGTTCTATCCGGAACAAGAACAATTTCCTGATGAATGATTCTGATCCCATTTGCACCGGCTACTGCAGCAGAAGATATATTCTTTACCTCTCCATGTATACGGATTTCTCCCGAATCAGCTTTATAAATTCCACCCAAAATTTTAATCAGAGTTGATTTTCCTGCACCGTTTTCACCGAGGATAGCAACGACCTCTCCTTCATTTACAGAAAGCTTCACACCGTTCAACACAATATTGGATGAAAATGCTTTGGTTATATCATTCATTTCCAACAACTTTGTTTCGCTCATATTTATGCTTCCTCTCATAAATTCTTTAAAAATTGGGCGTTGCAATACACCCGCAACGCCCTGCTTTAATCCAGCTGTATTTAGCCGAATGTTTCCATATCAATTACTCTTCCAGAGAATCCCATGCGTCCAGGTCATAATCATCAATGTTGTCTGCAGTAATGCTGTAGGACTCAATCGCTGTATTAAATTCAATTTCTTTCCCTTCCAGAAGATCTATTGCTTCTTTTACTCCAAGATATCCCATATAGGTAGGTCTTTGTGCAGATGTCTGAACCATAGTTCCATCTTTGACTGCATGCTTTCCAATAGGCGCTCCATCTTTTCCAAGAATATCAATTTGACCTGTTTTTCCGGCATCTTCTACCGCCTGTACTGCTCCCAGTGCAGAAGTGTCATTAATGCAATAAATAACATCAATATCATCATGAGCCTGAAGTGCATCTGACACTACATTAAACGAAGTTTCTGTTGAACCTTCTCCTTCTACTACCTGTACTTCTTTAAATGCCTCAGCATTTTCTGTATTATCCTTTATTCCTTTCCAGAAGCCATCTACATTAATAATACAGGATTCTGCAGTCTGCAAATGAACAACCAGTACATTTGCTCCATCCGGATGATTTTCTGCTACCCACTGACCTGACAAATAGCCAAGCTGGGTATTATCTGAAGCAATGATTCCATCTACCAGCTCATAATCATCTTCTGTAATAACATTATCAATATTAATAACCTTTACTCCTGCATCCTTACATGTCTGAAGTACAGTCTGCGCTCCTGCTGAATCGTAGGGAATATAAATCAATGCATCAATTCCACTGGCAATCATATCGTCAATCTGAGAAGCCTGCTGTGTTGGATCATTCTGAGGATCAAAATAAATCAACTCATTTCCTGTCTCATCACAGGCTTTTTGTACTCCATCAAGAACAGCTGTAAAATATTCATTTGTCAATGTATACGGTGAAAATCCAATTGTATAACTCTCTTTTTCATCAGCTTTTACTGTAATACCTGACACCATAGATACTGCCATTGCTCCTGTAAGAAGCACTGCCATAAACTTTTTCTTCATATCTGAAAACCTCCCTTTGTCTTATAATTTTGTTTGTTTTTGGAATTGGCCGTTTCCTTTTTGTTTATATGAACATATTATCATAACATTTTTTTTAATTCAATGTGATTAATTACCAATTATACTTATTATATTTTGTGCATTTCATCTTTTAAGTGTTTGATTTTCTCTATTATATTGTTTGTATTTAAGTTATTTTTCCCTGTTTCCCTCTCATTTTTCATAGTTTTTCACACTTTCCCCAGGCACATAATGTTCGTTTTTAGTTCGTAAAATGTTCGTTTTTAATTCATGGAAATTTATGGAATAAATTGTTTGTTTGAACAAAAAAAGTCTGATACAGAACATATTTCTGTACCAGACCTCAGAGCCTTACATTTATTCTGTTATTCTGCAATCATCACATTTACGCGATGACGCTTCATTAAAATCATTCCTTCTTCATCTATCCCTGCGTCTGTTATTAATCCATCTATTTGAGACAGACTTCCAAATTCATTCAAATCATATGTATTAATCTTAGAAGAATCAGCAAGTACATAAACCTTTTTGGCAACTGAAAAAAGGGAACTCTTTAGCCGTGCTTCCGGCGAATATCCGTCATATAACTTTCCATCTGTACCAATAGCTGCTGCTCCGATAAAAGCAATATCCAGCTGATAATTTTTTAACTGTTCTTCTGCCACCGGACCTGAGCTGCAATTTGTAATTCGAATCATATCGCCTCCCAACATAATGACCGACAGATTTTCGAACTGCAACGCCTGTTCCGCAACTTTAAGATGATTTACAACTACCACGGCCTTCGTTTCCTCATTCAAATAATTAAGAATGATTCTGGTAGTTGAGCCTGCATCTACAAATATCCTCTGACCACTTCGTATCATTGTTGCCGCCATAGCTGCAATTTTTTCTTTTGTTTCTTTATGAGCAATTCTGGCTTCATCAAATGAAATCATTCTTACTACAGGCTGATTACCCAATTCAGCACCTCCATGAGTTCTGGAGATGTTATATTGACGAGCCAGAAAATTCAAGTCTCTCCTTATTGTCATTTCTGATATTCCAAATCGCTGCGCTAAATCAGTAACTGTTACTTTATGCTGTCTCTGTAGTATTTCCAGAATAGCAAGGCATCTCTCACTCTTCTTCACAGGAGTACCATCCTTTTCAAATATTTACCTGTTTCTATTATAGCATCTAGGTAAGCTTTTTCAAGCGATTTTATATTAGCTTTAATCAGATCTTCCTGTGACTAAATCACCTTACTTCCCTGTACTTCTGTATTTTTCCACAACCAGGGTCAGGCACACAAACACCACTCCGAACACAAGCTGAATACCAACCGCCTGGTATATCTGTATTTTTGCACTGCCGGTCAGTACGGTAAACTCTCCCAGAATTTCATTTGCAGTCTCATACCAGTATACAGGAAGAAACTGACTGACATTTTTTACCCCTGTGGAAATATAGTCCAGAGGAACAAATACTCCGCAGAGGAAACACATTCCTAGCGAAATAATGTTCATGGTTCCTGTCAGCGCATCCTTATTTGTTACAAGACTTCCTGAAAAATAAGCAATGGAAAGAGCTACAAAAAACAGGGCGGCTGTATTCATAACAAAATATCCCCAGTTCCCGTTTGCACACAGCTCTTTTCCATACCAGATCAATGCTACCAGAATAATCAGTACAAACAGGGCTGTGCCGGTCACGATCATACAGAGGATTCCCTCCAAAGCCTGGTGTCTGGAAGAAACCGGAGATGCCAGCATTCTGTGCTTCAGGCCTTTTTTACGAAAAACAAGCAGCACATTTCCTATCACAAAACCCAGCAAAGCCAGCGCCAGGTACGGAACATACCGAAAATAATAAATATACTGGTGCGGCCCTCCTGACCCTGATGACCTGTCGAGCTCCACTCTCACCGGTATGTCTTTTATGAGAGCATCTGCCATTTCCTTCTCTGTAAATCCTGCTGCCTGAAAGGTTCTTGCATTGTTCAGAAAGCTGTTGATCTGCTGATCCACATAAATGCCGGAATAGGTATCCGGAACAGTGGTAACAGGAAGCATTCCTCCACTCACAATACATTTCCGATAAAAATTTTCCGGGATTCTTACAATATACTCCACATCACGGTAAAAAAGCTTTTCCTGCATAGCAGAAATGTCATTTTCCAGTGGTATCACTTCATGAAAATTATCCAGGTATGTACTCAGTGCCAGAGCGAGCATTCCTCCGTCTTCATCCGCAATTCCTATTTTCAAGGACTCTGCCTGAAAACTTTTCTCCGTCTTTCCTGCCGCTGACTGCATCAGAAGCGTGCAGGCAAAAAAGATTGCCACATACATAAGTATCAGCCATCTGCTCTGTCTGATTACTTTCATATAGCCTTTAAATACTGTCATAGCGAACTCTCCTTACTACCAAAAATGAACCGGCCGTCAGTACCACAGCCATAAGCAGAAGCGTCATAAGATTTGTCTTCATTCTCACCGGATCATCATAAACATTAATGCAGTAAAATGCATCTGTGATCAGAGCTGCCGGATTCAGTTTATTGATGATCGGCATATTCTGGTCTACTGCAAATTTAATTTTGGAATTCATTAAGCCTGCAAGAGTACTTCCTGTCATGGAAATGCCCAACATGATCGCTACCTTTATATTTTCGCTTAACTTTGACGCACTGGAAACAAAAACTCCCATACTGACCCCGACAATACACCCAACCAGGGAAATCAGGAGCATCTGCACCATACTTCCCTGAAATTCCATACGAAGAACATATCTCAGATAAAGCAGGAGAATCACTACGTTCAGGAAATGGATAAAAAACGAAGTCAGCATTTCTGTAAGGATCATAGTCATTCTGTGTACAGGTGACACACACTGCCTTGCCGCAAGATCTGTCACATTTGCCTGAAGCCAGAACGCTGATCCCATTCCCACAAAGCAGCCATAAAGGCAGGCCATACCTACCAGAGCATAAAAAAACACAGAATTATTATTTGTACTTTTTCCTCCAAGAGATACATTTTCCACAATTTCCTTATAATCCGACATGGCTGCCACTGCCTGCTCCATATTTTCCGGATGGATCTCTGCCACGGTTTCCAGCGTATTCTTACCGTTCAGGTAGCTTTCCAGAAGGCTCTGCATCACACTTTGCGCCATTCCGCTTTTTGCAACCTGCAGATAAGGTGTGTCTGCTCCGAAAAAAATCCCGTCCAACTGTCTTTCCTTCAGCTGTTTCTTTGCCTCCGTTTCTGTCATAGTCTCCACATGGATAAGAGTTCCACCTTTTTCAATTTCCTCAAGATACTGAGAAAAAACAGGATTGCCCGCGCCTTCCTCTACATATCCGGCCTGAACAGTCTCAAAATCAGACTCTGACATATTTCCAAATCCAAAGTAAAACAGAGTTCCCATAATAAGGGGAAAAATACAGGGCCAGAATATAATGTTAAAGTTCTTTATTTTACGGATAATGCTGTATTTAATTAACTGAACCATAAACCTTTCCTCCTAATCCCGAAGCTCTTTTCCTGTAATTTCCAGAAATACATCATTAAGAGTAGGAAGCTCTGAGTAAACTCTTCCAAAACTGATCTCCTGATCTTCCAGATACCGCAGGATCCTCACAAGATTATGCTTTGCCTCTGTACACTGCACCCTGAGAATGTCGTTTTCATAATCTACCTTAAATACATGAGACAGTTCCCGAATCTGTACAAGCTGCTCTTCTTTCAGTACAACAGCCTCTACCGTCACCTTTTCCCCTGTTTTTATCATTCCTGTCAGCTGTTCCTTTGTTCCTGATGCAATACTTCTTCCATGATCCATAATTGCTATTCTTGTACAGATCTGCTCCACCTCTTCCATATAATGAGAAGTATAAATAATCGTGGAGCCCTGTCTGTTCAGCTGCTGGATTCCTTCCAGAATCCGGTTCCTGCTCTGAGGATCCACAGCTACAGTAGGTTCATCAAGAATGATCAGCCGTGGTTTATGTGCGATTCCACAGGCAATATTCAGCCTTCTTAAAAGCCCTCCTGAAAGCTTCTTTGGGCGTATTTTCCTGTAATCCTCAAGTCCCACAAATGCAATTGCTTCCTCCACAAGCTGTTTCCTTTTTTTCCTGTCGTTTATATACAGGCCGCAGAAATAGTCGATATTCTCATACACAGTAAACTCATCAAATACTGCCACATTCTGCTGTACAATACCAATCTGCCTTTTTGCCTCATAATTATCAGGCTCCATCTCCTTACCAAAAATCCGGATGCTTCCCTTATCATATTTTAAAAGAGCAAGTATGCAGTTGATGGCCGTTGTTTTTCCCGAACCGTTTGGTCCCAGAAGACCAAAGATTTCTCCCTCCCGGATATCCAGGTTCAGGTGATCCAAAGCCACCAGAGAACCATATCTTTTTACCAGATTTTCTATATGTACAATTCCTTCTTTTGCATAATCTGTTCCGCTCATCTTTTTCCTCCCGATAAATTTTTATTTTCTGTTTCCTGTCTGTAAAGGAGCAAATATAAAATTCTTCGCAGACAAATATGCCATATACATACACCAAAATATGCGAACCTCTGTATGTGTCCCCCTGCAAAGACACGTAAATAAAAGCTTTTGTTTATTTTCAGGCTCCATACCTGCTGCTTATCCTGAGCATGAAAAATTATAACCTTTGACAGCTTCTTCTGGTAGTGAATACCGTCATTTTCTCATATGACAAATGTCACTTTCTTCTTTTCTTCCTTTGTTTTCTTTGCCCCGGTGATTGTTTTGTATTATACTGAAACCATCTGGAACATAGGATCCATAAGGATTCTTAACAGAAATAATAATCAGGAGAGGAACTGTCATGCGCCATCTTGAGAATACAGGATTACTTATCTTATCAGGTTTCTTTTTTCTGTTTTTTCAGAAACCGGATTATACTTTTATCTGCGCTTTTCTTCTGAGTGTGGGAACCTGCTGCGCAGGCTATTTCTCTGAATCAAAAAAGCTGCATCTGTTTCTGTGCGCAGCCTTCATGGCTGCTGCTCTTGCATTACCTGAAATGTGCGCATTTTTTCCTGCAGTATTTTATGTTCTGATTCAGGATCATTTTTATCTTCCTGCGCTTGCAGGCTGCTTTCTTTACCTTTATATAATCCGGACAATAAACTCAAATATCTTTCTTTTTTCCTTCTGGGGCATCCTGTTCTTTATTGTGGCATTTTTCCTTCAGTTCCGCACCGAATCCGAAGAAAAGCTCAGACAGGATTTTATGAAGCTGCGGGACGACAGCACAGAAAAAAATCTTCTTCTGGAAGAAAAAAATCATATGCTTGTGGAAAAGCAGAATTATGAAATATACACAGCTACATTAAAAGAGCGAAACCGGATTGCCAGAGAAATCCACGACAATGTAGGTCATCTCCTGTCCCGTTCTATTCTGATCACAGGAGCCGCAAAAGCAGTCAGCAGCTCTGAGGCTGTTTCTCCTCTTCTGGACAGTCTGGATATTTCTCTTAACCAGGCAATGACCAGTATCCGCACAAGCGTCCATGATCTTCATGATGAATCCGTCAATCTCAGGGAATCTGTGGAAGGACTGATCTCAGAATTTCAGTTTTGTCCTGTTTCTCTGGATTATGATATGGGACTTGAAATTCCCCGTGAGATCAAATACTGCTTTATCAGTATTGTAAAAGAGGCTCTTTCCAATATGGTGCGGCACAGCAACGCCACCGGCGCACATATTGTCATGCGTGAACACCCTGCCCTGTATCAGCTTTGTATCGAGGATAACGGAAACCTTCAAAAAAATCCCTGCGACTTTCAACGTTCTGCCGCAAATAAAACATCCGGGACTTTTTTCGGAACTTCTTTGTCTCAGCAGGTTACAGAAGCTGATAATTTTTCCCCACAAAACAGAGGAATGGGACTTTCCAATATCCGGGACAGACTTATCCCTTTACATGGAACTGTTCAGATCACCACGGACCATGGCTTCCGTATTTTTATTACCATTCCAAAAGAACAGGAGACCTAAACTATGAAAATTGTAATTGTCGATGATGATATTTTTGTTTCCGGCGCACTGACAACCATTCTGGAAGCCAGCGGAAAAGTTACTGTTGCTGCTTCCGGTACAGACGGAAAAGAAGCTGCAGAATTGTACAAAATCCATCAGCCGGATGTACTTCTTATGGATATTCGAATGAAAGAAAAAAGCGGACTTGATGCGTCCGCTGAGATACTGGAAGAATTTCCTGATGCGAAAATCCTTCTTCTTACTACCTTTTCTGATGACGAGTATATTGTAAAGGCCCTGAAGCTTGGGGCAAAAGGCTATCTGCTGAAACAGGATTATGCAAGTATCCTGCCTGCTCTTGAGGCAGTCTGTTCCGGTCAGACCGTTTTTGGCACAGAAATCATGTCCAGAATTCCGGAGCTTATTCATTCCGGTTCTTCCTTCCATTATGAAGATTATGATATCAGCCGCCGGGAACTTGAAATTATCCGTCTTATTGCAGACGGGCTCAGCAATAAGGAAATCGCCTCACAGCTTTTTTTAAGCGAAGGAACCGTTCGTAATTATCTCAGCTCTATTCTGGATAAATTACAGCTGAGAGACCGTACTCAGGTTGCTGTTTTTTACTACAAACACAAATAAAAACTGTTTTCCTCTTAAATCAGCAATAAAACCGGGAAATAAAAAACGGAATCCCGGCACAGATTCCGCTTTCCAATTTTGTGATTATACATGATCCTACATTTCTCCAGCATAAAGACAGCAGCTTTTCAGAAAATATGCCGTTATTCTGAAAGAACTTCCGGCTTATAAATAACTCTGAGTCATCAGTCCAGAACCTCATCAATCAGTTCTGCAGCGTCTTCCAGGGCGTCCAGAGCCTCTGTAAGGGCATCCATTCCGGCGCTGTCTGTGTCCGTATCCTCAGATTCAGACAGCAGCTCTGCCAGCTCATCTTTTAAAGTATCCAGCTGCTCCAGAATTTTCTGAAGTGTTTTGTTTTTATCAGCATCTCCATTTAGATTGATTAATTTTCCCATTCCGTTATTCCTTTCCGTTTCTTTTTAGTTAATTAATGGTTTCCACATCCACCTTGCGGTTTCTGCCTTCTGTTTTCCAGATCATCAGATGCACCTTATATTCTACAGAATCCTTTGCATACAAAAAAGGCTCTTCTTTCAGCATTTCCACCTTTTTGCCGGAACACTCCAGTTCTCGTTTTCTTGCTTCCGCCCTTTCCTGTATATTTCGGATCTTTGTCTGTTCTGCAGTTTCCTCTTCCTGTAAGCCACCCTCTTTTCCATCTGTGGAAAAGCTGTGTTGCTCCTTTTTTTCTGTCACAAACTGCCGGTCCTGATATACGGCCGCCGCCTGGGCCAGTTTTCTGTCTATAAGATCTACAAGCTCTGTATGCTTTGTCCTGTGCAGCATACAGGCAATTTTCCTTGCGATCACCCTTCCCGGAACATAAGAATACACCTTCAGCCATCTGATAAGACTATGGTCCCCTGCTTCCTGCGCCAGTTTCATCATTTCATTAAGCGCTTTTTCAGATACTTTCCACTTAGGGTAAGAAGGCACAATATACTTTTCTGACACCGCAGGATAACAGCAAAAATTTAATGGAGGAAATTCTGCCAGATAAGAAAGCTTTTCTTCTTCCTCCGTGCAAAATTCTTTTCCAAGATATTCTCTTTTATCCCTTAAAATAGCAATACGATATTCCAGCTGTCTCAGATATTCATACTCCTTTACCCAGAAATGGCCTGTTTTCCCATAATTAAAAAGATGAGTTTCCAAATCCAAATCTCTGAAAAAAACAGTAAATACAGAATTTCCCTGATGGACGATCAGGATATACTGATTTCCCCTTTTCTCAAGATCTGCTCTTAACTCCCCCTCAAAATCAGGCTCGTAAGTACCTGTCAGCTTTGCCTGCCGGAAAATCAGAAAGCTTTCCACAGCATCATTCATCAGATAGACAAGACGAATATCTCCCTTATCTGTTTCCGGCAAAACAAGTTCAAATACACCCTGGGAGATCAGAAGCTTCAGTTTTTCGTATTCCTCCTGAAACGGAATTGTTATCTCTGCTTCCATGTTCTTTTTAACTTCCATTCATTATTCCTGCATTTTTCCTGTCTGTAAAATTTTCCCACAAAACTGTACAGTATATACTTATTTTTCATATGGCTTCGCAGCATGCGAATCCCCTTGGCATAAAACTATAAATGAGGCAATACAGAATTTTGCACAATATACGTACGTTGTGTTGTTTTTCAGAAATACGTATTCGTAATTCTGTTAATAATATACCGCGGAACACTCTGCCTGTCTACGGCAGTTTCGTAAGTTATAAAAATTTTGTAAAATCTGAAAATCCAGTTGCAGCTTCACACCAAATTTTTATTTAAATCTCTTTACATATTAATGTATACTGCCTTTTACCAGGAAAAACAACACATCTGTCTGCTACAAGTGCCTGGAAATCATGTCAGCCATGCGACGCACCTCGCAAACACTTTTTGTAAGGTATCACCAATATTTTTGTGGACAAATTATTTTTTTATGTTAAAATTAAATTAGTTGTATCGCAATAATAATTAATTTTATGGAGGAACAAAAAAAGTGTACAAAATCATTTAAAAAGGAGGCACTCTGTTATGAAGAACACCAAAAATGCAGACATTTCCAACATTTATCGTCTGGATGGGCAGGTTCCTATCATGAAAGCAATCCCTTTTGGTCTTCAGCATATTCTGGCAATGTTCGTTGCCAATCTTACGCCGATCACTATTATTGCCGGTGCAGGAGGTCTTAAACAGGCTGAAATTGCCATTCTTCTCCAAAATGCCATGTTTGTTGCAGGAATTGCAACACTGATCCAGCTTTACCCAGTCTGGAAAATTGGATCCCGCCTTCCTATTGTAATGGGAGTCAGTTTCACCTTTGTAACAGTACTCAGTACAGTTGCCGCCAATTACGGATATCCTGCAGTTGTGGGCGCAGTCATGATTGGCGGTATTATGGAAGGTACGCTGGGATTACTGGCAAAATACTGGAAAAAAATTATTTCTCCAATTGTTGCCGCATCCGTTGTAACTGCCATCGGATTCTCTCTTTTTACTGTTGGTACAAGATCTTTCGGCGGAGGATACTCAGACGACTTTGGTTCTGCCCAGAATCTCATTCTCGGAACCATTACGCTTCTGGTCTGCCTGATCTGGAATATAAAAGCAAAAGGATACTGGAAACAGCTTTCCGTTTTAGCAGGCCTGATCGTAGGCTATATCGTGGCTGTTTTTATGGGAAAAGTAGATCTCTCTGTTATCTTTTCCGGAGGAATCATTTCCTTCCCGAAAATCATGCCATATGCGCCTGAATTCAATCCCGGAGCTATTTTCTCTGTTGCAATCATTTTCCTTGTTTCCGCAGCAGAGACAATCGGCGATACTACAGCAATGGTTTCCGGCGGTCTGGACCGTGATATTACAACAGAAGAAATTTCAGGCTCCCTTGCCTGCGACGGTTATGCCTCTGTATTTTCTTCCTGTCTGGGATGCCCGCCGGTTACGTCCTTCTCTCAGAATGTAGGACTTATCAACATGACAAAGGTCGTAAACCGTTTCACCATCATGACCGGTGCCGTTTGCATGATCCTGGCCGGACTGCTTCCTCCTGTAGGAAACTTTTTTGCTTCCCTTCCGGATTCTGTTCTCGGCGGATGTACTATTATGATGTTTGGAACCATCCTGACTTCCGGAATCCAGATGATAGCAAAAGCAGGTTTTACCCAGAGGAATATTACCATCGCTGCTCTTTCTCTTTCCATAGGTATTGGATTTACCACAGCAAGCGAAATCGGTATCTGGCATATTTTCCCGGAAATACTTCAGTCTGTATTTTCCGCAAATGTAGTTGCTGTTGTATTTGTAATGGCAATTATATTAAACTTAATTCTCCCAAAAGATATGGAGATTAAACACATTCAGTAAAACAGTATACAGAGCTTATTAATTCCGGTACATATTGAACCCTCCATAAAAGAAAACCCGAAAATGCTGTACAGAAAATCTGTAAAGCATTCTCGGGTTTCTTTTTTATAACTCCTTATCTGCAGATATTTGCTGATACAGCCGATACCCTTTCTTATTCTCCCGCTTTACAGCAAGCAGCATTTCATCTGCTTTCTGTGACAGCTCTTCATAAGTCACACCATGATCCGGAGCTACTGCAATTCCAAAAGAAGCAGAAACATTGATCACTACTCCGTCTTTTTCATAATTTCTGTCACATTCCTTTACAAGACGTTGAAATACATACTCCATTCTCTCAAATCCTCTTGTATTGGGAAGGAAAGCCAGAAATTCGTCCCCGCCAAATCTGCCTACAATGTCACCACTGCGGAACTGATTGGAAAAAATACCGGCCATTTCAACCAGTACCTCATTTCCATACTGATGCCCAAAGGTGTCATTAATAGCTTTAAAGTTATCATTAAGAACTTTGGGATCAAAGGCTATTTTTTCTGATTCAAGCGCGGCATCTCTATTATCTATGCACAACATATGATACCCATGTTTATATTTTTACCTAAGGGTATAAAAGCAGGCCTCCGAAGAGACTCATCTTTAATGGTCTCCATCTTGGCTGCCATTAACCATTAGGGCGCATCAGAAAAATTACCAGAGTCTCCCTGTACCACATTGATGTCATCGTCATTTAACTTCCGCTTGTAAGTAACACTGACGACATTGCCCACACAGCAGGTGGTTTATTTGTTTTTCAAAGTTTCGTTTTTCGGAGCAGCCAAAAGCTCCACAATGTAAAACAGGGCCTTGCCCTAACAAAAAAGAGCACTCTTTGAAATTTTTCTTTCAAAAAGTGCTCAAATCATCGGTTTCCCGATATAGTTCGCAGATAACAACTCTTCACCACGCTTCATGATACTTCGTGGTTATTTCTAAAATTGTTGTCAAAATGAATTTTTGCTGTCAGATCTGAAGGTCATTTCTTATCCTTAGTAGAGCTTCGCTCCTGCCGGAATATGGTCATCCACCATCAGAAGATGAAGTTTTTCTTCTCCCTCTTCCTCATGGATTGCAGATAACAGCATACCACAGGATTCAATTCCCATCATAGCTCTTGGAGGCAGATTTGTGATAGCGATCAGTGTTTTTCCAACCAGTTCTTCCGGCTCGTAATAAGCGTGAATACCGCTTAAAATCGTACGATCTGTGCCTGATCCGTCATCCAGAGTGAACTGTAACAGCTTCTTGGATTTCTTAACAGCTTCACATGCTTTTACCTTTACAGCTCTGAAATCAGACTTGCTGAAAGTCTCAAAATCAACTGCTTCCTCAAACAATGGCTCAATCTGAACCTTTGAGAAATCAATTGCCTCTTTTACAGCCTCCGGAGCTTTTTCTGCTGCAGGCTTCGCAGCTTTTTTGGACTCTGCACCGCCGATCGTTTTCATGGTCGGGAAAAGCAGCACGTCTCTGATCGCCTGGCTGTCAGTAAGAAGCATGCACATACGGTCGATTCCGAAGCCGATTCCACCTGTAGGAGGCATACCAAGCTCCAGAGCATGCATAAAGTCTTCATCTGTTGTGTTTGCTTCCTCATCTCCCTGCGCCAGAAGCTCTTCCTGAGCTTTAAAACGCTCGCGCTGGTCAATAGGATCGTTCAGCTCGGAATATGCATTTGCCATTTCCCATCCGTTCATAAAGAACTCAAAACGCTCTACATAATCCGGATTTTCCGGTTTTTTCTTTGTAAGCGGAGAAATCTCCACCGGATGATCCATAACAAAGGTAGGCTGGATCAGATGATCCTCTACAAACTCCTCAAAGAAGAGATTCAGGATATCGCCCTTCTTATGGCGCTCCTCATACTGTACATGATGCTCGTCCGCTGCTGCTCTTGCTTCTTCCAGGGTATGGATCTCATTGAAATCAACACCTGAATACTTTTTAACAGCATCAAGCATGGTAATTCTTTCAAACGGCTTGCCCAGATCCATCTCAATTCCGTTATAGGAAATCTTTGTTGTTCCCAGAACTGCCTGGGCAACATAACGGTAAAGATTTTCTGTCAGATCCATCATGCCGTGATAATCTGTATATGCCTGATAAAGCTCCATCAGTGTAAACTCCGGATTGTGACGGGTATCAAGACCCTCATTACGGAATACACGTCCGATCTCATATACTTTTTCAAGTCCGCCTACAATAAGGCGTTTCAGATAAAGCTCCAGAGAAATACGGAGCTTCAGATCCTCGTCAAGTGCATTGAAATGTGTTTCAAAAGGTCTTGCAGCGGCTCCGCCTGCATTGGAAACAAGCATAGGAGTTTCCACTTCCATAAATCCTTCGCCTGCCAGATAAGTACGGATAGCGCTTAAGATTTTGGAACGTTTGATAAATGTATCCTTTACTTCCGGATTCATGATAAGATCCACATATCTCTGACGATAACGAAGATCTGTGTTTGTCAGACCGTGGAATTTCTCCGGAAGAATCTGGAGGCTCTTGGACAGAAGAGTAACCTCTGCAGCATGAATAGAGATCTCGCCTGTTTTTGTGCGGAAAACCTCTCCTCTGATGCCGATCACATCACCTACGTCAAGTTTTTTGAAATCTTTATAAGCTTCTTCTCCCAGGCTGTCTCTTGCCACATAAGACTGGATGCTTCCCTCCAGATCCTGTACATGACAAAAAGAAGCTTTTCCCATTACACGTTTGGACATCATACGGCCCGCTATTGTAACTGTCTGACTTTCAAGCTCATCAAAATGATCTTTAATTTCCTGGCTATGATGTGTCACATCATATTTTACGATTTTGAAGGGATCTTTCCCGTTTGCCTGCAGATCTGCCAGTTTTTCCCGGCGTACCTTCAGCAACTGGTTCAGATCCTGTTCCTGCTGCTTCTTCTGCTCTGCCACTTCCGTGCCTCCTTGTTTTTGTAAATATTCTGCGTTTGCTTCCTTCGTGCTTTTCTTCCTTCCTCTCATCTCCGAAATTTCCCTGCTTCGCAGGAAAACGTCCTTGCGGACTTCCTATTTCGTCGATGTACGCTCGGGTGAAAGAAAATACTCACTTCGTTCGTGCTTTCTTTCCTTCCTCGCTACACGTTGCGCTGGATTTCCAGAACTTTGTACTTCATGATTCCCGCAGGCATTTCAACTTCCACAATATCCCCTGTATGAGCGCCGATCAGCGCTTTTCCTACCGGAGACTCATTGGAGATTTTGCCTTCCAGGCTGTTTGCCTCTGTGGAACCTACGATTTTTAATTCCATATCTTCTTCAAAGTCATAGTCATGGACTTTTACCTTACAGCCTACGCTGATACGGTCCAGATCCACCTCGTCCTCAACAACGACTTCTGCATTCTTCAGTATTTTTTCAATTTCTTCAATACGTGCTTCGATGTCTCTCTGTTCATCTTTCGCTGCATCATACTCTGCATTTTCCGAAAGATCGCCCTGCTCTCTGGCTTCTTTGATTTTTTCAGCTACTTCTTTTCTTTTTACTACCTTTAAATCATGCAGCTCTTCCTCTAACTTTTTAAGTCCTGCATAGGTTAGTAAGTTTTTCTTTTCTTCCATATTACCTTACTCCCTTTCAATATCCGTAGACTATTGGACATCAGCTCCCAGATACGTAATACCGCCCAAAAGGCAGTCTTATTCTAGGATATTCACAATTTCAGTATTATACCCAAATATATCTCTGTTGTCAAGCGGAAAAGCGCCCGATTCTCCCCTGTTTCAGGCAAAAATCCGGCGTTTTTTATTGCAGATTATTTCCCAGATTCTGTTCTGTCATGCGGTCCAGAAGCACTTCCAGCTCCTGATAGCTGGAAATAAAATTTGACTCTCTTCTGAGCCCGGCGCTGTGTCTCATGCCAGCCGTATACCAGGCCACATGCTTTCTCATTTCCCGGATTCCTGTAAACTCTCCTTTTTTCTCGATCTGCCAGCGTGCGTGACGCAGTATCACTTCCCGGATTTCCTCAGCGGATGGCCGCCCGAGCTTTTCCCCTGTAGAAAAATAATGGTTCATTTCTCTGAAAATCCAGGGATTTCCGCGAACTGCCCGCCCGATCATCACAGCGTCGCATCCGGTTTCTTTCAGCAAAGCTTCTGCTTTTTCCGGGGAATCCACATCTCCGTTTCCAATTACCGGAACCGAAACTGCTTCCTTGATTCTGCGTATTGTATCCCAGTCTGCATGTCCGGAATAATACTGCTGTCTTGTTCTTCCGTGGACTGCAATGGCGGCTGCACCGGAATCTTCCATGATCTTTGCAATTTCTACCGGATCTACAGGAAATCCTTCAAACCCGATTCTCATTTTTGCTGTTACAGGCTTTTTAACCGCGCCGGAAACAGCAGTCACGATTTTTCTGATCAGTTCCGGATTTTTCAAAAGAGCAGAACCCTCTCCATTATTTACAACCTTCGGAACCGGACAGCCCATATTAATGTCCAGAATATCAAAAGGCTGATCTTCAATACTTTTTGCCACCTCAGCCATCAGCTCCGGTTCACTGCCAAAAAGCTGAAGAGACACAGGATGCTCTGAAGGGTCGATCTCCATAAGAGCCGCTGTATTTTTATTATGAAAAGAAATTGCTTTTGCACTGACCATTTCTGTACAGAGAAGACCTGCCCCCTGTTCCTTGCAAAGTCTGCGAAACGGAAGATCCGTTACCCCTGCCATGGGTGCCAGCACAAAAGGATTTTCTATTTCAACCTGACCGATTTTCCACATCATATCCATAAATCAGTCTCCGTTTTCCACAGAATCCACAGCTTTTCCCTCTGAATCTTCGGATTTATCTTCTGTTTTCTCATCCTCCGGCGCTTCCCCAAGGAAAAATACGCGGTAATACATTTCCAGAGATTCCAGAAGCTCTCTTTTTTCGCTCTGAAGCTGCTTGATCTTTAAAACGCTTCCGATTTCATCATACATGGCATCTGCATCAAGCGCCTCTGTCTTAAACTGAAGATTTCCCTCTTCATCAAACTCCAGTGTCAGAATTCCTCCGATATCCTCTGTATAAAGAACACACATGATCTGCAGTTCCTGTTTTACCGCATCCGGCAGAGAACTGAAATCCTGATTAAAATAATACTTCTGCTCATAAGCGCTGGCGCCGCAGAGCACAATTTTATCCTGATACATTCCTGAATATTCCTCCTGATGTTTCTCTTATTTCGTTAGCGTTCACAGTAACCTGGTCAAAATACATTCCAACTCACTCTCGATGGTGACATTTTGCCCTGTATGTCTGGGGATTTTGGCAATACATGCCAAAACACCTGACGGAATAGTACCGTGTGAGCAGTAATGACTTATCCCTGTACCATTTACAGAATATGTCTCTTCTGTATGCATCTGAAAACAACATTACACATAGCTGTACAAACCTCTTACCGACACCTCGCCGGCACGGACGGTCTGTATTGTACCCTGTTCGTCCTTTACCAGAAGCTCTCCCTGTTCATTAATTCCCAGGGCCGTTCCCTCCCAGGGCTGATTCGGATCAAGAATACGGACAGGCTGATTCCTGTTTGCCAGAAGCTTATTATATTCTTCCACCATTCCGGAAAGGCTGCAGGTCCGGATAAACGTCTCATAATTTTCTTCAAAACATTCCAGCACCTGAGCCAGAATCTGAATCCGGTCATATGTCTTTCCGGTTTCCAGATAAAGAGAAGTCGCTTTGTCCTGAAGCTCAGACGGTATTTCTTTTAAATTCACGTTAATCCCCACACCAATAACAACTTCCCGTATCTTAGCCCCGTTCAATCCCATTTCTGTAAGAATTCCACAGATTTTTCTTCGGGACATTACCACATCATTAGGCCACTTAATCGAAACCTCTATTCCGGTTTTCTGCATTGCCTGAGCTACGCTCAGCCCCATCACTACAGTCAGCATTGAGGCGTACCCGGGTTCAAACTCAGGCTTCAGAAGAAGAGACATCATAACAGAACTTCCTTCCGGCGCCTGCCAGCGTCTTCCCAGACGGCCTTTGCCCGCGCTCTGAAATTCTGCCACAGCCAGCGTTCCATGAGGCGCGCCTTCCTGAGACAGTCTTTTTGCCCATTCATTGGTAGAATCTGTTTCTTTTGCAAAATGGACGGTTTTGCCCGCCCATTTTGTCCTGATTTCTTTTAAAATTGTTTCCTGATCATACATTATCTGTTCTCCGGCTCTCCCAGAGTTGCAACCATTACAGCTTTAATCGTATGCATACGGTTCTCTGCCTCGTCAAATACAAGAGACTGTGAGGATTCAAACACCTCGTCAGTTACCTCCATGTCTGTCAGATTAAAGCGTTCGCCCATTTCCTTTCCGATCTTTGTTTTAAGATCATGAAAAGCAGGAAGACAGTGAAGGAAAATTGCTTTCTCTCCGGCATTTTTCATAACTTCCTTTGTTACCTTATAAGGAGTCAGATCACGAATGCGCTCTTCCCATACCTCATCAGGCTCTCCCATGGATACCCATACATCTGTATAAATTACATCTGCATTTCTGGTTCCCTCTTCTACATTTTCTGTAAGGGTAATACTTCCGCCTGACTCTGCAGCATAGGTGCGGCAAAGCTCTACAAGCTCCTTATTTGGGAAATATTTTTCAGTGGTGCAGGCAACAAAGTGCATTCCCAGCTTCGCGCAGGCGATCATAAGAGAATTTCCCATATTATAACGGGCATCTCCCATGTATACAAGACGGATTCCTTTCAGTTCCCCAAAGTGCTCGCGGATAGTAAGCATATCAGCCAGCATCTGTGTCGGGTGATACTCATTGGTCAGACCGTTCCATACCGGTACTCCCGCATGAGCGGCAAGCTCCTCAACAATTTCCTGTCCAAAGCCTCTGTACTCAATTCCATCGTACATTCTGCCAAGAACTCTGGCTGTGTCTGCAATACTTTCTTTTTTGCCGATCTGGGAGCCTGAAGGATCCAGATACGTGCTTCCCATACCAAGATCATGAGCAGCTACTTCAAAAGCACATCTGGTTCTTGTACTTGTTTTTTCAAAAATAAGCGCAATATTTTTTCCTTTGTAATACTCATGAAGCTCTCCGGCCTTTTTCTTTGCTTTCAGATCTGCTGCCAGATCAATAAGATAGCGGATCTCATCCGGTGTAAAATCCTTCAGTGTCAGGAAATTCCGTCCCTTTAAATTCATAATAACCTCTCCTCTTTTATCTGATTGCTCCTGTAAAAAATTCAGATCATTCCTGATCCGGAACTATTTTCTCCAGAAGCTCTTTTTTATCATCTGTAACAAATTCCTTCAGAGATGTGGCAAGACCTGCCAGTCCCTGGATTTCGGAAGGAATAATGATCTTTGTTGCTCTGCCGTCTGCAGCCTTTGTAAACGCTTCCAGACTTTTCAGAGTAAGAACTGCCTGATCGGCTCCTGCTTCACGGATCATTCGGATACCTTCTGCATTGGCATTCTGAACTTTAAGAACTGCCTCAGCCTGACCTTCAGCTTCACGGATCATACGCTCCTTCTGTGCCTCGGCGCGAAGGATAGCCGCCTGCTTCTCTGCCTCTGCGTCAAGGATCGCAGACTGTTTTTTACCTTCCGCCACAAGGATCGTAGATCTCTTTTCGCCCTCTGCAATAAGGATCGCTTCACGGCGTTCACGCTCTGCCTTCATCTGTTTTTCCATTGCATCCTGGATTGCTGCGGGAGGAATGATGTTTTTCAGTTCTACTCGGTTGACCTTAATACCCCATGGGTCTGTAGCCACATCAAGAGACGCCCGCATTCTGGTATTGATCACTTCACGGGAAGTCAGTGTCTCATCCAGTTCCATATCACCGATAATATTACGGAGTGTTGTTGCAGAAAGATTTTCGATAGCCATGATCGGATTTTCCACACCGTAGGCAAAAAGCTTCGGATCTGTGATCTGGAAAAACACAACCGTGTCAATCTGCATTGTTACATTATCTTTGGTGATTACGGGCTGCGGCGGAAAATCCACTACCTGCTCCTTTAAATTAACCTTACGGGCCACACGCTCGATAAAAGGCATTTTAAAATGGATACCCGTATTCCATGTTGTTTTATATGCGCCAAGACGTTCCAGAACAATAGCATATGCCTGGGGAACGATCTTAATGCAGGATGCCGCAACCAGCAGCGCAATGATTCCTACAATAACAATAAAAACAAGAAATGACATAACTAACCCTCCTTTACTTCCTCTACAATAAGTTTCACACCCTGTACCTCTTTGATCACCACCACTGCCTTTTCCGGAATCTTCATTTCATCAGATTCTGTTCTTGCCATCCATTCCACATCTCCCACCTTCACCTGTCCGGTCTGGTCCAGGTTACTGATTTTCTGGATAACAACAGCCTTTTCTCCGATCAGTCTGTTTACATTAGTCCGCTCTACGCCTCTGTTCATATACCGTACCGCCAGAGGTCTGGTAAAAATCAGAAGTATCACCGACACGGCAAAAAACAGGATCCACTGAACTGCCTGACTGGCCCCCAGACCTGAGGCAACTGCTGCAACTAAAGCGCCACCTGCAAACCAGATGGTTGTCAGTCCCACAGTAACTGCTTCAATAACCAGAAAAAGCGCCACAATTCCAAGCCACATGAATGGTTCCATAACAAACTCCATGAAATTCCTCCCTTCCGTAAAGCATTTCAAGAGGTATGCTTAACCTCTCCGCTGTCTTGCCGCCTCATACATCAGTATCCCGGCAGCCATAGCTGCATTCAGAGATTCCACCTGACCGCACATGGGAATCCGTATCAGACAGTCTGCCGCTTCTGCCGCTTCTTCTGTCAGTCCCTTTCCCTCATTTCCTATGAGAAAAGCAGTTCCCCCTGTATAGTCTTCCTCATGATAGGCATTTTTACCCTGCAAATGAGCGGCAAAAAACCGAATTTTCCTGTCCCGGAGCATCTCTTTCAGGGATACCACATCTTCCACATACACAAAGGGCATTCTGTATACTGATCCCATTGTAGCACGGATCACTTTGGGATTTGTAATATCCACACAAGTTTTTGTAAGAAAAATACCATCCACGCCAGCGCCCTCCGCTGTACGGAAAATGGTTCCCGCATTTCCCGGATCCTGCAGATCCTCCAGAACCATGATCAGAGGTTTCTTCCCTTTCAGAATATCTTCAGGCTCATAAGACGGCTTACGAAGAACAGTCATAACTCCCTGAGGTGTCTGTGTATCACTCATCTGTCTGAAAACAGAATCTGTTACCGCCTCCCATTCTGTCCGGGAAGCTTTTTCCATCACCTCAGTGTCCTGTTTTTCCACAGTCTCTGACACATAAACCTTTTCAATCCAGTGAAGAGGCGCCTCCAGAAACATCTTTCTGCCTTCTGCAATAAAAAGTCCCTGTTCCCGTCTTGCCTTCGCCTTCTGATTCAGTTTAATGATATTTTTTACCTGATTATTCTGTAAACTGGTGATCATGGAACTCTCCTTTTTATACACAATAGAGGCCGCCTGACGGTAGCCTCCGTTGTATCATAATTTATTTATTTTTTTGCATGTTTATCATAGTTATGAGAAAGTGAATTGCAGATTTCCCACATATATGGAGAAACATCTTTTTTCATTGCAAGAGCTTCATTGATATCAAAATCAACAAACTCTCCGTGACGATAGCCTACAACACGGCAGTTTTTGCCCGCAACAAGAAGATCGACTGCAAGCGCACCCAGCATAGACGCATATACACGGTCCTTACATGTAGGGCTTCCGCCTCTCTGCATGTGACCCAGGATAGTTGCCCGTGTCTCGATTCCTGTAGCTGCTTCAATACGTTTTGCCATAGCTTCAGAATGACCGATACCCTCTGCATTGATAATAATGTGATGTTTCTTACCTGCCTTACGGCTGGCAATAATATTATTGATCAGTTTCTGCTCATCATAATCATATTTTTCCGGAATCAGAACGTCCTCTGCGCCATTGGCAATACCGCACCACATTGCAAGGTAGCCTGCGTTACGTCCCATAACCTCAATGATACTGCATCTCTCATGAGAGGTAGAAGTATCACGCACCTTGTCAATAGCTTCCATTGCTGTATTTACAGCTGTATCAAAGCCAATTGTGTATTCGGTACATGCAATATCCAGGTCAATGGTTCCCGGTACGCCGATTGTGTTGATTCCAAGATTTGCAAGTTTCTGAGCTCCTGCAAAAGAACCGTCTCCACCGATAATAACAAGACCATCGATTCCATGCTTTCTGCAGATCTCAGCGCCGCGCTGCTGTCCCTCTGCTGTACGGAATTCTGAACAGCGTGCAGTATACAGGATTGTACCGCCGCGCTCAATTGTATCAGACACATCTTTGGCAGACATATCTACAATTTCTTCATTTAACAGACCATTATATCCTTTATAAATACCCTTTACATTTAATCCGCTGCTCAGTCCTCTTCTTACAACAGCACGGATCGCAGCATTCATTCCCGGCGCATCTCCTCCACTGGTCAGTACACCGATGGTTTTTATCGTTTTTTCTGCCATGATTTCATTCCTCCATCTTCCGGATTTTCTGCTTTCGGCGCAAAAAACCCCATCTGTTTTACACATATTCGGTTTATAGTTTATAGCATTTTCAGAAGTTTTTCAATACTCTTTCCAAAAGTAAGTATGAATTTTTCGCCTTAAACATTATGTTTTTGCAATGCTGATTATTTTGATCCAAAACAAAAAATAAGGTAATATACTTCCAACTGTACAAGCCAACAGACCTTAAAGTTTTGCGTATCATTCTCATGTGTGCTGTGATATAATTTTATTGCTGCCGAACCTCCAGCAGGAAGGAGGTGCTGTTCATGTTTGAAATCATTATCTCATTTCTTGTTTCTGTCACAGCAGGTATAGCCAGCTACTATATCTGCAAATGGCTGGACAGAAACAAAAGGCAGTAACAGCCTAAAGGTCTAAGCCGCCTTACATAAATGGAACAGAAAACCCCGGAAGTGGTCGAGACTTCCGGGGTTTTCGTTTTTTGCTCATGCTTGATTATCTCATTTCTTAGCTACTGTTAGCATATGCTATTCTGAGTAAAAAGTCAACCTTATTTTCAGGGAATGTTCTGGTATCATTCTAGTATCACAGCATATCAAAAATATTGGATTTTCCACATTTTCAAAAGTTTTTCAATACTCTTTCCACAACTTTAACATTGGAGCTGCCATATTTTGCCTTCATCTCTTCTGTCCAGGAATCCGTGATCTGCACGTGATATCCTGCCGGAAGCCTCTTCATGGCATTGACATCCTTCAGATAGATCACAACACTGCTCTTTCCCGGCACCGAACGCAGATTTCTCAGAAGCTCTTCCTCATTTTTTCCATAATCATCCCTGTCCTTAAACTGGATCCATACTTCTTTTGGCATTTCGTCAAAGGAACGTACTTTTTCCAGAATCAGCTTGGACGCCCTGTCATCACCTGCATCCACATGTCCCTGAACAAAGACTCTTGCATCCTCATTCAGATATTTCTGCCATTTTTCATAATCTCTGGGGAAAACAACAACTTCTACTGTTCCCACCAGATCTTCCAGGGTAAAAAACGCCATGACCTTGCTAGTTTTTGTATATTTGATTGTTTTATCCGCGATCATTCCGCCTACGATCACTTTCTGACCGTCTGGGATCCCTGGGATCCCGCCTTCTTCATCCGCCTGGAAATCCGTTGTTTTTGCAGAGATCATTTTTTCCATCATACTGCTGTAACGCTCCAGAGGATGTCCGCTGAGGTAAATACCAAGAACCTCCTTTTCATAGGAAAGCAGGGTATCCTTATCATATTCTCCCACATCAGGCATACGGATCTCAAAATCTTTTTTTACATCCTCTTCCGCAAAGTCAAAAAGGCTCATCTGTCCGGCAACGGTATTCTTTTTGTCCTGGGCAATACTGTCCACGATCTGTGCGTAAACGGTCATTTTCTGTCTTCGGTTGCCTTCCAGACAGTCAACTGCTCCTGCTTTGATAAAATTCTCTATAGCCCTTTTATTCACAACTCCTGTCAGCCTCTGAATAAAATCCTTCAGCGACAGATACGGGCCTCTGTTTTCACGTTCCTCCACAAGAGCCTCGATCACAGGCCGCCCCACGCTCTTGATGGCAGAAAGTCCATAGCGGATTGCTCCATTATCTACAGAAAAACCATAGATACCTCTGTTTACATCAGGAGGAAGAATCCTGATATTCATCTGGCGGCATACCTGAATATACTCAGAAACCTTATTGGGCATTTCTATTACAGACGTCATAAGCGCCGCCATAAATTCTACCGGATAATAATACTTCAGATAAGCAGTCTGATAGGAAACCACAGCATAAGCTGCCGCATGAGATTTATTAAACGCATATTTTGCAAAATCGATCATGTCATCATAAATCTTATTGGCTACTTTTTCCGGAATCCCATTGGCAATACAGCCTGGAACTCCTTCCTCCTGATTTCCGTACACAAAATTCTGCCGCTCTTTTTCCATAACAGAAGCCTTTTTCTTTGACATGGCGCGGCGCACAAGATCGCTTCGTCCCAGAGTGTAACCAGCCAGATTCCGGACGATCTGCATAACCTGCTCCTGATACACAATACAACCGTAAGTAGGTTTCAGAATGGGTTCCAGCTGAGAGCAGTCATAACTGATGGTATCCGGTCGGTTTTTGCCCCGGATATACTGAGGGATAAAGTCCATTGGACCCGGACGGTAAAGGGAAATACCGGCGATCACGTCCTCAAGGCTTTGCGGCTTCAGCTCCTTCATGAAGTTTTTCATTCCCGCACTTTCCAGCTGAAACACACCGTCTGATCTTCCTGTCCCCAGAGAATCCAGAACCTTTTTATCATTGTAATCGATCTGCTGCATATCCAGAAGTTTTCCAGTTGTCCTCTCGATCTGATGAACAGCATTCTGAATGACAGTCAGCGTACGAAGCCCCAGGAAATCCATTTTCAGAAGTCCCAGTTCTTCCAGTGTAGTCATAGTAAACTGTGTGGTAATAGAGCCGTCCTGCGCTCTGGATAAAGGTACGTACTCATCCACATCCTTCTGGCTGATCACCACACCTGCCGCATGCATGGACGTATGCCTTGGAAGCCCCTCCAGACGTTTTGCCGTATCGATCAGCCCGTGGATATCCTCCTGCTCTTCATAAGCTTTGCGAAGCTCAGGATTCATCTGAAGAGCCTTGTCTATTGTAATATTCAATTCCTGTGGAATCATTTTGGCAATGGCGTCTACCTGAGCATAAGGCAAATCAAGCACCCTGCCAACGTCACGGATCACACCTCTGGCAGCCAGTGTTCCAAAGGTTACAATCTGAACCACCCGGTCTTTTCCATATTTCCGAACAACATAATCAATGACCTCCTGCCTTCTCTCAAAGCAGAAGTCCACGTCAATATCAGGCATGGAAACTCGTTCCGGATTCAGAAATCTCTCAAAAAGAAGGTCATAACGGATGGGGTCAAGCTGGGTAATTCCCAGAGTATAGGCCACAAGACTTCCTGCCGCAGAGCCCCGCCCCGGCCCTACCATAATGTCATTGTCACGGGCATATTTGATAAAATCCCATACAATAAGGAAATAATCCACATAACCCATGTTTTTAATAGTAGAAAGCTCATAGTCAAGGCGTTCCCAAAGTTCCCGGGTAACAGGCTGATAGCGTTCCTCAAGTCCCTCAAAACAGAGCTTGTTCAGGTATTCCCAGGAAGTATAGCCTTCCGGCACGTCATACTTGGGAAGTTTTGTCACCCCAAATTCGATTTCCACATGACATCTTTCTGCAATCTTATGAGTATTTTCCAGCGCCTCTGTGGCATAAGGGAACAGCATTTCCATCTCCTGAGGAGATTTCACATAATACTGTCCTCCTTCATATCTCATACGGTTTTCATCTGCCAGCTTCTTTCCTGTCTGAAGACACAGCAGAACATCATGAGGCTGGGCATCCTCCGCCAGAGTGTAATGCACGTCATTTGTCACTACCAGATCGATCCCTGTTTCTTTGTGCATTTTAAGAAGCTGCTGATTTACAGTCTGCTGCTGAGGAATCCCATGATCCTGCATTTCCAGAAAGAAATTTCCCTTTCCAAAAATATCCTGATACCGAAGCGCGGCAGCTTTTGCATCCTCGTACATTCCTCTTGTAAGATATTTGGCCACCTCGCCTGCCAGGCAGGCGCTGAGAGCAATAATTCCCTCATGGTACTTTTCCAAAACCTCAATATCTACCCTGGGTTTATAATAAAAGCCTTCTACAAAGCCTTTGGAAACAATCTTCATCAGATTGCTGTAGCCCTGATTATTTTCTGCAAGAAGCACCAGATGATAATAACGGTCCTCACCGCTTCCTGCTTCTCTGTCGAACCGGGACCCCGGCGCCACATAAACCTCGCAGCCCAGAATGGGATTGATCCCTGCTGCCTTTGCAGCCCTGTAAAAATCAATCACTCCATACATAACGCCATGATCCGTAATAGCCGCACTGTCCATCCCCAGCTCTTTTACACGGGCCACATATTCCTGGATCTTATTGGAACCGTCCAGAAGACTGTATTCTGTATGAACATGAAGATGTGTAAAATTCATAATCTGCTCCTTATTTCTTTGTCTGATAAATCCTCCGGTCTCTGATCTCAATCTTTCCTTCTTTCAGAAGATGGCCTACCGCTCTCTTAAAAGCGTTTTTGCTGAGCCCGAATTCTCTTTTTATCACCTCCGGTGATGCCTTATCGTCAAACGGCAGCACACCTGCAAACTCTTCAATGATCTGAAGGACGCTTTCCGCATCCTCATTGATCTGAATATAAGCTTTCTGGCGATCGGACACATTCAGCTTGCCGTCTTCCTTAACTGCAGAAACACGAAGATCCATAACAGTTCCCGGACGATATTTTCCCGCAGCCTCCCTTGCAGGGATCAATGCGGAAAATCTGTCGTCAACTGCCACAAACACACCAAAATTATCACTTACCTGATAGATACGTCCCCTTACCTGATCTCCTTCTTTATAAGGAGATTTTTTCTCAAGATATGGGTACACCTTCATTGTTGCACACAGACGGCTGCTTTTGTCCACATAAAGGGCTACCAGACATTCCTGTCCTTCTCTTACCCGGACAGTCTGCTCATGATAAGGGAGAAGCAGATCCTTCTCCAGTCCCCAGTCAAGAAAAGCGCCGATTCTTGTTACCTGGCGCACCTTCAGAACAGCAGTCTGACCTACTGTAAGCACAGGTTCCCTTGTTGTGGCAATCAGACGGTCCTGTGAATCTTTATAAATAAATACTTCCAGGCAGTCGCCTTCTTTCGTTCCCTGAGGTACCTGCTTTACCGGAAGAAGTACACGGCTTTTCGCATCCGCCTCCTTATTTTCTGCCAGATAAACTCCAAATTCTACGGTTTTTACTACAAGGAGCTTCTGTTTCTTTCCTATTTCTATCATTATAATCCTCCAAAATATGCTTCTGAATATCTTTCTTACGCATCTGATACAAACCAGCAGCTTTATGAGTGTTATTGTATCATAAAACATCTTTAAATAACAGAAAAAACTGCCGTTTCCGGCAGTCTCTACTTCTTCTCCTGAAATTCCAGCAAGGATGCAACATCCACTCCAAGAACTTTTGCAAATACAAACAACTCATAATCCGCAACGAATCTTGTTCCGCTTTCTATTCTGCTGATGCTGTCCCGTTCCAGCATCACTCCCTCTACCTGAACCCTTGCCGCCAGATCATTCTGGGACATGCGGTTCTTTACTCGCAGTTGACGAATCATGTCGCCGCTGACATTTTTCTTTCCCTGATAATCGTAAATCTTCATGTATGCAAGCTCCCCGATATGTGGTAATCTTCAGTAATTTTCCTGACATTACCACACATATCCCGGAAAGATATGCTAAAGTTCAGCAGATAGAAAGTTTTTCTCTTGCTGACAGGGAAAAATTGCTATATAATATATTCAGAAAAACCTTTTTCTTTGATTTGTCCCACTTAAAAGGAGGAATATGTAATGGACAAAAATATTGAAATTTTGAAAAAGCAGGAAGACCTTCTTCAGTTTCCGCATTTTAATCACAGCACTGCCTATGAATTTGGAACATTTATGGTTTCCTGTGCTCAAAATCAAAACATCACGATCGCCATATCCATACGCATGAATAATGGATGCATAGCATTTCAGTACTGTCCAGACGGAACCAATCTTCTTAACCAGAAATGGATGGAGCGTAAGTTCAATACGGTATCCATGATGGAACGCAGTTCACTTTTGTCTGCACTGACCTTTGAGCAGGATTATGATACTCTGGAAAATCATGGACTTTCAGCAACAGATTATGCTTTGTGCGGGGGAGGCTTTCCCATTCGTATCAAGGGAAACAGCGTGGTGATTGGAACTATCATTGCTTCTAATTTATACCATATTGCCGACCACGAATTTATCATTAACTGTCTGAAAGATTTTCTACAGTGTCCGGAAGCTCCCAACTTTCCATATACACTTCCAGACAAATAAAGCCGGGTAAAACCTATTTCGCTTATTTGGTTATAAAAAACAGACTTCCAAACTGAGAAGCCTGTTTTTTAACCTCCGGCATACTACTGCCAAAATAATCTATTTTTTCTTTTTATACATCCTCCTGCACAAAAATTTTATTTGTCACTCTGTCCGTAATATGCGTTTGCGCCGTGTTTTCTGTAATAATGTTTGTCCTGAAGTTCCTGAGGCGCAGGTTTTACCTGTGGGTTAATAAGCTCGCAGCGGCTTGCCATTTTTGCAACTTCCTCCAGAACTACTGCATTGTGTACTGCCTCATGAGCATCCTTACCCCAGGTAAAAGGACCATGATTTTTACAGAGAACTGCCGGTACAGCCTCGTAGTCCTTGTCCTTAAAGTAGTCGGCAATCAAAATGCCTGTATTTTTCTCATAGGCCTCCTCAATTTCCTCTTTTGTAAGATTACGCACACATGGAACCTCTCCATAAATATAATCTGCATGAGTGGTTCCATAGCAGGGAATTCCTCTTCCGGCCTGAGCCCAGCTTGTAGCCCAGGAGGAATGTGTATGTACGATTCCACCGATATTGGGAAATGCATTATAAAGAACTACATGCGTAGCTGTATCAGAAGATGGATTATACTTTCCTTCCACCTTATTTCCCTGAAGATCAACCACTACCATATCTTCCGGTGTCAGTTTGTCATAATCCACACCACTTGGCTTAATTACAAATAATCCCTTTTCTCTGTCAATTCCACTGACATTTCCCCAGGTAAATGTTACGAGCCCATATTTTGGCAGATCCATATTTGCCTTATAAACTTCCTCTTTTAATTTTTCCAGCATTATTTTCTCCTCCTGTTTAAGTTTTACACCTAAAAAACACCTGATTACAGTATATACTTTTTGCTGCAACAATCCAATATATTTCTGAAAAAACAGATAATATCAAACTATCTGAGTGTCAAGAATGGGACGCATCATTCCTACTGCAAAATCCAGATCCTCTTTCCAGCCGGGATTTCCGGTATACCAGAATTCTGTCACATATCTCCTAACTCCTGCTTTCCAGGTTTCGCGAATCACTGCCGGAAAATCTACATGACCTGTCCCAAAAGGCACTTCACGAAAAACTCCCGGAACTGTCTCTTTCAAATGAACCGCATCCAGATGTCCCGTTCCTGTACGGATGTCTTTCAGAACATCCGTTCCGTATTTTTTTGCTGCATTTGTAATATTTCCCATATCCGGATAAACGCCCAAATATGGAGAATCAATCATCTGTACATACTTCATGGCTTTTTCTACAGTATTCATAAATTCCGTTTCCATGGTCTCAAAACCAAGAACAATCCCTGATCTGGCCGCCATCTGCTCACACTTTTTCAGATTTTCCCCAAATCGCTTTACAGTTTCCGGAGTAGACTCTTCATAATAAACATCATAGCCTGCAAGCTGAATAACACGAATTCCCAGATCATCAGCAAGCTGAATGGCCTTTTCCATAATTTCCATACCCCTGGCACAGATTTCTGGAACATTGCTTCCAATAGGATATTTTCTATGACCGCTGAGGCACATAGTACGAACAGGAATGCCAATCTGATACATCAGATCAACCAGCTCCCGTCTTTCTTCTCTCCTCCAATCAAGTCTCGCAAGCTTTTCATCAGTTTCATCAATACTAATCTCCACAAAGTCATATCCTGCCGCTCTAGCAGCTTCCAGCTTTTCTTTCCAGGTAAGAGTTTTGGGCATGGCTTTTTCATATAATCCTAATGTATATGCTTTCATATATATGCCCCCTTATTCCTGTACAGGGATCTCATATCCCCATTCCTTTCTGATTCCATCCATGATCTCCATTACGCGAACCGTTTCTTCATGGGGCATTTCTTCACATTCCAGCGCCCCATTTTCAAGGGCACGTACACATGCCTCCACCTCATACTCATACCCGGTAATCTGTTCGGGAGGAAAATAGGAAGCGATTTCCTGATACCGGTCATTAAATACTGTTATTTTTTCCGGATTATTGATGTTTGTAATCTCTATGTATCCTTTTGTTCCAAAAATCGCACCTGCACGATTAAGAACACCGTGGACATTACACTGCATAGACGCTGTCTTTCCGTCTAGGAAAATCATATCTATATTGTCAATCATATCTACACCGTTTTTAAAAACAGCCGATGTATGAATTTCTGCATCCCGCTCTCCAAATACCATTCTGGCAAAATTTACAAGATAAACTCCTACATCAAGAAGAGCCCCACCTGCCAGCTTCGGATCCCAGATCCTTTTTACCTGACTCAGTTCATATCCCAGATTAGCAGAAAGAGACGTTACTTCTCCAATCACACCGCTATTGATAATGTCATTAATCATTTTTCTTGACGGCATATATCTTGTCCAGATAGCCTCCGTGAGAAAAAGCTTTTTCTCATGGGCAACAGAAAATAACTCCCTTGCCTGTTCTGCATTTACGGTAAAGGATTTTTCACAAAGTACATTTTTGCCTGCTTCCAGACACATTTTTACACATTTATAATGATGAGAATGGGGTGTTGCAATATAAACAAGATCTACCTGAGGATCCTCAAGCATTTCCTCATAAGATCCATATGCCCGGGCAAATCCATACTGACCGGCAAAGATCTCTGCTCTTTCCTTATCTCTGGCCGCAATAGCATATGCTTCTACTTTCTCCATTTTTGTAATTGTTGCAGCCATTTTATTTGCTATAGCTCCGGCCCCCATAATTGCCATTTTCATCATATTCGTTACCTCCTGATCAATTCTTGAAATATTCCCATGCTCCTGAAAGACCATCTATTACAGCCCTGTATGCGGCATATTTTTTCTCATAGATTTCTTTATATTCTGGTCTTGGATATATAGTTTTTGTTATTTTTACTGTACGGCTCACTGCCTCCTGATAATCCTTATATATACCGGCTGCGATTCCTGCCGCCATAGCTGCTCCCTGAGCGCCCAGCTCCTTATCTCCCACAACGTCAATGGGAATCTGAAGTGCATCTGCAAAAATCTGCACCCATACATCTGAATTGGCAGCTCCTCCGGAAAGCCGTATACTCTTCGGAATTTCTCTGTTTCTCAGAAGCTTTTTCACATGGGTCACATGGGAAAATACGATTCCCTCATAAACTGCCCGAAGCATATGCTTTTTGTTGTGATAAGCAGTCAGACCTACAAAGGTACCTTTTGCAAGTGCATCTTCATTTGACCCGTTAAGAAATGGAAGAAAAATCACATTATTATCCTGAGGCTCTATAGAGGCCACCCACTCATTTGTAAGATCATAAATGGAACTGCCCTCTTCTTTTGCCTCTTCCTTTTCATAATTCATCAGGTTACGGATAAACCACTCCATATTTCCAGCTGACGTAGGACTGCTTTCCTCAATCAAAAAATATCCCGGCATACAGAACATGGAATTTAAATCAACCGTTCCATTTGTCACAGGTTTTTTTCCAATAAATTCATTAATACTCCATGTTCCTGCAATCATACACATCTGCTCTTCATCTGAAAGTCCTGATGCAATACCGCAGGCATTTACGTCAAACATTCCAGCTGCAACTGGCGTTCCTTCCGGTAGCAATGTTTTTTCACTGGCTTCTCTGGTCACATGTCCGCAGATCTCTGCCGAGTATTTCAGAGGCGGAAGCTTGTCATAGCAATCCTCAAGCCCGTACAGCGTCATCAGTTCTCTGTCATGCTGTTTTGTCATCATATTTACAAGATTTCCGCCTGAACAATCTGTATATTCACTGTAGGCTTCCCCGGTCAGCATATACCGGATATAATCCTTTACTGCAAAAATATATTTCGTACGCTCCAGAACCTCAGGCTGATTATCTCTGAACCAGGCCAGAAGACTTACAGGCTGAACTGCAAGAATTTCCTGAAATGTTTTTTCGTAAACTTTTTTATTAACTCCATCCCGATACCATTGTTCCACCTGTTTCCATGCCCTTGTATCCGTGGACATGATACCGTTGTAAGACGGTTTTCCATCATAGCCGACCATATAAAGCCCTTTTCCTGCGCCGGAAAAAGAAACACCTGCAATATCCGAAGGATCAATTCCACTTTTTTCTACTGCCTGACGAACCGCCTGCGCATTAACCCTCCACAGTTCATTCAGATCCTTTTCTGTGTATCCCGGCTTTGGTGTCAGAGTTTCTGTGGGAACACTGGCAACTGATATCTGGTTTCCCTCTTCATCAAAAATGGCTGCCTTTGAAAAGGTTCCTCCGTTATCAATTCCTACTAAATACTTCATATTTTTCCTCCTGCTATAAGCACAGCCCGGAATACTTGCTTTTCCTGGCATTCCGGGCTGTCTCTGAAACAACACTGTATATAACAGTTTTTACTTAGGTCTTATTTTTCCGGTACTTCCTGAGGCACACCAGGACAATTCGGTCCAAAATGCTTTAATACAACAAGAGGTTCTACCTGACTGGTATTGGTAACAGTAACACCTTTCACTGCAGCCTGCTCAGAAACAAAAAATTCATCTGTACTCTGCTGTCCGAAGTGAAGAAGTGTAGGCGCTTCTGCATCATAAACACCAAATTTTCCATGTCCCTGAACAAAAATACATCCATATGCCGCTCCGTCGCTGATAGTAACTGTCTGTCCCGGATTAACAGTCAGCTCCTTTGCTGCAATGTATGGATTCGCATAGGTTATCCACTTCTGAACATACTGCTCTGTCTCTGTTTCCACAACCGGTCTGCGGAAATAATGCTTTCTGTAATGAGGATCCACATTCTTCTCCCAGTCAAGAAGCTTAAACACGTCCTCTACATCCTTCTGACCCTCAGGAAGCTCTTCATCCAGCATTTCAGGCGGATAAACCTCTCCGGAAACAATATTTTCGTAAACAGAGTTTACGTCAGAATTCCACTGAGGCTCATATGTCAGTACAGAAGCCGGCGCATGGATCACACCTGCTGGAGTGTACCAGCCTGTTCCCAGTTCTATTCTGTACGCTCTTGAAAGATCAGTAATTCTGGTATCATCATCTTTAAAGCTTCTGATTCTGTCTTTGATCTCCTCCGGATCTACATCCGGATCAAATCCAAAATATGTATAATTGGCTTCTCCAAAATAATTATTCAGCTGTTTTGGGAAATAATAGCATTCCGGTTTTCCAAGCTTGCCTACTCGCGCTGCGTCCTCAAACGTCAGATGAAGATGATGGAATAAAGGATTTTCATTGTCAAAAAACTTGGAATACATTGGCCATCCATTATATTTTTCCATCAGTTCTTTTCCAACCAGCTCTTCTCCCAGAACCTTCACTGCATTTCTCAGAGAAAACTTCTCATCGCTGTTATAATCCACGCATACATAAGCCATACCTTCATCAGCCTTAGCTGTCTCACCGTTCTGAGCAGCGATCGTTGATGCAAACCATCTCTCCGTAATAGAGCCTCGTGCCATTCCAAATGCAAAATAATCATCCGGATGAAGTTTCAGCCTGCGTCCTGCTTTTCCAAATCTTCTGGGCACAAATGCCGGAAACAGTCTGAAGATTCCTTCTCCTTTTTCAAATGTAGACCTAATTACACTTTCGTTCTCTGTTGCATCTTTCACCACAAGATTTCCTGTTTTTTTCGCCTCAGCAAGCTTTGCGTCTAATTCTTCTCCTGCCTTAATAATCAGTTCTTTTTCTGTCATTATTTCTGCCTCCTTATTTTTCTGTTCTTTTCTTTAATTCCTCAAATTCTTTTCTTCCCTTCAGAATATGAAAAGTAAGAGTATATTCTCTTGTTTCTCCCGGCTCCAGGTATTTCATTGATCCATTTTTTACTGCGTCATCTATTCCATCTATGGTGGAATTAGACGGTTCCAGACCCATTACATAGTCTCCTGCTCCCATCATTTTCCACTGCACGAAATGATCCAGTGTGCTGAGATCAATCTCAATAGCAATTCCCAGATCCAGATCCGGATTGTAAACAGCTGCTACTGAATGATTTTTCTCATCCGGTTTCAGCTTATGGTAATAACACATTTCCTCATAATCAGCATCTGCTTCCTGCACCTTCATCCAGCTGTCAATACCTTCCTGAGCATGAACATTCCTGGCCTTTGTCTCCAATGCCGGAATAAAAATCTCACTGTCCGGAGAAAGGACAGGATATCCGATATTGCAGTGATACAGAATCATCTGACGGACTCTTTTAAATCCTTCATTTGTAACCCTGTCCTTCAGCGTAATTTTTCTTTCCTTATAAGAACATCGAATCTCTCTTTCCAGACACATTTTGTCCCCGAAAATCACTGCATCACGGACTTTTCCTTTCATTACCGCACATGGAGAATCTCCATTTTCTTCAATTACTGCACTGACCTCTTCTGCCGGAATATGAGAAAGATTTCCATGAAGTCCATAAAAAGTTCCCTCATATTCACAGGGCGCACCTGCAACCTTCAGACCGCAGGTTGTAAGAAACCCGGCTGTAAAGCTTTTCAGAAAACCAAGCTCCTTGTCATCAAAATACTCAGGTGAAACAATCCCGCAGGATGAAACGAAGCCTATATTTTCTCCGCAGAAGTCCAGATAAGGGATATCCATTCCCCGGCTTACATTCACATCAAAATGCATTCCCGAACGATTCTGAACATCCAGAAGTTCCACCCCTTCCGCTTTACCTTCCTGCATTCTGAACCGCTTTATACGCATAAGCTGGTCTCTGTGTCCCACATACTTTTTTTCTTCCTGATAATTCATAAATGCTCAGCAGACTCCTTTCTGCAGGATAATATTTCCATATCGAGATTCATCCCCTGTCTGAACGATCACAAAAGCCTCCTCTGCAGTTTTATAAAACGGAAGTCTGTCAATAAATTCAAAGTCGTGAAAGGCATCATCTTTATCATATTTTTTCAGCAGCTCCCTATAAGTTTCCCAGATTTCCGGAACCGGCTCTGTAGGAAGGTTTCTCATAAGGCGCACTGGATTTTCTATGAAATTATCCAACGGAAACAGCTGCAGTACTGCCTCTAAAAGCTCCGGAATCATAATACCGTCCATACGGATTATCTTTTTTGCATGAGCTGTCCCCGGAAAATTGGCATCTGCAATGATCAGTACATCTGAATGTCCCATTTCCATCATTGTCTTAACCAGCTCCGGTGGAATAATTTTGGGAATATTTCTAAGCATATCGGTTCTCCTTTCTCTGCTTTCCGACAAAATATACCGGATTTTTGGCGCACAAAGCACCGCCGCAAAGTCCTTTCCATTATTTTCTTTGCCAGCGGTGCCTTGCTCATATCATTTAGGTCTTATATTCTTTTGTACTTATTCAGCAGCTTCCTCTTCTGCTGCTTTTTCTTCTGTTGCTTCTTCCTTTGTTTCTGCATCATCACCGGAAATAGCCTCTACACCGCCTTCCAGATAAGCGTCAACATTGTCTTTTGTGATAGGACGGAACGGGATTCTTGTATCTTTTGCAATTTCTTCTCCCTTTGCTGCCGCAACTGCAACATCAACGCCTGTAGCTCCCTGTCCTGCAGAATCCTGAAGAACACTTACTCCATAGGTTCCGTCTTTTACTGCCTGTACAGCATCCTCAAGACCATCTACACCGCCAATGATAATATCGTCGCGGCCTGCTGCCTGAGCTGCTGAAAGAGCACCCATACCCATATCATCATTTTCGCAGATAATAGCCTTCAGATCTTCACCATAAGTTGTAATCCAGTCCTCTGCAAGTGCCATTGCTTCATCACGTTTCCAGTTTGCTGTCTGAGTTGCTACAACATCAAAGTAATCCAGAAGTCCGACCTCCTCAAATCCGGCCATACGTCCAACCTGTCCGGACTGTCCCATAGGTCCTTCAATAATAGCTACTTTATCGCCTTCCTTCAGGCCGGATTCTTCAATAAACCATTTCCCCAGAAGCTCTCCTGATTCCTGATCTGTACATCCTACAAATGCTGTATAATTGGTATCTCCAATATCTCCATTATCTACAATGATTGGAACACCTGCATCGTTTGCCATTCCGACTACCGGTGCGCTTCCCTCCACACTCTGAGGAATTACAACCAGAGCATCCACGCCTGCCGCAAGAAGAGTCTCACAGTCACTGATCTGTTTGTTTACATCACCGCCGGCGTCATACATCAGAAGCTCTACGCCAAGCTCTTTCGCTCTTGCTTCCGCAGCGTCTGCAATTGCAGCTACAAAAGTATCTGAATTATCTTTTGAAGAAAATCCGATTTTAATATCCGCATTATCCTTTTCTGCTGCTTCCACACTCATTGTTCCCATAGAAGCTACCATTGATACTGCCAGTAAACCACCAATAATCTGTTTTTTCATTTTTTATTCCTCCTTAATAATTGTATTTTTTTATATCTTCACGATATTAGGTTCATTTTTATCAGTTTTTCTTTCCTTTTGTTCTCATATCAAGGAATACTGCGATAATGATCAGAAGTCCTTTTACGATCTGCTGCCAGAAAGAGTTAATATTCATAAGGTTCATGGAATTCTGCAGAAGTCCGAGAATTACAAAACCACAGATAGTTCCTGTCAGGGAACCAATACCTCCATTCATGCTGGTTCCGCCAATCGCTGTCGCTGCAATGGCATCCATCTCATAAGACTCTCCTGCAGTTGGCTGTCCGGAACTGATACGCGCTGCCAGAATCAGACCAACCATCCAGGCGCATACAGAAGACAGAACATAAACCATCAGCTGAACTCTCTGAGTACGTACACCGGAAAGCTTTGCCGCATTGATGTTTCCGCCGATTGCAAATACATACCGCCCAAAAGTTGTCATGGTCAAAATGATCATTCCAATCACACAGAAAATTACAAGAAGGATGATCGGTACCGGTATCCCCAGGAAATTCCCCTGACCGATTACCTTAAAGGACGGATCAGAAATTGTATAAGGCTTTCCATTGGAATATACCTGTGCAAATCCTCTTCCAATAGTCATTGTTGATAAGGTTGCAATAAACGGCTGAAAGCCCACATAAGAAATCAACCAGCCATTAATAGCTCCGCAGACTATGGAAATTGCAAGCGCTGCAAGGCTTGCAAGAAGCCAGTTGGTACCACTCTGTAAAAGAGAACCTACAATAACGCCTGTAATAGCAACTACAGAACCTACAGAAAGGTCAATGCCTCCTGTCAGGATAACAAATGTCATACCTACTGCCAGAATACCGTTAATGGAAATCTGTCTCAGAATGTTTATGATGTTCTGACTTGTCAGAAATACATCTGATGTTATACTCATAAAGATAATGATAATAAGAGCCACAAATACAAGGCCGAACTGCCTCAGAATTTTGCCCATATCTTTTTTCTGTGCCATTTTATTCTCCTCCAAATGCTAAATTCATAATTGTCTGCTGAGACTGTGCTTCCTGACCTTCCAGCTCGCCTCTGATCTTACCGCCTGACATAACTATGATTCTGTCGCTCATTCCAATCAGTTCAGGCATTTCTGAGGAAATCATTATAATTGCGATTCCCTGTTCTGCCAGTCCAACCATAATCTTATATATAGCAGCCTTGGCACCTACATCAATTCCCCTGGTTGGTTCATCCATAATAAGCACTTTTGGATCTGACAACAGGCATTTTGCAAGTACAACCTTCTGTTGATTTCCACCGGAAAGACTTGACACCAGATCATCAGTACCGTTCATTTTTGTAGACATCTTTTCCGTATATTCAGATGCCATCTTCTTTTCCTTTATTTTCTGAATAAATGATGCACTTGAAAGCTTATCAAAGTTCTGAAGTGATACATTTTCCTTAATACTTCGACAAAGTACTAATCCAAGTTCTTTTCTGTCCTCAGAAGCCATAACAATATGATGTCTGATTGCATCGTGAGGATGTTTGATTGATATTTTTTGTCCGTCCAGATAAATTTCCCCGGTGTCAAGAGGATCATAACCTACCAGTGCTTTCATAACCTCACTTCGTCCGGCTCCCACAAGACCTGCCATACCAAGAATTTCTCCTGCATGCACTTTCAGATTTACGTTTTCGAATACGCCTTTTCTGGTAAAATTTTTCAATTCCAGTACAACTTCACCTTTTTGAGCAGTATTTCGTGGATATCCTCCCTCCAGTTCACGTCCTACCATCATATTAATCAGCTGTTCTCTGGATGCATCTTTAACCTTCACACATCCTATGAACTGTCCGTCACGAAGGACAGAAACACGGTCTGCCAGCTGAAATACTTCTTCCATACGATGAGAAATATAAATAATTCCAACATCTTTTTTTCTAAGACTGTCAATAATCTCAAAAAGTGTCTCTGTCTCTTTTTCTGAAAGAGATGAAGTTGGTTCATCCATAATAATTACTTTTGAATTATAGGAAACAGCCTTAATAATTTCCATCATCTGAATCTGTGCAATATTCAAATCCTTCATTTTCATGGAAGGTCGGATAAACTGCTCCAGATTATATTCCTCAAGAAGTTCCTGTGTTTTCCTGTTTAACTCCTTTTTATCTACAAAAGGCAGACCTTTTATCTTTTTTTGCTCCCTGCCTAAAAATACATTCTCTGCAACTGTCATCTCCGGAATCGGGCTTAATTCCTGATGAATCATGGATATACCAGCATCAAGGGCATCTCTGGCTGATTTGAATTCTACTTCCTTTCCATCCAGTATTACCTTTCCGGCATCTTTTGTGTAAATACCCATGATAATCTTCATTAAAGTAGATTTTCCTGCACCGTTCTCTCCCATCAGTGCATGAAGTTCACCGGGCTCAATACACAATTCTGCGCCATTAAGAACAGTCACTCCGGAGAAAGATTTCATAATTCCCGTGGCTTCCAGTATGTATTTACCTGCCAAAATTTCTCTCCTCCTTTAAGTCTTTATTGAATGATCAGATCCGGATTATCTGAAAAATGCTTCAGTATGACAATCGAATCTGTAAGGGAGGGATTTGTTATTACCACTCCCTCTTTTGCCGCTTGTTCTGTAACAAAATACTCGTCATGCGTCAACTCACCATAACGGATCAGAGCAGGAGACTCTATCTCCCATTTACCAAATGTTCCATGACCCTCCAGACAAATCAGGCCATATGGCGCGTTGTCTTTAATCGTTACGCTGCGTCCCGGAAGAATCGTCAGACGCTTTGCACTGACTGTCTCACATTTATAACAAATCCATTCCTCTATATAACCATCTGCCAGCATATCCTCCATCGGCTTCACTGGAATCGGCCTCATGAAACGGTTCTTATGAAATTCCGGATCTACGTTTCTCTCCCAGTCAATCACATCAAGTAAATACTCATAATTACCAACTTCTTTCTCCGGAGTATTTTTCCAGAGGAGATCTTCTCCGACAATCTGTCCATTCATGAGAACTGACTGATACATTGCATATACATCAGATGCAAACTGAGGTTCATAAGTACAAAGACTACCCGGTGCATGCATAACTCCCGGAGGAACATCCCAACCTGTATCAAGATCTAACTTATAAGCCATTGCCAGAGAAAGAATCTTGTTGTCTCCCTTCGGAAAATTTTTCAGTGCTTCAAGCACCTCTTCTTTTGTTGTTTCCGGATTAAAACCAAAGAATGTAAAAGGAAATTCACCTCCATGATTATTCATCTGAGAAGGGAAGAAATACATTTCCGGTTTTCCATCTGCCCCAACTCTGGCTGCATGTTCTGTTCTGTGATGAATATGGTGGGGCAGAGGACCTGCATTATCAAAAAACTTGGAAAACATTGCCCATCTGTGATACTTGCTCCAAAGTACTTCTCCTATAATCTCCGAACCCAGCAATTCAACTACATCCCTGAGAAGAACTCTGTCTTTCCCCTCCTCATCTACAACAACATAGCTTAATCCCTCGTCTTCCGGAGTATCAGGTCCATTTTCTGCCCATGTTGTAGAAGAAAACCATCGCTCATCGATTCCGCCTCTCTGTCCCAATATAAAGTAATCATCCGGGTGAAGTTTTATCCTTTTTCCTGGTCTGCAGAACGAACGCGGAACCCATGTCGGTGCCAGACGTAAGATTCCCTTCCCCTGTTCCAAAGCCTGCTCAGCCATTCTCATTTTTTCTGTCATATAATTCCTCCCTTTATCTGTTGCTTTGGTAAAACGTTTTTCTGTGATTTAAAAAAATAAATCCATAATTTTATTGTGCATTTCTTACATATGGATTCTGGTTTCCTTTCTTTTCTTGTTCAAGTTGGTTACATGATAATCTAGAAAAACGTTTTTGTCAATTAAAATTTCTAAAAAAATTATTTTTTGTGCAAATTAAAACGTTTTTCTACATTAAATCTGTGCAAAATGCACAGTATTAAGTTATATTATTTGTAAATATATTCAGAAAAACGTTTCTTAGTTTTAATTTTGTATTAAATTTATATATTTTATTAATAAAATTTAAAATAGCTGCTAAGAATATTTTCGATTCTTAGCAGCTATCTTAATTAAAATTATTTTTTTGTAAAACTATACTCATTTTTCATTAGGTAGTCTTCTATATTCTCCTTTTCTTCCTTGCTTAACTCAGAAACATCGAATGATGTATATGGCTGCATCAGTCCCTTTCGAAAACAGAGATATTTTACAACAGCAATCCAATTCTTTGAAAACTCCAATACTTTTTTCATTTGTATAATTGCTTCCTGACATTCTTTTATCCCTTCTATATTTCCTTCACCAGCACATCTATATAATTTAGAATAAAAGTTCGGATAAGCATTTGCCAAACATGGAACACAGCCATCTGCACCAAATATTAAGGCGGCTCCGCATAAGTCTTCGTTTCCACTTAACATTCCGCCTGTTTTATTTAAAACTAATGCTTTTTGAAACAAGCTCCAGTTACTTGTGCTGTCTTTTATTGCTATCAGCCTCGGAAATTTTAAGAGATATTTCATTGTTTGTGGCAAAATATCATAGTGAACGTAAGATGGAATATTATACGCAATCAATTTTCCCTTAATATTTTCTGTTAAAAACTGATAATGTTTGATAATTCCCTTCTGATCTTCTGGCTCAAGATAATAAGGCACTGCTGAAACAAAATATTTCGCCCCCAAATTCTCATATATTTTTATCTCTTCCAGAACTTTTTCTGAAGAGGTTTCCAGCGCCCCAACCAAAAGAGGAACTCTTCCATTAATATACTTCAATGCATATTTAACTACTGTTTTTTTCTTTTCAATACCCAGAGCTGATCCTTCACCACAAGATCCCAACACAAAAATCCCGGATACGCCACCATCTATACAATAATCAATTAGCTTTTTCAATGACTTTTTATCTATATTTCTATTTTCATCAAGAGGTGTCACTAACGGAGGAATAATTCCTCTGAGTCTTTCTTTTGTATCCATTATACTCCTCTCCTAAAACTGCCAACATTTTGGAACATTGACAGGATCCTGATAATTAAAATAGAGAATACCTTCTCTGTGCCCCATTTTTTCTGCATTTGTAAGTCTACCACAACAAATACTTCTAAGCTTCTTTAGCATTCGTTCCGTCATATCAGACATGCTTTCAGTTCCATCAAGAAGTCCCGCCGCACAAAAATCAATATCGTCCTGCATTCTGTTATAAGTTCTCGGATTTCCTGTTACTTTGACAACAGGACTAACAGGAGTTCCTACCACATGCCCCCTTCCTGTTACAAGAAATACAATATGACATCCTGCCGCTATGAGATCTAACATATCAGAAGGATCTGCCGCTATAAAATGCGCTGGTTCCAATTTTTCATCAGGAATAACATCCAGGAGATGAACCCCTTTTCTTGTTGGTGACTGTGCAATTTTTAGAACACTCTGAATAGGTCTTCTTCCACTCTTCACCATAGCTCCCATGCTCTTTTCTTCAATAGTTGTTAATCCCCCATCCATATTTCCTGGAGCAATAGAAAACTGACCATATGCCGAACAAAAATCCACTGTTTTATCATAAGCATTTGCAATGTCCTGTTTTACCCTATCATCAATTCCTCTGCTCACAAGATAATCTTTTAGCCCAATTCCTTCGCTTAGTTCTTCAAAGACAGCAGTTCCCCCATGATCTGCCACATAATCAAAAACACTTCCAATCAATGCATTCCCCGCTAATCCTGAGGTAAAATCTGAGCCTCCACACTCGCCTCCTATAACAAGATCCTGAATATACATAGGAATTCTTGGAACATTCTTTAATTTGTCAAGCATATCCTGTACGATTGTAATTCCCCTTATAATACTTTTTTTCGTCCCACCTGCTTCTTGCTGGTAAAACCATGCCGCCTCTCTTCCTGACCGTTCTGCTTCCTTTGCCAGCATAGATGGATATGTATATTCACATCCATGCCCTATAACCAGTACACCTCCCACATTTGGGTGAGTACAATATTTCAGCATTCTTCGTATATTTACTTGATTATGAAGACAGGAATGAGAACCTATAGTCTCCACATCTTCTCCAATATTCTGAAAATATTCTGCGATTTTCCTACATACATATTTACTGCATTCCACAGTAAACACAATCAGCACTTTATTTCTAATTCCCTTTGTTCCATCTCTTCTTTGATATCCCTGACATAAAATCTTTTCGTTCATGCGTCATCCTCCCTAATACATTTTGTATTCTATATCTTTCGCATGTACAGTAACCGGATCTAGCTGCGCTGACCGGAAATCATATGCACTCTTCATATTATGAAGATGAACATGCATGCCTTTCCTTATCTTCTTTGTAGCAATACCAATACAAACACCATATTTTAAAATTTGATCTCCCTCTTCCATATCGCAAAGTGCGACCTTATGTCCAAATGGAATTTGTTGCAGTGCAATCATTTCTCCTTTTCTATTCTTATTTTCTCCGGTAAGTTTAATATCTCCTGCTGTAACATCCTCCATCGCAGTAGCTACATTATCTGTTTCATGCACAATATAACAGATCTGATCCATTTTTTTCATTTCATTTTCACCTAACCTTTCACGCCTCCTGCTGTTAAACCTGCAATCAAATCTTTTTGCACGATGACAAACATAATAACAACCGGTATAACTACTATAATTCCTCCTGCCGTAATCAAATCCCACCGTATATTATATTGAGACATAAAATTTGATAAAGCTACTGTCACCGTTCTGGAATCTTTATTGGTAAACATATTTGCATAAGTGTATTCATTCCAGGATGTAATAAAAATAAAACTTAAAGAAGCTACCATTGCCGGTCTTAGAAGCGGAAGAACAATTCTTATCATCCTTTGAAAAAGATTACAGCCATCAAGAGCTGCTGCTTCCTCTAGTTCATATGGCACTTGATTAATAAATCCGGTTGTGAGCCATACAGAATACGGTATAGAATACGTACTATATGCAATAATAAGACATAACTGTGTATGGAGAATTCCCATCTTATTAAAAATTGTATATAGTGGAATCAAAAGCAGCGTACTTGGCACCAAATACAAAAGAAGAAAAAAATACATAAGTCCATTCCTGATTTTAAATCTGTATCTTGACAATGCATATCCTGCCATAAATGATACTATTCCTGCAATAAGCACCGTTACAAAAGAAACAACCAAGCTATTCCACATGTTATGAATAAAATCTGTTTTCTCAAATAGCTCTCTATAACTGTTCAGCGTTGGTTCCAATGGCAAAAAATGGAATTCTGCTGAAAACATCTCTTTCTTCTCCTTTAATGAAGTCAAGAGAATCCATGCAAACGGGAATAAAACTGTCGCCATAAAAAATACAATTGGTATGTAAAAAGTCCATATACTCTTTCTCTGTCTCATTTATCTATCATTCCTCCCTGTTCTCTTGTTATTCTGAGATAAATAAATATTACTATTGACATAAATACGGCGCCAATAATAGCTACAGCACTTCCATATCCGAATTTCATTGATTTTTGTGCCTGAAGATACGTATATACAGATAATGTAAGAGAGCTATATCCAGGTCCCCCTCCCGTCATGGTATAAATAATATCCACATTGTTAAATACCCATATCAAACGGATCATTACTGTCGAAACAATTGTTGACGCAATACCCGGAATCGTAATATAAAAATACTGTTTAATTCTTGACGCTCCATCTACACTGGCAGATTCATAAAGTTCCCGAGGAACCGACTGCATAGCCGCGAGAATCATAATTGTAAAAAATGGAATTCCCTGCCATATCATTGCAAGAATCTGAATCCATAGTGCTGTATTAGGTTGGGCAATCCAAGCAACATTTTCATTGATCAAATGTAGCTTTTGCAGAATCTCATTCATAACTCCATAATTACCATTAAAAATCCACGCCCACATAAGAGAGATCAGCACACAAGGAGTTACCCACGGTATTAATACAACAGACCGGACAATTCCTCTACCAATAAAAAATTTATTTAAAATATTTGCAAGTAACAGAGATAATAAAAGCTGAGAAATCACTGTAACGCTAACCCAGATTACTGTATTCTTAAATGCTGGCCAAAACGCAGGGTCTTTTGTAAAAATGTCAATATAATTCTGCAATCCCACAAATTTAACACCTTGAAGATTTGTTAAATCATATTTATACAAACTCAAAACAACCGCACGAACAACAGGATAGCCAATAATAAGAATTACGATTAATATAGCCGGTGCTAAGAGAATGAATGGCTGATACTGAAATTTCTTTTTTTTCATCATAAGATATTCCCCCTGAAATTTCGGGGGCTGTATTTTAATACAGCCCCACATCTTTATTCTCCTGCAAGATTATCTGCCAGAATCTGCATCATCTCTGCACTGTCAATCTCTCCCATCATTGCCCGCTGAATTGTTTGAGGCCATACAGTTTCTGACCAGTCCCCCCAGGTATTTACAACCGGAAAAATCTGTACATCGTCAAGATATTCCATCGAGGCTGCACAGAATTTATCTCCTGTAAATTCTGGATCCTCTGTAACTGGTGTCACAAATGGAACAAGCCCTGCATTTTTACATAACTCCTTATGTGCCTCTTCCCCTGACGCATATTTAAGAAAATTCACTGCTTCTTCTGTACTCTCACTATTTGCGGAAACAGCCCAATGACATGGTTCACTTGGGAGATATCTGCCTGCTGCTCCTTCTGGAAGCGCCACAACATCCACATCATCTCCCAATACTTCCGTGATTTCTTTTGCGGAATTCAAATGATGTACCAACATTCCTGTAACTCCGCTTTCGAAATTCTGCACAATTTCTGTATAGCCATCTGTAGGTGCTGTTTTTGGGGCCCACCCTTTCTGGTAAATATCCAGATACTTCTGGTTTGCCTCCACCATTTCAGGTGTATTCAAGCTTACTTTTCCTGCATCATCAAAAAAGTCTATTCCTTCATTTAACGTAAGACCTGCCCACATAAAATGACCGCCACGGGCACCGCGCATACTGAATCCGTATATGTCAGTAGAGCCATCTCCATCTGTATCCTTTGTTAATGCTTCACATGCCTGATAAAATTCATCCATTGTTTTTGGATATTCAAGTCCTGCATCTTCGAAATATGACTTCCTACAATAGAGATACAGTACAACCAAACTATGGGGCCATGCATATGTTTCTTCCTGTCCCGCTCTTGCCGATTCCCACATACTTTCCGGAATTGTATCTTTATCTTCCCATGAATCAATATATTCGTCTAATTTAGCAACTGCATTTAAACTCCTCAACTCTGGAATCCAGGTAGGCTGAATTTTATACACATCTGGAAGATCTCCAGATGCTGCAGCTGCAATCAGGGTATCATGATAACTGTTCCATGGAATAGCCTCCAATTCCAAATTTACATCGGGATATTGTTCACTCCATGTATCATATGCATCCGCATAAGAGCCATCATTATCTTCCCAATACCAGACGCGAATAGTTTCTTCCGGTTTGGCTTCTACCACTGATACCGAAAAAACAGGTAAAATCATGCATGCACTTAAGGTTATACTCAATAATTTTTTTATTCTTTTTTTCATTCTTTTTTCCTCCTGTCATTTATTTGATGTTATTATTGTCACATATTCTCTGTTTTTGGACAATGAAGATACATCTGATAAAATTGAAGATTAATACGAATTTTATTTATAATTTGGAAATAATAACGAAAAATGGTAAAATAATATGTTTTTTTATATTTTATTGTCAAACCACGGCAAAATAATATATAATATTTATATATCAAAAAAACCTTTTTCCAAAACAAGGGAGTGTTACATATGTTAAAAGTCTTAATCGTTGACGATGAATTTATCGTTCGTGCTGGTTTAATTAATTGCATAAACTGGAAAATGCTTGAACTCCAATTAATTGGGGAAGCTTCAAATGGACAGGAAGCTCTGCAGATTATACTTCAAGATACTCCTGACATCATTCTTCTTGATTTGATAATGCCAGAAATGACTGGAATGGAACTTCTACAAAAATTAGAAGATTTAAATATAAAAACAAATATTATTATTCTCAGTTGCCATGAAGATTACACTCATGTACGAAATGCATTTAAGAAAGGAGTAAGAGACTATATTCCCAAACTTTCTGCAACACCTGATGAAATATCTACCATCATTTCGGATGTTGCCAAAAAAATTATAAAGCAGCAACAAAAATCACTATCTGATATTTCTTACGAATCTTTATATTATAAAGGAATTCGTTCAGATATTGCTAAAGCTTTAAAATATATAGAAGAACACTATAGTGAAAATATTTCTCTATCCGGTATTGCTTCTCATATTCATATGAGCAAAAATCATTTCAGCTATTTATTTCGAAAGGAAACGGGACATTCCTTTAACGATTATCTAACGGAAGTACGAATTAACAAAGCAAAACTGCTTCTGACATCGCCTCAGACATACACGATTGCAGAAATTGCAGAAATGACGGGATTTAACGATACTGGATATTTTGGAAAAGTATTTAAAAAGTCTACTGGCATGTCTCCAATCCATTATAAATCAGGAGGTTCGTATGAAAAAATATTTTCATAAACTTCAAAGTAAAATCACAATCTGTATTCTTACTTTTGTAATTATCCCTGTCATAGCTATTAACTTGCTTCTCCAACTTCAACTGGAAAACCAATTACTGAAAAATACAGACTTTGCTTTTCAAAATGCTGTTACAAATGTAAACAACACTCTGAAAACTCTTATGAGAGAAATGGGAGTTACTTTAAATCTTCTTTCCACAACTCCCTCTCTCTATAAAGCACTGGAAACAGAAAAAAAGTCCTTGAATGATGAGTTAAAAACAAAAATATCCATTGATAATCTCACATCACAGTTTCAAAAATTTGTCTTTTACTGTCCTGTAGATTTTATCATCCTAGACAGACAAAATACTACCTACAGTACATATTACATCAGCAATCCTGATGTGTGGAACACTCCTGAAACTGCTTATCATCTTAAAAATATTAACAAAAAAGATCTTAATTATACCTACTTCTCAACATCCATGAAGAATCTTGGCAGCGATTCAAATAATATGGTATTGTGCATTGGAAAAAATATACGAAATTATAAAAAACAATATCTTGGAAAAGCAATACTTATCGTAGATGAGGAAAAACTTTTCCGTATTCTTCAATCCTCTACGTTATATCAGGGAAGTATCCATCTTCTGTGTGACGAAAACAATACTATTATCTCTGCCAAGGATAAAACACTCATAGGGCAGTCCTATGAGTCCTACAAAAATAATAATAATAATTATGTTCTTTCCTGTTCTTTATATAACAACTGGAATTTCATTTCCATGATTCCTAAAAAGCTTCTTTATAAAGAGGTTTCTTACAGCAATATATTTATAGGAATTGATATTACCCTTACTGTTTGTGTAATCTTTGCAATCATTTTTATCCTTCATTCTTTTCTACGTCCAATTCAAACCTTAAAGGATTTAATGATAAAAGTTGAAAAGGGTGATTTTTCCTGCCAATTTCACAGCTCCTCTTCTGACGAATTAGCTGATCTGGGAAATAGTTTCAATCATATGACTACAAAACTGGATGCTCTTTTCAAACGTACTCAGACACAGCAACAAAAGCTGCTGGAACAGGAAAATGAAAAGGAACGTTTTCGTTACATGATTCTACAATCCCAAATCAATCCGCACCTGATGTTTAATACTTTAAATAACATTAAATGGATGGCTTTGCTAAATAAAGATACCCCAGTTGCAAATACCATCTCTTCTTTTGGGAAACTATTAGAAAAAACCTTAAAAACTGGAGATGACTATTTTACATTAAGAGAAGAATTAGAATATTTATGATAAATTATATATATCTTTTTAACTATCTTTTTATATCTTCTTAAATGTCCGCAAAGCCTTATTTTATCGGCTCTACGGGCATTTTGCTTTTGTGGTAAACCTCACATATCTAGGTCTATCTTC
>OBXV01000056.1_pt1 | contig 166273 bp, 167 predicted proteins | sample 1495451 | NCBI WGS metagenome assembly OBXV01 (sample SAMEA2580178, study PRJEB22360) | human gut metagenome | biome: human gut; feature: human-associated habitat; material: faeces | place: Denmark | collected 2008/2010 | reverse complement strand
ATATCATCTGTGCTTATAAATGTCAACTTCTTTTTTCGACTTTTTTTATCTTTTTTCTTTATGCATTTCTATATTCTGTCTCCATACTCTGAAAGCTTTTTCTTGTCACAGCCGCAAGCGCAAATGACACAATTCCTGAAAACAGTACGACAAATGCTTCTGCTCCCCGACACAGTTCAAATAGAATCCCATACATCGCATTTCCAAGAGGCTGAGAACAGGTGGATACCATCAGAACAAGGGCAATGACCTTCCCCGTCAGATTGCGGGGCGTTACGATCTGTACATAGGACATCATCTGTACAGTGAAAATAGTAGCAAACATCATAATCCCAAAACAGCATACCATCATTACTCCATAGACTACTATTGCCGAAACCGGTAAAAAAAGAATGATTGCCATCGGGAAGACACTCGCTGCCGCAGCCATAATCTGATTTCCAGCCTGACTGAATTTCAGTCTCTTTGCAAAAATACCCGCACAAATTCCTCCTACAAGTCCACCGGCCGCAAGGGCGCCTTCCGCAAAACCACAAAGCTGATTTGCCAGTTCCAGTACTTCTGTCACAAGATATGGGATTCCTACAATCATCATAGCAGATAAAAAAAGATTGATTCCACAGATAATCAGCACAACTTCCCCGATCTTCCGATTTTCTTTCCATGCAAAATGGATTCCCTGTGCAAAATCTGTTTTCAGAATCCTAACAATGTGGTCATGTTTTTCTGGTTTCTGGTAAGGAATATGTATAAATATTTCCATTACCGCAGAGGCAAAGAAACAAGTGGTGCATAATATGAGCACCGGAACCAGGCCATACATACTGTATAGAATTCCACCGAGAACCGGACCGGTCAGGGAGGAAAGTGAACTTACTGTATTAATAATAGAAGTTGCACTCATCACCTTCTCCTGTCTGACAAGCACTGGGATAGCTGCCTGCACAGACGGCTGATATGCTCCTGCAATTCCATATAAAAGCATCAGTGTCAGCGCAATCAGCAGCACCTCGTTTCCAAACCTAAGGCAAACCGCAAGTCCTCCAACAACCGCAGCTGTCAAAAAATCAAGTGCCACCATAATATTTCGTTTATTTACCCGGTCTGCCACAATTCCTCCAATAGGTGACATTGCGATGGACGGAAGAAACGCACAGGCAGTTACAGTGCCATAGAGTGCCGACGACCCGGTCTGATTGAGCAGATATAATGGGAGCGCAAACCGGAGTGCTGCGTTTCCGAACAGAGAGATAATCTGTCCAATTACTACCATAATAAAATCTTTAGAAAATCCTTTCTCTTTCATATCCCTATACCTCCATTTTTTCTATATTCTGTTCCAATTTCCCACACAGCACTCCGGCGAACACACAAATAAAAACTGCCATTCCCATCAGAACCGCTGTCAGATACTTTGGCATGATGACAATCCCGTTTGACACCAGACATACAATCAGAATCCCGCAGACAATACTGGCCATTTGGGATTTCCGTTTCCATCCGGCATAAGCGGAAATCATACCAACTGCTGACGCCATCAATCCGACAAGAAGTCCTGCTGCCGGGACACTGATCCAAAACCAAGGAGACTGTATTGAAAGGCGAACCCTCGCCACTGCCGCCACAAATGCCAGAATTCCTGTGGCAATCAGAAGTGCCGGCAAACATAAAAGCACAGTACGCAAACTAATCAGCAGCTCTTTCGCCCGAAACATCCTTTTTCTGTTCATTGGATAAAGAAGCAAAACGGATGCATAGTCTTTCCCATAGTCCCGTACTACCACACGGGAGGCCAGTGCTGCGGCAAAAATGCTCCCACAGGCAAAATCAAGCGCTGACAATAGGGCGATTTGTCCCTCCCAGCTAAACAAAATCAGATCTTCTGATGGCTGTCCGCCTCCCGTTCCCTCCGAACAGGCTACGGCAAACAATAAAAGTCCCATTGCCACAAGCCCCGTCCAGATCCCGACACCGGAAATCATCCAGGGTCTCCAGCAAATTTTCTCCTTTTCCAAGTCATACAGTTTTCTCATCTGTTACGCCTCCCCTCATCAACGTCACCAACTCTTCTTCCATCTCCTGCGGATGATCCCGGATCTCTTCTTTCTCCGTAATTTCACGTCGGATACATCCACCTGTCAGAACCCCAATCCGGTCTGCCGTCTTTCGCATTTCACCAAGCATATGACTTGAGAGAAGAATAGCCGCTCCATTCTGTGCCGCTTCTTTCAACATCTGGATCATCTCTGCCGCTACTACTGGATCCATCCCATTCAGTGGTTCATCCAGAACAAGCAGTTCAGGGCGGTGAATCAAGGCTCTCGCAAATCCCAGCCTCTGCTTCATACCAAGGGAATAACTGGACACCGGCTTTTTTCTGGCATGATACAATCCGACACGATCGAGCATCCCGGACACTGAAGCTTCTTTTCCCATATATCTGAGATGCATTTCCAGTATCTCTATAGCATTGAGATGCTCATAAAAAACTGGTCTCTCGATCATACTCCCGATTTTTAGCAGATACCCTCTGTCCTCACTTGGCTCCTTCCCAAACAACTCGACAATTCCCTCATCCGGTCTTTGCAGTCCAAGCAGAATTTTCATCAGTGTCGTCTTTCCGGCTCCGTTGATCCCGACGAGACCATAGATTTCACCTTTTTGAAGGGAGATACTGCACTGCGAAAGCACTGGTTCTGCCCCGAAATTTTTATCGATACCGATTCCTCTTACAACAATCATCTTTTTCCTCCTTTTAATACCAAACGTCGGTATGTATAAATTTAAAAGAAAACTGCCCTTTCTTCAGGGCAGGCTCCCTTTTTATTTTCTCCGATTGTAAATGTCCGTCAGTTCTGCCAGTCTCCGAATCATCTCTTCATCCACAATATCAACACCAAGTCCGCTCATCATCTGCCGGAACACCATAAATTTACCTAAGGACTCCTGCGGACTGCTGTCAAATACCATCGGATTCATCCAAATATTGGCTGCTAACATAATCAATTCCGCCAACTGTTCCGGATATTCGGTCTGAATCGATCCGTCTTCAATCCCCTCCCGAATAATCGGAAGAATGTACTGCGGCGCCACCTCTTCCACGCTCTCCCGTAAAAGACTGTCCAGAAGTCTTGGATTATTTCGAAAATCCGGCGCTACAGAAAAAATGTCATTTTGGACAGGCCGATTGATGGAGGCTTTAAAAATCCACCTCAGTTTTTCTCTTCCATTAAGTCCGGAAGCATCCCGAATCTGTGCCAACATGTGATTGGATTCTGCGGTCATCCTGTCTGTTACCGCAATCAGGATCTCCTCTTTTGACTTAAAATGATGGTAAATCGCTCCCTTGCTCAGTCCTCCCAAGTTGTTGATGATATCCTGAATAGAGGTATGCTCGTATCCCTTCTCCAGAAACAGGCGGCTTGCCACATCCAGGATCTGGCCAACCGTCTCCTCGGGATGCTTGTTTCGTGCCATTTCCGCTCACTTCCTTTTACATACTTTTGGTATGTTTCGAATTTATCATACTACTGGTATGTTTGTCAACAGTTTTTTATAAATGCTGTATCGCTTCGCTCACATTTTTCACACCAATTATTTTCATCTTCGACACTTCTCCGACACTCTCTACAGAGACCCCTGGCAGAATACAGGTATGAAATCCAAGTTTCTTTGCCTCCATGACTCTCTGCTTTGGCATACTGACTGCCCGGACTTCTCCGCTTAATCCAACCTCTCCGAAGACAATCGTATATGGATCCACCGGCTTGTTCTGATAGCTGGAGACAAGAGCCAGAACGATGCCCAGGTCAATAGCCGGCTCATTCATCCGGATCCCCCCTGCTATATTTACATAAGCGTCACAGTCCGCAAGCGCCATACCCAGCCTTTTTTCCAGCACCGCCATCAGAAGATTGACCCGGTTGTAGTCAGTCCCCGCCGCTGTACGCCTCGGCATCCCGAAGTTTGTCCGGCATACGAGAGCCTGAATCTCAAGCAGAATCGGTCTCGTTCCTTCCATGGAACAGGCGACAACCGAACCGGAAGCGTGTTCTGGCCGGCCGTTCAGCATAAATTCAGACGGATTCTTCACCTCCTGAAGTCCGTTCTCCCGCATCTCAAACACGCCGATCTCATTGGTGGATCCGAATCGGTTCTTCACACTTCTGAGAATCCGGTAGGAAGCATGACGGTCTCCTTCAAAATACAACACTGTGTCCACCATGTGTTCCAGTACCCTTGGGCCTGCCACCGTCCCCTCTTTGGTTACATGCCCGACAATAAAGATTGTAATGCCCATTCCCTTTGCCAGGTGCATCAGGGTATTTGTTGCCTCCCGCACCTGGGACACACTTCCCGGAGCGGATCCAATCTCCTCGCTGTACATTGTCTGAATGGAGTCAATGACCGCAATATGCGGCTTCTTTGTTCGGATAACTTCCTCGATCGTCTCCAAATTCGTTTCACACAACAGAGAAAGCCGATCGTCAAACTTTCCCATCCGGTCGGCTCTAAGCTTAATCTGTCTTGCGGATTCCTCTCCGGAAATATAGATGATCTCCTCACCTTTCTCCCCTAAAATCCGGCAGACTTGTAGTAAAAGGGTGGATTTCCCAATGCCAGGATCTCCCCCTACCAGCACCAGAGATCCCTTCACAATCCCTCCGCCAAGTACACGGTCCAACTCTTCCATCTCTGTCCGGATCCGCTCCTCGCCTTTCGTCTCAATCCTGGAAAGGGAAATGGGCTCTGCCTTTCTGCGGATTCCCGACTCACTCCCTTTCTCAGGCAACTTTTTCTCTTCTACAAATGTATTCCATTCCTTGCAGACTGGACACTGTCCCAACCACTTGGCTTCCTCATGTCCACAGTTCTGACAGAAAAATACTGTTTTTTTTGCTTTAGCCATCACATTTCCTCTTTCTAATTCCGAACTCTTTTCCCGACACCAGACTCTTTGTCCCTGAAAGACATCGTTCAAAGAAAAAATGCCGCAAAGCCATTCTCTGATCTTTGCAGCATTTTGCCTTCTCTTTGTATTAAGCCTTTATAATCTTCACACAAACAGTCTGATCCGGCTGCAGCTCTGTACTGACACTTAATTTCCCGCTCAGGTTTGTCTTCATCTTTCCCGCATTCACATCATCCAGATATACCGTGTACTCGCTGTCTGCCTCCAGCTCCAGTGTAAACTGAGCATCCTCGTTCCCGCTCACATGGAAAGACACTCCGCTTTCCTCCGCACGAAATTGCTCTACCGCAGTTCCCGGGACCGATTCATAGACGAACATGCCGTTCTTTTCCAGCTTTGTAATCTCCGAAAATGTCTTTACCTTATAAATGTCTCCCTCAAACTCGAATCCTTCCTTCTTCGTCTTGGAAGATAAGGTATAATCGCCGAAGCTGATCGTTCCATCTTCATTCGCCCTCAGTAACTCTTTGACTGCTGTCATGTCTTTTTCCTCCTGGTCGTATCTTATATTTACCGTAGTCTCATTATATAATAAACGATTCTTTTTTTCTAGTTCTTTGTCTCTTTCACCGAAAATTTTATCTCATTTTTAGAAACACCTGTCTCCACCAGATCGCTCCGTTTGATCTCACCATTTAAAATTGCCTCCGTCAGTGGATCCTCAAGCTTCGTCTGTAAGGCACGCTTGAGCGGTCTTGCCCCATATTTACGGTCCGTGCCTGCCTCCGCTATCAGTTTCTTTGCGGCGCTTTTGATCTTTAAGGTAATATCAAGCTGCTCTTTTGCTCTCTGAATCAGATCCTGACACAAAAGCCCAACGATTTTCTCCAGCTCGCTTTCAGTAAGCGCATGGAATACAATGATCTCATCGATCCGGTTTAGGAACTCCGGACGGAAAATGCGCTTCACCTCATCCATCACATTGCTCTGCATCTTCTTGTAATCTTCCTTCTCGTCCTGTACCGTATTGAATCCCAGACGTTTCGCGTCCACGATGGACTGGGCTCCGGCATTAGACGTCATAATAATGACCGTATTACGGAAATCTACCTTCCGCCCCTGGGAATCTGTGATATGACCGTCATCCAATACCTGAAGCAGGATATTGAACACATCCGGGTGGGCTTTCTCAATCTCGTCAAAGAGTACCACCGAATACGGATGTCTTCTGACTTTCTCACTGAGCTGTCCTCCGTCTTCGTGTCCTACATATCCCGGAGGGGAACCGATTAACTTTGACACACTGTGTTTCTCCATATATTCGGACATGTCGATTCGAATCATCGACTCGTCATTCCCAAAGAGAGCCTCTGCAAGTGCCTTGGAAAGTTCGGTCTTTCCGACTCCGGTCGGTCCCAGGAACAAAAATGAGCCCACCGGCCGTGACGGATCTTTGAGACCTACACGCCCCCTCTTGACAGCTCTTGCTACTGCACTTACCGCATCCTCCTGTCCGATCACTCTCTTATGGAGAGTCGCCTCCAGCTTTTTCAGCCGCTCCGTCTCAGACTGAGCAAGCCGCTGAACCGGAATCCGCGTCCATTCGGATACTACGTCCGCAATATCTCCCTCCGTCAGAGCGATACGGAGCTTTTGCTGCTGCCGCTCTCTTCTGGCTTTCGCCCGTTTTAATTTCTCATTAATCTGATTTTTGTCTGCTGCAAGGAGAGCAGCCTTCTCCATATTTCTCTCTTTAATGGCGTCCTCCAGCTCCTGGTTCAGTTCCCCGATAATCTGCTCCAGATCTTCTATCTGTTCCGGCATCTTGTATCCCCTAAGAGCAGCTTTCGAACACGCCTCATCCAGCACGTCGATAGCCTTGTCCGGCAAAAAACGATCACTGATATACCGGTCAGAAAGCATCACCGCAGCCCGAATGGCCTCCTGACTGATCTCAATTCTGTGATGTACCTCGTATTTTCCCCGGATCCCTTCCAGAATCCTGATCGTCTCTTCTTTTGACGGCTCCTCCACCATCACCGGCTGAAACCTGCGCTCCAAAGCGGCATCCTTCTCAATATACTTCCGGTATTCCGTGATCGTCGTAGCTCCAATAAGCTGAATCTCCCCTCTTGCCAGAGATGGCTTGAGAATATTGGACGCATCCATGGCGCCCTCTGCTCCCCCTGCACCCACAACCGTATGAATCTCATCGAGAAAAAGGATGATATTACCGGCAGCCCGGACTTCTCCGACCAGCCTCTTCATCCGCTCCTCAAACTCTCCCCTGTACTTGGAACCGGCGATCAGCGCCGCCAAATCCAAGGAGAAGATCCGTTTGTCCCTCATCTTCTCCGGAACCGCTTCTTTCGCGATCCGCTGCGCGATCCCCTCAATGATAGCCGTCTTACCGACTCCCGGCTCCCCGACCATACACGGATTATTCTTCGTCCTGCGGCTTAAGATCTGCATCAGTCTCTGCATCTCCTCTTCCCGGCCGACCACCGGATCCAGCTTACCGTCTTCCGCAAGAGCATTCAGATCGGTACAGAATTGCTCCAGCACAGAGCCTTTGCCTGTGCCATCACCACGGTCTGACAGAGCTTTCGGATTTTCCCCGATAGTCGTCAGGCAGTCCTGCATAATTTTCTGAAGATTGATATTCAGTGTAATAAGAATACGGGCTGCCACACAGTCTGTATCCCGCACAATGGCAAGCAGCAGATGCTCCGTCCCTACTTCCGACATCCGGAAGCGCTCTGCCATCTTCCGCCCTTCTTCCAAAATAAACTTAAGTCTCGGGCTCTCCTTTGGCCTTCCTGAAAAAGGCTCATCTCCGACTCTTGAGACAAGCTCTCCGACAACCTTACGCACATCTTCCTCTCTCAGGCCGTTCATCTCCAACACCTGAGCCGCCACCCCGGAAATGGAAGTCCTCAGTCCCATAAGCAGATGCTCCGTACCAATATAAGGATGCTTCAATTCCTTTGCATAAACCTCGGCCGCATCCAGAGCTTCCCGGGCCTGCTTTGTATATCTGTTTTCCATGTCTGTCCTCCTGATCTGAATTACTCGGTCTCGTATTCGTGGAAAATCTCATCCACCAGCTTGTGTACTTCCTCCCGTGTGATATTCTTACAGTAGCCTCGTGCAAGCACCATGCGGAGTTGCTGTTTCATATCTTCCAGCGCCTGAAGCTTATCCTCACTGACTGCAATCACTGCACCTCTTCTTCTGTCAAGCTGAATAAACCCCTCCTGTTTCAGTACGGCATATGCCTTGTTGACCGTGTGCATATTCACGCCAATCTGCTCTGAAAGCTTCCTGACCGAGGGAAGTGTGTCCCCATCCCGAACCGCAGAAAGCGCGATCCCCATAATGATCTGATTGCGGAGCTGCATATAAATAGCCTCGTCGCTGTTAAAATCAATCTCGATCATAATTTCTTTCATAAACACTTCACCCTTTTCTTTCGTTTGTTACATTCATAATATAACAGATGTCACGGTTTTGCAAGAAAAGATTTTTCCCCGCATCCTACTGCTCGTCAAAAAGTGGTGTGGAAAAATAACGCTCCGCAGTATCCGGCAAGATCGTGACAATGGTCTTCCCCTTTCCGAGTTTCCTGGCCATCTTCTGCGCTGCCGCCACATTCGTGCCTCCTGTGATGCCGCACATGAGCCCCTCCTTTGCCGCAAGATCTTTTGCGGTTTTCAGAGCCTCCTCGTCTGTGATAATGACAATATCATCATAAATCTGCTGGTTCAGAATCTTTGGCACAAGACCGTCTCCGATCCCCATCTGCAAATGACTTCCCACTTCTTTACCGGACAGAATCGCCGCCTGCTCCGGTTCCACAGCCCAGATAAGAGTCTTTGGATTTGCCTCTTTTAATGCCTTTCCGACTCCTGAAATTGTTCCTCCTGTTCCGATACCGGAGCAAAATCCGTCCACCTTACAATCTGCCTGCTCCAAAATCTCCTTCCCCGTCCACTCATAATGAACACGGACATTATTTTGATTCTCAAACTGCTGAGGCACAAAGATACGAGGATCTTCTGCTGCCATGCGAAGAGCAGTATCCATGCACTCCCGGATACATTCTCCGATATTTCCGGCATCGTGGATCAGCCGGACCTCGGCTCCATACTGTCTGACCAGCTTTCTGCGCTCTTCACTGACGGAATCCGGCATGATGATAATGGTACGGTATCCACGCACTGCCCCAATCAGTGCCAGACCAATCCCCTGGTTACCGCTGGTCGGCTCCACAATGATCGTCTCCTTGGTGATCTTTCCTTCTCTTTCGGCCGCTTTGATCATACCAAGGGCCGTCCTCGTCTTAATAGAGGCGCCCACATTTACTGCCTCAAACTTCACAAAAATCTGAGCATCCTCCTCTCCTGTCATATGATGCAGACGAATCAATGGAGTATTCCCCACCGCCTCAAGTATATTCTCATAAACCATCTGTTTTTCTCCTTTTCTTTTCATTCTTCTTATTATATGCCCTTCCATCTCCTTTTGCAATCCGAGTCAACAAATTAAAAAGGCAAGGCGGACGCCATTTTTCCTGCATCTGCCCTGCCCATTTCTCTATGAATGTTCTCTTTTCATCTTTTCTTACGCCTCATCGATCGCCTTTCCAATATCGTTGCGCATATACTTATTAGCAAAGGAAATCCACTCCGTCGCTGCATAGGCATTCTTCCTCGCTTCTTTTAGATCAGCTCCCTTTGCCGTAATTCCAAGGACACGTCCTCCATTGGTGACAATCTGCCCCTGCTCATTTTTCTTCGTGCCGGCGTGGAAACAGTAATATCCGTCTTTCCCTTCAAACTTCTCAAAACCTTCGATTGGAATTCCTTTCTCGTATGCCAACGGATAACCATCGGACGCCAGCACAACGCAAACCGCCGCATTATCTTCAAACTCCAGGTTCACCTGATCGAGCGTTCCGTCGATGCAGGCTTCCATTACATCCACAATATCCGTTTTCATTCTTGGAAGAACAACCTGTGCTTCCGGATCACCGAATCTTGCATTATACTCCAGTACCTTCGGCCCGTCCTCCGTCAACATCAGGCCAAAGAAAATGATGCCTTTGAATTCCCGGCCTTCCGTGCGCATTGCATCCACCGTCGGCTGGAAGATATGTTCTTCACAATACTGTGCGATTTCTTCTGTATAGAACGGACTTGGAGAAAAGGTCCCCATTCCTCCGGTATTTGGTCCCTCATCCCCATCTTTCGCACGCTTGTGGTCTTGGGCGGACGTCATTGTCTTTACTGTTTTTCCGTCCACGAAAGACAGCACAGAAACTTCTCTTCCAGTCATAAACTCTTCCACAACCATTGTATTTCCGGAAGCCCCGAATTTCTTATCCAACATGATCTCTTTGACGCCCGCTTTCGCTTCTTCAAAACTTTTACAGATCAGAACGCCCTTTCCAAGTGCAAGACCGTCTGCTTTGAGTACGATCGGGTAGCTTGCTCTCTCCAGATAACAAAGCGCATCGTCTGCATTATCAAAATTTTCGTAGGCAGCAGTTGGAATTTGATATTTTTTCATCAGATCCTTAGAAAAAGCCTTACTTCCTTCGAGAATGGCAGCATTTTTTCGGGGTCCGAATGTACGGATTCCTTCCGCCTCCAGAATATCAGTCAGGCCACCCACCAGCGGATCATCCATTCCGATCACCGCTAAGTCGATCTTCTGCTCCTTTGCAAAATCCCGGATTTTCTCAAACTCCATCGGGCCGATCGGCACGCACTGCGCCACTGCCTCGATCCCCGCGTTCCCCGGCAGACAGTAGATCTTCTCTACCTTCTCACTCTTTGCTACGCTCATTGCAATCGCGTGTTCTCTGCCGCCGCCTCCTACAATCATTACTTTCATCTGACATCCTCCTTCTCGTATCAACCAGAAAAAGGGTATTGCTGATCTCTATTGCATCCAATACCCTTTTACTCTCTATTTCTGAATCATAACCTGTCCGTCTTTGACAGCTACCTTTCCATTGGCTATCAAATGGATCGCCTCAGGCAGAATCCTCCACTCGGCCTCCTCCATCACACGCCGCTGAAGCACCTCAGGCGTATCACCCGTGCGTACTTCCACCGCTTTCTGGAGAAGAATCGGCCCCGTATCCGTCCCTTCATCCACAAAATGCACCGTGGCTCCGGTTACTTTCACGCCACGAGCCAGTGCCGCTTCGTGAACTTTCAGACCGTAATAACCTTTCCCACAAAAAGACGGAATCAAGGACGGATGGATATTGATAATCCGGTTCTCATATTTACGGATGAGTTCTGATGGAATTACCACCAAAAATCCCGCAAGTACAATCAAGTCCGGGCACAACGCATCAATCGTATCCATAAGTGCCGCATTAAACTCCCCGCGCTCTTCAAAATCCTTTGGAGAAACGCAGTGCGCTTCAATCCCCGCTTTCTGAGCTCTTATCAGCGCGTACGCATTTTTATTGTTGCTGATCACCCCGACAACCTCGGTATTGTCGATCGTTCCTGCCTTAACCGCATCCAGAATGGCCTGTAAATTGGTGCCGCCCCCGGATACCAGTACCGCCACTCTTAGCATAATGTGACTCCTTTTTCTCCTGCCTGAATCGTTCCGATGACAAAGCCCTTGTCGCCTGCCGCTTTGACAGCGGACAGTGCAGCCTCCACATCCTGCTCGTCTACAGCGATTACCATTCCGATTCCCATGTTGAATGTATTATACATCATGTGCTCCTCGATGTCACCCTCCTTTGCAAGCATATCGAAGATAACCGGTACTTCATAACTGTCCTTGCGGATTACGGCGTGGGTGCCCTCTTTTAACATACGTGGTACATTCTCATAGAAGCCGCCTCCTGTGATATGGCTGCATGCCTTGACGGTCACTCCTGCTTCCCGGATGGTCTTTAATGCTTTTACATAAATCCGGGTCGGGGCAAGCAGAGCCTCACCAAGAGTACATCCCAGACGTTCATGGTAAGTCTCCAGAGACTCCTTGCTCATATCGAATACTTTTCTCACAAGAGAGAATCCGTTACTATGTACACCGGAAGAAGCAAGGCCGATCAGTACGTCTCCTTCCTTTAAGTGTTCCCCGGTAATCATATCTTTCTTATCACAGACGCCAACAGCAAATCCTGCCAGATCGTATTCGTCCTCTGCCATCAGACCCGGATGTTCTGCCGTCTCTCCTCCAATCAGAGCAGCGCCGGACTGTGCACAGCCCTCTGCCACACCGCTTACGATGGCAGCGATCTTTTCCGGCTCATTTTTTCCACATGCGATATAATCCAGGAAGAATAGAGGCTCTCCTCCTGCACACGCAATATCATTGACACACATTGCCACTGCATCAATTCCGATTGTGTCATGCTTGTCCAAAACCATGGCGAGCTTTACCTTGGTTCCACATCCGTCTGTACCGGACAATAATACAGGCTCTTCCATCTCCTTGATCTTCTCCAGTGAGAAAGCACCGGAAAATCCACCAAGTCCCCCGATGACTTCAGGGCGCATCGTCTTTTTGATGTGCTCCTTCATCAGCTCCACTGACTTGTAACCTGCTTCGATATCCACACCTGCGTTCTTATAATCCATGATCGTTCCTCCATCAGATCGTGTTTTTTAGTTTATTTCGCGGCTTTCTGAGCCATGTATTCCTTATGTCCGAGCTTTGCAAGCCTTTCTGCCTTTGCCTCGACTTCCTCTTTCATCTCTTTGGAAAAATCTTTGAGTCTCTGCAACAGCTCCGGATCAGATGTGGCAAGAATCTTTGCCGCAAGGATCGCCGCATTCTTCCCTCCGTCGATCGCTACGGTCGCAACCGGAATTCCAGGCGGCATCTGAACGATAGAATACAGTGCGTCTTGTCCGTCCAACACCTTTCCAGTCATCGGGATACCAATGACCGGCATCGGAAAGATCGCAGCGCACATACCAGGAAGATGTGCAGCCATTCCTGCTCCAGCAATAATTACTTTAAAATCCCTGTCCTCCGCGGATTTCGCATATTCATAGAATACATCCGGCTCACGATGAGCAGAGATAATCGTCATTTCGTACTCTACTCCTAATTTCTCCAGCATGTCTGCAGCCTGACCCATGACTTTCATATCAGAGTCGCTGCCCATTACAATTCCTACCTTTGGCATAGTGTACTTCCTTTCTTTCCCACGTTTATGATTTATAAGTTGTTGAAATAAATAAATTCCTATTTATAAGTTATTTTACTAATACAGGCGAGCTCTGTCAACAGATGCCCGCCTGTATTAGTGATTATATTTTCTTATAACTGGAAATGTCCCTGGCTTATGATTTCAATCCATCAAAGGCTTTATTGAGCACTTCCGTTCCCGGAAGAACAAACCGTCCGTCCCTCAGAATCGGTATCTCGTTTCCATCCGCACAAAGTACCGTGATGGAACCCAGCTCATCGTATGGGATCGTGATATCCGTGTGACAGTGCATGTACGCCTGCTCCGGATGTTCTTTCCGGAGAATGGAGACCTCATTGTCCCTTGCCACAATCTCTTTTCCGTCCGGATTATACACCTCCGTGTCCTCACTGTAACTGTAGCATGTATCACCTACCGCAAAGTGCGGTCCAGTCTTCTCCGCGATCAGAATCGGATACTTTTCCTCAATCCCGTACTTTCTGCCCGCCACATAAGCTGTCGTATTCGTTCCGATAGCAAACTCGCCAAGCGGAAGCGTCTCATGGTTGAAAAGAATATTTTCCTTTACATAGTCCCGGCATACATTCGGATCTGCAAAATTCTTACAGCCATACCCGGAAATCATACCATCCGCAAAGCATATTTCCAGATCTTTGTACTGTAAGCCATTTAGATATACCCGGCTCACATGCAGCACGCCGTTCGTCCCTTGTAATACCGGGGACGTAAAGACCTCGCCCACTGGAATATTGACGTCCGCAACACAGTTTTCAAAGATTGTCTCCTTTTCCGGATCATTCAGACGGTAGAGCTGTACCGTCAAATCTGTGTGGTTTGTCCCGGTTCCAAGGATGCGTACCGCCTCTCCCCGGTCCAGAGCGTCGATCATCTTCTGCTGTACCTGCAAATACAGGTCTGAATCCAAGGTATTGATCCGGATCACTTCCTCGAAAATCTCCCTGAACTGATCTCCGATTTCCGGCACCGGGTAGGAAATAATCGTAAAGCTTCTCTCATCCCCCGGCATATAGGTATTGGAAATCTGACTTGCTTTCCCGTCAAATGAGAGCAGAAGCTCCTCCTGCTTCTTCGTAAGCGCCAGCGCTTCTTCCTTCTTGCGCGGTGCAAACGGCGTTTCACCAAACACCTCCATAACAGCCGGTCCTGCAAATCCTGCCGCCAGCTCTTTGTTTTGCTCATACACAGTTTTTAAGACCTCAAGTCTGCGCTCCACGTAATGCTTGTCCAAAAATAACATCTGATCATCCTTATGATCGTAATCAAACTGCTTGTTCGGTATTCCCCCGAAATAGCCGTTTCTGGATGCACCTCTTTTGGTCAGAACACTGGCTCCCGATCGATAGATAGTCGGAGCAAGCCCCATAGCCTGGAAGTTCTCGATTGCCTGCTTCACCACCCGTTCAAATCCAAGCTTAAAACGAATATTTACGGTTGACTTTTTTGTCAGATCTTTGTTTCCAAGCACAAAGCCTTTGCGGAATCCCTCTGTGTACACATCAGCCATCATCCGCACTGTCTCCTCCGGAAGTTCACTGATAAACTTCGCTGTCTCAATCTCATTCTTGGAAATGTACTCTCCATAACGGTACAAATACTTCGGATCACTCAAATCGCTGCCGCAGATAATATCCATAGCAAAAGAACACTTCGGATCAATCTGTTCCAGAACACGATGTGCCGCAAATACTTCACAGTAATCGATGGCGTACCAATAGAAAATGTCCCGCACTGTCTGATACTGTGGCTCTTCCTGCTCAAAACTATTGTAGACTTCAATAAAGAGCTCATTTAAAATCGTCAGAAACTCGACCTGCCCTTCAAAGGCATAGACGATCCCACCGCGAAGCTCACTGTAAAGAGCGCTTAAGAACGGGCCAAACGTCCCGCCGAGCGTTTCTTTTGCAAAAGCCGGATTCCCGTAGCTCGTCCCATATCGTTCCGGCAAAATATCCTGATAGAGCTTTTCATTCTCCTCATTTAATTCTTCCGGGTCTAAAGATCCCCAATCTCTTCCCTGTATCTTTTCCTGTACTTCAGCAAGCATCAGAAGAAATGCCGCTGTCTTCTGAAAATAATCCCGGTATGGCTCCTTTACCGTCTCCTCTGTCAGGATCCCGCCAAGTCGCTCTTTTGCCAGCGCATACCGTTCTTTCATCATACTTTCATCCATCTTACAAAAGCCCCCTGATAAAAATTCCTACAAAACAGGCCAGAATTGCCAGATTACAGGCAACACCGATCTTGCAGGTCACATAATTCTTGTCCCGTTCTTTGAATCCCCGAAATCCGGTAATCACTCCCATCCATGCTCCGAAAAAGATTACAATCGAAAGCCCACCCACAAAAGCAGGCGCCTTTCCTCCAGTTGCCACAGAAATGACAATCATAGCAATCAGAGCCGCAAAAAATCCTCCCGCATAGATACAGGATGTAATCCCTCTGGATGCATGAGGCGTTTTATTTTCCTCCCGTTTCCGGGCAGACTTCTTCCGCCTCTCTATTTCCCGTTCCCGCCTTTTTCTACCTCTTACTCTTCTTTTTTCTCTGTCGTTGTCCTTTTCGTTCTTCCACATAGCTTCTCCTTATTACATTACACAGTGCAAACAAGATATATCCGCACAATCCCCCGGCTGTGTTCAACAGCATATCATCGACATCAAAGCTCCCTACTTTTGTAAGGAGCTGAAAGACTTCCACAAAAAAACTAATTCCAAAACTGTAAAATACCGTAAGAAAAAAACTCCGGTTCCAGGATCTGCTCGCCATCGGCATAAAGAAACCAAACGGCACAAAAATCAGTACATTTCCCGCCAGATTGGCAAAGGCCAGAAATCCCAGTTGCTCCCGATACGTCCAAAATCTCCGGATCTCACGGAACAGTTCCAGATTATAGTGGTACTCCCGCATCTCCCCGCCGCGGCCGTACCAGTCCGAAAACAACAGAAACCAGAACAGAAACACAATATAAAGAAGAAACAACAATTTGCCAAAACGGCGAAGCCACTTTCTTTCCCGAGTTCTCACAATCCGGCACCGCCTTAAAATGTCAGCATCTTCTGATTTTTGAATAACCGTGCTCCTCCGATAATAGAAAGAATCCCACATGCCACTCCGACGACAATCAGAATGATTCCCACCGCAAGATTACATGCGCCAATGACTCCCATGCTGCGATATACCTTTTCTTCCATAATCACAAGCCTCCCTATTTTACTCCGTACTGTTCATAATATGCGTCAATCGCTGATTTTAATGCATCATCAATTACAATCCGACCCTGACATGGCCGATTGTAGAGGTGCTCGACAACCTCTTCCATCGTCACGATCGCAGCGGTATCAAAACCATACAGATCCTTTATCTCATCAAGGGCGCATTTTTCCCCTCCTTTTCCGACTTCCATGCGGTTTAAGGAAACCATCAATCCTTTAATCGTGACGTCCGCAGCCCCTTTTACTTTCGGCACAGTCTCCTCCATGGATTTTCCCGAAGTCGTTACATCCTCAATCATAATTACACGGTCACCGTCCTGTAAGTTACTCCCAAGAAAGCTTCCCTTGTCCGCGCCGTGATCCTTTTCCTCTTTCCTGTCGGAACAGTAACGCACTTCCCTGCCATATAACTCACTGTAAGCGATTGCTGTCACGACAGCAAGAGGAATCCCCTTATATGCTGGTCCGAAAAGCACGTCAAAATCATCACCGTAATTATCGTGAATCGCCTCTGCGTAGTATTCTCCCAGTCTCTTTAACTGAGCCCCTGTCACATAAGCTCCTGCGTTCATAAAAAACGGGGACTTTCTTCCGCTCTTCAATGTAAACTCTCCAAACTTGAGCACATCACTCTGCACCATAAACTCGATAAATTCTTTCTTATAAGTTTCCATCTGTTTCAACCTCCTATATAATCAGGCTTATACGCCCTGTTTTATCTTTCGCCAGCTATGATTTACATTGTACTTTAAATCTTTTCCATTCTAACATAGAATCCCCTTCATTTCAATTACCCGCCAAGGATTGAGGAACCTGCCTGCTTACATTCTTTGAACGATTTTACTTTTTTATTTGATGATCAATACGAGAACGTCTGCCGCAAACAGAATCCCCATAATAGCGACAATCTTTTCAAACAATCTTCTATTCATCTTTTCTGTTAGTTTGACAAAAATCGGCTGCAACACATATAAGAAAATCATACCTCCGATTCCAAAACGGATACTTGGATTCAAGGCAATACGCCCCTGATAATTAAACCGGAACCTCGTATAATCCCACAGCCATTCTCCCCTTGTGAATTCCATAATATAACTTCCAATCAATTCGATCACTGTAGTAATTCCTATGATTGCAATAAAAATCAAAATCGGCGTCACATTCCATTTCCCAATATGTACCGCTTTTTGTTTTGCTTTTCCCAATAAAATAATCAAAACAAGAGCCCCCACTCCATATATAACGCAATATGGACCGAATAAAACGCCCCTGTTAGAAAATCCCCACTTATAAATGACGACTTCCAGAAACACTTCATAGATCCATCCTAAAATAGAATACAACATAAAATAGAAAAAATATTCCTGTACTTTTCTTTTCATAAATTTCCTCCGCTGGTAGAGCCTGCAATTTCTTAGGCCCCCCACCTTTCTACATCCCCTTCTCTATGGAAGTTTTATCACGTTTCCTATTTGTTTTAAAATACCCCTTTGGCGTCTTTGGGTAACGTCCGAACATGTTTTACATATTGATAACTCGCCTCTGCTTCCTGGATATTGTATGCATAGCCCAGTCGTCCGCCAAGTTCTGTCGCCGTCTCTTGGAACAGATCACACATGATGAACATAGCATCCCATATCTGCGGAATATCACCCGTGATATATGTTTTCAAAAATCTTCCCCACAAATTCTCGGGCAGATAATCTTTCAGATATTTCGATGCTTTTCCGGTGGACAGACAAAATCCATTTTCATATCCGACTTTCCAGTTAAGCATTTTAAGAAGCTGGGCGTGACTTCCTTCCGTATACATTGCGTGTACATAGGGAATTTCTTCCCTCCACAATCCTTTTGCCACATTGTTGAGGCACCACCAGAACTCATTTGCACAAGCCAGAAACTCCGGCTCTGAAGGCTTTCTGATCCAGTAATCCTCATCTGTCGGCGGCTGGATCGATGGGAGAATATGGTCTTTGTCAAGTAAAATCACGCAAAGCTTATCCTCCATGACATTTGCTTTTTCTACTGGGACAACATGCAGATCCAGCCTGTTTCCATCCTGAAACTGCATCAGCCATCCAAAACATTGATCGAGATCCACTGCCTGTCCGCGATCCTTATCCATCTTTTCTGGACATTGCATATAAAGTCGTTCTCCAAATCGGTCGATCCATCTTTCGTCTTCATAAAAGGGCCTGTTTTCCTTCACAACATACACAATATCATAATCCTGAAAAATATCCTTTTTCACATTCGGGTTTGTTCTGGATCCATTCATGTAAACCGCACGGATACGCTCATCCTTCCTGGCCACGCTAAGAATCAGCTCCATCATTTCTTTTTCACTTCTCATCTTTCATACCTCCACAGGACAATCCCTGTTCTGTTTGTTCCATGATCCTAAATTTCCTCCCCGATTTTGGGTGTTTTACACCCACTATAACAATAATCCATGCTTTTTATATAACCGGATCATACGTTTCTAACTTTCTTTCTCCAATTATAATGAACATTCATATAAAAACATATTTGTTTCATTATTCTGTGCAATTTCTTTCTCATAAGAACAATACACCGTCACCTTGGAAAATCCGATCTCCTCCAGATACGGTTCCAATTCCCCCAATTCATAAAGGTGGGTCTGGAAATCCATCTCTTCCTTCTGTAATAATTCCGAACCACGGTATAATTCATAAACACTTGGAGAATACTGTGTATTGGTCTCCTCATCGAATCGATTTTTTCCTTTCAATACAAGGTCAAATCCCTCTTTTGTCTTCACCTCTATAGACGTTTTGTATTCCTCGTCATCCTCACACCGATCTTTTATAGAGTCGACTGCAAAAACGAATTTCCCTCCCGGCTTTAATAATTCTTTCATTTTCCACAATATCTTTTTACATACGTCTATGTCCGTAAATAGTGACACCGATCCTGATGAAATGAAAATATAATCAAATTTTTCTTTCGATTCATACTCCAATATATTTCCCTGAAAAAATTTAGCTTGAGGCGCCTTCTTTTTTAGTTTCGCAAGCATCTCTTCGGACAAATCGAGACCACAGATTTCAAACCCTCTTTCTAAAAATGGGATCAAAAACCTTCCGCTTCCACATAAAGGTTCCAAAATTGACATTCCTTTCTCCGCATAGGAAAGATAAAAATTCAATTCATCCCCAGGCGCACTCTCATGTAAAATTTCATACATCTCTGTACATAAACTACCATAATAGTTCTTCATACATTCCTCCTGATTAAAATCCCATTCATTGTCTCTCCCCTGCCCCGCCAGTTTACCACCTGAGTCGATTCATCTTTTTCTGTAAGTTCTCCGCTCTTTCTGTTTACGCCATATTTTCGGCAATCAGCTTTCCATGATCATAATAGATGTCATCGTCCGGTGTGATCTCTCTTACTACTTTTGCCGGAGTTCCCATTGCGACCACATTGGCCGGAATATCTTTTGTCACCACAGAGCAGGCCCCGATAACCGAATTATCTCCGATCGTAACGCCCGGAAGAATAGTAACATTGGAAGCGATCCAGACATTTTTTCCGATGAAAACCGGCCAGTTACATCCATATTTCTGTGCCCGCAGTGCCGGAGAAATCGGATGGGAAGCAGTGATAATCGTCACATTCGGAGCAATCAGCGTATCATCTCCGATATAGACCTGTGCGTCATCGACAAAAGTGCAGTTAAAATTGATATATACGTTTTTTCCAAGGTGGACATGCCGGCCTCCCCACATCGCATGATACGGTGCCTGAATGTAGGAATTGTTTCCAATTTCCGCAAACAGCTCTTTTAAAATCTGCTGTTTCTCTTTTTCTGCTCTTTCCGTATATCCCAGAGTATTGTACTTCTCCATCTTTTCCAGATACTCGTAAAACCGAGGATCCTGATTTTCCTGGGCTATCACCTGATATACTTTCCCTGAGTTGAGCTTTTGTTCTAAATCTGTCATCGTCTGTCCCTCCTACCCTTCTGAGTTTTGAAAAAGAGGCGCATCTAAACGATACGCCTCTGGTTTTGCTCTCTTTCACTCCGGCACAACGCTATTTCACAATTCCTACCATCTCCGGTACGGCCGCATATCCATTCCGGTCCATATAAGCAGCAATACCGTCCGCGATCTCCTCCGTTGCTTTCGGATTGTAGAAATTGGCGGTTCCGACGGATACGGCGCTTGCCCCCGCAAGCAGGAATTCTACCGCATCCTCCCATGTACTGATGCCTCCCATGCCGATAATCGGAATCTTGACTGTATTTGCCACCTGGTAAACCATCCGAACAGCAATCGGCTTCACGACCGGTCCGGACACTCCGCCCGTCTTATTAGCAAGAACGAACTGTTTCCGGTTGATATCGATCTTCATTCCGGTCAGGGTATTAATCAGGGAGACCGCATCCGCCCCGCCTGCCTCAACGGCTCTTGCCATCTCCGTGATATCTGTGACATTCGGGCTCAGCTTCATAATCACGGGCTGTTTTGCGTATTTTTTCACTGCTCTGGTAATAGTTTCCGCTGCCTTCGGATTTTGTCCAAAGGCGATTCCTCCCTCTTTGACATTCGGGCAGGAAATATTGATTTCCAGCATATCCACATCCTCGGACGCCAGCCGCTCCACGACTTCACAGTAATCCTCCTCGGAACGTCCGCATACATTAACGATGATCTTCGTATCATACTTTCTGAGAAATGGAATATCCCTTTCACAGAAGACGTCAATCCCCGGATTCTGAAGACCTACCGCATTCATCATACCACCGTAAACCTCGGCCACTCTCGGCGTCGGATTACCTTCCCATGGAACATTGGCAACACCTTTTGTTGTGACAGCTCCCAGATGGTTCAAATCTACGAACTCACTGAACTCCGTGCCGGATCCAAACGTTCCGGAAGCAGTTGTAACCGGATTTTTCCATTCGACGCCCGCAATCGTTACTCTTGTATCTGCCATTATAATTCCACCTCCGTCGAAAGAAATACCGGCCCATCTTTACAAATGCGTTTATTGTGTACGTGACTGTGGTGGTCTTTGTCCTTGGATTTACATACACAGGCAAGGCAGGCTCCAATACCACATGCCATCCGCTCTTCCAGGGAGATGTAACATGGGATCTCCTGCTCTTTCGCGTAAGCCTTGATCGCTTTTAACATCGGAGTTGGACCACAGGCATAAATGATATCAGCCTGTAGAGCGTTCTCCCGGATCGCATCCATGACGTTTCCGGCCGTCCCCACGCTTCCGTCCTCTGTAGAAATGTAGACAGCTCCATTTTGCTCAAATTCCTTTTTTAAAAAGGTCTGGTCGTCCCGGTATCCTACAATTATCTGCTTTTCGCAATTAATCTGCTTGGCAAGCTCCAGAATCGGGGGAACACCGATTCCACCGCCGATTAAAAAAGCCTTTCTGCCTCTTGCCTCCTCCAGTGGAAATCCATTTCCAAGAGGACCGATAACCGGAAGCGTATCCCCCTCACGCATCCTGGAGAATTCCTCCGTTCCGGTATGTTCCCCGGTCACTCGGTAAACGACTCTTATCATCCCCTTCTCCCTGTCGATCTCGCAAATGCTGATTGGGCGAGGAAGCAGTTTGCTCTTATCATTTGTATACATGGAAAGGAACTGTCCAGGCACTGCCGTCATAGCTGCCTTCGTCCGGATCCACATACTGAAAATTCCTTCTGCCAGTTGCTCCTGCGAACAGACAACTGCCAGCTCTTTTTCTCTTTCTGCCATTTTTCTTTCCCCTTATCCAGTATGATCTCTAATTCAGTGCCTGACTAATATCCGCAATCATATCTTCCACTGCCGCTCTGGACGCATCTCCGAAATGCTCCTCACCAAAACGTGCGTATTTCTCCTGCTTATATGCGGTGATGATTCCCCTGGAAGAATTGACGATTGCTCCAAGGCCGTCTTCATTGAAGAAATGTACGAGGTCTTTCCCCCGTCCACCCTGTGCGCCATATGCCGGCACGAGGATATAGGATTTCGGCATAATCTTACGCAGCACTTTTCCCATCTCCGGATAGGTCGCTCCGACAACCGCTCCGATATAACTGTACTCATCCCCCATACAGTCCTCTCCCCACTGGGCAACTTTCTCTCCTACCAGTTCGTAAAGTGGGCGTCCGTCAACAATCAGATCCTGGAATTCCCCGCTGGACGGGTTAGACGTCTTTACCAAAATGAAGAGACCTTTTTTCTCTTCCTTACACACATCAATAAAAGGATTGATGCCGTCAGATCCCAGGTATGGGTTGACTGTCACAAAATCTTCGTCAAACGGTGCGTAACTCTTTTCGCCCACCTTTACTTTCCCGATGTGTCCTACCGCATAAGCTACCGACGTGGAACCGATATCGCCTCGCTTGATATCTCCGATGACAACCAGGCCTTTTTCTTTACAGTAATCCACTGTCTTTTTAAACGCCATCAGTCCCGGTATTCCGAACTGCTCGTACATGGCGATCTGTGGCTTCACAGCCGGGATCAGATCGTAAGTCTTGTCCACGATCTCTTTATTGAACTGCCAGATTGCTTCTGCCGCCCCTTCAAGGGTCTCTCCGCACTCAGCGAATGCCTTTGCTTTCACCTGATCCGGAACGTAATCCAACATCGGATCCAGTCCTACTACGATTGGTGCGTTTGTCTTTTTAATATTCGCCACTAATTTGTTAATCATAATCTCTACTCCTGTTCCTCATATGCTTTATTTTTGTAGACAAGCTTTCCGTCTACCAATGTATATTTGACATCACCTTTGACTTTCCATCCATCAAACGGTGTGTTCTTTCCTTTGGACAAGAACGTGTCCGTATCAATCTCGTATTCTCTGGACGGATCAAAGACAACCAGATCCGCAGTCTTTCCTTCGGATACTGACCCCTTGTTCTCCAGCCCCAGAATTCTAGCCGGGGCAAAGCTCATCCGCTCTGCCATCTGCATCGGCGTGAGTACGCCTCCCTCCACAAGCTCTGTATAGGTCAGAGATGCGCTCGTCTCCAGTCCTACAATTCCAAAGGCGGCTTTTCTCATCGGCGCATCCTTTTCCTCGGCGGAATGAGGTGCATGGTCGGTGGAAATCACCTCCATGACGCCCTCTTTTATACCTTGTCGGAGCGCCTCCACATCCTTCATCTCCCGAAGTGGCGGATTCATTTTGAATCGTCCGTGATCCTCGGTAATGTCGTCAGTGGAAAGGATGAAATGATGCGGGCACACCTCAGCAGATACAGAAACGCCTTCCTCCTTTGCCATCCGCATCAGATCCACCGTCCCTTTCGTGGAGCAATGACACAGATGAAGATGCACTCCGGTATCCTTTGCAAGAAAGATGTCACGAGCCGTAATAATGTCCTCCACGGAATTGGTAATGCCTGGAAGTCCCAGCTCTTCGCTCTTCTCACACTTATTCATCACGCCGTCCTCCCCAGTGTCCGGGTCACGGCGCAGGTCAATCTCTTCGCAATGAGCAAAGATCCGAAGCCCGTACTTCTTTGCTATCTTCATTCCTTCCCGGTAGAGAGCAGAGTTCATCACAGACTTGCCATCCTCAGAAAGTGCAATACATCCTGCCTCGGCCATCCCCTTAATATCGGCAAGCTCTTTTCCCTCCTCTCCCACTGTGATTGCTCCAAGCTGGATCACATGAACCGGGGACTCCTCCTTTGCCCTGCGGTGTACTTCCTCCACTTTCTCTTTCGTATCGATGACCGGCTTCGTGTTTGGCATGGCGCAGACAGTCGTCACACCGCCCCTGGCCGCTGCCTCCCCTCCGGTCTTTAGCGTCTCTTTATATTCCAGTCCCGGATCACGGAAATGTACATGCAGATCGATAAAACCTGGCATCACATAGCATCCGGAGGCATCCAGTACCTGAACGTTCTCCTCTCTCTTCAGAATTTTTGCGATCTCTTCCCGGGTTCCCAGTTTTTTGATATCCTTTCCGTCTACCAGAACATCATAGATCTGATCCGTTCCGGTAAGCGGATCCAGTACATGCCCGTTCTGAATCCATGTTTTCATTCGGTTTTTTCCTTTCTGATTTTCTATCGTTTTCCTGTTCTGTTTCATTCCATACTTATCTTACCATAGGACACAAAAAAAAGGAATGAAAATCTCATTCCTTTTCGGATCCGGCAACTTGCTGCCGCACGGTCTCTACTGCCTTTTCCAACTGTACATCCTCTTTCACACCGTACGGCTGCTCCACTGCGATGTCTGGAGAAATCCCCTCTCCATGAATATTTCGGCCATTCGGAGTAAAATACTGTGCCGTCGTAAGCTTTAAGCATGAACCGTCATCCAGAGAAAAAAGCGTCTGTACGATCCCTTTTCCGAAAGTCTGGGTTCCGATCACTGTCCCCAGTCCGTAGTCCTGCACCGCTCCTGTGAACACTTCCGAAGCGCTGGCACTGTTCCCATTGACAAGGACTGCCATCGGTTTGGTGAACTGATGCTCTTCATCCGACGTCTTTGTCTCCACCCGCTTTCCTTCCTTATCCTCCGTGTAGACAATGATGCCTTCTGGAAGAATCAGATCGAGAATCTCACAGACCGTGTCCAGATTTCCACCCGGATTGTCCCGTAAGTCCACTACAAGGCCTTTCATCCCTTGATGTTCCAACTCCTCCATTCCTTCCCGGAACTGCTCCAATGTAACCTCATCGAATTCACTGATTTTCAGATAGCCAACGTCTTCGTCTTTCATCTTGATTTCCACTGTCTGTGTTTTGACGATCTTTCGGGTCATCTCCATTTCAATGGAGTCTCCCCCTCTTTGCACGGTGATCTTCACCTTGCTGCCTTCCTCCCCCTTTACAAGATCGACCACGTCAGATAGGTCCATTCCTGTCACATCCTTCTCATCTACGGCCGTCAACACATCTCCTGTTTCCATGCCGGCTGTTTCCGCCGGGGTATCCTCATAGATTTCTTCTACTGTGATCGCCTTTGTCTCCTGATCCTGAGACATCAAAGCACCAATCCCTGCATATTTCCCTTCCGTCGAAGCAAAAAACTCTTTCGTCTCCTCCGGATCGTAGTACACAGAGTACGGGTCTCCCAGTCCCGCCACATATCCCTTCAGAGACATATTCTGCAGATCTTCATTTTTGATGTCATCACCGTAGAGAAACTGCTTCTCGATAATCTGCCGGATCTGTTCGGCCTTTCTCGTTGTTCCGGCCTGGATGGCTCCCGTGTGAATACTGACCGTCCCGGTGGCCGTCAGTCCCGCCAAAACGAGCACCCCTGCCAGAAACATCGTGAGGGCGCCATAAAGCGCCCCCTTAAGTAATATCCGTTTTTCTTTCCTTTGCTCTTCCATCTGATCCCTTTCTGAGTCTGAAAATTATAAGTAGTTCAGTGGATTCACCGGAGTCCCATTTACATGGACTTCATAGTGCAGATGCGGCCCGGTGACAATTCCTGTGGAACCAATGGCCGCGATGTTCTGTCCTTTCGATACCTTCTGTCCTCCACTGACATAGACTGCACTACAGTGCTGATACCAGGTCTGCAGCCCGTTGCCATGGTTAATTACCACATAGTTGCCCCGTGCGCTGTTATATGCCGCTGTAACAACGGTCCCTGCCGCTGATGCATAGATCGGCGTGCCTGTCGCGCCCCCAAAATCGATTCCATCATGCCTGCTGGTAGCACCTGCTGTGGGCGCAGTACGGTAGCCGTACCCACTTGTGATCCGCGGACTTGCAACCGGATAAGCCAGTGATCCGTTTCCAGATACATGAGAATTCCCGGCACTGGAACTACCGGAACCTGAACTGCTTCCGGATGAGGATGCTGCCTGCTGTGCGGCAAGCGCTGCTTTCCTTGCTGCTTCTTCCGCGGCACGCTTGGCCGCCGCCGCTTCTTCCTGACGGCGTTTCGCCTCCTCAGCCTCCTTAATGAGCTCTTGAAGCTTTGCGGCATTGGCGCCGATCTGATCCTCCAGACTGGAAATCTGTACCTCTTTCTCCGCCAGAAGCTGATTTACACTGTTTCTCTTTGCAATCAAGTCATTCTGAAGCGTCTTTAGCTCTTCTTCTTCCTTTTCAAGAGCCGCTTCCTTTTCCTCAATCTCTTTTGTAAGCTTCTCATACTTTTCCAGCATGTTTCTGTCGTACTCAGAGATGGACTGTACATACTCCGCTTTGTTCAGAAGATCTCCCATGCTCTTGGCGCTGAAAAGAATCTCAAGGAGACTTGCGTTGCCATTCTCATACATATATTTTATGCGAAGCTTCATCGCTTCATACTGGTCATTTTCCTGAATCTGCGCTTGAACAAGCTCATCCTGTGCCTTCTTGATCTCGTCCTGCTTCTCTGTCAGTTTTTTCTCAGTTTCCTGCATATCGCTGATGACCTGATTCAACTGACTGGCCAGAGAGCTTTTCTCATTCTCCGCTGCTTCCTTCTGTTTTTGAAGCTCTTTTCCTCTCTGCTCGGTCTCTGAAATAGAATCAGCCTTGACAGGAACTGCAGTCAGAGAACAGGTCAGAATACCCGCCATCATCGCAGCCGCCATTCGTCTGGCTTTCTTTTTCAACATGTTCTTTTGTCCTCCTAAGACTATGCGTGCAAGTGCTTCCGAATCGTGATAAAACTTCCGAGGAACCCGATCCCGGCCCCCAGCGCAAGCCCTACCGGAAGAAGGGTCTTATAAACATCCATAACCGGAAGGAAGTCAATAATATTGTTCAGAAGACTGAATTTCATCATAATATACTCTACTGCCTTATTATACATAAAGTAGAGAAGAATCAACGGGATAATCGCTCCCACGATTCCGATAACAAGACCCTCGATAACAAACGGCGCCCGGACAAATCCGTCCTTCGCTCCGATATATTTCATAATAGCGATTTCCTCCCGCCGGACGGTAACACCCATTGTGACCGTATTACTGATTAAGAAGACGGATACCGCAAGCAGAATTGCGATGATCGCGATAGACACGTACCAAATCAGGGAATTCAACTTTGTCAGGGTCTTTGCCACCACGTCAGACTTGTTGACATTGCCTACGCCCTCCAGACTCTGTGCGTGTTCCACGATATCCTGCTGCTTGGAAACATCGCTCATATATACTTCATAATGATTGGAATTAATCAGCGGATTATCATCCGCAAACCCTTCTGCCGCATCCTCATTTCCCGCAAAATAATCATCCTGGAACTCTGCCCAGGCGTCCTCTGCTGAAACATACTCTACTCTTAAAACTCCCTGCTGACCTTTTAAGTCCGCCCCAATCGCATCGATCTGTTCCTGTGCCGTACCCTCTTTAAAGAATACCGTAATCGCCACGCCCTCTTCTGCTTTCTGAACCATGTAGTTAAAATTCATAACGATCGCAAAGAACAGGCCGAACACGAAAATACATGCTGCCATTGTGGCAACAGAAGCAAGTGAGAACAGTTTGTTTCGGAAAATGTTCTTTACCCCCTGCTTTGTCGAATATCCTACTGTACTAATTTTCATTATTATACCCACCTTTTTGTTCGTCGCTTACAATAACGCCTTTTTTCATCGTGATAACGCGTTTCTTCATCTCGTTGACAATTTCCTGGTTGTGCGTTACGACAAGGACTGTCGTACCACGCTCATTTGCCTCCTCCAGAAGCTTCATAATCTCCCAGGAATTGGTCGGATCGAGATTTCCTGTAGGCTCGTCGGCCAAAAGAATCGCCGGCTCATTGACAATCGCTCTTGCGATCGCCACCCTTTGCTGCTCCCCTCCGGAAAGCTCCTTCGGGAACGCCTTATATTTCTGTGCCAGTCCCACGAGCGACAGCGCTGCCGGCACTTTCTGTTTGATAATACGTGGTGACGTCTCTGTCACCCGGAGAGCAAACGCGATGTTCTCATAGATGTTCCGGTCTTTCAACAGACGGAAATCCTGGAACACGACCCCCAGATGTCTCCGGTACTGTGGAATCTTCCTGTGTTTCAGACGATTTAAGTTCTGACCGTTGACAATAATGCTGCCGCTGGTCGGATCCAGCTCCTTTAACAGTAAACGGATCAGCGTGGATTTCCCGGAACCGCTGTCCCCTACGATAAAAGCAAACTCACCTTTTTCGATCTTTAAGTTTACCCCGTTCAGAGCAGCGATTCCTTTGGAATACTCTTTCGTCACGTCCTTAAATTCAATCATAAGTCTCCTCCTGCTAATTACTGATACTCCTTGTAGACAGGCTGCCGCCTAATATTCCTGTGTCTCCATATACTTCATGTACTTCACGACCATCAACGCAATCTTGAAGGTGATGGCATCTTCAAACACACGAAGATCCAGCCCGGTGCTCTTCTGAAGCTTATCCAGACGGTACACCAGCGTATTTCTGTGGATGTAAAGCTGTCTTGATGTCTCAGATACATTCAGGCTGTTCTCAAAAAACTTGTTGATCGTCGTCAGTGTCTCCTCATCGAAGTCGTCCGGAGACTTCCCTTCAAAAATCTCACGGATAAACATCTTGCACAACGGGATCGGAAGCTGGTAAATGAGCCGTCCGATGCCAAGCGCACTGTAGGCAATGATGTCCTTCTCCTCAAAGAAAATCTTGCCGACGTCCAGAGCAAGCTTTGCCTCTTTATATGATTTTGACACTTCCTTGATATCGCCCACAATCGTGCCGTATGCGATATGCGCCCCCTCTTCGCCTTCCGATTTTAACATAGAAAGCATCTCTTCGGCAACCTTTTCCATCTCGGCGTAGCCTTCCCCTGCGAAAAGCTCTTTTACAACAATAATATTTTTCTCGTCTACCGCCGTGATGAAATCTCTTGTCTTACCCCCGAAAAGACTGCGTACGCTGTCCAGCGTATTCGTATCCTTATCGTGAGAAGTTTCAATAATAAAGATAACACGTCTGACGTCAGTGTCAATATGCAATTTTTTTGCACGGTTGTAAATATCTACCAAAAGAAGATTGTCAAGCAGAAGATTTTTGATAAAGTTATCCTTGTCAAACCGCTCCTTGTATGCGACAAGCAGGTTCTGGATCTGGAACGCCGCGATCTTTCCGATCATATATACATCGTCGTTCCCTCCGTTTGCGAGAAGGATGTATTCAAGCTGGTGTTCGTCAAAAATCTTGAAAAACTGATATCCCTGAATGACCTGACTGTCGGCCGGAGATGCTACAAAAGAAAGCACCGCATTCTCATAATCGCCGTTTTCAGAAAAGGTTGATGCCAGTACTTTTCCATCGATGTCCATGACGCATAAGTCAATTCTTGTGATCCCTTTTAATCCTTCTATTGTGTTTTGTAGTATCTGGTTTGATATCATTCCGACTCCTCTTTTCTCCAATTTTTCGTATGCAATTTTCACAACTGCATCTTGTTTCTCTTTCGCTTTCTAAAATTCACCTATGATATATACTAATATAAATTCACAAAAAAAGAAAGAGGAAATCGCATTTTTTTATGCATTTCCTCTTCCATGGGCTCGGATTTGTCCTGCTCTCCACTGTGCATAGTGACGAAATTCTATTTTGCATCGGCCTGCCCGTGCTGTTTCTTTTCTTTCTTTTTTATTTCAGATTTCAACATAAACTTCACAAAGAAATTCTGAATCTTTCCACGCGTACTTTTCTTTGCGTCGCTCTTTGAAAGTCCATCGCCAAGCCCAAGCCAGACTCTAGCATCCAGTACCGCTTTATTCTCCCCGATAAAGTTCTCCTGCTGTGGAGACGGAAGTACCGATAAGATACACTCCGTCTCGGCTCCGTTGATCTTATTGACAATCATATCGCCCACCTGGGGCTTGTCCTCCACGATCTCAGCACCTGAAATCTCAATCCCGGAGTAATACCGTGCCAGATAGTCCCGAAGCTTCCCCATTCTCTCCTCGCTTGGTGCAAGCAGAAAGACCTTTCTGTTCCCTTTTTTCAGGTAACGGAGAAACATCTTCAAAAATAAATGCGTTTCAGCCTCCTTTAAAAGGGTCCGGTCCTCAATCCCGGAAAGCTCCAAAAGCGTCCGGTCGCCCACAATGAGAAGCTCCATCTGGGCAAGCTTGTCGCGCAGATCTCCTGTTTCTGTCAGTTCGACCACCGAAGTCCCGGCAAGAATCTCTATCGTGCTGATCGGTTCTGTTTCCATATAACGGATTGCTTCCTGCATGGCCTCTTTTGCAGTAAATCCGTCTAATTGTAACCCTAAAACCTCAATCTTTTCACACATACCATCACCTATTATTCCTAACCGGGCAATTATAGCAGACCTGGGCACGTATTGCAAGAATTCTTGCAAACTCTTTACATTCTATTCACACAAATTAATACTTTTGTAACGCTACAAGCCAGGGGCCATGAACATATGGAAGACATTCGCAAATTCGTTTGCAGAATGGATTTTATATGTTTCCGCGCTTGCCCTGGCTCCTTTTTCGTATCACTTTTCTTCTTTTTTCTCCCTCTTCTTTCGGTTGACCATACCTCCGATTCTTCCGGTCTCCTTGGAAGAGAGAGACTTCCACCCTTGGTTTAAGACCCGGTCAAGTAATCCCAGTTCTTCCGCGACTTCATATTTTAATAATTCTTCTTCTGTGAGTTCGTTCAAATTGATTTTCTTTTCCTTTTTCTGAGACATAAAAATACTCTCTCCTTTCACAGAAGAGAGTATTTCCATCTTTTTCCTTATTTATACGCCTACGGACGCTCCGGTATCACAACCGCCGCAATAAAATATCCGAGTACGCCCGCCCCGAAGCTTGCGCAGGTAAACAACACATAGCCCAGACGGATCAACGTCGGATCAATGTGAAAGTATTCTGCCACTCCCGCGCATACTCCGCACAACATTCTGTCATTTTTAGAACGGTATAATCTTTTTTCCGGTTCCATACATTTCCCTCCTGTCTATCTTACTCTTACCCAGAAACCGGGCTTTATGCAAACATAATCTCAATACTGCCGGCCTTGCAGTCCGCGTGAATCATCCCACCATTACCGTGGTGACTGTGATAGTTATCGTGATGGCCGGACTTTAAGGAGCTGCCGTCCACACTGACGCTTCCTGCGCTGGTATCTACCTCATAGTCATATTGTGTCCGATCACCGGAAAGCTCCATCTCCACCGCTCCTGCCATGCAGGATATATCGATCTTCGATGGATGATTGCCGCCGAATAATTCCACGCTGCCTGCGCCACAGTCAACTTTCATCTCATTCGCTGAAAAATCATACGCTTCGACTGCCCCGGCTCCTACATCCAGCTCCATTTTGTCACAGTGGATCTCTTCAAAGGAGAGCGAACCAGCGCCAACTTTTCCCTCAACCTGATCAAACTTCTTTTCTTTTGGTATTGTCACAATCACAGTCCTGCTTTTTCCAATCCAATGAATCTTAGGCTTCCCTTTTGTACGAATCTCAAGGGTGCTTCCGTCTTTCTTTACATCCAGTTCATCCTTATCCATGCCACGGGTAGATATTTCAATCCGGTCTTTGGTACTGTTTTGGGTTTGAATCTCAATAGAAGTGGCATCTGCCCTGAAATCCAGACATCGGATACCGCTATACCTCTCCACATACGTTCCTGTTCCCTGGTCGCCATCGTTTTTTGTCTCATGAAGCCATCTGACATGAGGAAAAATCTGATTCGGAATCTCTGACCTGTCGACTCCTACCGCAACAGCGGCAATACACATCCCGGCTCCAACAATGGCAATCGCTCCACAGATGCCAAGAAGTCCTTTCCATCGTTTCTTCATCATTATGCGCGCTCCTTTCCTCTGTAAATCAGTCTTCTTGCGATTTTTACCATGATCCGGAAAATCGCCGGGATCATCACACCGCAAAGCCGGATACTAAAAGCCGTACCCAGAACCCCTGCCGCCAGCAACAACAAGCCGATGCCGGAGACAAGAAGCCCCGCTCCGGATCCTGCAATCATCAGCGGAATCCCGGCAATCGCCATCGCAACACCCGCAACGACAATGCAGACGGCCGCAATGACAAAGGCAATGAAAACCCCGAAAATACCTGCGATTACGCCAAGGATTCCCAGTACGGCTCCCCCGACCACCGGAACAACCGTAGAACAACCGACAATAATAATCAAAATAATCAGGATCAGTTTTAGTCTCCTGTCTGTCCACGGTTTCCGGTATTCTTCCCCGGTCTCTTTTTGCCAGTAAGAGTCCGAATCCCCGGTTCTTCTCCTAGTGTAGTCTGCCGGAACATCCCTGTTGTCGTACCGGCTCTGAGAATATCCGGTCTCTGCAAACTCTCCACCTGGCTCTTCTCCCCGGATTGCCTCCCGGATCATCAAGGCGACCTTCTCCGGGCTTCCAAGCTCCCGGATAACCTGTTCTTCCATCTCCGGTCCTGCATCTGCAAAATAGTCCTCATAATATTGGATCGCTTCTTCCCGCTCTTCTTCTGAAAGATCGCCGAGAAGTAATCTCAACTTTTCCAAAAACTCCTGACGATTCATCAACTCATTCCTCCCTCGAATATTTCAGTAATTTTTTTTGAGTATTTCATCCACTCTGACCGGTACAATTCCAGCATAAGGACGCCTTTCTCCGTCGTCTTGTAATAACGGCGGTTCCTTCCATCATACTGCTTATCATATACTTCCAGACACTCGTCCTTTTGTAATCTACGAAGCACCGGGTAGAGCGTGGATTCGGAAATTTCAATCACCTTTCTGACATCCTGCGTAATCTTATACCCATAAGTACCTTCTTCTTCCTGCGATACTACTGCAAGTACGATCGCATCCAAGAGAGCTGCCCCGGTATTAAAAACCATAGCCTCACTTCCTTTTGTGTAGGACACATCCATCCCTATATCATTTTCTATATTATATGACGTATAATATTGTACGTCAATAAGGGATTGCGAAAAGTTTTCCTAATATTTTATAAAAATCTCTTGACATTTTTCTCTTTATTGTCTATATTAAAGACGTAATCTAGTTAGTTGCTCAAGTAACAAACTAGCAATCAAAAGGAGTGATATTGTGCATATAGATACAAATGCCGATAAACCTATCTTCATTCAGATAGCCGAACAGCTTGAGGACGCTATATTCACAGGAACATTTCCGGAGGAAACGAAGATCCCCTCTACAAATGAAATATCCGCACTGTTGAATATCAATCCTCATACCGTACTGAAAGGAATGAATATGCTCGTAGACGAAGAAGTTATTTATAAAAAAAGAGGCTTAGGGATGTATGTAAGAGAAGGGGCAGTCAATAAAATCCGCGCCAAGCGTCAAGGACAGTTTTTTGACCAGTATATCGCAACGCTGGTTGCGGAAGCATCGAAGTTGAACATGACAAAAGAAGAAGTAATTCAACTAATAGAAAGGGGCTTTAGAAATGAACACCATCCAAATTAGAAATATTACAAAGGCGTATAATGGCGTAACAGCATTAGACCATGTTTCTTTTTCTTTTGAATTTGGAAAAATATACGGTTTTTTGGGAAGAAACGGCGCCGGAAAATCGACACTGATTAATATTATTGCCAATCGTATCTTTGCTGATAGCGGCGAAATTTTAATTGATGATTTGCCGGCAACAGAAAATATGGCGATACATGAAAAAATCTTTTGTATGAGTGAAGCGGACTTATATGATACCGGTTTAAAAATCAAAGATCATTTTAAGTGGATTCATCGTTTCTATGAAAACTTTGATCTGGAAAAAGCCTTAAAAATTTCAGAGCAATTCCATCTTAATACAAACCTAAAATTCAAGGCTTTGTCAAAAGGCTATCAGTCCATTTTCAAATTAACCGTCGCCTTGTCGCTTCATGTACCTTATATCATTTTCGACGAACCGGTTTTAGGGTTGGACGCAAATCACAGAGAGCTGTTTTACAGTCTGCTTCTGAAAGAATACGAAAATGAAGAACGTAGCTTTATTATTGCAACACATTTAATTGAAGAAGTCGCAAATATCATTGAGGAAGTTATTTTGATCGATAAAGGGAAATTATTATTACAGGGAAATGTAGCAGCATTATTGGAGACAGGGTATTGTGTCTCCGGTATGGCAAAAGATGTTGAAGACTATTGCAGTGATAAAAATGTAATTGACTCCGATGAATTAGGCGGTCTCAAAATTGCTTATATATTAGGTGAAAAATCGGCAATCCCGCAAGGCAGTAACTTACAGGTTTCAGCTATGAATTTACAAAAACTGTTTGTCAAATTAACAGAGAAAGGCGGTATCTGATATGAAGAATCTGAAATCAATTATTCACTATGAATGTGCCACTTCATTTAAGTATATTTGGCTTTTCTATGCAATCCAGTACGCGCTTGTCGGCTTTATTACCATGATTGTTGGACTTGTAATGGGAACATTTGAGGAGGTAGGAACAAACTGCTTAGAAATGAATTCCTTGGTTTACGTCAGTATTTTAGGCGTACTTGGATTTAAAGAAGACTTCAAAATGTTGATACAGCATGGATTTACCCGAAAATATATTTTTATAGCGACATTTTCCATGTTCTGCTTTATCGCCGGCACAATGGCACTTGTAGACGCGGCGGTGGGAAATATGATTCATTATTTTAACGACAATTATTCTTCACTTTATGGCTCAATATACGGATATGATCATTTATTTATGAATTGGCTGTGGCTTTTTCTTGTTTATATATTAGTTTGTAGTTTATTGTATTTAGGAATACTGATCATCAATAAAGCAGGGAAAAAAATATCCCTTTGTCTGGGAGTTTGTTTTGGCGGTATCGTGTTGCTGATCATCGCATTATTCCGATATGTTTTTTCAGCAAAAACCATAAGTACTGTGATAGAATTTCTGACAAAGGCCATGGGCTTTATGAATGACGGAAGAATCAATTACCTGTTCCCTACTCTGACTTTCCTATTACTCATTGCTGTATTTGGAAGTGGTTCTTATGCTATTATTCGTCGTACAGAACTGAAATAATGAAATCCTCCTTAAGTAGATTTTGATTCTTTCCACTTCTACTTAAGGAGGATCCTATCACCTTTGTGTCATCCCCTCGCATTTTCTGTCATCTGGCGGCTAAAAATTTTCCAAGGCATATGCCCGCAAGACAGCAGACTACACTACCCACAATATAAAGCCCTCCTGTCAGCATTTTGCCCTGCTCCAGAAGATTCCACGCCTCCAAAGAAAACGTGGAAAAGGTCGTAAATCCTCCACAAAATCCGGTCTTCCAGAACAGTGCAACATTCCTGGAGCTCTCTTGCGCTTCCCCGGCCAAAATCCCCGCCAGAAAACCGATGATAACAGCCCCGCAAAGATTCGTAAGAAATGTCCAGACCGGAAAGTCCCACTTTCCCGGAAGAAGGCTCAATCCATAACGGGCAGACGCCCCAAGGGCACCTCCAAGTGCCGCAATGAAAATTTGCATCTCTCTTCTCCTTCTCATCTCAGGATCCAGTATCCCCCTGCCGCCTGCAACAGCAAAAACAGTGGCACCAGAATCCGGAATTTCCATTTTCTCGTCTTGTGGTGAAACAACAGCATCCCCGCAAAAGCGCCCGCCGCGCCAAAGACAAATGCCATTCCCAGGAGCGTCATCTCGGAAATTCTCCACTTTTGCCTTTTTGCTTTCCATTTATCCACACCGTACAGGGTGAAGACCATCACATTCCACACAGCCCAAGTTAATAATCCATATTGCCAGATCATCCTTCCTCCTATGCCCTGATCTCTCTGCCAAGTGCAAAGGAATAGATCAGTCTTTCTTTCACTCGTTTTCCAAGGCTCTTTTCGAGAGCTTCCTGATAATAGTCAAGCTGGATTTGATAGCGCTTTACCAGCTCCTCCTCATTGTGCACCCAATCTGTCTTATAGTCCAAAAGGACAATCTCCCCGTCTTCCTCAAAAAACAGGTCGATCATTCCCTGCACGATCAGAAGTTCCTCCTTCCTTTCCGGATCTGCTTCCTGGTAAACACGTCCTGCCTCCACACCAAGAACGAAAGGCTGTTCTTTTCTGAGCTTCCCGGAAAGTGCCGCTTTTTGCATCCTTGCGGCGCAGTCCGACTGAAGAAAGTGCCAGAGATCGTCCGGATTCACCGACTGTACGGACACGCTGTCGATCTTTGCGTCTTCAACAAATCTCTGAATGGCAGCCTTTAACGTCTCCCTTGTATAAGAGCAGGAATAATCCAGAAGTTCCAGGATCCTGTGATAGGCCGTTCCCCGTGCCGCACCGCTGATGTCTGTCTCGTCCTGGCTCCTGCGAAATTTAGGTACAATCTCTTCATCTGATTTTTCATGGAGCGGTTTTTCGTAAAGTCTCGTTCCACTCTCTTCCTCCGTTTGTGGTTCGTAGGCCGCCCGTTTCAGCTCAGACACGGAGAATTTCCTGCTCCAGTGGCTCTGCTCCTCGTACGGGTACCGGAACAGCCAACTTTCTCTCAGATGATCGTGAACCTTCGAATCGTACACGTTGTCCGGATCGATCGCTTCGATATCCTCCCTTCGAATCTGCCGCCGCTCTTCTTCTATCACCGACTCCATCAAGATCTCTTCTTCTGTCAAAACTTCCACTTGGATCGGTGGATACGCTCCCTTTGCGTGGTCTTGTTCCAGCCTCATCAGTGCCGGAACAAGAAAATCCAGATAGCTTGCAGCCTTCTGGAGCAGACCAAAAGCGAGTGGACGCCCCGTCTGAGACCGGATCCGGTCGTACTGCTTTCTCTTTTCCTCCACACTTTTCAGTGTTCCTGTAAGAATCAGCTTTTCCTTTGCTCTTGTAAGCGCAACATAGAGTACCCGAAGCTCCTCTCCGAGATTTTCCAATCTTGTCTCATTCTGGATCATTTTCTTCAGAAAGGTTGGAGCCTGCATCCGTTCTTTTAAATAAACAGCGTCTACCCCGATCCCCAGATCCTGATGAATCACCATCTGACTGTGAATATCCTGGGTATTAAACCTCTTTCCCATTCCGGCAACGATCACAACCGGGAATTCCAGTCCTTTACTTTTGTGAATACTCATCAGACGTACAGCGTCCCCCATCTCATCGCTTGTGTTGGCCTCGCCATAATCCACCTGGTATTTCCGGAGCTGCTCTACATAGCGAAGGAAATGAAACAGTCCTTTGTAGCTGGTGCTCTCGTAGGCCTTCGCCTTTTCAATCAGCATATCCAGATTTGCTCTTCTTTGTACGCCTCCCGGCAGAGCCAGTACATAGTCCCGGTATCCGGTCACAGAGACAATCGTCTCCAATAGTTCATGGATCGCCGTATACGGCACCTGTTTCCGAAACGCATGAACCTGTGCAAAAAAAGCGCAAAGCTTCGGATCCTTCCTTTCCCTGGCATAGTCCATTGCCGCCTGGTAGAACGGTCCCTGTGGATAAGCGCACCGGATCCGCGCCAGCTCTTCGCTTGTCAAACCTCCGAAGCAGGAGGCGAGTACTGCCGTCAACGGCAGATCCTGCTTTTCATTATCCAAAATTTTCAGGTAATCTAAGAGCAGACTGATCTCCCTTGTCTGAAAATACCCCTCCTTTGTCCCACAGAATGTGGGAATCCCCTCTTCGTTGAGCACGTTTGAAAAAATGTCGGTCCAACCCTTGAGACTACGAAGTAAAATCACGATGTCACGATACGCCACGCTCCGGCATGTTCCACTTTCCTTATCAAAAATCACCATCCCGGCTTTAAGCTCCTTAATACGGGCCGCTACTGCCCTCGCCTCCAGCTCCTTTGACTCCAAGGAGTCCCCCTCCTCGATCAGAAGAACTTCCGTGTCAAATCCGGGCTTCTCCTCAAACCGGGCTCCTACGTAAAGGGCAGCCTGTTCATCATATTCTACCCGTCCGAGCGCCTTTGTCATAATCTGATAAAACAGATAGTTTACGGCATCCAGGACTTCCCTTCTGCTCCGGAAATTCTTGTGCAGGTCGATTCTCCGTTTGGGACCATCTGCTTCTATCCCATACGTTTCATACTTTTCCATGAACAGCTCCGGCCTTGAAAGGCGGAAACGATAGATGCTCTGTTTCACATCTCCGACCATAAACACATTATATTTTCCCCTGTTCACCCGCGAAATTTGTGTAAGCAGAGTTTCCTGGATGAGATTACTGTCCTGATACTCGTCAATCATAATCTCTTCATATTTGTTCCGGTATTCCTCAGCAATCTCTTCTTTTCGCAAAATCCGAAGAGCGTATTGTTCCATATCGCCAAAGTCTATCACACCCTGGCTTTGCTTCTTTGCCTCGAACGCCTGACCGAACGCCACCGTCAGGCGCACCAGTTCCTGGACAAAAGGCTTGGCGCGTCTTAGATCTCCCCTTAGCTCTTCCACTATCTCATAGAAGAACTGATCTCTGATAGAAGTCAGCTCTTTCTTCACCTGATCCCGCAGAGATTTCACTGTCTGTATCTTTTCCTCGGAGACGGATTGATCCCGGTTTGTCGCCAGACGGTCAAAGGAAAGCCCGGAAAGTGCCTCCTGAAGTTTCTGAAAACTCTCTGCCTTACGAAGCTTGCGAATCCTCTCAATATCCGAAACAATGGCTGCTTCATACGCCGCCGGACCATCTGTGTCTTCACAGACAGACTTCGCATAGACGAGAGACTGCTCCAGATCCTCCAGGGATGCCCATGTCTGCTCCAACGCCAGTTTTACAAAAGGAAGCGAATCCCACGGCTGATTTTCTGCCTCCTCATAACTTTGGATACTGTCGCAAAGCCACGTTTCCGGATCCGGATTACTTCTGGAAAACTCGTATAGATTTAAAATCAGCTCTTCTACTTTTCTATCGTCTCTTCCGGTGGCAGCCATTTCCACAAAATCCGTGAATGACGCCTCCCCTTTCCTATACTCTTCCTCCAGAAGTTCTTCCATCACCTCCTGCATCAAAAGCTTTCGTTCTCCCTCCTCCATCGTCCGAAATCCTGGTTCCAGATCGATAGTATGAAAGTAATCTCGGACGACCGAGAGACAGAAGCTGTGGATCGTCGTAATTCTGGCATGATGAATCAAGGTTGCCTGCCGCTGCAGGTGAATATTTTCCGGCTCCTCCTCCAGCTTCTTTTCGATGGCTCCCCGGATCCGCTCTTTCATCTCTGCCGCCGCCGCCTCAGTAAACGTTACAACCAGAAGCTGATCTACGTTAAGTGGATCTTCTCCCTCAATCAGTCTGGTGATGATCCGCTCCACTAAAACGGCCGTCTTGCCGGAACCCGCCGCTGCTGAAACGAGAAGATTGCAGTTTCTTGCCGCAATAACCTGTTCTTGTTCTGTTGTCCATCCCATGCCTCTTACTCTCCTTCCCATTCTGAAAGCTCCCTGGCAATCAGGCGGAAGATCTCCTCCCGCTTCTGTGATACCAGGTTCCGATATCCGCACCCCTCGATTTTCTCGTCAAACCCACAGATCCCGTGGTACGGACAATAGTCGCACCCGGTACTCGTTCCCAGCTCATACGGTTCCTTTTTCGCATTTCCTTCCAGAATTTCCTCTTTGAGCTGTCCCGTCTTTTTCCTTGTATAGGAAGACAGAAGTTCAAATTCTTTCCGGGACGCTGCTCTGGACGTCTTGGAAATACTTCCATCCTTATTCCTTGCAAACGGAGCCGCCAATGAACTTCTGGTTCCCGTATGATCCAGATGATTTAACACCTCCGGATCCGAACTGACAAGTCCGTCCGGACGAAGCTCTTTTAAAAGAGCGTCCTGTACCTGATCTTCCTCCGTCTTTTCTACCATCGGATCCTTCATCTGGTAGTAAAAGATACCCGCCGGAATGATCTCCTTGTTCGGATGCTTCTTTTTCTCCAGCTCCAGGGCAGCGTTCAGATAGACCGCAAGCTGGAGCTGCAGTCCGTAATAAAACGCTGTCATGTCAAACGCCTTGGAGCCCGTCTTATAATCCGTGACCTTGACATAGACCTGATTTTCCTCCTCACAGGTGTCAATCCGGTCGATTTTTCCTCCATCAAAACAGACTTCGGTTCCGGTCTGAATAAAATCTCCCATCTTCTGCTGACGAAGCAGAGCCCAGACAGTCCGGTCCACAAGGCGCTTCATTCTTGTAATCAGATATTCCCTCCGTTTCGTGCTGTAGAGAATCGTGTTTTCATAGTCCACGATACTCTCCTCCACACTTTCTTCTACAAGATTTCGCCGCATTTCATCCGTGATCTCCGTCACGGGAACAGACAGTATTTCTGCCTTTCTGGCAAAATGCTCCATAGCCCGGTGAAAAAGATTCCCCCAGTCCAGCGGCTTGAACTCATACTCCTGACGCTCCCTCAGTCTCAAACCGTAGGCCAGGAAGTGGGCAAACGCACAGGACGCATACCTTTCCAGCCTCGTCACGCCCCTGTCGATCCCCTCCTCATAGAGGATCTTTGCCGCCTCCTTTGAGAGCCGGTCGTCCGGCATCCGGTAGAAGAATGTTTCCAGCACCTCCTCAAGCTTTTTTCGGCGTGCCGGATCCCGCCTGTACCAGGCACAAAGCTCCATCCATTCCGGCCGCTCTGTGTCTTCATTTTGCAAGCCCCGGATCAAAAGCTCCAGGCTGTTTTTATTCGTCAACTCCGTCTCCCGTAACGTCCTCTCTTCTTCTCGCTTCACTGAAATCTGAGGAAAGAGTTTCTTGATATCCCGGATCAGATATGCCGGACGAAGCTGAGCCCCGTCCGCCGACGCCGATGCAAAAGACAGATACAATTCCTCCTCCGGTTTCGTCAGCATCATATATAAGTAAAACTTCTGGACGTAAGCCTGTTCCTTTCCTCCTGCCGAAAGCTTGGTGCCGCCCGAGCGGATCTTCTCCCGGTCGGTTTCCGAGAGCAGCCCTCCCAAACCAAGCTGCCCCGGAAGGAACGTATCGTTTGCCCCCAGAAAAAAGAGTGCTTTGATCTCCTTTAACCGGGTACGTTCCACATCTCCGGCCATCACCTCGTCCGTTCCAGGCGGAATGATGCCGACTCTCGCCTCCTCAAGTCCCGCATCCAAAAGAGCTCCGTACTCCTTAAGTGAAACCGTTTCCTCCCCCAGAAGCTCCACAAACTTATCAAACAGATCGATCACGATCCGGTACACCTGAGAGTACTCCTTGGCAAGTGCAAGCTGGCCATTCTGCTCGAAAAACCTCTGCTGCTCTCTGACTTTCCGATACATCTCCTCCTGTACGAGAAAATCGTAGAGAGCCTCCGTGATATCCCGGACAGACTTCCGTCGCTTCTGCAGTACCAAGACAAGGCTCTCCATTTGTTCCACAAATCGGATGCGCAAACAGTTGACCTCCACGAGCTCCTCTTCGGACATTCCCGCACTTTTCCGTATCCAGGATTCCTGCCACCTCTTGTAGCCACGGATTCCAAGAGCCAGCACATAATTTTCCAGCGTATCTACTTCCTCCATGGTAAACTCAAAAAGTCCGGTCCGCAGAAACCGAAAGACACTCTCATATGTGAATCCTTTCTGAATCATCGCCAGGACACTCCGCACATATTCTACAAAGGGATTAAGAAGAACGCTTCTCTTCTGGTCCATAAAGACGGGAATCCCGTACTGTGAAAACCGGGTGCGGATCTCGTCGGAGTATGCCGAAAGGTCCGGCACAATAACAGCAAAATCCCGGTACCGCCATCCTTTCGTGCGGACAAGATGGCGAACCTGCCTTGCCGCCGCCTCCACTTCATCTCCCGGTGAGGAGGCATGCAGGATATGGATTCGGTCCTGCTTTTTTTCATAACGGTCCTTCTGGTAGCGGAACAGATGACTCTCCAGGAATGCCATCGGCTCATTTTTCCGGAACCGATACGGAACCTTCCCGTCCATCCAGACCGGGTCCTTCACCTGAATTTTCTGCTCCCTGCAGATCAAAAGAAGCCTGGACGTCATTTCCTTACTCAGGGCGAACAGTTCGTACGGACCCTGGTAGAGGTACGGATCTTCCGATCCAGGAATCGTCACCGTCACCTTCACGTCCCGGCACACTCGCAGCAGCTCTGCCAGAAGACGGTTCTGCACCGGAGTAAATCCGGTAAAACCATCCAGAGCAAGAACGCTGTCCTTCAGGATGGCAGACTTTGGCACCCGCTCGCAGAGAAGATCCAGTATCTCTTCTCTTGTAATATAGTTCTCCTCCAGATAGGCATAGAATCCCTGATAAACTTTCTTCAGATCGGAAAGTTTATAATACAGAGATGTTCCCACCCCTGCCTGCTCCATCATTGCATCAATCTGTTCTTCTCTGATATCATACTGGGCAAACTCGGAGATCACGGATTTTACTTCGCTGATATACCCCTGCCGTTTCAGATTGCCTCTAAGGATCGTCAGCTCGTCCTCATAATCCCCAGCAATCTTTCTGAGAATCAGATTCTTTCCCTCGTCATCCAGCACGATCTTCTGGTTCCCCCCGGTCTCTTCCATCACCCGGTAGGCGAGCCGTCCAAAACTTAAGATGTCGATGTTCATAATCGCGTGATCCGGACTTGCCTCCACCAGGTCTTTCTGCGTCTGCATGGAAAACTGCTCCGGCACGAGGACGATGTAATTTCGCTCCGGGTGCTTCGCCGCCTCCTCGATTATCTTTTTATATAGAGAATGGGACTTCCCTGAACCGGAACTCCCAAAAATAAACTGCAATGCCATGTTTTTCTCCTAATTCACTTTTGTGTACAATTCACTGGGAACGAACCCTTCAATGTAGATTCCCTCCTCCTGGTACTCTTCCTTGCATACTTCCCCGTAGGCGCGGATCAACTGTATTTTGCCTGCCTCCGTATATGGATACAGCCTCTTAATTTCCATTCTTTGCTCTCTGACCCAGTCCTCCAGAAGCGCTTGCAGTCTGTCAAGCCCCTCTCCGGTCTTTGCGGAGACAATCACTTTCGCGTCTGCTTGAAAATCCCGGATCAAAATCTCTTCCGAAGCCTTGTCACATTTATTAAACACGGTGATCACGGTTTTATTCAAAACGCCAAGCTCCCGAAGGGTTTCGTAAGTCACATGCATCTGCTCTTCCATCTGAGGATTGGACAGATCCGCCACATGGAGTATCATGTCCGCATATTTCGCTTCCTCCAATGTACTGCGAAAAGCCTCGATCAGATTGTGGGGAAGTTTACTGATAAATCCAACGGTATCTGTCAGAAGAATTTTCTGATTCCCCGGAAGAATCAACATCCTTGTGGTCGGATCCAGCGTAGCAAATAACTGATCCTCCTCCAGCACCGACGCCCCGGTCAAGGTATTCAAAAGTGTCGATTTCCCGGCGTTCGTATATCCGACCAACGCACAGACCGGAATATGATTCTGACTGCGCTTTTCTCTTGTTATTTCCCGGTGCCTCCTTACATCTGCCAGCTCCCGGTTTAACTGGGCGATCCGGTTTTTAATAAGTCTTCTGTCCATCTCCAGTTTCTTTTCTCCCGGCCCTCTCGTCCCGATACCGCCTCCAAGCCTGGAAAGACTCTTTCCCAGGCCGGTCAGACGGGACTGCCGGTATTTTAGCTGTGCCAGCTCCACCTGGATCTTCCCCTCTTTTGTGGACGCTCTCGCCGCAAAAATATCAAGAATTACAAGTGTTCTATCCATAATCTTACAGTCCAGCGCCTCCTCCAGATTCTTGAGCTGGACAGGACTTAACTCGTCATCACAGACAATACCATCTGCCTCTTTTTCCCACACGAGCCACTTGAGCTCATCCAACTTTCCGCTTCCGATATAAGTTCCCGTATGAATCATGTCTCTTGCCTGAATCATACGTCCACACACCTCGGCCCCCGCCGTCTTAACAAGCTCGCCAAGTTCATCGAGGGAGCGCTCCGCCTTCTCTATCTCCTCCGTAGCCGCCGCCACGAGAATCACTTTTTCCTGTTTCTTTCCTGTCTCAATCATGCATTTCCCGCCTGTGTCTCTAAAAACTCTGCTTCTTTCTTCACATCTTCATCATCCGGCCACGTCTGAAGATAGGCGTCTGCCCTCTCCTTTGCCTTTGTATAATCTCCCGCTTTTTCCAGGACGAAGATCTCATTGTACGCCATTTCTCTTTTGAGTTGATCTCCGGCCCCATCCATCTGGCTTCCATTCTCAAAAGAAACCGCTGCTTTATCATACTGTCCGATCTTCATATAAGAGATACCAAGGAGGTTATATAGCTCCGGCGTCTTCTTGACTCCTTTTTCCAGAGCCGTCTCAAAGGCTGACGCAGCTTTGTCATACTGCCCCAGCTCAAAATAACTGATACCTAGCCCCCGGTATGCTTCCCTCTCCATGGAAGATTTCCCGGACGCTTTTTCAAACACTTCGGCCGCCTCTTCGTACTTTTCCTCTTTCAGAAGAGACGTCCCTTTCTCAATCTGTGTGGAACACCCTGCCATGGTAAGCGCCAGAAGCCCTGCCGCCACCAGTCCAAACCGCTTTTTCATCTTTCTATCACCCTTCTCTTTTTTCACTGTCCCCGGCTACTCCATCACATGCTCCATGCCCTGGTTTAGTATCGTCTGGATATGATCGTCCGCCAGAGAGTAAAAAACGGTCTTCCCCTCCCGTCTGCTCTTCACAAGCTTCATCTGCTTTAAAATCCGAAGCTGATGCGAAATGGCGGACTGCGTCATGTGAAGCACCTCGGCCAGGTCGCAGACACATAGTTCGGACTGAATGAGGACGTAGAGAAGCTTCACTCTCGTCGGATCCCCGAACACCTTGAAAAGGGCTGCCAGATCGATCAGCGTCACTTCTGCCGGCATCCGTTCTATTACCTTTTTGATACATTCCCCATGAATCTCAATACAGTCACAACACTCTGTTTCCGCACAATCTATTTTTTTCCTCATCTGTCATACTTCCTTTTCTTCGATCGGATCGATCTGCCAGTCCACAGGCTCGATCCCCTGTGCCTTTAGAAACCGGTTAGCCTGACTAAACGGCCTGCTTCCAAAAAACCCCCGGTATGCGGACAATGGGCTTGGATGCGGCGCCTCCAAAATCAGATGCTTGGGATTATGAAGCATGGATTTCTTCGCCTGTGCCGGCCTCCCCCATAAAATAAACACAATCGGCCGGTCCTGTTCACTGACCTTGCGGATGGCTGCATCCGTAAATTTCTCCCAGCCGATTTCCTTGTGAGAGTTAGCCTGGTGCGCCCTCACCGTCAATACGGTATTCAAAAGCAGTACGCCCTGCTGCGCCCACTTGACGAGGCATCCATGATTAGGAATCGTACATCCCAGATCATCGTGAAGCTCCTGATAGATATTGACAAGGGACGGTGGAATCTCCACCCCAGGACGTACGGAAAAGCAAAGCCCATGTGCCTGCCCTTCCCCATGGTACGGATCCTGCCCCAGAATCACCACTTTTACGTCACGAAGCGGCGTCAGGTGAAAGGCATTAAAAATGTCATCCGCCGGCGGAAAAATCCGCCTCGTCCGGTATTCTTCGTTTACAGTCTGAAATAACTTCTTATAGTAAGGCTGTCTGAACTCTCCCTGCAAGGCGTCCAGCCAGTCATTTTGTATCGCTGCCATTTCTTCCTCCTCTGTTAAAGTCTGACCGGGATTCCAAGGTCCCGGAGATATTCTTTTACTTCGCGGATTGACAGTTCCTTATAGTGGAACAGCGATGCCGCCAGCGCTGCGTCCGCTCGTCCGTTATCGCCCAGGGCATCGTAAAAATGGGAAAGTTTCCCTGCTCCTCCAGACGCAATGACCGGTATTGATACCGCATCCGCAATCTGTCTCGTAATCCGCAGATCATAGCCTGCCTTTGTCCCATCTCCGTCCATACTGGTCAGAAGAATCTCCCCGGCTCCACGGCGCTCGACCTCCACGGCCCATTCTACCGCATCCAGTCCTGTATCAATCCGCCCTCCATTCTTATAGACGTGAAATCCGCTGCTATCCGCACATCGCTTGACGTCGATTGCCACTACCACGCACTGGCTCCCGAACTTGTATGCCGCGTCAGAGATCAAATCCGGCGTATGAATGGCCGAAGTATTGATGGAAATCTTGTCCGCCCCGGCACGCAAAATTGTGCGAAAATCCTCCACCGTGCGGATTCCTCCGCCTACGGTAAAGGGAATAAATACATTCTCCGCCACCTGCTCTACCATATCGACCACAGTGGCTCTGGCGTCCGACGATGCGGTGATATCAAGAAATACCAGCTCATCGGCCCCCTCTCTATCGTAAATCTTTGCGATCTCCACCGGATCCCCGGCATCCCTAAGATCCACAAAATTGACTCCCTTGACAACACGTCCCTGATTCACATCCAGACATGGAATAATTCTCTTTGTAAACATCGTTTCACTCCCCCTGTCTTGCTATGAAATTTCTCAGAATGTGAAGCCCTGTCTCCCCACTCTTTTCCGGGTGAAACTGACAGCCGAAAACATTGCCGCTCTCCACCGAGGCATGGATCATCACGCCGTACTCGGCCATAGCCTTTACGATCTGCGGATCTTTCGCCTTTAAGTAGTAGGAATGGACAAAATAGACATACGGGTGATCCGGAAGTCCCTCAAACAGTGTCCCGTCCGGCGCACAGGAAAGAGAATTCCATCCCATGTGCGGAATCTTCAGTCCCTCTTTCTTCGGGATACGGACGATCTGTCCATCTAAAATCCCAAGTCCTTTTACTCCCGGACTTTCCTCACTCGCCTCAAAAAGCACCTGCATACCAAGACAGATACCAAGCAGAGGAATCTGTCTCTTAGCTGCCTCCTTTAACACTTCCGACAATCTAAACCGCTCCAGATTTTCCATGGCGTCCCCAAACGACCCTACCCCTGGCAGAATGATCCGGTCCGCTTTCAGGATCTCCTCTCTTTTTCGTGTGATAACCGGCCGCTCCCCCAGATATGTCAGCGCCTTCTCCACACTTCTCATATTTCCCGCGTCATAATCGATCAATGCTATCATTGCTATCCACTCCTTATCTTTTCCAGTTTACCACACTCGTTTTAAAAAAGAAATGTAAAAAGCGGGACTTACCCGCATTTTTTCTGATTCAGCCATGCATCCTGAAATCAATAAAGTCTGTTGCAAGCCGCAACTTTGAGGCGCATGGCTGAATCATTCCCATATTCCTATTTTTTATCCAGTTCAAACCAGAACTGTACTCCATTTTCGTAGTTTCTGACTCCATAATTCTGATGAAAGGATTCCATAATAGCTTTGACGATGGAAAGTCCGATTCCATTGCCTCCGTACTCCCTCGTCCTTGCCTTATCCACCTTGTAAAACTTCTCCCAGATATGTGCGATATCCTCCTCCGGAATCGGCTTCCCGGTATTGAAGACGTTGACACGGATCTTTCCTTCCCGTTCCTCAATACGGATATCTATAATCCGCTGGCCGTCCACATGATTCAGGGCGTTGTTGACATAATTCCGCACGACCTGCTCCACTTTAAACTCGTCCGCCCATACATAGACCGGGCCGCTTACATTCATACGCACATCAACTTCCTTTTGTCTGGCTACAATATCAAGACTCTGCACGACGCCTTGAATCAGGCTGGTAATATCAATCCGCTCAAACTGGGTGTCATCCCTTCCAAGCTCTAACTGGTTCAAGGTAAGGAGATTTTTCACCATCCGATTCATCTTGCCTGCCTCATCAATGATAACGTCACAATAAAACTCCATACTCTCCGGATCATCGGTGATCCCGTCTTTTAGCCCCTCCGCGTAGCCTTGGATCAGGGCAATCGGAGTCTTAAGCTCATGGGACACATTCCCGATAAATTCTGTACGCATCGTCTCGATCTGCTCTTTCTTCTTGATATCTTTCTGCAGCTCATAGTTGGCCGTCTTTAATTCAGAAATCTTTTCTTTGAGCTCATCAGACATCGTATTGAAGCTCTTCCCCAGAATTCCGATCTCATCCACTCCTCCGCGGGTATACTTTGCGTCAAAATCCAGCTTTGCCATCTTCTTAGACAGCTCCGCCAGCTCCAGAATCGGTTCTGAAATCTGCCGGGAAAAGAACCATACGAGGATCACTCCGATTCCCAGAATCACGATTCCGATGTAGAAAATAAACTGGTTGGAAATTGTGACATTGGACCGGATACTGTCCAGGGGACTTCGCATCATCAGATAATTGGAATTTCCAAGCGGCGCCCACAACTCCAGATATTCCGCCCCACTGATGATTTCCCGGGTTCGGTTGATCTGGTACTTCTTCGCCATGGAATTTGCATGAAACAGATACTGTTCCAAACGTTTGTGAAGCGGTTCCACATTATATACATTGGCATAAAGGATTGTCCCGGAGCCATCCTCCAAAAGGACCGATACGTTGTTTTTCTCCAGCATCCGGTTCAGCTTTAAAAGCTCCGTATTACTCTGGAAAAGATCATCTTCCAACACGGAATCCATTTCCTTATAGACACTCACCAAATCCGACCGCTTGTTTGCCACATAGTACTCTTCCGCAAACATCCCGTTTACAACTATGAAAAGGAGAAGCAAAAACAAAATCAGACTGGCAAAGATGACGATCATCTGTTTCCGGATGGAAAGCTTTTCTCCTAATTTTCTCATGCTTTTGTGACCTCGAATTTATAGCCCATTCCCCAAATGGTACGGATGTATTCCCCCTTGTCTCCCAGCTTGTTTCTCAGCTTTTTTACATGGGTGTCGATCGTCCTGGCATCCCCGAAATAATCGTAGTTCCAAACGTTATTGAGAATTTTCTCTCTGGAAAGGGCGATGCCCTGATTTTCAATAAAGTATGTCAGAAGTTCAAACTCCTTAAAGCTTAAATCTATCATATTGCCGTCGATCTTCACGATATGGGCTGCCTTGTCGATCTCGATGCCTCCCGCCGCGATCGTCTGATCCATGGAAAGACCGCTCGTCCTGCGAAGAAGCGCGTTCACCCTTGCGACAAGGATCTTCGGGCTGAACGGCTTGGAAATATATTCATCCACTCCAAGCTCGAATCCATTGAGTTCATCTCGCTCCTCGCCCCGTGCCGTCAGCATAATAATCGGGACTTTGGATTCTTTACGGATCTCTCTGCACACTTCCCAGCCATCCATCTTCGGCATCATCACATCCAGGATAATCAGGCTGATCCCTTGATCCTCATAAAAAAGATCCAGCGCTTCCATCCCGTCTCCTGCTTCCAGCACCTGAAATCCAGCTCTCTCCAGGAAATCTCTGACGAGCTTTCGCATCCTGCTTTCGTCGTCTACTACTAATATCTTGATCTGTTCCATAACCGATTGATCCCTTCTTTTCCATTCTTTTTTTGTATTCTAACAGAAAAATATGTCCTTTTTGTGTACATTACTATTTTTCCTTTTCCTCGTCTTCAGGCGCCGTACTGCTCTTCAGTCGTTTCCCGTCGCTGTCAAAAACAATCGCTCCCTGTCTGTCAGTCCGGAAAACGCCTGCCCCCAGTTTTTCCACTCTCTTCATCACTTTTTCGTGAGGATGGCCGAATTCATTTCTGGGCGCACAGGTCACAACTACGAAGGACGGATCCACCGCTTTTAGAAATTCCCAGGAATTGGCGTCACTGCTGCCATGATGATTGAGTTTCAGCACGTCAGACCGAATCCTGACACCGGACGCCAGGATCTCGGCCTCTATGGATTTGCTGATATCCCCGCACAGCAGAAAGCTATGGGCTCCGTTCGTAAGGCGTATTCCAAGGGAAGCGTCGTTTGGATCTTCATACTGTTTCCGGGAATTCGGGGTAATAAATACAAACCGGGCGCTCCCGATTTCATAGTTTTCCAGGAAGTCCGGATGCCTCATACGAATTTCCTTTTGTTTCAGTGCTTTCTCCACATCCTGATAACTCTCCGTATCGTACTCCTCTTCAGGCAGAAAGAAGATTCCCACCGGAAATGTCTCCAGCACGGCGTCCATTCCCCCAATATGATCGATATGCGGATGGGTGGCGATCACATAATCCAGATATTCCACACCCTGCTCTTTTAAATAGGAAACAACCAGTTCCTCATCCTCGTTCGTCCCTGCATCAATCAACAGATTTTCCCCTTCTGACTGGATAAGGATACTATCTCCTTGCCCTGCATCCAGAAAATGTACTCTGACTATCCCCTGTGTATTGAGGTCTTCTGCTCCCAAACCTGGATTTTCTCTCCCTGCCAGAATCCAGATGACGAATAACCCTGCCGCAGCAGCCAGAACAAACAAATATAAGATGATTTTTCTTTTCTTTTTCACCGCACCATCCTCCGGAAAACCTGTTTCCCTTTATTGTATCTGTAAGCTTTCCAAATCATTCAGATGATGTTTATATTTTCTTAAGTTCTTTTATAAAACCTTCATTACAAAGACATAAATCCCTCACATTTGTACGATATAGTAGAATCATCTTCAATGAAGAAGAAGACAACAGTTGTAGAGAGTTCCTAGTTCTTTGCGGCTGTTGTCCTTCGCCCAAGACATTACGTTATAGTTTGAATAGATTTTTCTCTCTTCCTTCAGGAGCCGTCAAGACGGCTCCTCCTTTTTATGTAATAACCGAAAATCCCGGCCGGATGCCCTGCCTGGTCAAAATCACAAAAGGCAGCGGATTTCTCCTGCTGCCTTTCTATGTCCAGATTACCCCTTGGCATCTCACTATTTTGCTATGATAATATGGCCCTCCGTTTCCATCGATTCTTCCGGATACCGGTCTGTAATGATCCTGGCACTATGAAATTCACCAAAGCTTACAGGGCAAGTCTGCAGAAACTTGCTGCTGTCACAAAGAATGTACGGCTTCTGGGTATGCTTCAGTGCACACTCTTTAATCATGGCCTCATTGATATCAGGCGTGGTAAATCCGGATGTACGATTCAACCCGTTGGTTCCAAAAAACCCTTTGGTAAAATTATATTTCTGAAGATTGACATACGCTTCGTTTCCGACGATCGCCTCCGTCGCGGCTTTCAATTCGCCGCCGATCAAAATAACCCGGAATCCGTTCTCCGTCAGCCTCAATGCATGGGACACTGCATTTGTCACAAAGACGGCGGACTTCTCCGTCAGAAACGGAATCATATACTCGGTAGTTGTCCCGGCATCCAGATAGACGAAGTCGTCCGGCTCCACAAGGGTGGCCGCATATGCCGCTATCCGGATCTTTTCTTCTTTATTCAGCTCTTTTCTAAGAGCCACCTTCTCTTCCCGGATGTTGATTCTGGATTCTGCCTGCACTGCTCCGCCAAACACCTTGACGAGAGCACCTTTCTGGTGAAGTACCGCCAGATCTCTGCGGATCGTGGACTCTGAAGCGTCAAGACGTTCTGTCAGCTCCTGCACCGTCACACTCCCCTTTTCATCCAGGAAACGAAGGATTTCTTTCTGCCTTTTTTCTGTCAGCATACTTCCCTTCCTTTCTGTCATGGCTGCATTTATTGTACAACAAAACCTGAAGTATGGACAAGTGTCAGTCTGTTTTCATCACCGGATTTTTTATTCTTCTACCTTTTTCTTTAACAGTCCAAGAAGTACTGCTCCTATGATCGTTCCGATCACCAGAGCTACCAGATACATCAGAGCATGTTCCACAACCGGGAATACAAAGATTCCACCGTGCGGAGCCATCAATGTACATCCAAATGCCATGGAAAGTGCTCCTGCTGCCGCTGCACCTACGATGCAGGAAGGAAGAACATGAAGCGGATCTGACGCCGCAAATGGAATCGCACCTTCTGTAATGAATGCCAGTCCCATGATAAAGTTGACAGGGCCGGATTCTCTTTCTTCTTTCGTAAATTTCTGTTTGAACAGTAACGTCGCAAGGGCAATCGCACATGGCGGAACCATACCGCCGATCATAACTGACGCCATAATATCATAGTTACCTGCCGCAATGGACGCCGTTCCAAATACATAGGCAGCTTTGTTAAACGGTCCGCCCATATCGATGGACATCATACCGCCGACAATCATGCCAAGTAAAACCTTACTGCTTCCGCTCATATTGGTGAGTCCGGTATTGAGGGCTGTATTGAGGGCTCCAATCGGAGGCTCAATCACATAATTCATCAAAAGTCCCATAATAAGAATTCCGAAAAGCGGATATAACAGTACCGGGGCAATCTTCTCAATGGACTGAGGAAGTTTGCCAAATACTTTTCTCAAAAAGACAATGAGATATCCTGCGATAAAACCGGCAAGGAGTGCTCCTAAAAATCCGGATTTCCCCTGGGACGCGATCATACCGCCGACAAAGCCGACGGCCAAAGCCGGACGGTCTCCGATACTCATGGCGATAAATCCGGCCAGCACCGGGAGCATAAATCCAAACGCCGTATTTCCGATTCCTTTGAGGGCTGCCGCCGTCGGAGTGATCGTACCGAAGTTTGCACGCATTTCATCGGAAAGGGAATGAATATCCACACTGAATCCATCAATCAAAAACGCAAGGGCAATCAGGATTCCTCCGCCCACGACAAACGGCAGCATATGGGACACCCCGTTCATCAACTGTGTGTAGACTTTATGAGCACCACCGCCAGAAGACTTCCGGGTCTTGCCAACATTCAGATTTCCACTCTGATATACCGGGACTTCTCCGTTCATCGCACGCTCCACAAGCTGATCCGCCTTTCCGATCCCGTCCGAAACAGGACATTCAATCAGCCGTTTCCCATGGAAACGATCCATCGGAACTTCCGCGTCCGCCGCTACAATAATGCAGTCAGCCTCTTGAATTTCCGTCTCCGTCAGCACATTTTTTGCCCCGCCGGATCCTCTGGTCTCCACTTTTACAAAACATCCTGCTTTCTTTGCCGCCTTCTCTATTCCTTCTGCCGCCATATAGGTATGTGCGATTCCTGTCGGGCAGGACGTAACTGCCAGAATCCGGAACGATTTCTTTTCCTTTTCTTCCATCGTCTGCGCCGCAAGCTGCTCGTCTATATCCGGTTTCTCCGCATCCGCTTCATCTACAATCCGCAAAAATTCTTCTGCCGTCTTTGCCCGTCTTAGTTTCTCAGAAAACTGTTCGTCCATCAGAAGAACAGAAAGCTTGCTCAGCACGTCCAGGTGCACATTATCCTTGGTGTTTGGAGCCGCAATCAGGAAAATCAGGTGAACCGGCTCTCCGTCCAGGGAATCAAAATCCACACCGTTTGGAATCACCATCGCCGCCAGCCCCGGACGGATCACAGCATCACATTTTCCATGCGGAATCGCAATCCCCCCTCCCACACCGGTGGTACTTTCCTCTTCTCTTAAGTAGACTTCTCTCCGGTATGCTTCCTCATCCCGGATCTTGCCGCTTTTGGCCATCAATGCCACGGCCATATCAAGCGCTTCCTGTTTGGACGCAGGTACTGCATCCAGAGAAATACTTCTCAAATCAAGCAGTTCCGTAATTCTCATTCCTCTTACCTCCTATTTCCGATTGTTTTATATAAGTTTCGTATCTCGGCTTCTGTAGCCAGTTTTTCCGAAAACGCACTGGCACTTCCAGCCGAAACCCCCAAACGAAAGGCGTGTTCATAATCATGTTTTTCCAACCATCCTGCTAAAAAACCTGCCACCATGGAGTCTCCTGCTCCAACCGCATTGATCAATTTTCCTTCCGGAGCCGGAAGTCTGTGTACCTCCCCTTGTTCATCCAGAAGCACTGCTCCTTTGCTTCCCATGGATACGAGCACGTTGACTGCCCCTTTTTCCTGAAGCTCTCCGGCATATGGAATGACATCTTCCTGTGTCTCAAGCTTTACGCCGAAGATTTCTCCCAGCTCATGCTGATTCGGCTTCACAAGAAACGGCCGGTACTGCAGCACTTCCAGAAGAAGATTATTTGTTGCGTCCACCACAGTCAGAATTCCTCTCCCCTGCATCCGGCTTAGAATCTCCGCATAAAACGTGGACGGCATACTCTCCGGGATACTCCCCGCCAGCACAAGTACATCTCCCTCCTCAACCTGATCCAGTCTGTCCAGCAGAGCCTGTACCGCTTCTTCGCTGATCTCAGGACCTTTTCCATTGATTTCTGTTCCGTCAAAATCCTTCATCTTAATATTGATACGGGACCATCCCTCCGAAAGCTCCAGGAACTCATTTTGAAAACCAAGTTCCCGCACTTTTCTTACGATCTCCCGGCCGGTAAACCCGGCTACAAATCCAAGTGCCGTATTTTCAACCCCCAGATTTTTGAGTACTGTAGATACATTAATTCCTTTCCCGCCCGGAAGCATCTGTTCTGACGTCGTCCGGTTCGTCTGTCCAAGTTGAAAATCATTTACGGTTACAATATAATCCAGGGACGGATTACATGTTACTGTGTAGATCATCTTTTCTTACCTCCGTTCTTTCTGCCCTTATTATACTTCCATTTTCATTCAAAATCAATCATATTATTTCACAAAAATCCATTTATATTTTTGTAATTCTTTCACAATCAGTCATTTTCATGCTCATTTTAGTCAATTTCAGTTATTTTCCAAAAAAGGGCCTTCGTGATTTCATCCCCAATCATCACGAAGGCCCTTTTTCAAATGTCAATCTATTTCCATTCATATTTCTGCGACTGTCGGTTCCAGTACCATCTCTGTATCCCATACGTCAACACCGTGGCAGCTATCAGGATCATTCCCAGGAAAAGATTCCATCCTCTGCTAATTACTATAAAGGAATTTCTTATTCCACCGTAGAAAAAGCAGATTAAAATGAGTACAAGCCCGCCTACTTCTATCATCCCTCTTTTTCGTCTGTCAAACGCAAACTTCAGCGCCACAAGAGCTCCCACATCTATCGCCCCCAGGATTACGGCAAACCAGATGCTGAAAAGATTAATTCTTCCCGGTTCCCCAAAGAAAACATTGTCCAGAACCCAAAAGAACGTCAGTGTTCTTACAACAGAGGAGAGAAAAACCATGCATATTTCTCCAGCTTTCGATTTCCCACCGCCATCTCGTCTCACGCTTTGAATCAGATCCTCACAAAATTCTTTCGCCGGTATTCCAAGTTTCTCTTCCAGAGAAATATGCTGTAGTTCGGCCTCTTCCGCCATTCCTATCAAATCTTTTTTGATCGATTCGATCTCAAATTCTGATATCATGCTGATTGACAGATAGCGGAAAACAGGAGCGAGCTGATCCCACATTTCACCGCCCATATTGGCGATCCGATCCACATTTTCTTCTTTCAGTATCTCCAGATTATTTTTCCTTATCATAACTTTGTCACCTCCCGCCAAATATACTCTCGACTGAAGCCTCCACTTCTTTCCACACCTGATAAAACCGGCTTACATACATTTCCCCGTCCTGTGTCAACGTATAGTATTTCCGCTTAGGTCCAAGAGGACTTTCTTTAAAGACACCTTGAATTAGTTTCTTTTTCTCCAAACGAAGCAGTAATGGATAAAGCGTGCCTTCTTTCGCATCCGTAAATCCATAATCCTGAAGTCTGGTCACGATCTCATATCCATACGTCTCTTCCTGATCGATGATTTTTAAAATACATCCCTCCAGGATTCCTTTCATAAGCTGTGCTTTATCCATGCTCCTCACCGCCTGTTCTATCTGGCTTTGTTACAGTTGTTCCATCTCCCCGAGAATTTCACGGTAATACCGTTCTCTCTCCTCTTCACTGTCGCCTTTTCCTTCCAGCGTCTTTAAAATAACGCCGTCTTTTAATAAAATGACTTTCTTACAGTTGCTCGCCATCTGCGGGTCATGAGTTACCATGATAATGGTCTTGCCCCATCCGTTGATTTCTTTGAGTGCATCCAGCACAATCTTTCCAGACTTGGAGTCCAGATTTCCGGTTGGCTCATCCGCTAGAATCAGCTCCGGATCATTGATCAGTGCCCGACAGATTGCCGCTCTTTGCTTCTCTCCCCCTGAAAGCTCTGTTGGCTTTTTCTCCAAAAGATGGGTCAGTTCAAACTGCGCGGCATACTTTTCTGCCCTTCTTTGCATCTCCTTAGAATCTGCCTTGTCAAGAATCATTGGCAAAATCATATTTTCCCGTACCGTCAGACTGTCCATGAGATAATAATCCTGAAATACGAATCCAATCTTTCGTCTACGGATATCAGCCAGCTCATCCTTCCAAAGCTCCTCTGTATCGAAATCCTCAAAAAATACTTTTCCCTCCGTCGGCCGGTCTAAAAGTCCCAGGACTCTCAAAAGCGTGGATTTCCCGCAACCAGATTTCCCCATAATTCCAAGAAAATCTTTTTTCTCCACTTTCAAGCTGAGTCCGCGTATTACTTTGATATCATCCTCTGACGGACGGGCACCATCTCCTTTCTTTGAGTAATTTCTGATAATATCCCGAACCTCTAATACTGTTCCCATCATCTTCCCTCCTATCTACCTTGTAATATAAGGTTCTTTTCTTAACTACATTATATAACAAGGTAGATAATTGTCAAGGGGATTTGGCAAAAAGTAAGATTCTCTATTTTACCCATGTCATGAACTCGAATCATACAGATTAAAGTGTCCCATTGCCACCGAACATTTTAAATCGCATGATATTTTCTATATACTCTACAAGGGTTCCAGTCCGCTCAAAAAGCAAAGGAGCGGATCGATGCAAGCTATATCCTCACAAGGAATAACAAGAACTTTGACGGTTCCACAGTTTTGGCGATCACACCAACTGATTTTTTGAAAAATTAACTGATACTGCCGCTCTTATCGGACGGCAGTAATTTTAGCCGCACAGTGGCAGTGGCTATCCTCAGATAAAAAGATGAATAAAAAGATTGACTCTAAAAGATCTGTCCTATAAAGGTTCTAACATGATATGCTTCTGAAGCGAAAAAAGAAAAAGAGTTCTCCCGACAAATGACCTGGACTTTTCAAACGTGTTACCTTGAATCATTCTGCAAAATGCCCTAGAAACATAAAAAGCAGATTTTTATTAGATAGGTACAGTTTTACATAAATATAAGGCAAAATCAAGAAGAACTCTTTTCTTTCAGCCGTAGCTTATTCTATTTTCGTTCATTTCTAGTCTCTCTCAAATAGATCTCTCGTATACACTTTCTCCCTTACATCATCCAGGCAAGAGTCATATCGGTTTGCAATAATCACGTCACATTCCTTCTTGAAAATATTCAGATCGTTTTCTACTTTACTTCCAAAGAAAGTAGAACCATTCTCCAGTGTTGGTTCATAGACAAATACCGTCGCTCCTTTCGCTTTTACCCGTTTCATCACTCCCTGGATTGAGCTCTGGCGGAAGTTGTCAGAATTGGATTTCATCGTCAGACGGAACACGCCTACTTTTACTTCCTTTTCCTTCTCTTGGGACCAGCTACTGTTTGCCTCATAAGCATCTGCGATTTCCAATACTCTGTCCGCAACAAAATCTTTTCTTGTACGGTTGGATTCCACAATCGCCTCAATGAGATTATTGGGAACATCCGCATAGTTGGCCAGAAGCTGTTTTGTGTCCTTTGGCAGACAGTATCCGCCGTATCCAAATGATGGGTTATTATAATGGCTCCCGATTCTAGGATCCAGGCAGACGCCGTTGATAATCTCCCTCGTATTGAGTCCTTTCATCTCGGCATATGTATCAAGCTCATTAAAATAGGAAACACGAAGGGCAAGATATGTATTCGCAAATAACTTGACCGCTTCAGCTTCCGTAAATCCCATAAATAAAGTAGCAATATTTTCTTTGATGGCACCCTCCTGAAGAAGCTTGGCAAAGGTATGCGCCGCCTCTACAATTTTCTCATCCTCCGGGTCGGTTCCCACAATAATCCGGGACGGATACAGGTTATCGTACAGTGCTTTGGATTCTCTTAAAAATTCCGGGCTAAAAATAATATTTTTGGTCTGGTATTTCTTTCTTACCTGGCGGGTGTAGCCGACCGGAATGGTACTCTTAATGACCATGATAGCATCCGGATTGACTTTCTGTACCAGCTCTATCACAGACTCCACGGCCGATGTATCGAAGAAATTCCTCTTGGAATCATAATTCGTCGGAGCCGCAATCACAACAAAATCCGCATCATTATATGCGCTTTCTGCATCCATTCTGGCGGTAAGATCCAGCGTGTAGCTTGCCAGATATTCCTCAATATAATCATCCTGGATCGGACTTTTCTTCTGATTAATCAGCTCAACCTTCTCCGGAATAATATCTACTGCTTCCACATGATGGTGCTGTGCCAGCAATGTAGCAATGGACAATCCAACATAACCTGTCCCGGCTACCGCTATTTTCAACTCTTGAAACTCTCTCATTCTCTTATTCTCCTTCTTCTTTTACTCTTGATCCATATAAAAATCGTGATACCACTCGGCAAACTGCCGCAGACCATCCCTTAAAGAGGTCGATGGCTTAAAGTCAAAATCTCTTTCCAGAGCGGAAGTGTCCGCATAGGTCACAGGAACATCTCCCGGCTGCATTGGCACCAGCTTTTTGTGGGCCTCGAAATTATACTCTTCCGACAGCACATTCGCACGGATGAGTTCCTGCTGAAGAATATCCACAAACTCCAGAAGATTTTCCGGATGACTGTTTCCAATGTTATAAACTGCATACGGAGGAATCGGAAGTCCGTCCTCTCCAGTCTCTTTTTTCGGCGGTTTCTCCATTACACGGCGGACGCCTTCTACAATATCGTCGACGTATGTGAAATCTCTCTTACAATTTCCAAAATTGAAAATCTCGATGGTCTTTCCTTGCCTCAACTTATTCGTAAAACCAAAATAGGCCATATCCGGCCTTCCGGCTGGCCCATACACGGTGAAAAACCGCAATCCTGTAGAAGGAATGTTGTATAGTTTAGAATAAGCATGTGCCATCAACTCATTGCTTTTCTTTGTGGCGGCGTAAAGGCTGACCGGATTGTCCACCTTATCATCTGTGCTGTACGGAACCTTTATATTGGATCCATAAACACTGGAAGAAGACGCATACACCAGATGCTGCACTCCCGGCAACCCATTATCATATGAGTGGCGGCACGCCTCAAGGATGTTGTAAAATCCAATCAGATTGGATTCAATATAAGCGTCCGGATTCGTGATGGAATACCGGACGCCTGCCTGAGCCGCTAAATTCACTACAATCGATGGCTCATATTTCTGGAAAATCTCGTTTACCAATTCTCTGTCCGCAATCGAGCCCTTAATAAAAGTCCATGTCGAATCTGGTCTGGATTCCGACATGGACTTAATCTTTTCTAAACGATATTCTTTTATACTGACATCATAGTAGTCATTCATGTTGTCAATTCCGATAATCTGTACCGGACTGTTTGATCTTAGAAGTTCTAAGGCCAGGTTAGAACCGATAAAACCAGCAGCTCCGGTGATTAGGATGGTGGCATCCTGAATGTACATTGTTTCCTTTCTCATCTTTTCACTCCTCACTTCATTTCTTTATTTCTCTTGAAATAGAAAACAATTCCAAGTAGAATCCATATAGCAAAGCATAAATATGCTTCCTTACTAAGAGAACAATCCAACGCCGGAATCGGTATCAATAATAAAATACTAAAAAATATCGACATAACAATGCCGATACACCCAGTAATCTCTATTAAAATATTTTGCTCTTTTTTCGCATACTTTAAAGCCGCCACAGAAGTATACCCATATCCTATCGCAGCTCCAATCGATGACATATCAACAATCCATCCCAAAGCATTCCTGCCCAAAAAAGGGGCAATCATAGAAATTGCCATGATAAATAAAATGGCATTTGCAGGAGTGTGATAATTTTCATGGAGCTTTCCAAACCATAATGGGAGGACATTTTCTTTTGCCATAGAATAAAAGAGCCTGCTTGCTGCCATATAAAACCCAATTACTCCTGATAATATTGCAGCCAAAACAGCTAACCCGATAAATAGCAATCCTGTATTTCCCAGAAGCTGAGATGCAGCATGAAATGTAGGTAGAGATAACATACCTTCAAGATTCGGCAGATCATTAATATATTCCACCCAATTATTATACTGACTCGGAAATACGGACGCAGTGATTGTACTTAAAACAATATAAACAAGCGCACCAAATAAAATAGATAAAATCATAATAATCTTTGATTTTTTTGGAGAAAACTTAAATTCTTCTGCCGCCTGTGGAATTGTATCAAATCCAACAAAAGCCCATGGTGCCACAGCTACAACAGCAAATATTCCCAGCCCTTTATGATTTGACGGATAAAAACCCGGACTTAAATTTTCTATATGTAACTTTCCACTTACCACAGCTGATATACTAATAATCAACACTCCTCCAACAAGCGCAAATACCAGTATCGTCTGGAAAACTCCTGCAACTTTTACTCCACGGATACTTAGGACTGCAAAAAGTAAAAGGGCTCCAACCGCTAAAATAATTTCTCCGAGATAGATATCATAACCGGCAACGCTATAATTAAAACCTACCTGAAAAATATTATCCAGCAAATTGCGTCCGATCAGCGCTAAAGCTGTCGCATTTAATGGCACGATTGCAAGATATGAAATACTTAGGAACCAGGAGCATATAAACGCATGTTTTTTCCCAAAAGCCATTTTAGCATAAGTAAATCCTCCACCAGTTATCGGAAATTTATTAATCATATAATGATAATTAAACGCTATGATTATCATTATTAAAGCAGCTATACCTATCGCAATCGCAGTTCCTCCTGGTCCTGCTTTCCCCAGAAAAATTTCCCCTGGCATTACAAAAGCTCCCCATCCAATAATACATCCTAATGCCAGGGAGCATACATTAATAGATGAGAGCTTTCTTTCAAGTTTTTTTCCCTTGTCCATTTTAACGTATTCCTATCTTTCTTTTGATTGCTCTGATCAGCCTGAAAAATTTTCTGTTCTTATAACGAAATTGAGCACATCTAGGCATTCTCCATTCCATACCGGTGTTCATTGCATCGTCACAGGGACTGCACAGACCACATGGTTTCCCATGAATAGGAGTATGGCAGAACCAAGTATATTTCATAATATCCAACCATCCGTTCTGTCTTGCAATCTTTTCTTCATCCTCTTTTGACAGTTTGATAACCGGTAAAATCAGATCTCCAAACACTAAAAAGGCTGTATTTTTTTCTCCCGCCTTTTTCACACAATATCGTTCCGGAAGAAAATCATTCTCTATTAACTCTAATTTCCCTTCTGCATGAATTGCATCTTCTACTTTTCCGTGATACTGATGAACAACAGCACTCTCCATTTTTATATTCAGTTTATCGCATAGTAATGCAAACCACTCATATTGAGTTCCGATGCTATAATTCTTTCTTAAATACCTAAATGCATTACTGATCTTTTCATTTTTACAGTTCTGTAAAATCCAGTCCCTTTCATAGAATTGAATATCTCTTACTTTTGCTGGAAATCTTTTGGAAGCTTCGAAAATAATTTTTTTCATCGCTTTCTTTTCATATGGTGTACTTTCCCGCCCCGGGTCAATTACATAGATTGGTTGGATTTCTATATCTTCATGTTGCATTAATTCCAGGAAGCGGAAAGTACCATCCCAGCCGCCTGACCATAACAGAGTTACTTTATTCATTATCTTCCCTCCCCAATTTGCTTATCTGCATTATTTAACAATGTAACTTTTGTCTGATTTTCTGAATGTACGGCTTTATTAATCCCCAAATCTCTTGTCGGTGATATGGCAAAAATAATAAAATTCGGAAGTACAATATTATACAGATTGCAATTGAAATGAACTCCCAAATGAACTGATCAGAAACCTGTTTCAATACTAATGCACATATAGTCATAACGCCTGTTGATATGATTTCCGGAATAATATTTTTTATCTGCATAATTGGAGTGATTTTAAACATTATAAACATCATAATCATATTCACTAAAACCAATTCTATTCTAATAAATGCCCTTACTTTATAAAGAACTTCATAACCAAATTGACATGCTATATATACAGAAGGCGCTAAAATAACTAGATGAGACACTTGAATTATTAGCGAAACTCTTGGTTTTCCTTTTGCCCGATATGCTTCGCTACTAAAATGACTAAAGATAATAGTTATTGAACTCATCAAGCCCCATAAGCCTACAAAACCAGCCGCTTCTTTCCACTGATTTCCCAAAAGAATATCTGTAACTAAATTTCTATATAAATATATCCCTGCTCCTAATGGTATAACAAACACTCCAACTAACCGTTGAAACTTAAAAAATATTTTTTTTAGTTCATCCTCATCATCCTGAACTCTGGATAATGCTGAAAAAAGTACAGGTGTTGTAGCACTTGTAATTAATGCCATGATTTGATTTACTGTAGTCGTAGACGTCTTATATATCCCAACATAATATGTGGTCAATAAAGTCCCAACAATAAATGTATCTATATACGATGTCAGCCATATAGCAATTTGTTCTATTAATGTCCAAAAACTAAAGGAAAACATTTCTTTGAATTTTTTTAAACTATAGTAAACCCTAGGTTTCCACTCGGACTTTAATGTAAGTACAGTTGCATTAACTAAATTAACCGATAAATTTCCAATAATAAGCGCCCAGTAACTTCGTGTTATAAAGGCCAATGGTACTGTAACAACTATTGGAACACAAATGGCTATTATTCTTACTACAAATAATGTCTTAAATGCAAATTTTCGTCTAAATAAGGCCATTTGAATACTCGAGAATGATGTCAGGGGTAAAGAAAAGCAAGCTACCGCAATTACATTTCCAAGAGTTGGATTTCCTACCATCCTTGCCAACCCATTTCTTGTCAAAATCAGCACGCACCATAAAAAAATAGAGATAGCGAGATTTGTCCAAAAGGCTACTGTCGTAGAATCATATTGATCATTTTTGTCTTTGAACTCGTGTTGAACCAAATATTTCTGGAATCCTGCATCTGTAAACATATCCGCGAAACTTGTAACCATAGTTACAGTTGCCACAACACCGAACGCCTCCGGTGTCAAAAATCTGGCCAAAATCATATTGGAAACCGGAGATATCAGTTTGGCTGCTATTTCTGTCGCTATAGACCATTTTGCTGCCATACCAATTTTTTTGTTTAAGTTGTTTGAGTTCATTAAAATATCACCCACTCTTTAAAATGTTTTTTGTTCTTGTTTTTTCTTTCTGTCTCTCACACGATTTTTGGCCCCTTGAATAATTAGTTCACGATGGGGCTCGCATTCAAAATAATTTATTATTTGCAGAAATTCCTCTTCTCTATAAATACGATTTAATATCCATTTACGTAGCTTTTTATGAAAGAGGTGGTTACAAACTTTAAAACTAAACTTCTTAAACCTTTTTCCTTGTAAAATAGACAAATAATTATCTAACCTATCAGATGCAAATTTCTCAAATTCATGACTAATAAATTCTTCATTTTTCGCATTTCTGCTTCTGCTAAAAAAATCTTGTAATATTTCTTCTTTTTTTTCGCCTTCTGCCATTATTACCCCATTTTTCTTTTTCAAAATAGGTATATATTCAATTTGATATGTTGCATTTTCCTCAATTTTTAAATCAATAAGAAGACTGGTTTTCCATAATTCATTATCCAGATTGTCAAACAAAAAATTACCCTGTCCATAAACAATCGTTCCATTATTCCAGTTTTCTTTACAACCAATACAATGACTATGCTGACAAACAACTACGTCTGCCCCTTTATCCACAATTTTTCTACATACTTTTTGCAAATACGGAGAGGGATATCGGTAATGCTCTTTCCCCCCATGATATAAAACAATAATAAAATCACACTGCTTCTTCAAAGATTCAATGTGATCTAAACTCTCCAATGGATCAAATGGATTAGCTCCTGCCTGATCAAGTGATGCAATGGAGAATTCGTGCTCGGCACAGCAATAAATACCAATTCTCATTGAATCCCTTTCGATAATATACGGTCTTTTTGCATCTTCCAGACATTTACCTGCCCCTGCAAATCCTATCCCTTTTTTTCTAAATATATCTAAAGTTGATTGTAACCCCTGTTCTCCCTGGTCCATAATATGATTATTAGCCAATGTGAAAAAATATCTATTAATTTTTTTAATTCCGTTAATGCATGTAGTTGGAGCGATTAAAGCTGGTCCACATTTTGAAATAGGAGCTTTCGTATCTGTCAAAGGCACCTCTAAGTTAAATACTGTAAAATCTGCTTTTTTGATAATTGTCTCTAGCTCTATTCCTATTAATTCTTTACTGTCACCTTTTATAAACAACTCATAATTTGATTTTGTCGGAACCAAGTCTGCTCCTATTAAAATCCGAAAAGCCATCTCTATTTCCTTTCATTTACTATTCCTATATTTTTATTCTTTTCCCCAATTCTAAATTCAGTTTATTATCGTCAAATTCCCCAAATCCACTTGCCGGAAAAAATGTAAGTTCTCCAAAATACAACCTTTGATTAATTTCATAAAAATCCACTCTTAAAAAAGGGATATTAGTAGATAATTTTTCAGCAAATTTTTTCATTAACGAAAACTGTGTAGGTCGGGGAATCTCCAATTTACTATGCGGATAATAAGGTTTCTCCAAGCCGGTAAACTCCATATGCTTCCAATTCATATCAAAAAAATCTATCGTTTCATTTGTACTTCGATCTGATATCACCTGACAATACAAAGGTTTACCCGAAAAGCAATAAAACTTATAATCTCTTAATTCTTCCAAATTTTCATCTTTCATATATTGTTCTGCGATAATTTTTCTTTTCACATTTTTATACGGCCATTCTCTTCCAACTAAAAAATAATTCTGTTTCAATCCTTTTCGTAATCTTTTCTTTACTTCATGCAAATTTAAAGTTGTTTTATTTTTGCATATGCACATTCCAAGTCCAGAATTGTGATTACATTTCAGAACAAATTGGTCTGGCAAAGATGCAAAATCTATATCATCAGGAGTATCCCAAACACCAATTAATGGAATGAGATATTCGTCTCCAAGTTTTTCTGATACATATTCTCTAACTTTATACTTATCGACCATTATAATATATTTAGAATTACGATCATGGAGTTTTAACCACTGAAGTTTTTCACTAAAACTTCTCGGATTTTCTAAATGTAGAGTTTTATTCATCATATATCTATACTTCATTTTTAAATATTTTTCATCAGATAAAAATGGTAAATATCCAAGTGCTCCTAATCGTAATACTATTTTCGTACTTATTTTTTTGATCTTTATTCGTCTCATAATAACAGTTCATCCCATTGTCGAATTATATTTTTTACACTATGAGTTTCTCTCAGTTTGAAGGCCTCTTCTCCTAAGTGATCCCTTAGCTCCTTATTATTAATTAACTTTTTTATGTTTTCTGCCATTTTGTCACTGTCTCTAACCGGAGTCAAAATTCCATTTATTCCATTCCTTATTAATTCTGCTGGTCCACCTGCTGGACAATCCGTGCAAATAACAGGCATTCCCATCGCCATCGCTTCCATCAACGAGTTTGGCATTCCCTCACAATCAGAAGACATAACGAAAATCTGTGCATTCTTTATTTCATTATGTACATCTGCACAATATCCACATAGCAATACTTTACTATTTAGTTTCAAATCATTAATTAGCTGTAATAGTTCCTGCTTCTTTTCCCCTTGTCCATAAATTTCTAATTTGTATTCTGGATAATCCTTTTGAACTTTAGCAAATGCCTTTAACAGCATTGGATAATTTTTTTGAGGATTTAGTCTTCCCACCGCAACAATTTTTTTACATTCTTTTTGACTTTTCAATGGCAAGTTAGATTTAACAGGATTATGTATTACAATACCTCTTTCTCGGATTAATTTGGAGTAACACCCTTTTGCCTGATTTGTCTGGAAAACATATGCATCGGCCTTCCAGTACGTCAATTTGATCAGCAATTTACTTTTTGCGGAAATTAAATTATGTTTTGGTGCATTTCTTTCTGATATAATCATTTTAGTATTTATTTTAATATTTGCTAAACATACACACCAATTTGCATACAAATCTATTCCAACTGCACAATTAATCCTTTTTTGAATTAAAAACTTTCTTAATTTATAAGTATCCTTCAATAAATTTCCTGACAGAATACATGCTCTATTCACCTCATCTTTTAATGCATAATCCTCTTTATTGCTTTTTCCTGTTATAAGATAAAAAGAACAATCTCTTCTCCTCGAATACTCATTTGCCAAATTAGCAACTACTCTTTCTGCCCCTCCATTTCGCAAACCCATTATTATAAATGCAATTTTCTTCATAATTGTACTCCTCTTTATCCTCGAAAAATCGACTGTAAGAAACCTCCTAAGGCTTGTCCATTGAACCTCATATATACAAACATAGAGTAAAAACTCAGCAAAATTCTTATACTAAGTAATATCAATGTGGCTCCATAATAGAAAAATCTAATCCTTTTTGACATTATTTGATATGTATTGTTTAATGTGGGTAATGACACTAAGCCAATCAAGATAATAAAACGCTCAAAAATAATATTACTAAAACTCATAGGTATTCCTATGCTCAATATGAATTCAGAAAATGTTATCTCTCCCCTTTTTCTGACAATCAAGTATATTGCTGATCCTGTAAAGAATAGTACAATCAGCCTTACAAATAATGAGCCCATGTCACCCATAATACCTTCGTATTGAAAATAGTAATTCCATTTTTGTGACATTAAATTAGCATATGAATTTGGAATTCTGGCAAGAATATTTCCTATTAATGGCGAAGGCAAAACATACGCTATCAAAACTATGATAATCACTACTTTTACAAAATCTTTGCCAGCTTTCATCTTAAGGTAGTAATGATATATCAAGGATAATATTAGACATATTACTACTGCTGTATGTAAAAGTGCAGCCACAAGAGTCAAAATATAAAATACGATTTTTTTCTTTTCATAAAAAAAATAATATGTCCAATACCACAAAGCAAATGCAATTACATTTCTAACTCCAGATATTAAACTAAATACTGAACAACATCCTAGGCAAGATAGAAAATATAAAATTATAATTCTGGTTGCCACATTATTTTTTTTCATGTAATCGTTCGCTATGCTACCTACAAAAAAACCAAAAAATAATACTGCCGTTGCTGGCAGCCATCCATTATTATTGGTTTGAGCGATAAGAAAAAACCATATTTTTTGCAATATTAATGGTGATTCTACAAACTGGACATTTGGTATTCCATTTCTTAATCGATTTATATTTAAATAATATCTATACAAATCGTCCGAAGGAGAAGGTTCTGCAAAATATGCAAAACCAGAGAGTGCTATTATGAAAAAAAACCATAATATCAACAATTTTTTTCTACCCAGTCCGATCGACAGCAATAATATCAAGCCAATAATTGCTAAGCATAAAAACAAGCTAAAAATCGATAGGTTAAAAATAATATCATCCATCTATTTTTAATCACTCCTATTTTTTGTTGGTTCAAATTATAAATAGTATTTCTTATAATAATATATTTTTGATAGCCAAATCATTCTATACAGCAATACAAATCTGGCTAATATTCCTGGCCAATATTTGTTAAATTTTCCATTTTTTATTGCTTTTTTATAATACGGCTTCTCTATATAATTTTTGATTTCTTTAACAACTGATTTATATTTCTTATTCGAATTAAACTGTGAAACAATAACATTGAATAAAGCATGCACAATAAAACGATCAATTTGTTGTTCAAAATCATATAATTCAATATCAATCTCTCCCCTCAAATGCTCTGAAACCAATTTAGGGCCATTCCATGGAAAAACCCGTTTTCGATCAGTCATTGATTCCTCGTTTATCCGGTAATTATATCCACAATATTTTGTAACAAACAACGAATTACTTCTATATATGCATGGAACCGTAACAGACTTGTCTTCCGAAATTTTAATTTGATTGTTAACTGTCATTTGAGCAGTAACATATAGATTCCTTTCAATACATTTAGCAGCAATATTAGGCATAAATGTACTTCCATTTTCTCCTTGAATCAATATTGGAAAAATTTCTTCTTCAATTTGGCTTTTGGAATAAAATCCGCTTCGCTGCTTTATCTGCACCTTTTTACTTTTTTCGCCAAATACTCTTTTCATACCGCTACATATAATATCCGGTTGAAATCGCTTGATAATTGTATAAAATTTCTCTAAATAGCCATCATCAACCCAATCATCACTATCAACACATACGATATACTTTCCTACTGCAACTTTTGCACCGGCCTTTCGTGCACTTACTAGTCCTTCGTTCTTTTTATGTATTGTCTTGATAAACTTATATTTTTCACTATAATCATCGCAAATTTCTCCGCTCCGATCTGGAGATCCATCATCAACTAAAATCACTTCAAAATCAGTAATCGTTTGTTTCAACAAACTTTTAATACAATCATCCAAATATTTTTCTGCTTTATAGACAGGTACAATAATGCTAAACAAGGACATATCCTTTCTCTCCTTATTTCTTTTACAATTTATTCATAGATATGAATCACTAATGGATTCGTTTTCCTTTTCTACTTTTTGGTAATTTAAACTTTTCTCCTAAAATAAAATCAAACTTATCTGGCATAAATTGAACATAACCACTCCAAGGATAAAACGTCATTTCGCCAAAATAGATCTGTCCCTCTATTTCGTATAGATCTACTCGCACATATGGAAACCCTTTTGATAATCTTGATGCAACTTTAAGCATTTCTTGTAATTTCTGCGGTTTATCTATTTCCCGATCTGCTACTGGACAGTCACTGGAAATATGTAGATTATTCCAATGAACATCGTAAAAATTACGCTTATGGCCTATATATCGATCTACGTCAGCAACAATATATTCTGGCTTCCCATCAAAGCAAAAAAATTTATAATCATTAATTCCGGCTTCCGGATTATTTTTATTCACTAACAATTCTTCTACAATGATTCCAGGTTTTAAACCATAATATGCCCATTCCCTTCCACCTGACCTTTTCTTAAATGGCTTGTCTCCAGAACTCAATTTTTCTAATAAAATGTCATAATCTAATTCCTTCTTATCCCTGCAAATTACAACATTCAGTCCACCTCCGCCATGGGTTGTTTTCATTACAAAACATTCCGGCAAGCTCTTAAAATCTATCTCGTGTATTGAATTATATTTTCCATATAAATCAACCAAAATATTTTCCAGCCCTCTTTTTTTCACATAATCTCTTACCAAGTATTTATCTACGCATTTATGCATTAATGAATTTCTATAATACATTTTGTACCATTGTAATTTTTCTGTATATCGTTTAGGATTTTTTAAATTGAGTCTCCGTTTCAATTTAATTCTATATTGCAATTTCAACATAACGCTGTCTGGTAAAAAAAATAACGCATTCAAAATTTTTTCCCTAACTCTCGGAGATTTTATATATTTTTTATATTCATTCATGGTTGACCTCTTTCATATATGCTTCTACAACAACTTTCCTGTCAAACTCCCGTTCAACTTTTGCTCTTGCAGCAAGCCCCATTTTAAATCTCTCTTTATTTGACAATTTCAAAAATTTTTCTACTGCCTGAATTAAAGCTTTACTATCTTTCTGAGGAACCATATATCCATTTACTCCATCATCTACAACTTCACGACATCCACTTCTATCTGTTGTAATAATCGGCCTTCCAGAGGCGGCACTTTCCAACAGCACATTACTTATCCCTTCTGGATAATATGTTGGATGCACCGTACAATGTGTGTATTGCAATACATCTCGAATATCCATAATCAACCCATGGTATGTAATAATTCCTTTTTCCTCATACTTCTTTAAAACTGTCTCATATTCTTCTTCACAAAAACCGCAAATATGAAAATGTGTATATGGATACTTTTTCTTAATATATTTGGCCATCTGCAGATATTGATCAATTCCTTTTTCTTTCATAATTCTGGAAATAAAAACAAATTCTACATTCTCTCCCTCAGGATAATCAAGTACATGAAACTGTTGCAGATTTACTCCAGATCCCGGCAGCAATTTTAGCTTGTCTTCCGAAATGTGATGCTGAACAAAAAAATGTTGGTTTTCTTCATTCTGTACAAAAATCTTTTTTACATTTTGGAATGCAATTTTATATGCTGTAATCATAGCTTTTTGAAGGCACCCTGGATTTTCTACAGCTGATCCTAACCCTGTAATATTAACTAAAATTGGAACTTTACATTTTGCTGCCGCTAAAGCTCCATATAAATTGGGTTTAATTGTATAAGATAAAATAATATCTGGTTTTACAGCTTTGATTAACTCCATATAGTAAAACAATAACTTAATTTCAGTAATTGGATTTGTTCCATGCCTGTCTAATTTTGTTTCGATATACTTACACCCTAAATCTTTTAAAAGATCAATACGCTCACCATATGGAGATGAAATAATAACTTCGCATCCTTCTTTTAACAGTTCTTCAACTAGTTCACGCCGAAAATTATAAATTACCACATCATGGTTTACTAAAAATAAAACTCTTTTCATTACTCTGTTTCCTCTGTTGCTTTTATTGAATCTAACAGTGTATGTACACAATAGTTGTCTTTATATTCACTTAATGTCAGGTCATAGGCTAAGTCACCAAATACTTTCTCCGATAAACCACCTATTTTCCCTGGTATACGTTTCATGATTCTAATAACCCATGACATTCCGGGAATTATAAAAATGAAATGATTGTGCACGATTGAGATCATCTGAACCATTTCTGATGTGTTTGTATATTCCCCATTTTGAGGAAAAAATACTCCTGATTCTTCATTATCAATCATCAACTTTACAAATTCACATAAATTATCTATGTGAAGCATGGATCTTCTGTTGTTTGTTTTTGGGAAAAATGGGATTCGCACTGCTAATTTAGCAAGTTCTGGATAATTCCCTTTGCTTCCCTTTCCATAAATCATCGGGGGACGTAAAATAACTACTTTAAACTTGTCATCTTTAAGACTTTGTATTCTCTGATCTGCCTGCCACTTACTATCTCCATAAAAATTAAGCGGTTTTGGATTGGTCTTTTCTGTTATAAATTTCTCCTTACATCCAGAATACACAATCATGGAAGACATAAAAATAAACTGTTTTACCCCACTTTCTTTTGCTCGTTTAGCTACTTCTACTGCCAGTTCTGTATTCACTTGATAATATAATTTTTTCTGTTCCTCTGTTACACTTCCTACGTCAGCATGGGCAATTCCAGCCACATGATATACCACATCATATAGAGAAAAATTTGTATTTTTCCATGCATCCTTAATCATATCTACTGTATCAATTTCATATCTCTCTGGGTAATTCATCAGCCATTTTTTTACTGCTTCCCCTATATAACTACCTTGTCCTGTTATCAAAATACGCCTTGATGGGATAGCATCCTGCTTTCTATTACTACAGTTTTCTCTTTTCTTTTCTTTATTTTTTAAAAGCTCTCTATATACTTGCGTTCTCATCTGGTTCATCTTAAAAACCATGGTTGCAGCACTGATAAATGGAATACCAATTACAAATATTGTTTCTGCTATCGTAGCTTTCTTGTCCTTTTTCATTTATATGTACCTCGATATTATTATCCTTTCCTCTTCATCTCTCCGGTTCCGCCTTCTACCACCCCGTCTGACCTCAGTACTGACAGAATGGTTCCGAAAAAACATTTCACGTCCAGACCAAAGCTCAGATTGTCTACATAGTATCCGTCCAATTTTGCTTTTTCCGGTATATCCAGTTCATCTCTTCCGTGGATCTGTGCCCATCCGGTTAGTCCAGGTAAAATGTCATTCGCACCGTATTTCTCCCGCTCTTCAATCAGGTCATACTGATTCCAGAGTGCTGGACGAGGTCCGATGATCGACATCTCCCCTTTTACGATATTGATAAGTTGTGGTAGTTCATCCAGGGACGTCTTTCGCAAAAATTTTCCTACTTTCGTTATATACTGATCCGGATCTTGCAACAGATGGGTCGGCATATCTTTCGGAGTGTCCGTCCGCATGGTACGGAATTTTAAGATTTTAAAATGCTTCTGGTGGATTCCCACACGTTTTTGCTTGAAAAAGACCGGACCAGGGGAATCCAGCTTGATCGCAATTACCAGCGTAAGAAATACTGGTGCCAAAAAAAACAATGCCATCAGCGACAAATAAATATCCAGATATTCTTTCTTTTTGATATACTCTTTTTTCCTCATCTCTCACTCTCACAGCAAAAACATCAATTCTTTGCTTTTTCCTTTCTGTCCATATTTTGATTTTCTATAACCATCCCACACGGAATCTTTTCTCCTTCTGGAATCCTGCTTCCTTTGATAATGGCTCCGCAGTCCAGATGAACTCCTTCCTCCAGGATCGCTCCATGCTCTGTCAGACTTCCAATGGAAAGGATGCATCCTTTTTCCACCTGTGCTTCCGTATGTACTACCGCTTTCGGCAGAACGACGGAGCCTTCCCCGATTTTTGCTGAAGGGCTTACATAAGCTTCCGGATGTACCAGTACCGGTACATCAAAGCCAAAACGTTTCGCTCTGGTATACAACTCCATTCGTTTTCCATACGCGCCGACCGCCGGAAAAGCTTCCTGATATTCTTTTTTAAACAGTGGCAGATCCTGAAGTTTTCCGATCGCCTCCGCTTTCAGATCATCGAGGAAATCGATCTTATCGTAAATCGGATTCCCTTCTGAATCTTGCATGGCTCTTGCCGTCTCAGCCACTACATGTCCGTGCCCTCCGGCTCCTAAAATCAGAAGATTTCTCATCTTCTTTCCCTCACTCCTCTTTTTTAACAAAAATAAGGACCTCCGTTTCCGAAAATCCTCCTTTGTTCTATACTTTATCTTGTTTCTGCTTTTTTCTTTCCTGTCCGGATTCCGATCAATATCTTCCTTTTCTGTCCAAACAGTTCTTTTTCTATCATTACATAACATAATCGTATTTTCTTTTTTACGATCTGTTTTACATACTTTCTGAGCGGTCCTTTTGCCGACAGTATCTTCTTCTCCTCATCCAGCGTCACTTCTGATAACCGCACAATCTTCTCCTCATCTTTGTCAATTAAATCTTCCAAAAAGTCCTGTTCCTCCGGCGATACTGACAAAAACTGGCTCTCCTCTGTCCGCAGAAGTTTCGTAAGTCCCGGGATTTCTCTGAGTTTCCAATATATTGCTTCCGGGTCTTCTGTCGTCACAAACAGATAGCCCGGAAACATCGTTTCTACATGACATACTTTCTCTCCATTCAGGCGCCAGATCCGTTCTCTTCTTATATAAAAGCAGTCTTCATACATCTTACTTGGCAAATTCCGGGTAATCATTTCCCGCATCATTTCTTCTTTGCCTGTCATAATCTGAATCACATACCACATTCTTCCTCCTACAAAAGAGTATGCTTCGCCATTCCACGGCCTCTGCCCTGGACTCTTTTCCCATTCTTACCGCAGTCTTCCCCCGGCAGTCTTTACTGTCGTCGAAAGTGTTTCTGCCGTATTTATCTTCTCCCTTCCCAGATCCGATCTCCTGGCAGACAGATCCCAAATAAAACGGTTTCCTGTCTTCCAAAGAGTCCCACCTCTGCCAGCACATACCGCTTCCTCAGTCGTTTCCTTACAATCTTTTGGGAGTAAGGACGCAGGATTCCCTCCACCCGGATCAGATTCCCTTCTTCGTCTGCCTCTACCTGGGAAAGTCCCATCGGCTGATCCAGCTGCTCCCCGCAGACCTGTTTCAGAAATGCCAGATCTTTCTCTTCCATCCGGACTGCCTGTCCCCCGCCTTCCCCAAGAAGATGAGGATATTCTCTGGATCGTTTTAACATTTCTGACACATCCTGGATCCGGTCTGTTTGTAAAAAGAGGTAGCCTGGAAACATCTTCTCCATACTCAGAATCAATTTCCCGTCTGCCCGGAACAGCTTTTTCTTCCGAAGGATTGTACAGGATTCCCACAAAGAAGGGGGGATGGTCCGCCGGATCAGTTCTGCCGCTTCCTCTTCTTTTTCGGGCATTGTTTTCATCGCATACCAATTCTCCATACGCTCACACCCCTTCACTTTTGGAAGTGATTTCAAGGCCTGCCCAGAATCCCCCTTCCTGGCAGAAAGGGACGTTCAATCCTCCGCCAATTTTGGCAAGCCGCTTATGTCGGTCGATCTTCTGGATCTTTGCTTCTTTTCCTTCCAGCGGTCCCTCAGTCACAATCGTCACACCATTTCGGATGACTCCTCTTGACATGGAAACATGATGGGCTTCCCCTCCCAGTTCTCTGAGGAACTCCTCAGTCCTGGAATCCACTTGCATCGCCCTGGAATCCTGGTCCTGCATGAACCCGGACTTCTTTTGGGGAATCTCTTGTTCACATTCCAGAAAAATGAGCCCCGGAAATAGCGGCAGTTTCAACAAATGCCAGTCCCCTTCAAAACGTTTCAGCCGGTCATAAGTAAAGAAGAAGGCTTCCTCCCGTCCAGATGGGTGCTGTGCTTTCCAGTCCCGGACAGCAGATTCTTCCTGACCTTTGACGCACTTTTGCATGTACCAGATGGCCGCTCCCTCCTTTTCGTGAAGTTTTCTACTCTGCGAAATTCTCAAATACAAAGGAATTTTTAAAGATATCTTGGATGTTTGAAAAAATGACGTGAAAATTGACGGAATTAGAATGAAAATAAAAATAAAAAGAAAGAGACTATTTTTTCGGCCTCTCTTCCAACGGAATCCTCTTTTTACTACGATGTTTTTGACGGAAAATGGATTTCGTTTTAGAGTATTGATTCAGAAATAAAGTTTGGACAATGTTGTGGACAACTATTTTTCCATGTATTTCTTCTTGGACGTGGGATTCTTTCATTGCTTTTTTTACTTATTGTGTTATAATAGTTGAGGATAACAGGTTGAATTGGTTATCTTTATTCATATTTGAGCAAAAAATATTTCACAGAGTAGAAAACTCTGTGAATTTTTCGTACATACACGAACAGGCGGGATTCTATCCCGCCTGTCAATTTTCTTATTCCACGCTTTTGAGCGATTCAACCATATCAATTTTTTTCAGTTTATAGTACATCACCCAGTTGACAAAAAGTGAAAAACCTACTGTAAACAGAGCACTATATAGATAACTCCGCCAGTTCACTACCCGGCCAAACATTACAGCATCCACTTCCACTGTTGTGATCACAAAACGATGAAGAACTGCCCCCAGTCCGATACCGATTACAATACTGAAAAGAGTCAGCATGATATTCTCCCGATATACATAGGAGCTGACTTCCGCATCATAAAAGCCCAACACTTTCAGTGTCGCAAGCTCCCGCCGCCTTTCTGTGATATTAATGTTGTTCAGATTGTACAGAACGACAAATGCCAGCAACCCGGCGGAAATGATCAGAACCACAATAACCAGATTCAGACTTTCCAGCATCGTGTTGAGCTGATCTTCAATATTATTTGTGTAAGTCACATTCATTACACCATCGTATTTCAGAAGTGTCTCTCCAGCATCTGAAATCTCTTTGTCCGAAGCATTCTTCAAATCAAAGAGAATACTGTTATATCCTGGTTCTTCTCCGTACAACTCTTCATAGAGCTCCGCAGTCATGTAAACATAATGCTCCATGTAATTCTCGCAAATATCTGTGACAGTGACTTCCTTTTCCTCTCCATCCACACCGATATAGATCGGATCTCCTCTGGATACATCCAGCGTCTTTGCCATCTTCTCTGTCAGAATGACACCGTCATCTGTCAGATGATAGATTTCTCCTGACGTCCGATCCCGAAATGTCATAAATTCATCGACCATATCTTTGTCTTCCGGCACACAAAGGTAGACATCCTCTGTCTTTCCATCTGCTGAAGCGGCAATTGGCTCTTTCATCATCTCCATTTCCATATAGCGATCCATTTTCCCCATCTCATCCATAGTATTCATAATCGTGCGGATTTCTTCATCGGTCACACTGTTGCTTAAATAGACCATCCCATCATAAACCTGAAGCTCTTGATACTGAATTGTTCCGATACACATGATGGAATCCCTCAGTCCGAATCCGACTACCATCAGGGCCATACATCCGCCGATTCCTGCGATCGTCATAAAGAATCTCTTCTTATAACGGAACAAATTCCGGACGGAGGACTTCCATGTAAAGCTTAAATGTCTCCAGAGTATGGATACGCGTTCCAAAAGAATCCGTTTCCCCTCTTTCGGTGATGGTGGCCGCATCAGCTCCGCCGGCTGCGCCGCCAGCTCTTTATAACATGCGTAAAGGGTCGCAAGCAAGGTACAGGCGAGTGCCGCCGCTGTTGCCATCGCCGCATAATTCCACTGATACGGAACGACAATATGCGGCAGATGAGTATACATAATCTGGTACGAATAAATAATGATATACGGAAAAACTTTTTCTCCGATCAGTACTCCGAAAACGCTGCCGCCCATCGTTGCCAGAAAAGCATACATCAGATATTTTCCGGCGATGGCCCCTTTGCCGTAACCAAGGGCTTTCATCGTTCCGATCTGAGTTCGCTCTTCCTCCACCATTCTTGTCATGGTTGTCAGACTGATCAGCGCCGCCACAAGGAAGAACAGCTCCGGAAATACTTCGCCAATGGCGCGCATTCGGTCTGCGTTCTCCCCATAACTGGTATACTCTGCCAGAATGTCCCGGTCATTGACATACCATGTCTGTTCGTCCAGCTTTTCTACATCTGACCTGGCATCATTGATCTGGCTCTGAGCATCCGCCAGACGGCTCTCGGCGTCTGCTTTTTGCGACTCGTACTCTTTTCTGCCCTTATCAAGCTCTTTCCTGCCGTCAGCCAGTTCGGTTTCTGCCTCGGTAAGTTCCCTTTCCTTTTGGGCAATCGTATTCTTTGCGCTCTGGATCTGGGACTTTCCACTTGCAATCTGAGATGCCGCCGTGGAAAGCTCTGCCTCAGAGGAACGGAGCTTAGACTGTGTCGCTGCAATCTGCTGTTCGCCGGAAGCGAACTGCGCTTCTGTTTCCTCCTTTGCCTTAGCAAGGGCCTCCTTCCCTGCTTCCAGTTCCTGAACTCCTGCTTCCCATTGATGCTTTTGCTTTTCAAGCTTCTCTTTTACAGGAGCTATACTCTCTGCAAAATAAGCTTCTTTCTCTTGGAGATCTGCTTCTTCCAATTCCAACGCTTTCTGCCCGTCTGAAAGCTCTGCGCGCTTTTTCTCTATCTCAGCAAGACGTGCCTGAGCCTCCTGTTTTTCCACTTCCAGCTCGCCCTTTGCTGCCTCGACCGCACTGCTTCCGACTGCATACTGCTCTTGCAAAGTGGCAAGCTGGGCCTTTTGTTCCTCTGTCGCGCCATCCGGATCCTGGTTGATCAATGCCATAAGCTCTGCAATCTGGTCGCCAAGCGCTTCCAACTTCTGCTGTTGCTCGTCGATCGTCTGCTCTGCTTCCGTAATGCCAGCTTCGATCTCTTCCTGTATCTGATCCAGTGTCGCTGACGCTGTCATAATCTCTGTCTTCTTTGCTTCCAGCTGTGCTCTTCCGTCTGCCAGCGCCTGCTCCCGCGTATCGATCTCCTGCTCTGCGGCATCCAACTGCTGTTTCGCCTCATCAAGCTCTTTCTGGCTTTGGGCAATCTTCGTCTCCTGCTCAGAAAAGCGCTTCTGCGCCGTCTGTTTCCCCTCCTCAAGCTCCGCCTGTTTACTCCGGAGGCTGGACTTGCCGGACTTCAGCGCCGACAGGCTATTCTCATACTGGGTCTCGGCGTCTTTCAAAGTTTCCTCCTGTCTGCTGATCTCTGCTTTTCCGGAAATAAGAGCCTCTCTTCCGTCCGCGATCCGCTTCTCCCCGTCCTGAATTCCCTTCTCACCATCACTAAGCTCTTGTTCTGCTTTCGCAAGCTCGTCATCTGCTTTCTGCCGTTCTTCATCAAGCTGTTTCTGGGAATCTTCGATCTGCTCGAATGCTTCTTCACGGATTTCATTCGTTCTTCTTGCACACGCTACATCCTCGATGCCTTCTACCCGGTTCTTCACTTCGGCAATCAGATCATCGTATCCATCCGTATAGCAAGTCTTCGCTTTTGCTCCGTCCACAAGAAGACAGATCTCTGTGTAAACATCCAGAGAAAACGCTTCCGGCGCTACCACCGCAAATCCTGAGACCTCTCCGTTTCCTACAAGAGAGCTTCCACGCTCAATGGAAATATACTCCGGGCTGCTCCCGGCGCCGACCACCGTCAGAGAATCCTGTTTCAGACTGTCCGTAACCGGGCTGTCTGTTCCGGAGGACAGATAGATCCTGTCCCCGATTTCAAAACCGCCCTCTGCCATGAAATCCTCATCGAGCAGGCACTCGCCCTCTCCTTTTGGCATCCTCCCCTCGAACACCGTGATCTGATTGATCTTCTCATAGGCGGAAGCAATATGCAGCACTTTTTCATTTTCTCCTACCTGGCAAAGCGCATCCACTGTGAAGCCGCCTTCCGCCAGCTCAATTCCTTCTACATCCGAAAGAGTCCTTACATCATCATCCGTCAATCCCAAAGTCCCCTGGACTTTTAGATCCATCAGATTCGTCTCATCATAATACCGGTCCCCGGAAATCCTCATATCCGGCTCAGAAGCCCGGATCCCGGAAAAAAAAGACACGCCCAAAGCTACAATCATAAAAATTGACAAAAACCGTCCCAGACTCTTTCTGATGGACGTCCAGAACTCTTTATGTAGTGCTGTCCTTTTCATCATATCACCGCCATTACCACTCTATCGTCTCTACCGGAACAGGATGGTCATTTTTCAGAATCTTCGATACTTTTCCATTTTTGATATGAATGACCCGGTCCGCCATCGGCGCAATCGCCGAATTATGGGTAATCAGAATCACCGTCACACCCTTTTCCCGGCACGTATCCTGCAACAATTTCAGAATCGCTTTCCCCGTGTTATAGTCCAGTGCTCCGGTCGGCTCATCACAAAGCAGAATCTTCGGATTCTTCGCAAGAGCCCTTGCGATAGAGACTCTCTGCTGCTCCCCTCCCGAGAGCTGTGCCGGAAAATTTTTCATCCGGTCTCCTAATCCAACTTCCTTTAAGACTATTTCCGCATCCAGCGGATCCTTACAGATTTGAAGTGCCAGCTCCACATTTTCCAGAGCTGTCAGATTTTGGATTAAATTATAAAACTGAAATACAAACCCGATATCGTCTCTCCGGTAGCTGGTGAGCTGTCTCGCTTTAAACCTGGTAATATCCGTGCCGTCAATCTGAACGAGACCGCTGGTTGCTGTATCCATACCGCCAAGAATATTGAGTACCGTCGTTTTCCCAGCACCGCTTGGTCCCACAATCACGACAAACTCTCCCTTTTCGATCTCAAAATCGATGCCGTCCACGGCCCGGATTTCGACCTCTCCCATCTTATAAATTTTCCGTACATCTTTCAAAGTTACAAAGCCTGCCATCTCCTGCACGTCACCTCTATTTTTATCTTGCATGAATTTCTTACTATAATTATAATAACAGATAAGGGGTTGAAATAACAGCCTGGAGGAGGAATTTTTATGGGAACATTTCGTATGGAACAAGCCACGACGGACGTTGCGCTGGACAAGATTGCCGCGCTTGCAAACGAGATCTGGCATGAACATTTTGTTCCGATCATCGGCCTTGACCAGGTCAACTATATGGTCGGAAAGTTTCAGTCCTACCCTGCCTTAAAAGATCAGGTGAAAGAGGGATATGAATACTACCGGATTTTCTGTGGCGATGCGTTTGCAGGTTATGCGGGTATCCGCCCGGAGGAAGACGCCCTCTTTTTGAGCAAGCTTTACCTGCACAAGGACTACCGGGGACAACATCTGAGCACAAAGGCCTTGGAGTTTCTGAAAGACTACTGCCACAAACACGGCCTTACGAAAATCAGGCTGACCTGCAATAAGTACAACAGCCACACGCTGGACGTCTACCATCATCTCGGATTTTCTAACGTCCGCAGCCAGGTGGCAGACATCGGGAATGGCTATGTGATGGATGATTACATTCTGGAACTGGAGATCTGATCCTTTTCAGCCCATTGGGATCTGGGGCAGTCGTCAGGACATATCTCAGAAATATAGCGAGAAATTTTCAGGAAACAAAACAATTAGGAGGGAACCATCAATGGAAAAAGCAAAGGTTTATTTTTCAGATCTGCGGGCACTTCCGGGAACCAGTCTTCCGGAGAAACTGAAAAAGCTCATCCGTAGGGCCGGTATCGGAGAGATCGATTTTGAGAAAAAGATGACGGCCATCAAAATTCATTTTGGAGAACCGGGAAATCTATCCTACCTGCGGCCGAACTGGGCGAAAGCCGTGGCGGACATCGTAAAAGAGTTCGGCGGACGTCCGTTTCTGACGGACTGCAACACCCTGTATGTGGGACGCCGGAAAGATGCGCTGGAGCACATCGAGAGTGCCTATGAAAATGGATTCACTCCGTTTTCCACAGGATGCCAGGTCATCATTGCGGACGGCTTAAAGGGGACGGACGAGACTTATGTGCCGGTAGAAGGTGGTGAGCTGGTACAAGAAGCCAAGATCGGAACCGCCATCATGGACGCAGACGTCTTTATTTCCCTGAATCACTTTAAAGGCCACGAGGCTACCGGGTTTGGCGGCGCCCTGAAGAATATTGGAATGGGCTGCGGTTCCCGTGCCGGAAAGATGGAGATGCACAACAGCGGAAAGCCAGCCGTCAATCAGGAGAAATGTGTCGGCTGTAAGACTTGTGCCAAAAACTGTGCTCATGGAGCCATCTCTTTTGATGAGAACCGTCATGCGTCTATCACCCATGAGAAGTGTGTCGGATGCGGACGCTGCCTTGGCTCCTGCAATTTCGACGCCATCTTCAATGAGAACTCTTCCGCAGTAAAAGAGCTTGACATGAAGATCGCCGAATACTCCAAGGCGGTCGTAGACGGTCGCCCGAACTTCCACATCAATCTGGTGATCGACGTTTCTCCGTACTGTGACTGCCACGGAGAGAATGACGTGCCGATCCTGCCGGATATCGGAATGTTCGCAAGCTTCGATCCGGTGGCTCTTGACCAGGCATGTGTGGACGCCTGCAACGCTCAGAATCCGCTGCCGGGAAGTCTTCTCGATGATCGGATGCATGAGGATGGTTTCTGCGACCACCACGATCATTTTGTGAATACCACACCGGAAGCGGGATGGGAAGACTGTCTCATCCACGCTGAAAAGATCGGCCTTGGCACCAGAGAGTACGATCTGATCACAGTAAAATAAACTGCCATGTTAAAAGGAGGTCCGAACCGCACATTGCGGTTTGGACCTCCTTCCATCATTACTCTTCCTTTTCCCGGATTCCAAATGTTTCAAAATACTGCTCCTCCATGGGAATCCATTCGTCCAGAAACCGGGACAGCATTGCCTCCCCATTTCTCCTCAGAATCCGCTCTTTTTGCTCTTGTTTGGAAATGGAAAGGAAATAGACGGCGTCATAGACAGCCCCGAAATAAGGATGAGCGCTGTATGCGCCTTCCACAAGCACGATCTTCGGATCAGCCAGCGTTTCTGTACGGACAAAGCTCTGACTGTGACAACTGTACACCCGGTAACTGCATGATCCGGTTTGAACCAGAGGATCGACCACCTCCAGGCAAAACCGCTTGTAGTCTACATTTCCACCCGGCTCAGAAAGCCGCCCTGGCGTCCGCATCTGCGGTTGCAGGAAAAAGTCATCCATATGAATCACAGCAAGTTCCGGGTAACGCTCTTTCATCTTACCGGCCAGCGTTGTCTTTCCGGAAGCACACATTCCGTCCAGAGCGATCATCCACGGCCGTTTTCGATTCTTCTGATTCTTTTTGCTGCCGGCTCTTTGCTTCTGTTCTTCCTGCCTCCATACTTCGATCTGGTCTATGATACTCGCCTCTATCTCTCGTATTGTGTGCAACGGTTATACCCCGCTTTCTGTCTCTTTTTCTCCAATTTCTACCAGCGATTTCACGAGACCTGCCACGCCCTGAATCTCGGACGGAATGATGATCTTCGTTGCTTTGCCGTCCGCCGCCTTTTCGAATGCTTCGAGGCTTTTTAAGGTCAGAACTGCCTCGTCCACTCCTGCCTCTTTTAAGAAACGCAGACCGTCGGCATTTGCTTTTTGGACTTTCAGAATCGCTTCTGCCTCACCTTCTGCCTCGCGGATCATCTTTTCTTTCTCCGCCTCGGCATGAAGGATCGCTGCCTGCTTATCTGCTTCCGCATTCAAAATTGCGGACTCTTTCTCTCCTTCCGCCACAAGAATGGTGGACTTCTTCTCTCCCTCCGCACGAAGAATGGCTTCTCGTCTTTCACGCTCGGCTTTCATCTGCTTCTCCATGGCATCACGAATCGCCGCTGGTGGAATAATATTTTTCAGTTCCACACGATTGACCTTAATTCCCCAAGGGTCTGTAGCCAGATCCAACTCTGAGCGCATCTTTGTATTGATCGTTTCCCGGGACGTAAGTGTCTGGTCTAATTCCAGATCACCTATGATATTCCGAAGCGTTGTAGCAGTCAAATTTTCAATCGCCATAATCGGGCTTGCGACACCATAGCAGAACAGCTTCGGATCTGTAATCTGATAGAATACAACCGTGTCAATCTGCATCGTAACATTATCCTTCGTGATCACAGCCTGCGGTTCAAAGTCGACTACCTGCTCTTTGAGGTCAATTCTTCTTGCTACCCGCTCAATAATCGGAATCTTAAAGTGGATTCCCACACTCCATGTCGCCTGATAAGCTCCAAGCCGCTCTATGACAAGCGCCTGTGCCTGATGTACGATTTTAATACAGGAGATTAAAATCGCCACAACCAGAATCAGAACAATGATTCCGAGAATCGACATAATAGTAGATGCACCAATACCTTTCATATTACTTTTCCTCCTTTTCCCTTACAATCAGCTTCACACCCTCAATTCTGACAACTCTTGCAAGCTGTCCTGCCTCGATGACCGTATTGTCATCCGCACTTCTCGCCGTCCATTCCTGTCCGTCATAGACTGCCTTCCCTGTCTGTTCGGTGTTGTTGATTTCTTGTGTCACTTTGACTGTCCTCCCAATCACACCTTCGTAATTGGTCTTTTCGCTTTTCTTATTGACATATTTCATCGCCCAAGGCCTGGTAAACACAAACAGGACGATGGAAACAACCAGAAATACGCCAATCTGCCAGCCAATTCCGAGTCCCGCCAGGGACAGCAGAAAAGCCGACGCCGATCCGGCGGCAAACCAGATCGTTGTTAATCCCACTGTTACCAGTTCAATAATCAGAAGTACTACAACCAGGAACAGCCAGATCATTCTCATCGTTTCCGGTGTCAATGCCACAACTTGCACCTCCTTCTGTCAGATATCTTTCCTGTATCGGAAAGACGGGAGATGGTCCTTTTTCAAAACTTTCTCCTTTTTTCTGATTTTTCAAAATACATCAAGTTATTATCAGTTTACTATTATTTCCCGTTTTTTGCAACTGAAACCCTATACTTATCTGCTTTTTTAGTAACTATTCAGTCCCACAGTGGCAAATCAAAGCCGTATGGCTGAATAGTTACCTCTTTTATCCCAGTTTTCTATAAACAGTCACATACATCGTAACAAAACATGCCACACCGCCAATCAGATTAGACACCGGTTCTGCAAGGAAAACGCCGTGTACCCCAAGCCCTCCGATCATCGGGAACAAAATGGTAAGGGGAATGACGATGATTGCTTTTCTAAGCAGAGAGAAAAATACCGCCTGTCTCGATTTTCCAAGCGCCACAAATGTGGACTGCCCGGTAAACTGAAGTGCCATCAAAAAGATTCCAAAAAAATAGATTCGAAACGCGCCCACCCCTGCTTTCAGAAGCTCCGGCTCACTATTAAACAGATGGATAAAAAACTGAGGCGCTACAAAAAGAAGTCCCCACACCGCACAGGTAAAGATCACACAGCTTATTCCCATAAAACGAATGGCTTTCTTTACCCGGTCGTATTCACCTGCTCCGTAGTTAAATCCAATCACCGGCTGAGCACCGTTAGTGAGCCCGTTGACCGGCATGGTAATGATCTCCCGGACAGAATTGACTACCGTCATCACACCCACGTAGAGGTCTCCTCCATACCTTGACAACATGGCATTACATACGATCTGCACTGCCCCATTGGTAACAGACATGACAAAGCCAGAAAGGCCAAGACCTGTGATTTCCCGAACCAACTTTCCGTCCAGCCGCATAGTCTTTCGCCTCAGCCGGAACAAGGCACGGTCTCCCCTCAGAAACCAGAACACATAGAGCGCTGACACCCCCTGAGAGATCACGGTTGCCGTCGCTGCCCCGTAAACGCCCATGTGGAAGATAAAAATAAAAACTGGATCCAGAATAATATTCAAAATAGCTCCGATCAGTACAGTTATCATCCCCATTTTGCCGAATCCCTGGGCATTGATAAAATTGTTCATTCCAAGACTGATCATTACAAAAAGCGTTCCTAAAAGGTAGACGCTCAGATACCCTTTCGCATAAGGGTACGTCTGGACGCTTGCTCCGAACAAAAAGAGCATGGGCTTCATTGTCAGATAGCAGACTGCCATCAATGCCGCACCCGACAAGAGCAACATGGTAAAAGAATTTCCCATGATCTTCTCTGCCCGTTCTCCGTCGCCCGCTCCCCTGGCAATCGAACAAAGCGGTGCTCCCCCCATGCCAAAGAGATTGGAAAACGCGGTAATCATTGTAATAACAGGGAGAGCCAGTCCAATCCCGGTAAGCGCTTCCGTCGATGTATGGGGAAGATGTCCGATATAGACCCGATCCACCACACTGTAAAGGACGTTGACAAGCTGTGCCACCGTCATAGGAACTGCCAGACTCCAGATATTTTTTACGACACTCCCTTTACTGAAATCATTTCTTGTTTCCAAAATCATTCGCCTCTTTTACTCATTTCTGCATAATTGCTTCATCTGATCACAGACCGCACCGTTGTGTTCTTCGTCGGTCATGGTAATAATGACGTCCCCTGTCTGGATGCGTGTTTTCCCTTTTGGAATCAGTTCCCTTTCTCCCCGCCGGATCGATACCAGAAGACAGAATTCTGGCCACGGAATTTCTCTGACCGTGCGCCCGGACACAAAAGCGTCCTCCGCCACAGCATAATAGTCCAGTACCTTTTCTTGGCCGGATTCCTCCGGTTCCTGTTTCCTACCTTTCAGTATCCTCGCCAGCAGACTCTCATAAATAGGCTCGGACTTCAGCATCATAGTGCTGATATAAGCAATGACAGTTACAACAGACAGGGAGAGCATCTGGCTGATCGATCCTGTCAGCTCAAAAATTAAGATGATACCCGTCATAGGCGCCCGGACTACCGCTGTAAAGAATCCTGCCATGGCAAGCAGAATGAAATTGTTGATATACTCACCGGGAATACCAAACAACTCACTGCACACCGTACCGAAAACACAGCCCGCGAAGGCGCCCAACACCAGCATCGGAAAGAAAATGCCACCCGGTACTCCTGCTCCGAAGCTCACTGCTGAAAATACAAACCGCAGGGCAAACAAAATCAACAATGTCTGAATGATCATTCGCTCGTGTGTCATTGTCTCAATCAAACTGTGTCCGTTTCCCAGCACTTCCGGAGCGAAGATTCCCAGAATCCCCGCCGCAAGAAACGGGATCACCGCTTTGCCTGCCGGTCTAAAGGCAAAAATCTTCTGGTAGAAAGTCTGAACTTTCAAAGTAAACCAGTTATAAAAGACGCCAAAAAATCCCAACAGAACACCCATCAAAATCAACAGTCCATAATATCCCTGGGGCAGGTTACCCACAATTTCAAACTGAAAAACCGGATCCATACCGAGCACCCTGGTCGTCATATAGTCCGCCACTACCGCTGATGTCATCGCAGACACAAATACCGCCGCTGTAAAGTTTTTATGAATTTCTTCCATAGTAAACATCACACCTGCAAGCGGCGCCTGGAACGCGGCAGCCATCCCTGCACTCGCACCACAGGTCAGAAGAAATTTCTCCTCCGTCTTCCCCCTCTTCAGCACTCTTGAGACGCCTTTTCCTGCCATAGCCCCGAGCTGGATGGACGGGCCCTCCCGTCCAAGTGCCAATCCTCCGAACAGCCCCAGAAATCCCCCCAGAAACTTCGCCGGTAGAATCCGGCGCCAATTCTGATGCAGTTTTCCTTCCATCTCCCCTTTCAACTGTGGGATCCCACTACCGGAGATCATCGGCTCCCACTTTACAAGGAGTCCAGTAATTACCGCCATCAGAAAAAGCGCTCCCATCCAGAGCGCTGTTCTTCCCGGATGTCCTTGGCAAAGTCCCAAAATCTCCTGCATCCACGAAGCCGCATAATTCAGGCAAATCCGGTACAAAAGCACCACGCCTCCGGCGAAACATCCTACCAGGATCCCTTCTCCGATCATAATTACCGGAAAATCGGCCGATCTGCGGATGGTATAGGATATATCCTTTTTCTCTCTCATTTTCTTTTTCCTGTCTTTCCTTTTCAATTTAGAAGTTGTTTCACTCCCGTTATTCACAGTATAATTCCATTTTGCTAAATATTCAATCAAAGACTGGAATCAATGGAAGTCAAAACAACCTCTCTTTTTAAACAAAAAAGATTATCCGTTACACATCACCAAATCTGATATGTACGGATAATCCTGACCCGGAACCGTCTGAATTTTATCTTATAAAAAAATCCTCCGTAACATGGAGGATAAAATCGGAGTGACAGGATTTGAACCTGCGGCCTCTACGTCCCGAACGTAGCGCTCTACCAAGCTGAGCCACACTCCGATAACTACGGATAGAGGACTCGAACCTCTACTAACAGAGTCAGAGTCTGCTGTGCTGCCATTACACCAATCCGCAATACTGCTTTCTGTTACAAAGCTGTGTTTCCTGTTTCATCGGCAAAATCGAGTTTTTCCGGTGATCGGAGTGACAGGATTTGAACCTGCGGCCTCTACGTCCCGAACGTAGCGCTCTACCAAGCTGAGCCACACTCCGATAACTACGGATAGAGGACTCGAACCTCTACTAACAGAGTCAGAGTCTGCTGTGCTGCCATTACACCAATCCGCATCGCACTTTTGCCGTACCGCTGTTTTATCAGCGAACATAGATTATTATACCAAAAAAATCCTGATTGTCAATACTTTTTTTTATTTTCCCTTTTGCTCGCTTTCAAGCCTTGTTATAATATAAATAACAAATCATTTCCGGGAGGACAGTATGAAACAATATTTTAAAATCGGAGAGATCTCAAAGCTGTACCAGATCGGTGTCGATTCTCTTCGTTATTATGAGGAATTGGGACTACTCACGCCAAAGAGAGGTAAAAATGGTTATCGTCTGTACCGTCTCGATGATATTTGGCGGCTGAATGTGATTCGCGACTTACGGGGTCTTGGTTTTTCTATGGAACGAATTCGGGAATACCTGACAAATCGAAGTATTGATACCACAGAGCTTTTGCTCAATGAGGAGCTGAATGCCATCCACCGGAAAATGGCACAGCTTCGCCAGCTCCAGTCCAATGTGGAGCAGCGCCTCGCAACACTTCAGACAGCAAAGGAGCAGCCCCTTGAGACCGTCACAGAGATCCGGCTTCCCGCCCGATCCTGCCATGTTCTCTACTCAGGATATCAAAAAGATGAGGAGATGGACATTCTGATGAAGCAGCTATTAAATCAATCTCAGGACAATCTTTACATTATCGGAAGCAATCATATCGGCTCTCTGATCCCGGTGTATGCGGCAAAAAGCGGGCAGTTCCGGAAGTATGAAGGTGTATTCGTCATTGCGGAGGATGGCCTTGATATCCTTCCGGAAGGACTTTACCTCTCCTACAGCTACCGCGGAAATAACAATCACAACGCAGTTGCAATTCCCCGGCTCCTTTCTTACGCTACGGAGAAAGGCTACCGGATCGGGGAGGAAATCCTGGAGCTTCTCTGGGTGGACATCCACCAGTCTGCCAATCCGGAAGAATATATCACGGAACTTCAGATCCATGTATCAGTTCCCTAAAGATGTTTGATCCGCTCCACGGCTGCCAACGTGTTTTCGTATGTTCCGAACGCAGTCAAACGGAAGTAGCCCTCCCCGCTTGGTCCGAATCCTGACCCCGGTGTTCCTACTACACCGGCCTTTGTCAGCAGATAATCAAAAAACTCCCAGGACGTCATGTTGTCCGGTGTTTTCAACCAAATGTACGGAGAGTTCACTCCTCCGGATACGGTGTATCCTGCTTCTCTGAGCCCTCCGTAAATTGTCTTCGCGTTTCTCATATAGTAAGCGATCTGCTCTTTTAACTGTGCCTTCCCGGCCTCAGAGTACACGGCCTCACCCGCTTTCTGTACAATATACGGCGCTCCATTGTACTTTGTTCCGTGACGTCTTGCCCAGAGAGAATGAAGCATCACATCGCCGCATTTGAGATCTTTTGGGATCACCGTCGCACCGAGCCGCACTCCGGTAAATCCTGCTTTCTTGGAGAAGCTGCGAAGCTCAATGGCACACGTTCTTGCTCCCTTGCACTCAAAGATGGTATGTGGTACATCATCTTCAGAAATATATGCTTCATATGCCGCATCGTAGATGATGACAGATCCCTTCTGATTCGCATAATCCACCCACATCTGAAGCTGATCCTTTGTGATAGCAGACCCCGTTGGGTTGTTCGGAAAACACAGATAAATCAGATCCGGCACTTCCTTCGGAAGTTCCGGCACGAAATGATTGTCCGCCGTACAAGGCATGTAGATCACATCGCTCCACACCTCAGACTTTGGATCGTATGTACCGGTACGACCTGCCATGACGTTGGTGTCTACATAAACCGGATAAACCGGATCACAGACCGCAATCTTATTGTCCTGGTCGAAAATCTCCTGGATATTGCCGGAGTCTCCTTTTGCGCCGTCGGAGATAAAAATCTCATCCGCCTGGATCTCGCATCCTCTTGCCTGGTAATCATTCTTTGCCATAGCGCTTCTTAAAAATTCATATCCCAAATCCGGAGCATAACCATGGAAAGTCTCTGCATGCGCCATCTCATCTACCGCACTGTGAAGGGCGTCGATGATAGCCGGCGCAAGTGGCTGTGTTACATCCCCAATTCCCAGTCGAATGATGGATCTGTCCGGATTTGCCTCGGTATATGCGGCTACCTTTTTTGCGATAGTAGAAAAGAGATAGCTTCCTGGAAGTTTCAGATAATTTTCATTAATTTTAAACATATCCTGTCTCCTTCTCTTTATTTCTTTAATGTATTAAATTCACGTCGCGTATATCATAACACATTTCCGGAAACACGTAAAGAAAATTTTCAAAAGGCGTAGTACAATTTTGTACTACGCCCCTGTTTCCTGGAGAATACAAGGATAATCGCCCTCACAGATAAAATGACAACTTCCGGTGAGATACATCTCTCCGTCGCTCTTCCACTCCACTTCCAACATTCCGCCCAGCATTTCCACATTTACTTTCCGCTTGGTCCGACCGTCCAGGATGGCTGCGGTCGCTGCCGCACACGCTCCGCTTCCACAGGAAAGCGTCTCCTTGCTTCCTCGCTCCCACACCCGAATCTTCATTCCGGTCTCCGAATACACCTGCACCAGTTCCACGTTGACCCCGTCCGGGAAGTCCGAATGACTGCTTATAACGGCTGCCCTCCTCATATCCCAGGTCTTAAAGCTTCCTTCCTCCGGCGGCATGAAAATCACGGCATGAGGATTTCCCATGGAAACGAGCATCATTTCCAACTTCTGCCCCTCCAGCGAAATGATGTGGGACTGATCCAGAATCACAGGTCTCCCCATAGAAACCTTTCCTTTTTCCGAATCTTTCAGGACACGCACCGTGTGTATCCCGCTGTCTGTCTCGACAGCGATCTCCTGCTTTTTTATCTGTTTATAGTCGTACAGATATCGTGCCACACAGCGTACGCCGTTTCCACACATACTGCCCCTGGAACCGTCCGCATTATACATCTCCATCCTGCAGTCTGCCGTATCCGACGGGCAAATAAGAATCATGCCATCCGCCCCCACACCGAAATGACGATCGCTGATCTTCCTGGCCAGAGCCTGTGGATTGGAAATGGCTTCTTTTTCTCCGTCCAGATAGATATAATCATTTCCGCATCCTTCCATTTTCACAAAATGCATTGCCAATACCTCCTGATGTTTTCTGGTATTGTATGGTGACAATTCAGCCCATGCACAAAGTCACAGAAATCTGCGTTCAACCTACTAACCCGGTCTGGCATGGCTGAATGTTATATTATATGAAGAAATGGCCCATTTTATGTCAATCCCGGAATCTGCCGCCCGTTCACATCCATATGATACTTGCCCCGATGAATCAATTCGGAGACCGGGACGAGATGATATCCTTTCTTCTGGATCATGCGTATCAACTCTTTCAGCGCCCCTTTTGTATCCTCCGCCTCACTGTTCAGCCGGACAATGGCGCCGCTTCCGAATTCTTTACTTTTTGTTACCGTCTGAATAAGACTCTCCGGTCCGTAGTTTTTCCAATCCATAGAATCCACAGACCAGCGAACCGTATAGAAACCTTCCTCCCAGGCCGTCCGAATCAGCGAATCATTGTAGTTTCCATAAGGTGGGCGGAAAAACTCCATGGAAATCCCATACTCGTATGCTGCCTTTTTCGCCTCCCTAAGCTCGCTTCTCTGTTCCTCCCCGGTCTTCTGGGAAAGATCTTCGTGACTGACGCCAAGCGTCCCGATATCGTGTCCCTCATCCTTCATCCGCGCGATCAGTTCCGGGTGATTCCGCATCCAGCTCTCCGTGACAAAGAATGTCGCCCGGACACCTTCTTTCTTTAACAGATCGAGAATGTCCCCTGTCCGCTCTTCTCCCCACGCAGTCTCAAAGGTAAGCGCCATCTCCTTTTCCTCCGTCTCCACCGAACAAACCGGCATCTCCCGTCCATTGACGCTGTTTCCGACCGTCGTATATTCCTTTGCGTACCAGATTCCCCCTACAAGCAGAAAGGCAAACGCCATGAGGGATAAGAATACCTTCCTCCCTTTTTCTTTCCAAACATGCATAAACATACTCCGAAGCATTGTGGTGTTCCTACAATATATGCTCCCAAGTTTCCTTTTACCAGTTCCCTTTTCTTTCGGTGTTACCAGATGCCAAGAACATGCTGTATAAGCAGGCTGACGCCCGCAATACCGATCCAACAGCATAGTCCCATGAAAATCGGCTTCCCACCGGTGCGGACAAGCTTCACAAGATTTGTATTAAATCCAATCGCCGCCATCGCCATAATAATGAAAAACTTGCTCAGCTCCTTGATTGGCGCTGTCACCGTCGCCGGCAGTGCGAAGACTGTAGTGACCACGGAAGCCAAAATGAAAAACAGGATGAAGAACGGGAAAATCTTCTTGATATCAAAGGTTCCGCCCTGGATTTCTCCGCTTTTCTTCGCCTTTCTCATCTGCCAGAAAGACAGGACGAGGGTGATCGGAATGATCGCCAGCGTTCTTGTCAGCTTAACAATCGTCGCCGCATCCAGTGTATTGCTTCCGTGCAGTCCGTCCCAGGCCGCCGCTGCCGCTGTCACAGAGGACGTATCGTTCACTGCTGTCCCGGCAAAGAGACCGAAACCCTCGTTGCTCAGCCCCAGAATCATTCCCAGTTTCGGGAAGATCAGCGCCGCAATGACATTAAATAAGAAGATAACCGAGATGGACTGGGCGATCTCCTCGTCGTCCGCATCGATCACCGGAGCCGTTGCCGCAATGGCGGACCCGCCACAAATACTGGATCCTACACCAACCAAGGTAGAGATCCGTGCCGGAATATGCATTACTTTATATAGAATAAACGAAATCACCAGTGATGTGGAGATTGTTGCCAGGATGATAGGCAGAGACTGACGGCCCTTTACAAGTATATCCGTTAGATTCATGCCAAATCCCAGCAGAATGACTGCATATTGCAAAATCTTCTTAGATGTAAATTTGATTCCCGCCTGAAGCGACCCGCTCTCTTTTACCAGAAGCGCCAGACACATACCGATCAGTATCGCGAATACCGGGCCTCCAATCACCTCGAACTGTTTGCCGAGCAAAAAGGCCGGAATGGCGATCAAGAGACAGAATCCGATTCCTTTATAAGTTTCCTGCATTGTTTTCATCTGTATTTCCTCACTTTCCCATTTCTGCAAGTATCATATCAAAGACCCGGCATTATGAAAAATGATATATATTTATTTATCCATAAATTTATGTTATGATTAAGAAAAAGGGGGCGATATCTATGCTGGATTTCCGTGTCTACACGTTTCTGGAAGTCTGTAAATACATGAATTTCACCAAGGCAGCCGAGGCTCTCCACATCACCCAGCCTGCCGTCTCGCAGCACATTCGTTTCATCGAAGACTACTACCAGACGAGGCTCTTTTCCTTCCAGGGCAAGAAGCCGGTACTCACAGAGGCCGGGGAATATCTGCTCCATGCCTTTTCGACCTTAAGCCACGACCAGGTTTACTTAAAGGAACAGGTTCTTGCCATGAAAAACAAACACCCATCCCTTATCTTCGGAGCGACCCTCACCATCGGGGAGTACGTCATGCCGCAGTTTTTGATTGAACACCAGACACACCACCCGGACACCGCCCTGACGATGATCACCGCCAACACCCACGAGCTTCTCGAACGGATCTCCGATGGGGAGATCGATTTTGCCATTGTGGAAGGATATTTCGATAAGACCCAGTATGACTACCTGACCTTCTCGACGGAGCCCTACATTGCGGTCGCAGGAAAGCCACCGCAAAGTGGGATACGTCCTGCCCAGCTGACAGATCTTCTTGGGGAAAAGCTTCTAATCCGGGAAACCGGATCAGGGACGAGGGAGATTCTGGAGAAATGTCTGACTTCCCGCAATCTTTCGATCCACGATTTTGCCGGGATCTCCGAAATCGGAAATATCCCTGCCTTAAAAGCAATGGCTGCTGCCGGTATTGGTATCACCTTCTTATACCGGTCCGCTGTGGAAGAAGAGCTGAAAAGCCATACTTTGTATGATATCACACCGGAGGACTTCTCTGTAACCCATGATTTCACGTTGATCTGGCAGAAGGGCAGCATCTTCGCCTCTCGTTACCGAACATTATTTAAGGAATGGAGACACTAAGCCATGAGAAACCTTTTCACCATACAGAATGGGAAACGCTATCTGAGCATCATTTTAGGCAATCTGTTGATTACCGGCGCTTATGCTTTCATCACTGTGCCTAATAAGATCGTAAACGGAGGCGTTACGAGCTTTTCTATGATTCTGGAGGAAGTTACCTCCATCAATCTGACGTACCTGGTGGACTTTATCACCATCTTACTTTTGCTGCTTTGCTATATTTTTCTTGGTAAGACCTTTTTTACCGGAACCGTGTTTAGCTGCATTTGCTATCTTGTCTTCTTCTCGATCTTGCACAGCACCGGGCTTGCTCTGATCGTGCCGCCTGCCCTTGGCATGGTGGTCGCCGGAACCATTGTAGGATTCGGATACTATTTCTGCATCAGTGCGAAGTCCACAGCCGTAGGATTCGATGTAGTGGCCCTGATTTTAAATAAAAAAAATCCGAAAATCAATATCGCACTTAGCATGTATCTGATCAACATGTGCGTATTGCTTTTCGGACTCTTTACCTACGGTATGTTATCCGTCCTGACCGGAATCGGATTTACTGCGCTTCAGTCCCTGACACTGAATCACCTTTTAAAAAAGAAAGGGTAATGGTCGTCCCTTTTCCAACCTCACTGTCAGTCCGGATCTGAATATTGTGTATAACCGCTCCATGCTTGACGATAGAAAGCCCAAGCCCGGTTCCCCCTGTCTCCTTGGAGTGGCTTTTATCCACCCGGTAGAAGCGCTCAAAAATGCGCTCCTGCTCCTCTTCCGGGATTCCAATCCCCGTATCTTTCACGATGATCTTCGGCCCGCTTAAGGTACTGCCCACCCAGACATGCACCCGGCCACCCGGTTTATTATATTTTACGGCGTTCTCGCACAGATTCCAGACCATCTCATCCAGAATCCGGTATACACCTTCAAATTCTACTGTTTCTCCACTCAAATCCATGGAAACATGATGGCGCTCCGCCATATTCTCCAGACGCACCAAAACATCCTCACAGATGGCATAAAGATTTACCGTCTCCTTTTCCAGACCCACGCCTCCTTCATCTAGCTTGGAAAGCTTGATGATATCTTCCACTAACACAATAAGCCGGCTTGCCTCCTTATAGATACGCTCCGCGAATCCCGGCACATCATCTGGTTTTACAAGCCCACTCTTCATAATCTCAGCATAACCGGAAATAGACGTCAGCGGAGTCTTCAGCTCATGGGAAACATTTGCGGAAAATTCTTTTCGCATCTGCTCATTCTTTTCCTTTTCCTTCTTCTGACTTTCCATACTAAGAAGCAGAGGCGTCAGCTCTTCGTAGACATCGTTATCAATCGGATGTTCCAGATCAAGTTCATTGATCGGCTGCACCAGCCGGCTCGCCATCCACTTCGAAAGCCTCCAGGCGATCACGACCAGGGCAATACCAATCCCAAACATATAAGGCAGAACGCGCACAGCCGTGCTGCTTACGCCGTCCATGGACTTGGCGACCCGCAGAACCGTACCATCCTCCAGAAGTGTCGCATAGTAATAAAGCTCCTGCCCTACTGTCTCGGACATCCGCTTCGCCTGACCATGCCCTTTTTCCAGCGCCTCTTTGATCTCTTTCCTCTGTGCATGATTCTCATCCTTACTGTTGATTCCGTGGGAATCATAGAGGACGGTTCCCTCCTCGTCGATCTGCGTTACACGAGTATCTGTATTGACGTCGTCCATCTCCTGGAGATACTGGCTTCCCAACAGGTTAATGGCCTCCTTGATATAGGCTGCCTCCTGCCTTGCGTCCTGCCTCATGATCCGGTAAGTCTGATTGTAGACAATACCAATGATAAATGCATAGGACGCCAGAAGTGTCAGAACAATCATGAACACCATATTTCTCTGGATCTTGTTTCTCATGCTTCCTCCTGATCCTCTGTGATCCGGTAACCCACGCCGCGCACTGTTTCAATGACCTCCCCGGCGCTCCCAAGTTTCTGGCGCAAGGTTCGGATATGTACGTCCACGGTCCGTGTCTCACCATCAAAGTCATAGCCCCAGATCTCTTCTAAAAGCCGGTCTCTTGTGAGAACAATCCCTTTGTTATGAATCAGTCTCTTCAGCATCTCGTACTCTTTCAGCGTCAGATTAATATGCTCTCCGTCTACAAGTACCTCGTGCTTTTTCTCGTTGAGCGTGATCGGCCCTGCCTTTAGGACTTCGGCCTCCTCCTTTTTCTTCGTACGCCTGAGTACGGCTTTAATCCTGGATACCAGTTCCATCATCCCAAACGGCTTGGTCACATAGTCGTCCGCCCCGGCGTCAAGCCCGGACACTTTGTCGTACTCTGTCCCCTTTGCCGTCACCATGATAACCGGAATGTCTTTTGTCTTTTTGTTACCTTTCAGCTTTTTCAGAATTGTAAGCCCGTCTTCTCCCGGCAGCATAATATCAAGTAAAATAAGCTCTGGCAGCCGTTCTGCCAAAGCTTTAAAAAACACTTCGCCGTCTTCAAATCCTTCCGCTTCCATGCCTGTACTTGATAATGTATATACTACCAGTTCTCTAATATTCCTGTCGTCTTCTACACAAAAAATCATTTTACTTCTCCTGCGCTTTTCCTTTCATGGACCTCCGTGGCAATGCGGTGATTTCCGGTGACGGAAAACTCTACCCACTCGGCGATGTTGGTCGCATGGTCCCCGATTCGTTCCAGATATTTAGCAACCATAATCAGATCTACCGCGTCCTCGCCGCCGTCTCCGTTTTCTTTGGCAATATATTCTATGATTTCTTGACGGATCTTGTCAAAAAGCCGGTCTACTTCGTCGTCCGCTGTCATCACTTTCTTCGCAAGCATCATGTTCTGCTCAACGTACGCCCGGACGCTTTCCCGAACCATCTTCGCTGCGGCCTGGGCCATCACGCCGATGTCCTTATTGTCCATCTCCATCTTAAGATCTGTAGAGAGCAGAATCTCCGCAATGTCTGACGCCTGATCTCCGATCCGCTCCATGTCGGTAATCATTTTCAATGCCGCTGAGATCTGGCGAAGATCCTTTGCCACCGGCTGCTGCTGAAGCAGAAGCTTCAGACAAAGTCTCTCAATGTCTTTCTCTGCCTGGTCGATCTCCTCGTCCGCAAGGATGACCTCTCTTGCCTGCTCTTCCTTACCTTCCAGAATAGCCTCTGTGGCCTTTGTGATCGCAACTTCGCACAACTCGCCCATATTGGTAAGCTGTTCTTTTAATGAGTCAAGCTGCATATCGAATTTGTTTCTCATATTTAGCCGAACCTCCCTGTAATATAGTCTTCTGTTCTCTTATCTGATGGAATTGAGAATAATTTTTCCGTGTTGTTGTACTCGATCATTTCTCCAAGAAGGAAGAATGCGGTATTATCGGAAATTCGTACTGCCTGCTGCATATTATGTGTTACCATGACAATAGTATAATCTTTTTTCAAATCTGCCGCAAGATCTTCTATTTTAGAAGTGGAAATCGGATCCAATGCGGAGGTCGGTTCGTCCATCAAAAGCACTTCCGGTTCCACAGCCAGAGCTCTTGCAATACAAAGTCTCTGCTGTTGTCCACCAGACATTCCAAGGGCGCTTTTCTTGAGACGGTCCTTCACCTCATCCCAGATCGCCGCATTTCTCAAGGATTTCTCCACAATCTCATCCAGCCTTGCCTTGGAATGGATTCCGTGTGTTCTCGGTCCATATGCTACGTTGTCATAAATGCTCATCGGGAACGGATTCGGTTTCTGGAATACCATACCGACGCGTTTCCGAAGAGTGTTGACATCCATTGATTTTGCATAAATATCCTGTCCATCCAGAAGGATTTTCCCTTCGATGCGGCATCCTTCCACCAGGTCGTTCATTCTGTTTAAAGACTTTAAAAGCGTAGATTTCCCACAGCCACTTGGTCCTATGAACGCTGTAATTTTATTTGGTTCGATTTCCAGGTTGACATTTTTGAGTGCCTGGAACGAGCCATAAAACAAGTCCATATCTTTAATATTGATTTTGCCCATTACCGTGTCCCCTTTGTAAGTTTTCTTGCCGCAACGGCAGATAAGGTATTCATTCCGACTACCACAATCAGAAGAATCACTGCTGTCGCGTACGCCTGATCCATGTATAGCCCCTCACTGGAAAGATTGTACATGTGAACAGCCAGTGTACGTCCGGAATCCATTGGAGACGACGCCATTTTCGGAACCGTTCCTGCCGTGTACATCAAGGCCGCTGTCTCACCCATGATTCTTCCGATTGCCAGGATAACTCCCGCCATAATTCCCGGCACTGCCGCTGGAAGCACAATCCTGAAAATCGTACGAAGCTTTCCCGCCCCAAGTCCAAAACTTCCTTCCCTGTATGTATCAGGTACGGATTTTAACGCCTCTTCTGTCGTTCTCATAATCAGCGGAAGAATCATAATGGACATGGTAAAAGCACCTGCCAGAATGGAATATCCCCACTTAAGCGCTGATACGAAAAACAACATACCAAACAGACCGTACACGATGGATGGAATTCCGGATAAAGTCTCCGCCGTAATCCGGATGATACCCACAAATTTATTTCCTTTTTTTGCGTACTCCACAAGGAAAATGGCGGAGAAAATACCAAATGGAATCGCAATGACCAGCGACAATGCGGTCATAATGACAGTATTCACCAGCGCCGGCATCAAAGACGCATTTTCCGTGTTATACTCCAATGAGAATAAAGAGGGCTTGATATTCGGAAGTCCATTTATCAAAATATAAGCAAGCAGGAACAAAAGCACTGCAAATGTCGCTGCAGCAGCCGCAAAAATCAGTACCCGCAAAATGATACTTTCCACTTTTCTGCCTTTAGTCATTTCTGCTCCTCCTGTTCAAAACGGATACACATCCATTGATAATCAAAATAAATACAAACAGTACCACCGCAGTCGCAATCAGTGCTTCTCTGTGCAGATCCGCCGCATAACCCATCTCCATTACAATGTTTGTCGTCATTGTACGCACACCTTTCAGAAGCCCTTGTGGCATTCTCGGCTGGTTTCCTGCAACCATGATGACCGCCATAGTCTCGCCGATCGCACGTCCTATTCCAAGAACAATTCCCGCGATCACACCGGATTTGGCAGCCGGGATCACAATCCGAAAAACTGTCCTCTCCTTTGTAGCTCCCAGAGCAAGTGAACCTTCATAGTACTGATCCGGTACACTCCGCATGGCAGACTCGGTCACACCGATAATGGTCGGAAGAATCATAATTCCGAGAATGATGGACGCTGTCAGCATCGTCTGGCCGTTCCCTCCCACGCCGGTTTTCGCTGTATATGTTCTTATCAACGGTACAATAACTACCAGACCGAAAAATCCATAGACAACGGACGGAATTCCGGCCAAAAGCTCAGTCGCTGATTTTAAAAATGGGTAAATCTTTTTCGGACAATAGTGCGCCATGAAAACTGAGGTAAAAATCCCGATCGGCACACCGATAACCACGGCTCCGGCCGTCACATAGATACTTCCCATAATCATCGGTAGAATACCGTAAATATTATTGCTCGGTCTCCACTCCTCTCCCAGAAGGAAGTCCAGAAAACCGATCTCGGACATCGCCGGAACCCCGTTTGCAAACAAAAACACACAAATCAGTGCTACCGCTAAAACGGAAGCACAGGCCGCAAGGAGAAATACTCCCTGCATGCCTTTTTCCTTCCAATTTTTCATAATTACTTCGTTACCTCATCCCAAGAAGTCGTTTCACCTGTAAAGATCTGTTTTACCTGATCGGATGTCAGTTCCTCTACGCTGTTATCATTGCTTACAATCACGGCAATTCCATCTGTCGCAATGACTGTCGCCTTCACACCTTCGGACGTCTCGGAGTCTTTCAGTTCACGGGAAGCCATTCCGATATCGCTGATTCCTTCGATCGCATTGGATACACCTGTTGTAGAATCACTTGTCTGGATTTCCACTTCGACATCTTTGTTCAGTTCTTTATATGCCTCGGAAAGTTTTTCCATTACCGGAGATACAGAAGAAGAACCAGATACTGTCACTTTTCCACTCAGCCCGGATGCACTATACTCTGTGGAAGTCTCTACCGGAATATATCCTTCATCAGCCACTACTTCCTGTCCCTGGCTGCTCATAATGAAATTGAGGAAATCCTGCGCCGCTTCGCTTAAACCGTCTTTTGTTACAACATTAAACGGACGGGATATTTTGTAAGTACCACTCTCAATGTTTTCTGCTGTAGCCTCTGCTCCATCAATCTTGACGGCTTTTACATCATCACTTAAAGACCCAAGAGATACATATCCGATTGCATTCGGATCCTGTGCTACAGTAGAAAGCATGACGGATGTATTGTTGGTGACAGTGGCATCTGTTGTTGTATTATCTACTTTCTCGCCGTTTACTTCTTCTTCCACACCGAAAAGCTCAACGAATGCCCCTCTTGTTCCGGATCCTTCCTCCCGGGAAATGACGTTGATGCTTCCTCCTGAAGAAGATCCTCCGTCGCTTCCTCCTTCTTTATCACTGCTACCACATGCCGCAAGAGACATCATCATAACTGCTGCTGTAATAATTGCTGTAACTTTTCTTAATTTCATAGTTTTCTCTCCCTGATTTCAAATTTTACATTTTTGTTGTTTTCCTGTCGACAGTGCCTATCATAAAGGACAAATGTTAAATCTATTAAAAACTTCCGGTTAAATCTATGTAAAATATTTATCCCCCAATTTTACATTTTCATGCTGTCGGGAAGAAAATCCGTGTAAAAATCAAGAAAATGTAAACTTTTCTACGACGATTCTAAAAACTTTACATTGATTTTATGTAGTAATTCAACCATGCGACCTGTAATCAATAAAACCTGCAATCACTTTTTTATTGTTATCTTTTAGACAATACTTGCCATGGTCATGGCAGAATGATAGAATGAGTTGGAATTATTTCTATACATATAGAAGAAAAACATTGGCATTTATCAGGGAGGAGAAAAGAAATGGCAATGAAACCAGCTCAGAAAAAACAGTTGACCGGCCTTTTCTACGCCGTATGCGGCGGTGTACTGTTTGCGGCCGGCGTGAATCTGTTCATCACACCGCTGGATCTGTATAACGGTGGATTCATGGGAATCGCACAGCTGATCCGTACCCTTTTGACATCTGTCTTCCATCTTTCTTTCGGGCAGACCGATATTGCGGGTATCGTTTACTTTTTAATTAATCTTCCGCTTCTGTACCTTGCGTGGCAGAAAATGGGAAAGGGCTTTTTCGCCCGAACTGTCTTTACTGTCATTGTCCAGACAGCAGCGCTGACCTTGATTCCAATTCCCGAACGCTCTATCATCGACGACCGTCTGACTTCCTGTATCATCGGCGGACTTATCGCAGGATTCGGAAGCGGCCTTGTACTGCGAGGCGGAAGTTCCGGTGGCGGACAGGACATTCTGGGACTTTACTTTACAAAGAAGTTTCGAAATTTCAGCGTCGGAAAAATGTCCAATATTATCAATATCTTTGTATACGGAGTCTGTCTGTTAATGTTTGACCTGGAAATCGTCATTTACTCACTAATCTATGGCGTCATCTATGCCATGGCATGTGACCGGATTCACATCCAGAACATTAATATGAGTGTGATGATCTTCACGAAAAAGCTCGGCATCTCCAAGGCGATTATGGAGGAGACGGGACGTGGCGTGACTAACTGGGACGGCGCCGGAGCCTACACCAATGAGACGTCCTATATCCTGTTCGTGATGATCTCCAAGTATGAGGTTAACCAGATCCGCAGAATCGTCCAGAACATCGATCCGAACGCCTTTATGATCTTCACGGAAGGTTGCTCCGTAGAAGGGAACTTTGAGAAGAGGCTGTAAACGCTCCGACGTGGCAAATGCTTGTACAAAACACCCGAAGAATGAAAGTGTATATCTTCCATTCTTCGGGCGTTTTCGTTTATGATCTTATTTTAAGTTTCTTTTCCTTGTTTCTACCGCTCTCTATGATTCTGCAAGAAACAGTCTCGCAATTTCCTTGTACAGCCACGATCTGCGCTGGATCTCAACCCCGCCGACCTCCACTGTGCCGCCTCTTGTCATAGTCGCAACTCCAAGCTCCGGAATCCTTATCTCCATGGAGCCGTCCGCATTTGTCATAGGACGTTCCCGGCGGATCCCCGGGTTGCCAGCAGCGGCCACAAGCTGCTGAATCCGTTCTCTATCGAAGTAGGTATCGTTTACCATGACGCCTTCCTCCGTCACAATAATCATATCTATCTCGTCCGGATCCCTTTCATTCGGGTCACGATAAAGGCGTCTGTACAGTCTTTCCAGCAGTCCCATATGATGAAAACCGGATTGTTTCAGAATTCTATTCATACCTGTCCCTCCTTCGTTCTGTTATGAGGCTATTCTATCACTGTCCTCAACTTGCTTCAACGAAAGATATTCTGTAGAAACTGAAGATATTCTGAATATCCGCAATCCGGCTTTCATTGTTTTTTAAGATTTTCGTATTCTATAACAGCTCTGCAAGGTCTGTGTATTCCATCTCAAAGCTCTCTGCCACATTTTTGCATGTAAGCTTCCCGTCATAGGTGTTCACTCCCGAGATCAGAACCGGGTTCTTTCTGCATGCTTCCTCCAGTCCATGCTTCGCAATGGCAAGTCCGTAACGCAATGTCGCATTGGTCAAAGCGATGGTGGAGGTCCTTGGCACTGCTCCCGGCATATTTCCGACGCAGTAATGGACAATACCATCTACTTCGTAAATCGGATCGTCGTGGTATGTTACTTTTGTCGTCTCACAACATCCGCCCTGGTCTACTGCTACATCCACAATTACGCTGCCCGGACGCATTTCCTTTAAGTACGCACGTTTCATCAGCTTCGGAGCAGCCTTACCTGGAATCAGAACGCTTCCGATCACCAGATCCGCGTCTTTCACCGCATTCTCGATATTGGTATCGGTGCTGACAAGTGTCTGGATTCTTGCCCCGAAAATATCATCCAGATAGGCAAGCCTTGGCAGGCTGATATCCAAAATCGTCACGTTAGCCCCCATGCCGACCGCAATCTTACATGCATTCGTGCCTACGGAACCGCCGCCGATAATCACAATGTTAGCCTTTGGCGTACCCGGCACGCCGGATAAGAGTACCCCGGATCCTCCGAACGTCTTTTCCAGATATTTCGCACCCTCCTGGATGCTGAGTCTTCCGGCAATCTGGCTCATCGGCGCTAAAAGAGGAATACTCCCGTCCCGCTCTATCAGAGTCTCATAAGCAAATCCTTTCATGCCGGATGTCAGCATAGCGTCTGTCAGAGCTCTGTCCGCCGCCAGATGAAGATAAGTAAAAAGCAGAAGGTCTTTGCGGAAGTATCCGTACTCTTCCGGCAGCGGTTCTTTGACCTTTACCATCATATCTACGCCGTCCCAGACTTCCTTTGCTTTATCACAAAGCTTCGCACCGGCCTTTTCATATTCTGCGTCTGTAAAGCCGGATCCCAGACCAGCTCCCTTTTCGATCCACACTTCATGTCCTGCGTTCACATAGCTTTTTGCGTTGTCTGGAATGAGTCCTACCCGGTACTCTCTGTTTTTGATCTCTTTCACACAGCCGATCTTCATGTTGTTACCTCCTTATGTGTTTTGTAGAATCGACCAATCCTTGTGCGTCTGTATTGGTTTTCATAGTTCTCTATGCCCATCATACATCATCTAAATTGTCTTTTCAATCATTGTTAATTTTTAGATTGATCTATCATTTAAAAGGCCCAAAAAGCTTTCTGTCAATCCAGTTTGATCTTTGCGAAGGCCTCGGCAAATGCATGGTTGAGAGGCTGTTCCGCCTCTTTTTGCTGTTGCTTCATATAACGCCGGACGTCCTGACGGCTTACGTCCTTTCCTTCTCTCTTCCTTCTGTCTTCAAAGGCAGCCATCTTCTCTTTGTGACCACAGACGCAGACAAAGGTCTGTGCCTCTCCCTTACCAAAAAGTTCCATCCGCTTGTGACAGACCGGACAACGGGCATTGGTCGTCCGGGAGATTGTCTCTCGGTATCCGCACTCTCTGTCCTGGCAGACAAGCATTTTGCTGTTCTTTCCGTTTACGGCAAGCATTCGTTTACCACAGCGCGGGCACTTCCGATTTGTAAGATTGTCATGCCGAAATGTCCCCTCACTTGTACGAATGTCAGATAATACATCGTTTGTGTACCGTTCGATTTCCCTCATAAAGGACGACTCTTTTTGCCTTCCCTCGGAAATCCTTTGGAGTTCCTTCTCCCACCTGGCCGTAAGCTCCGGTTTCTTCAGATCCTGAGGCACCAGCTCCAGAAGCTGCTTTCCCTTGGAAGTAATCAAAAGATCGTTCCCTTTCTTTTCCATATAAAAGGTATGAAACAGCTTTTCGATAATGTCCGCACGGGTGGCGACCGTCCCAAGCCCACCCTTTTCCATCGCAGTCAGAAGGGCTGCTTCCGTATACCGTGCCGGAGGTTTCGTCTTTCCTTCGGTCCGCTCCTGTCTCTTGATGAGAAGGCTTTGCCCCTCTTTCAGATCCGGGAGTGTCTGATTGCCCAGCTCATCCTCCCCATCTTCCTCCTCGATACTACTGTCGTAGACTGCTCTCCATCCGGCCTCCCGGATCGTCTCTCCTTTTGCGACGAAACGCTCTTTGCAGACAGACGCCTGAATACGTACCTGCTCATACTCTGCCGGAGGGTAGAGAACCGCCAGAAATCTCCGTACAACCAGATCATAAATCTTCCGTTCCTCCGAAGTCATATGGGTCAAGTCCACAAACTGCTCCGTCGGAATAATCGCATGATGGTCGCTCACCTTGCTGTCATCCACAAACCGTTTCTCCGCTTTGAACGTCTTTCCATGAAGGGCTTTTGCAAGGTCCCGAAAAGGCCCTGTCTTGCACGCTTCCACACGCTCTCTCAAAGTCGGAACAATATCTGAACTTATATACCGGGAATCTGTCCGTGGATAAGTCAGTACCTTATGATGTTCATAAAGCCGCTGCATGATATTGAGTGTCTCCTTGGCGGAAAAGCCAAACCGTCGGCTGGCATCCCGCTGAAGCTCCGTCAGGTCATAAAGTGCTGGAGCGTATGTATGCTTCTTCTTTTTCTCCACACGTTCCAGAAGAAGGCGTTCTCCCTGGATCATCTCCGTGATCTTTTTTGCCCGCTCTCCGTCAAAGATACGGGTGCTGCCGGACTTTTGATCTTGCCAGGTAAAGCAGATCCCTTCAGAATAGAGCCGCACACCATAGTAGGACTTTGGCGTAAAGGAGTGGATCTCCTCCTCCCGGTTTGCAAGTAGTGCCAGGGTTGGCGTCTGTACCCGCCCGCATGTAAGCTTGGCATTATACTTGCACGTCAGTGCTCTCGTGGCATTGATCCCCACGAGCCAGTCCGCCTTGGCTCTTGCTCTCGCGGCATCGTAAAGGTTCTCAAAGTCCCTCCCGTCCCTCAGACGGGCGAAGCCTTCCCGGATCGCCCGGTCCGTCACCGACGAAATCCACAGCCGTTTGAGCGGCTTTTGGTTTTTTGCCATGTCAAGAATCCATCTCGCCACCAGCTCGCCTTCCCGTCCGGCATCCGTAGCAATAATGATCTCTCCCACATCCTTTCTGCGGATCTGCGCCTTGACCGCGCCAAACTGCTTTGCTGTCTGACGTATCACCGTCAGCTTCCATGATTTGGGCACCATTGGAAGTACTTCCATCTTCCACTCTTTCCAATCTGGAGTATACTCCTCCGGATCAGCCAAAGTAACAAGGTGCCCAAGCCCCCAGGTGATGATATACTTTTCGCCCTCTATCATCCCCTGGCCATTCTTTTTACATCCCAACACCCGCGCAATGTCTCTTGCCACGGATGGTTTTTCCGCTATAACTAATACTTTCATGTCAATCCTTTCTCCTGTTTGGGAACTCTAAAAAACATCTATTGAACGTTTTTGTCGTATGCATTGCAACAGGAAAGGATATTGCCGGGACCCTCCCTTTGATCATCCTGCAATATCCTCTCTATTCGTTCACGATCAGATTTCCGTACTGATCCTTCAAAAGTTCCAGTTGTCTGCTCTCCTCCTCAGCCTCATCCAGACATCGTAAAATCGCTTCATTTAATGAGAGCATCTTGTCGTCCAGCTCCGATACCATCTTTGCGCACTCTTTTAGTTCCCTGCTAATGTATTCCGGTGCATTGCCCTCAAATTTGTAATAGATCTTATGCTCCAGGCTCGCCCAGAAATCCATGGCGATGGTTCGAATCTGAATCTCCACCTTTGTATCCACCACGCTGTCTGTCAGAAAAATCGGGACAGAAACAAGCATGTGGTAGCTTTTGTATCCGCTCTCCTTCGGATGCCGGATATAATCCTTAATGGAGAGCACCTTCAAATCGCTCTGGTTCCCAATCAGCTCCGCCAGCCGGTAAATGTCCGATGTAAAAGAACAGATCAGACGTACTCCGGCGATATCGTTGATGTACTTCACCATGTTCTCAATGGAACTCTCATGCCCCTGTCTCTTTAGTTTCTTAACAATGCTTTCCGGCGTCTTGATTCTCTTTTTGATATGTTCAATCGGGTTGTACCGATGGACATGCTGAAATTCGTCGTTTAGAATCTCCAGCTTGGTACCAACTTCCTTCAATGCCGCGTTATACAGGAACATCACGGTTTTCCAACTGTCGACATCTTCATAGTTTTTTACGTTCATCCTTTTCCACCTTTCACGAAAAAGACTTGCATGTTCATGCTTACCGCATTTACGCGCCACCTTATATTATAACATATTCTATTTACTTTGTCATTTATTTCACATTTTAACCATGTTTTTCTCTATTTTACTAAAATTTGGCACATTCTCATTGTACATAATGCCGCATGATGGCTCTCTAAAGTGACGCCAGCACAACAGGACGCATCCACCGAAACCGGCAGCTCCGGCACATATGCCTTGACAAGCAGTGCATTGGACACCACGCAGATATCTGTACAGACTCCGATCATCTCCACTGCTTCGTATCCGCCATCCCGGATATACTCTGCAAGCTCCACACTTCCAAACGCCGGCTTGTCAAAAATCCGGCTGTCCCCGGCAAACGGCTGAAGCTGTGGAATAATCTCCCATCCTTCACTACCCCGGATGCAATGTGTGATCGGAAGTTTTCGCCCTTCCTGGGTTTCAAGATAATTCTCCCCGTGGGTATCACGGGTAAAGACAACCTCTCCTCCCTCGGCAGTCCAGGACAGGATCTTCTGCCGCACCTTCTCTGTGATGGCACAGGCCTCCTTCGTCCCAAGGCTCCCTGTCACAAAGTCATTTTGCATATCAATCACAACCAGAAGTTCTTTCATCCTGCTCCTCCTCCTCTTGCTTTTTCTGTATTGTAACACGATTCCCACAGGGCGTAAAGAAACGTGGAAAACTTTACAATTCTTTTATAGAATGGTATGATATTCAGACAGAGAAAGGAGATTTCAGATGTTTCGATTGTGGGGAAAGATATGGAAAAACAACCGGATGGCCGCGGATACCGTGATCTGCGATGATTCCCCGGACACGAGAACGCACAAGGTGTTCCGGGCTCTGGACGAGATCTGTTACACCTTTGATCTCAGCAAGCCGATCTGGCTCGATACGAATATCCGGGAGTTTCAAAAGCACGCAAAAGTCCGGTTTTATCAGGACAGTTTTATCGACGGCATTGATTTCGATTATCTGGAGATCCAGGTCATCGAGGAGGATTCATACAGCACGGATTATGTATAGCGGAGGGATACCCTCCGTTATTTTTTCATCTTCGGTTCAAAAATCAGAGAGGCGAGATAACCAAAGATCAGCGCTGCTGAGATACCCACCGCACTGGAGGTAAAGCCTCCTTCAAAAATGCCGATGAACCCGTCTTTTTGCACCGCTTCTTTCACTCCCTGAAAGAGGGTGTTTCCAAATCCAAGCAGCGGTACGCTCGCCCCGCATCCGACCATTTCTATGAGCGGATCATATACGCCCAGGAATCCAAGCACGGTCCCTGTCGTCACTAAAAGGACCATCACTCTTCCCGGCATCAGTTTCGTCCGATCCAGAAGGATCTGCACCAGGGCGCAGATCAATCCGCCCGCCCAGAACGCATTGACATATTCCATCTTGTTCCTCCTTATCATCCAGCATGTTCCAGCACAATTCCGTGTGCGATTCCGGGGATGCTCTCTCCTTCGTTGAAGCTTACCGTGGACATGAGCGCCCCGGTCGGAACGAAAAGTACTTTCTTCCACTCCCCTTTACAGATCTTTGGGACCACATAGGAGCCAAGCGTCACCGCCGCACAGCCACAGCCGCTGCCCCCGGCGTGTGTGTCCTGGGTCTGCTGATCAAAAATTGTCTTCCCACAGTCCATATGCCGGTCCTCAATATCCACCCCATTTTTCTTTAAAAGTTCCAGAAGGATCGTACTTCCTATATAACCCAGATCCCCAGTAACAATCTGATCGTACGCCTCCAGATCCTGTCCGAAATCCTTACGGTTCGTCAGAATCGTATCACATGCCGCCGGCGCCATACAACCACCCATATTCTGGGAGTCCTTAAGTCCATAGTCCACAATCTTTCCGACAGTCACGCCGGAGAGGCGAACTTTCGACTTCTCACATCCGATGACAAAAGCACCGCTTCCGGTCACTGTCCACTGAGCCGAGAGAGGCCTCTGAGACGCATAGCCAAGAGGAAACCGGAATTCCTTCTCCGCACTTCCAAAATGGCTCGACGTGACTGCCAGGGCATAGTCCGCATAGCCTCCCGCCACCGTCATAGACGCCAGAGCCAGTGCCTCACCGGAGGTCGAGCAGGCCCCAAAAAGTCCGAACATAGGGATCTGGAGACTCTCGATTCCCATCGCCGTCGCCGTACCCTGCCGCAGAAGATCACCTCCAAAGAGATAGCGGATCTTGTCCTTGGGGATCCCGGATTTTTCCACTGCCCGCAGGCACGCCCGCTTCTGCATCTCACTTTCTGCCTCTTCCCAGGTCGTCTTTCCGAAGAGGTTATTCTTGTCCTGTCCCCTCTCGTCAAAGAGCTTTCCCAGTGGTCCCTGGCTTTCTTTCTGTCCCACAATCGTTCCTGCACTTAGCAGGTACGGAGCCTCGGCAAACCCAAGGCTCTGCTTTCCCTTTGCTATTCCATTTCTCATCTTCCATCCCGCCTTTCTCTACCAGTTGATTCCCGCTTTCAGCAGGAGATAATAAATGAGTCCGAAGGCCCAGCTTGTTACGATTCCATAGAGGATGACGGGACCTGCAATCGTAAAGATCTTACAGCCTATCCCGAACACCTGCCCTTCCTTTTTATATTCGATAGCAGGCGCGGCTACAGAGTTGGCAAACCCGGTAATCGGGACCAGCGCCCCGGCTCCGCCCCATTTCGCAATCTTCGGATAGAGGCCAAGTCCCGTCAGAAGAACACTTAAAAACACGAGAAGCATGGATGTATAACAGCTCGTCATTTCCTTGTCCATTCCTGTACCGGACACGTAGTTGGAGATGATCTGGCCCACAAGACAGATGGCACCTCCGGTTACAAAGGCCCGGAACATATTTTTCCAGACATTGTGCACCGGCGTTTTCTGTTTGACATATTCTTCGTAGCTTTTTTGCTTTCTTGCCTGTTCTTTGTTGATCGGCTTTTTCAAACTGATTCCTCCTTACGTTCCCCATCTTCCCAGGAAATACAAAAGCGCTCCCGCCGTTTTCCCAAGAGACAGGCCCATGATAATATATGGTATAGTTTTTACAATTTTCAGCCGCCGGATAAAGATCGGAAATACATTGAGGATATCTGCCAGCGCCATCGCCCAGCACCCTACAAATATCCCCGAAAAGATGCCAAGCACTGCCAGAAGTACGCTGCCTCCCGGAATCCGGACCTGGTAGAGATAAAAGATATTAAAGAGGGTCCCTCCCAGTACAATAGAATCTTCATACAGTAGAATCTGTCTTCCCGTGTGGGTCCGGTCCGCAAAGATGGAGACAAGACCAAGCCCGATGAGAAAGGAAAATAATCCCCCTGCAATCACGGCGCCGGAGGCAAATCCGATGACGCCAAGAAGTACCTGCTCAGCCCACATCTTTTTCTTTCCCCTTTCTGGAATACTCGTCAATGAGGGTCATCTCAATATCTTCCTCATAGGTCCGCATCTCCACTTCCATCGGCGTCGGATCCGGGGTAAAGCGCTTCTTCCCAAAATGATTGAAAAAGAGCAGAATCCCCACGCTCATTCCAAGGCTGTATGTGAGCTCCAGAATCGTAAATCCATCCGACGTCGTCCCGGTCACGAGATAGTAGATCTGATCGAAAAGCTTTGGCACATCCACGTCGTTATTAAACGACATGATGGAAAACCCGGCTCCGATAAATGTCACGAGAAGGACAAAGAAACTCTTTACGGCCTGCACCACTTTCTTCTGTTTTTTCTGCTCCTCGATGGTGACGATCAGATCCGTCTCCCCCAGATTTTCTACAGTAAGATTCGGACAGACCTCATGGATCTTTGCGATCACTTCCAAAATGGAGACAACATAACGCTTTTGCCCCTGTCCATTTGCCTTCAAAAGTCGTACCGGTTTCAACCGGTTGACGATTGTCTGGTCAGCACATTCCATAGAGAGGATATCCCCCAGAAGGACGTCCGACTTTGTCACCTCTTTATTCTTATCCCCTTTAATATATAAAATCTGACCCGTTGTCCCCATCATTTCCTCCTTCTGCCATCCGGCTGCTTACCAGCGTCCCATTCTCCTCTGAAACCGAATGACGCTGTGACATGACGTAATAGAGAAGTCCCAGAAGCACTGCTGCCGTGACAACGCAGATCAGGCATATCCGGATTCTTCGTTTCGCCTGTTCCATCACCTTCACCTTTCCTTTCTTTCAAGTGTAGTATGTCTGTTTGGGCTGTTTTTATACCGGATATGCCTGATTTCTTTTTGTATCAGTGATAAGCCGAAGTGGTAATTCCCTTCTTTTACGGGACACTTGAACCGCCGTACTCTTTCATCCGTTTCAGGATTTTCTTTTCCAGACGCGAGACCTGCACCTGGGACATGCCAAGCTGTTTCCCTGTCTCTGACTGTGTCTTGTTTTCAAAATACCGAAGATAGATCAGTTGCCGTTCCTCCTTCCCGAGCTTCTCCAATAGAGAATACAAAAATATCTGGTCAATAATCTTCTCCTCTGTCTTTTCCTCTTTCTCAAGCTTCTCCAGAAGCTCCACCTCACTTCCGTCCTTTTTGTAAACCGGACGGTGCAAAGACTCCACTTCCGACGAGGCTTCCAGAGCCTGTACCAACTCTTCTTTCCCCACCCCGGAAAGCTCTGAGAGTTCCTGGATGGTTGGTTCTCGGTTGTACTTTCTGACAAATTCTTCTTTTGCCTGACATGCTTTGTAGGAAATTTCTTTGAGTGAACGGCTGACTTTCAGCATCCCATCGTCCCGCAGGAAACGTCGGATCTCCCCGGAGATCATGGGCACGGCGTAAGTAGAAAATCGGACATCATAGGCCAGGTCAAACTTGTCGATTGCTTTTAATAGGCCGATGCTTCCGATCTGAAAGAGATCCTCGGCCTCCGTCCCTCTTCCGCTGTAACGCCGGACAATACACCAGACAAGTCCCACATTTTCTTCCACCAGCCGTGTCCTTGCCTCCTGATCTCCCTCGTGCGCCTTACGGATCAGCTCTGTGGTACGATCCATCCGTCCCTCCCGCTTCCGATCTTCTTTTTCATGCGGACCGTCGTTCCCTTTCCCGGCTCGGACTCTACCTCAAGTTCGTCCATAAAAGCCTCCATAAATGCAAATCCCATCCCGGAGCGATCAAGCTCCGGCCTTGTGGTGAACATCGGCTGCATGGCTTTTTCTACATCTTCAATCCCGTTTCCTTCGTCCCGGATTTCTATTTCCATCGCATGTCCCGAGATCCGGCAGCGGATCCGGATTTTATGTATTTCCTGGTCGTAGCCGTGTATGACTGCGTTGGTGACAGCCTCGGATACCGCGGTCTTAACATCCGCCACCTCCTCCAGTGTCGGATTGAGCTGGGTAAGAAAGGCCGCTACTGCTACCCTGGCAAATCCCTCGTTCTCCGAACAACTGTCAAATATCAATTCCATTTCATTCGTATCCTGTTTCATCTTCTTTCCTCCTCGTAAATCCGAATAATCTTTGCCGCTCCCGACATTTTCAGGATCTTCTTCATCCGTTCGTTCAGATTCGCCGCCCAGACTTCTCCCCCTGTCAGACTCAGCTTCCGGTACCGCCCCATCATCACTCCGATCCCGGAGCTGTCCATAAAGCTTGTCTCCCCGAAATCAAAGATCACATATTTCACATGATTCCGTTCGATCTGCCGATCCGCCTCTCTCCGGATTTCTTCCGTCTGATGATGATCCAGTTCCTTAGGCAGAAAGATCGTCAGACAGTTCTCTTCTATCTGATATTTCATAGTGCGCTCCCCTTTCTATCCATGATGTCCCCTCTTCCTTTGTAATTTCTGCCGTCTGATAAGCACAAAAGAGGATGATGCACAATGTACATCATCCTCTTTTGTAAACTCTTCTTTGTCCTCTATTGTCCATTCTTTCCTGCACTTGCGGCATTTAGACTCTCCAGCGCTTCCTGTGCGTCATTGCCTAAAGTCGTTCCGGAGTGCTGTTCCGATACTTTCTGATAGTAATTCTTTGCATTCTCCGTGTCGCCACTCTTTTCGTAAGCCTGGGCAAGAAGATACATGGCGTTCCCGCTGTCGTAGGACTCGTCCATCCTGACGACTTTCAGCAGATTTTCAATCGCCGCTTCATAGTTTTCCACGTCAAAATTAGCGCTTCCCCGGTTGTATAGTCTGCTACACGCCGATGGGTAGATACTGTTGGCAAGTGTCGTATGCTGCTCTTTTCCAAGCTCTCCAAGGGAATCCAGATTGATTGCCAGAAGCTCATCCGCCAGGTTTTCATTGGACTTGGCGCCGCTTTGGTATTGCGTCTGAATATCCATCAAAGCTTCGTAGCTGCTTTTTGTGGACTCCGCCGTCTCCTTTGCCGTCTGCGCCTCATCATTCTTTGTTCGGTAGCTCTCCAGTTCCTTTTCCAGAGCGTTGATCTCAGCTTTCTGGGACGCAATCTGATTGCTCGCTTCCACGATACTCTCATTCTTCTCCCTTGTCTGAGACTCATTGACAGCCGGCATAATCAGGAACCACATCACCGCCGCCCCGATGACCAGTCCGATGACAATATTGACAATGGTAAATGCCATGCCCTTTTCCGGATCCTTCGTCTCCACTGGTTTAATGATCGTCTCGTTACCAAGCTTATAGCTGACGGTCTGCTGTCCTTTCACATCTTTCTGTCCGGACGTCCGCTTTTTGTGCATCCGGTTCAGCTCATAAATATATCCGAGTGTAACCGGATCTGTCGTATCCAGCCGCTGGGCCGTCCTTAACACCTGCCTAGCTTTTGCGTACTGTGAAGTATGCAGATACAAAAGGGCTAAAAGCTGGAATGCCCGCAGGAAATCCGGCTGTTCTGACACGATCTTCTTTAACTGAATAATGGCGAGATCCTCGCCCCCTTGCCTGCAGTACTGTAAACACTGGTTGTACTTCTTGGCAGCCTGATCCACAGTATCCAGCCAGTTTTTAGATTCTCTGCACGATTTTAAATACTCCGTCGCTACATTCTCCCTGGGATTTAATCGCTCGCTGACGATCCAGACGGCCATCGCGCGAGGCACCTCGCCTCTTCCATAGTAAACAAGGCCAAGAAGATTTCTCGCATCCTTATTATACTTGTCAAAGCGAATGCTCTTCTTTAGGGACGCCAAAGCTCCTGTCAGATCCCGTATCTTTGCTTTTTTTAATCCATCGTTATACCAGTACAGGGACCGATAACGCAATTCTCCTCTGATATCCATACAAATCTCTCCGTTTCCCTAACGCGTTGTATCCAAGATATCTTTTAACAGATCCGACAGGTCGGTCAAATCTTCACTTATTGCCTCCGCCTCGATCTCATCTACCTCCAGACTCGGCTGAAACTTCTTCAGTTCTTCTTCAAAATTTAACATTCGGATGCCTCCCTTAACACTGCTTCCACTTCTCCAACGAGGTACAGGGATCCAAAACAGTAAATCCGGTCCTGTTCCCTTTTCTGTCCGCACACATAACGGACCGCCTCCTCAACTGTATCTACTTCCACCACCGGGCAATTAGCCCACTGTTCAAAATCGGCTTTCATCTCTTCAGCTTTCACACCACGGCTAGCCGAAATCTGTGTCACCACAAAGAGATCCGCTGGAATCTCCCGGCAGATAAGATGTATCATCTCACGATAATCCTTCTCCTTCACCGCCGAAAACAGGACGATCACCCTGCCGTCTTTTGGCATCAGTTCCCTCTGTTTGCAGACACTGTCTGTAAAGACGCGAACCGCCGCAAGATTATGCGCCCCGTCAAGGATCACTCCTGGACGCACTTCCTCCATACGTCCTTTCCAGACAACGCCGGCAAGGATCTGATACCAGGATGCCTTTGGTGTCTCAATCAGACAGGCAGCCGCCTCCAAAGCCAGAACGACATTCATCGGCTGATAAAGTGCGGTTGTCCGCAGTTTCCACTCGGCAGTATCATCATACCGATTCTCTGTGGAAAAAACAAGATCCTTCTTGGTAATTTCCTGGATTTTGAACGCATTTTCTGAGATTTCTCTACAAGGAGCACCAGCATTTTCTGCCGTCTTTCGCAACACCTTCTGAACGGTTTCGTCTGAGGCATCACAAATCAGCGGTACTCCCGGCTTGATGATCCCCGCCTTTTCCGTGGCAATCTTCTCGATCGTATCTCCCAAAATCTCAGTGTGATCCATCCCGATGGAGGTGATGACCGTCAGAACAGGATGCTCAATGCTGTTCGTAGCATCCAGCCTCCCTCCAAGTCCCGTCTCCAAAATGATATATTCCATCTTAGCGTCGTCAAAAGCTTTCATCGCCATGCCAAAGAGGAACTCGAAATATGTCGGATGGCTCAAACCATCTGTCTCCATCTTACGAACTGCCTCAAGTGTCTCTTCAAACACCGTAAGGAACCGCCTTTTGGATATCATCTCCTCCCCGATGCAGATCCGCTCTCGAATCGTCATCAGATGAGGGGATGTAAACAATCCGGTGCGTTTCCCCTCTCCAATAAGGAGCGCCTGCAGATATCTGCAAACGCTCCCTTTCCCATTTGTCCCTGCCACATGGATCATCTTTTTCTTCTCCTGCGGCGTGCCTAAATACGAAAGAAATGCCCTTGTATGATCCAGCGTATGTTTCCTGGCAAACATCTGGAGTTCATTAATATAGCTTACCGCTTCTTCATAATTCATCTTTTATTCCTCATCCTCGGTTCCTTCAAAGGCCTCCACCCAGTTCTTTGCGGGTGGATCCTGTTCCTCCTCAGGCGCCAGCGTAATCTCGCCGTTCTGGTACACATATTTCTTGGAGGTGGCAAACACCGTACTGCTGGATCCCATCTGGATCACGGTAATGATATCCCCATTTTCCAATGTGCAGTCGTTTAAAATCACATGAGTATTATTTAAAAACTTGCTTTCCTGCTGCTCACCGTTGACAAAGATCTTACTGCTCTTTGTCAGATTCTCTCCATAAAGGCTGTAGGTCTTCTCCTCACCCGGCTGAGGCACGATATTGCTCAATGTCACATCCTTGACGCCCATACGCATATGTCCTTCCGTAATCGGCGGTTCCCCCTCATATACATACTGGTCGCCATAGAGAATATCATACTGCAACAGCTCCAGATCCTTTAAATAGTCCTCGGTTTTCCTTCTCTGCTGATGGTAGTTGAAAAGCGTCCCCGAGTGAATATCAAGCCGTTCCAGCACATCTGCCATAATCTGATAGGATGGAATGTTCCGGTCCTCTTTCTTAAGGCCAATATTATCCCAAATCACATAATTCGTATTATAGAGATACTTGCTTTTTAAATCTTTCGCTTCCAACCCCATGGTCGGCAGGTGATCTCCGTAGAAAACGATGACACTTGGTTCGTCCCGCTTATCCACTTCCTCAACCAGATGCTTTGCGAATTGATCCATCTCATAGACCTGATTCACATAATACTCCCAGGCATTCTGCTTTCCTTCGTCCTCCATTCCGGACACTGTGATCTCCGGATTCTCGATCACCTTTTCTGTCGGATAATCCCCATGTCCCTGTACACTGATACAGAACACGAAATCCTGCTGTTCATCTGAATCCAAGGCATCCGTTATATGCTCCACCAGAATGTCGTCCTTCGACCAATTATTCGGCGTCGTTTGAAGGATGTTCATAAACTCTTTACTCGTAAAACTGTCAAATCCTGTATCATTATAAACCCGGGCACGGCTGTAAAAATTCCCTCCATTATTGTGGATCGCGTGGGCACCGTATCCCAGAGCAGAAAGTGCGGTCGCCGCACTTTCGCAGACCTCGCTTTTGAGCTTGGTCTTATATGGATACTCTCCCGGCCCGAAATAGCGCATGTTCATTCCTGTCAGCACTTCAAATTCCGTATTTGCTGTTCCCGCCCCCACTGACGGTACCTTGAAGTATCCGGTAGAATAATTCTCAAACAAAGACCGTAAAAACGGAATCGGATCCTTGGAGAGCTGGTAGAATTCCACCTCCGCCGGATCGAAGAAAGACTCTAACTGCACGAAAATAATGTTCGGCTTCTCTCCATCTGCAAGCCCCGTCGTCGTCTTTGTCAGGCGTCCTCCCTCGTTGATGTCCTCCATCGTCCCCTCGTCATACCCGTTCGGCTTGTCGATTCCGGTATTAAAAAGGCTGGCGGAAAAGCAATATGGAAGGCCATAGTCTTCGTACGCAAACGCGATATTTCCAAAATAAGTCGATACCACCCGCTTGTCAATCGCCTGATTCGTTAAAAAGACATAGGCCCCACAACAGATCCCGATTCCGATCAGGGCCCTGATCCGATGCATTTTCCCTTGATACTGTCCACCCCGGCGCCACATGGCAATCACCCAGATGATGACCGCCACAACACCAACTGCCATAATGACCAGCTCATAGATAGCAAAATAATTCGTAAACAGAGAAAGTCCCTCGGTCAGCGTCTTGAGATCCTGCGCGTTAAACGGCGTGACACGCTTTAACAGCATGGCACCGTTGACCACTCCGAGCATAATCCAGAAAACACTGATCAGAATCCGGGCAAACACCCTTCTCCGGACCAGGTATACAATAGAAAACGTCACAAAAATCATAAATGAATTGTATAAAAACACAAGTGGCGTTTCTACCGCATAACTCCATGCCGAGACGAACGAATGGCGAGAAATACTTTCAATGATCAGATTAATCGCCATCGCCCATATTGCTTGAAGCGGAAGCGAGAAAAGATTCATCCACTTATATACCGGAGCCATCTTTTTGGCAAAAGCACTGTTTTTGCGCTCCTCCAAAATCCGCTGCCGGCGTTCTTTTCGCTTTTTCGCGCTCTCTTTGAGATCTTCTCTGCTCAGATGCCGCAGCTTCTCTATCTTTCCTTTGATATCTGGTTTCTTAAAATGGATTGTATTCATGTTTTCCCCTTGTCTGCTACTTCCTGATCGATGCAAGACGCTCCTGAACCTGTTCCATCATCTGTGTATATTTTTCAAGCTTTGCCTGCTCCTCAGCGATCTTCGTCTCCGGAGCTTTGCTCATAAACTTTTCATTGTTCAGCATGCCGTTGACACGGGCCAGCTCCTTTTTGAGCCTCTCTTCTTCTTTTAAGAGACGCTCCCGCTCCTGCTCAAAATCAATCAGATCTTCCAGCGGCATATACACTGCTCCATCCGGAACCACAATAGAAACCGCATCTTCAGAAATACCATCATTTGTTTTCTGAATGATGAGTTCGCTTGCATTCATCAATGGATTCACTGATTCTTTTAATGTTTCAAACCCTTCACAAAGTGTCTCATTCTCACAAACAATATATACTTTCGCTTTTCTTGCGTTTGGCACGTTCATTTCGGCACGGGCATTTCTTACCCCACGTACAATGTCCTTGATGTGCTCTACAATATTCTCTTCCCGTGGATAATCCAAAGCTTCGTCATACTCCGGCCAGGAGGACATCATCAAAGACTCTTCTGCCGGAACAAGAACGCTGTAAATCTCCTCCGTCACGAACGGCATATACGGATGCAGAAGCTTCAGTGCGTCCGCAAGTACTGTTTTTAATGTCCAAAGCGCCGCATTGGCCGCCTTATAATTGTCATCCGCATGGTAGATCCGGTATTTTGCAAGCTCAATGTACCAGTCACAGAACTCATCCCAGATAAAGTCGTAAACTTTCTGTACCGCAATACCAAGCTCAAACTTATCCATGTTTTCCGTCACGTCTTTTGCCAGACGATTGACTTTGGAAAGAATCCATTTGTCTGCTGCTGTCAGGTCCTCTGCATCCGGACGGCTGATTACCTTATCCTCCATGTTCATAAGGATAAAGCGGGACGCATTCCATACTTTGTTGGCAAAGTTCCGGTTGGCTTCCACTCTCTCCTTGTAGAAACGCATATCGTTTCCAGGCGCGTTTCCGGTCACTACCGTAAGACGGAGCGCATCCGCACCATACTGGTCGATGATCTCCAGCGGATCAATGCCGTTTCCGAGAGACTTACTCATCTTTCTTCCCTGGTCGTCCCGAATCAGTCCATGGAAAAATACCGTGTGGAACGGGCATTTACCGGTCTGCTCAAATCCGGAGAATACCATCCGGATCACCCAGAAAAAGATGATATCGTATCCGGTTACCAGAACGTCTGTCGGATAGAAATAGTCAAGATCTTCGGTCTGCTCCGGCCATCCCAGTGTGGAGAACGGCCACAGTGCGGAAGAGAACCACGTATCCAGCGTATCCTCATCCTGTGTAAAATGATTGCATCCACACTTTGGACATACGTAAGGCGCACCTCCTTTTTGTACTACCATTTCACCACACTCATCGCAGTAATATGCCGGAATTCGGTGTCCCCACCAGATCTGCCGGGAAATACACCAGTCTCTGATATTATTAAGCCACTGTAAATAGATTTTATTCATCCGCTCCGGAATCAGCTTTAACTCTCCTGTTTCCAGCGCCTTGACGGCCGGCTTTGCCAGTTCCTCCATCCGCACGAACCACTGCTGCTTGATCAGTGGCTCAACTGTGTGATGGCACCGTTCATGCACACCAACGCTGTGGGTGTATTCTTCTACTTTAACGAGATATCCCTGATCCTCCAGATCCTGTACAATAGCCTCTCTCGCCTCATAACGGTCCATCCCCGCGTACTTGCCGCCATTTTCATTGATCGTGGCATCATCGTTCATAATATGAATTTCCTCAAGGCCGTGACGCTTTCCGATCTCAAAGTCATTCGGGTCATGTGCCGGAGTCACCTTCATGGCTCCGGTTCCGAATTCTTTGTCAACATACGCATCTGCGATGATCGGAATTTCCTTATTTACAAGTGGAAGCATCGCTTTCTTTCCGATAATATCCGTATAGCGCTCATCCTCCGGATTGACAACAATCGCCGTATCTCCAAGCATCGTTTCCGGACGGGTTGTCGCGATCACAAGGCTTCTGTCCGTACCTACGATCGGGTAGCGGATATGCCAGAAATGTCCCGCCTGTTCTTCATGCTCTACTTCCGCATCTGAAAGAGACGTCTGGCATACAGGACACCAGTTGATGATCCGGGAGCCTTTGTAAATGTAGCCTTTCTCATAAAGACGGAGGAATACTTCCTCTACTGCCTTACTGCATCCCTCGTCCATGGTGAAACGCTCTCTGTCCCAGTCGCAGGATACGCCAAGCTTTTTCAACTGGGACTCAATCGTCCCTGCGTACTCTTCCTTCCACTCCCAGGTCCGCTTTAAGAAACCTTCTCTTCCAAGCTCTCTCTTATCGATCCCTTCATCCTTTAACTGGTTTGTTACTTTAACCTCTGTTGAAATCGCCGCATGGTCTGTCCCCGGAATCCACAGCGCATTGTAGCCCTGCATTCTCTTGTATCGGATCAGGATGTCCTGAAGCGTATTATCAAGAGCATGCCCCATATGCAGCTTTCCGGTAATATTCGGAGGCGGCATCACCGTCGTAAACGGCTTTCTGCTCCGGTCTGCCTCTGCGTGGAAATACTTATTCTCACACCATTTTTCATAAAGTTTCGGTTCAATCTCTTTTGGATTGTACGTCTTGTCCAACTGTCTGCTCATTATTACCTCCTCATCATAAAAAAGAATCCTGTTTGGCAGGATTCTCCGCCTGCTGCGGGTCGCTTCAGCGGCAGCTTCCACTCCGCTGCAGTGCGATCCGCGCGGAGCGTTTCTTATTTCATAGGAACGCAGTTTCCTATGAAATAAAGAAAACGCCCTTTACATATGTAAAGGGCGTATAAACGCGGTACCACCTTCATTATATACCCGTCCTCCCTGACAGGTATATATCTCTTCGTTCTATAACGGGAACCACTCCGGGATGTCCTACTGTCCTGTCGGACCCATTCAGATATCCGGCTCCAAAGCTACCTTCCACAACTCCTACTTGTAATCACCTTCCAGCCAGTGGGTAATTTTCTCTGTCAAGGGCAGGTGTGTACTCCTCTTTATCAACACCTTTAAATATGAAACTATGATAATCATAGTCACGAAGCTTTCATTTGTCAAGGAGTTCATGGAATTTTCATGGATTCTTAAGGTTTCCCTGAACGACACTGCCTTTTTGGCAGCTTATTTTCTATTCCTTATTAGATCCTGCCAGATATTCACCAAGTTCCTCTGCCGTATCAAAGATCTGATCCGCCCCGGCATCTTCCAACTCTTCCCTACTGCCAAAGCCATAAAGTACACCTGCGGAGGCAAGTCCGTTTGCCTTTGCCCCGTCAATATCGTAGTGACGGTCCCCCACCATAATCACCGAAGGATCCCCTGCTTTCCGATGAAACGAATCAAGCGCATATTCGATGACGGCTTCCTTTGTCAGGCGTTTCCCTTCCATATCGCTTCCGCAGATGGCGTCAAACCAGCATGTGATCCCCGCATCTTCTGCAATCATCTTTGCATAGACCTCCGGCTTCGACGTGGCCATCACGACGGTTTTTCCCGCTTGTTTCAGACGTTTTAGCAAATCGGTCACGCCATCGAAAAGGCGGTATTCATAAACTCCTTTGACACCGAAATTTTCCCGGTAGTAGGATACAGCCTGAACAGCTTCCTCCTCGCCTAATCCCGTGTATTCCCGGAAAGAATGAACCAGCGGCGGCCCGATAAACGGAAGAAGTTCTTCCCGCTCTTTTTCTATTCCAAACTTTTCCAGGGCGTAAATGACGGAATTGACGATCCCTTTCTCTGAATCAATCAGTGTCCCGTCAAGATCCAGCAAAATCATATCAAAGCCTGCCTGTTCTCTCATCCTTATTCCTCCTGCTTTCGTTTCAGCTTCTGGAACATAGCTTTGTCTTCGGCGCTGACCCGCCTGGATTCTCTACATTTCTGGATTGCCTTATTGTGTGTCCACACATCCATCCGGTGCCCTTTTAATAGGTCAATGATCTTGTCCGGATATTTCAGATAGGCAGTCGCAAGGCTCCAGGCAATCCCCATCCGGACATAATATTCTTTCTGCCCAATTTCTTCGTAAATCTTCAATACCCGATCAATATACAGATCCTTCAGGAAATAATCCATCATGGAAATGACGCCAAAACGGACCTCAAATTCCCGGTTGCTTGTCACCCATTTTTGCAAATAAGAAAACCAGAAATCCGGATCCTCTTCCATCCATCCAAAAGTCGATACACAGCAGTCACAGTCAGCCCAGGAGCAGATCCCAGGTACCCATGCGTCCAGATACTGCACTCTCTCTTCCCGGGACGCTTTCCGGTATCCGGCCACCATCCCAAAGAGCATATGCTCCTCCTGATAAATGCCCTCCCCTTTCGTTCTGGTCATCTCATAAAGCCATCCGTCTTCTTTTTGCATCTCTTTGGCGGTCTCTTTTGCAAGTTTGCGAAGCACCGGAACACGGATTCCGAGCGTCTTCACAGACGGTGCGTTCAAAATCCGGTCGTTGAATTCTTTATACTCCGGATCAGAAAGCCCTATCAGCCTTTCCCTCATTTTCTCTTTCTTTCCTGCCACCTGTCTACTTCTCCTCTCTGAATCCCGCAAACAGAATATCATGGTTAATCATGGTATAAAAACGGTTCTTGATCTCCTCGTAACTATTTGACGGCTGTGCCATCAGCCACATCAGCTTGGTAATCGTTGCCTCCAGCGTCATATCGTATGCCTCCAGAAGGTCAAAGTCCTGTTTCACTTTCTTTCCGACCTCATAGACTGTCATATTACTTCCCTCACTGACTACCTGGGTTGTCATCACAATGAGTTTCCCTTCTTCTTTCCACTTCTTCATACCTTCATAAACTTCCTTTGTGATGCTATCAGGAAGACCGCCCACACCAAAGCTTTCAATCACCACACAGTCATAGAAATCTAAAATCTGGGTGAGCACACCGTTTCTCATCCCCGGCACCAGTTTCAGTACATATACGCTGTCTTTCATCTCGTGATAGAACCGCACTTCTCCCTGATGTCTGACCGGAGGAATATAACGAATTACCTGTTCGTCCTGGATCACGGCCGGATATGGAAAATTAATACTGGAAAAAGCATTGTAACTCTTGGCACGCTCTTTTTTCGCTCTTGTTCCGAGAATCACTTTTCCATCAAATACAATGCTTACGTCTTCAGAATTGTCATCCGACGCATAAATAAAGCTGTCCAGAAGATTCGTTTTGGCATCTGTCACATCCATATTGATCGGCTTCTGTGCTCCTGTAATGACGATCGGCTTCGGAGAATTTTGAATCATATAAGAAAGTGCCGCTGCCGTATAAGCAAGAGTATCGGTTCCATGACAGATCACAAAGCCATCGTAACTGTCATATCTTTCTTCTACCGCCTCTACGATAAGCTTCCAATGTTCCGGTGTCACATTCGTACTGTCTATATTGCACACCTGAAACGTTTCCACCTCGCATACTTGCTCCACCTGAGGAATATAAGACAAAATGTCCTGCGGTGTCAGTCCCGGAGCCAGCCCGTTTTCCGTCTGTCTGGACGCAATCGTTCCTCCGGTTCCAATCATAAGTATTTTCTTCATTCTCGTATCCTCTCTCTTTCCATACTTCCCCTTCTGTCAGAAAAAAGCCCCACCACAAAGCGGATGGGGTTCTGCTATAATTTTAGTATAAAGAAATTTCCCCGGGAAATCAACTGCTTCTGGGATTTTACCTGTTTTTGTGATAGAATAAATACAGTTTGTACAAATGAGGGAGGAGCAGGATATGAGACAAAAAATTGATTTGCTGAACGGACCGGTGTTTCCGTCACTTGCAAAGCTCGCTGTGCCGATTATGGCTACATCACTTGTCCAGATGGCGTACAACCTGACCGACATGATCTGGATTGGCCGCATCGGCAGCAACGCTGTAGCATCGGTGGGCGCTGCCGGAATGTATATGTGGTTTGCCAATGGCATTGCCGTCCTGGCAAAAATGGGCGGACAAGTGAAAGTTGGCCACGCCCTCGGAGCCGGTGAGCCGGAACAGGCACGTGGCTATGCCAGAAACGCGATTCAGCTTTCGCTGTTTTTCGGCCTTTTCTATGGAATTATCTGCCTGCTGTTTCAAGGTCCGTTGATCGGATTCTTCCGTCTGAATTCCAAAACCGTAATCCAGGATGCCGAAGTATATCTCGCCATCACCTGCGGACTGGTCATATTTTCCTTTTTGAACCAGGTATTTACCGGAATTCTGACTGCCATGGGAAACAGCCGGACCTCGTTTCTCGCGACAGCAATCGGACTTGTCATCAATATCATCCTTGACCCTATCCTGATTTTCGGAATTGGGCCATTTCCACAGATGTATGTGGCCGGAGCCGCCATTGCCACTGTATTTGCACAATCCGTTGTCACAGCGGTCTTCCTCGTTTCCATCCGCAGGGAACCGGATATTTTTATGAATCTGCATTTTTTTACCCGTCCCCAGACGGATATTCTGAAAGAATTGATTCAGATTGGCCTGCCTTCTTCTATTCAGAATATGATGTTTACCGGGATTTCCATGGTAATCGCACGGATGGTAGCAAGTTTTGGAGACGCTGCCGTGGCTGTCCAAAAGGTCGGTTCCCAGATCGAGTCCATCTCCTGGATGACGTCCGATGGTTTTGCCGCAGCGGTCAATTCTTTTATTGCGCAGAATTTCGGAGCCGGAAACGAAACCAGAGCAAAACGGGGTTACCGCTGTTCCATGATCGTTGTCCTGCTGTGGGGCTTTTTTTGCACCATCGTACTGATCGTATTTCCGGCACCGATCTTCCGGATTTTCATACCAGAAGCCGCCGTTCTCCCGATGGGCATAGATTACCTGCGTATCCTCGGCGTTTCCCAGCTTTTCATGTGCATGGAAATCACAACGGCCGGAGCATTTTCCGGGCTTGGACGCACCCTTCCTCCATCCATTGTCAGCACCTCTCTCACCGTTGCCCGGATTCCGATGGCCCTGCTTCTGATCTCCACCCCGCTTGGACTAAACGGTATCTGGTGGAGTATCACAATCTCGAGTATATGCAAAGGCATTGTCCTGACTGCCGCTTTCAAAAAGATGACATTCCGGGGAATAAAAGTGAATACACATTCCTAAAGGGAAATGAGCTCCGGTCCCTTGTTCGCCCCGGATGATTCCCCACTTCCGAAATGCCTGTCCACCAGGTGACAGTACTCTTCATAAGCCGGAACCTCGGAAAACGCTTCCCGAAGCGCATCCTGGATGCCCTTATAATACCATCCAATCATCTTTTTATCCTTCATCCGAAACCGATTCCAAAGCTCCTCCCCGACAACCGGATAATCCCTGTCAATATCCCGCATATTGGACAGCTTGTCCGCAAGTCCGATCATCTGTACCTCATAAGGAGCACAACGAATTCTTTTTATCGTTGAACCTTTCCGCTCTATCCACGACCTGGACTTGTCCTCACTTTCCTGTGCCACCAGCGATGCGACCCGCTCTGAAAAAGACGCCTCCAGCAGCTCTTTGGTCACTCCCTCGCAGTCCTCAATCGTATCGTGAAGAATCGCCGCACTGATCACTTCCTCGTCCTTCGTCATCGTAGAGACGATGTCCCCCACCTCAATCGGATGAACAATATAAGGACGCTTCGTCCCTTTCCGAAACTGTCCTTCATGTGCCTTTGTCGCAAATTCGATTGCCCGGTCTATCATCATATTCCGTTCCTTTCTTCTGTTGACATTTACAGATTTAGCGTACCACGTTGAAAAATAAAATCAAGGTTTTTCTTCCATAAATTGAGATTCTATCGTATACTAGTTTACGTCAAAAGAATGGAAACGAATCATCGGAAATGTATTTTCGATTTGTAGAAAGTAGGAGGTTTTTGCCATGAAGAAAAAGAAAGGCGTCCTCATTACCGGGGCGTCCAGGGGGATCGGACGTGCAGCCGCTCTTTTACTTGCCAGATATGGGTTCCATCTGTTTCTCAACAGCGCCCATCACCTGGATGCTTTAAAAGAAGTACAAAAAGAGATTTTGCGTCTCCCTGGTGCTTCCTGTGAACTTTGTCCGGGTAATGTTGGCGATCCTGGGCAGGTACGGAATATGTTCTCACAGATCTCCCGCTCCGAACAAGTGGATGGAGGTGTGGAGATTCTCATTAACAATGCCGGGATTTCCCATATCGGGCTGTTAAGCGATATGACGGACAGCGAGTGGAATCAGGTGATCGCAACCAATCTTTCCTCCGCTTTTTACTGCTGCAGGGAAGCCATCCCGCACATGGTATCAAAAAAAACGGGCAAAATCCTCAATATTTCTTCCATGTGGGGACGAAGCGGCGCATCCTGCGAAGCAGCTTACTCCGCCTCCAAAGCGGGGATTCACGGCCTTACCCAGGCGCTGGCCAAAGAACTTGCGCCAAGCAACATCCAGGTAAACGCCATCGCTTTTGGAGTCATCGACACCGCTATGAACCAGATGCTCGATCCGGACGAATGGCTCGCTCTCCAGGACGAAATCCCTGCCGGCCGCTTCGCCGCACCGGAAGAGGCCGCACAGATGATCTTACATGTTCTTCAAGCGCCTTCTTATATGACTGGACAAATCATTGGATTTGACGGCGGATTTTTATAGAAATTGCCGCCATAAAGATATTAGAAAAGGAAACCTGTTCCTTCTATTGATCGGAACATGGTTTCCCTTTTTTATATTTCTGTAGTTACTTCAGGCACCACGCATATCCATATTCCGGCAGCGTGATAACGCCGTCTTCAATTATTTCACCGCTAAAGAGTTCTCTTTGTAGTCCTTCTTGCGGAAGACGAAATTCTTTTGACCTGTCAGCAAAGTTAAAGATTCCGGTCAATGTCCGGCCATTCCATCTTCTGATCATACAAAGAATTTCCTGATCCCCGGTTTCCCACGTATTCACTTCCGCTTCTGGACCTAGAATATCTTCCTGCGCTCTTAGTTTCTCCATATAATCCAGTGTCGCAAAAATCTGGCCTTCCACCGTATCTTTATCATTCCGGTTTTCTGCAAGTTCCCACTTGAAAGCTCCTCTGTGGATGTATCTGGAGTCTGAACATTTATCCGGATCTTCTTTATATGTGTAGTCATTCACCTGTCCGATCTCATCCCCGCTGTAAATCATCGGAATCCCCGCCTGCATGAACATATAGGCATGAAGCATCAGATCTTTTCGGATGGCCTTCTCCATTTTGGCACCGTCCTGCTCAAACCCTGCGCTTTCAATCCCACACATGGATGCCGTCGTACCGCAAAATCTGGCGTCTTTTGTCACCGGATCGTCGTTGTAGAGCTCCCCACGACTTACGCTTCCCGGATACTTACCTGTAAAGTAATCGTTCAAATATTGTTTGTGAGGAATTTCTTTCATTCCCCACCATTTCAGTGTATCATAGTCCAGACCCCAGCCAATGTCGTCGTGGCATCTCAGATAATTCAGAAAGGTATATTGCTTTGGCAGACTGTTCACAATATCAAGCTGCTTCTTGAGAAGTCTCGTATCGTGTACCGCCAGGGTGTGCCAGGTGGTCGCCATGGTTGTGACATTGTATAGCATATGGCACTCTGGCTTTTCTACCGTTCCAAAATAAGGCAGCACTTTCTCCGGTTCCATCACAACCTCACCCAGAAGTGCTACTGCCGGACAGACAATTTCACCGATCATCCTCATCATACGGACAATAGTATGAACCTGTTTTAAGTTCCGGCAGGATGTACCGAGCTCTTTCCAGATATAAGGAACCGCATCAATACGAATAATATCCATTCCCTGATTTGCGAAGAACAGGAAATTGTACATCATCTCGTTAAACACTCTAGGATTTCCATAGTTCAAATCCCACTGGTACGGATAAAATGTCGTCATCACATAGTGTCCGATTTCCGGAATCCAGGTAAAATTCCCCGGCGCCGTCGTCGGGAATACCTGCGGAACCGTACGCTCAAACTGGTTGGGAATATCCGGATTGTCGTAGAAGAAATAGCGGCTCATATATTCGCCTTCTCCTCTTCTCGCCCGCACCGCCCACTCATGCTCCTCGGAAGTGTGGTTCATCACAAAATCCATACAAAGGTCGATTCCCATTCCGTGACATTTTGTTGCCAGTTTCGCCAGATCTTCCACCGTTCCCAGATCTTCCCGAACCTTGCGGAAATCCGCCACAGCATATCCCCCGTCAGATTTTCCCTTTACAGTATCGAGAAACGGCATCAAATGAATGAAAGATGCATGACTCTCCTTGATATAGTCCAGTTTTTTCTGTACCCCTTTCAGATTCCCGGCAAAATGATCGATATAAAGCATCATGCCAAGCATGTCTTTCTTACGGTACCAGCCCGGGTGTTGTTCCCGCTCCCGGTCACGCTTCTTTAAAGCCGCACTTCGGTTCCTATAATATTCATACATCTGGCCGCACAGTTCCGCATACATGGAATCGTTTCCGTAGAGCTCCATATAGAGCCATTTCAATTCATCCTGATGCTTTTCCATACGAATCTGAAATTCTATGTCGCTTTTCTTTCCTCTTCCCACGATTTTCAAAGCCCCTTTATTGTTCTACTCGTCTCAGATACTTCTGGTATGCAAGATATTCTCCGCTCTCGATCGGCACCGGAAGCCCAGCCTGCATCAGTGCCGCTCCACTGTAGAGCCGGTCATGTCCGTCAATCCTATAATATGCTTCCGGCACCAATCCACGCATTTTCACATAGTTCACCGTCATGTTGCCATGCTGTTTCAGCATAACTACATTTACCAACGCCTCAGACCGGTCCTCTGATACAAACGCCCATGCTCCCAACTCGTCTTTTAACGGATCTGACAATCGATAGTAATCTCCATTCTGGATCAACGGCGCATATGCCTTGAACTTCTTTACCTGATCTTTGACTTCTTCTTTCTCCTTGTCGCTTAACAGTCCCAGATTCAGCTCATAACCGAATGTTCCCGCCATAGCTACGACACCTCTCGTGTTCAGTGAAGTCACCCTTCCGGTCTGGTGGTTTGGCACAGCAGACACATGAGAGCCCACACAAGATGCCGGATAAATAAAGGATGTACCATACTGTATCTCGATCCGGTCGATTGCATCCGTATTATCACTGCACCAGATCTGAGGGGTATAGTATAACATTCCCGCGTCAAACCGTCCGCCGCCACCGCTGCATCCTTCAATCAGTGTATCTGGGTACCGCTTCAGAAGCCGCTCCAGGAAATCATAGACGCCCAGAACATAATCATAAAGAACCTTTCCCTGCTCTTTCGTCTCAGAAGAATAAATATCGGAAATACTGCGGTTCATATCCCACTTGATATAATCAACTTTCCCCTGATCGAGCACCGAACAAATCTGATCGAATACATGATCCCGAATCTCTTTCCTGGAGAAGTCCAGCACAAGCTGGTTTCTTCCCCGGACCGGATGACGCTTCGGAATCTGCAGTGCCCAGTCTGGATGTTCCCGGTAAAGATCACTATCCTCGGAGACCATCTCCGGCTCAATCCACAGTCCGAATTTTAATCCCAGATCGTTGATCTTTCCGATCAGTTCTCCCATAGTACATCCCAGCTTCTTCTCATTGACTACCCAGTCTCCAAGACTTGTATTGTCATCGTTTCTCTCCCCAAACCATCCGTCGTCCAGCACAAGCATTTCAATGCCAAGTTTCGCGGCTTCCCTTCCAAGCTTTAACAGGCTCTCCCCCGTAAAATTAAAATAATCTGCCTCCCAACTGTTGACGAGAACGGGACGTACTTCATTTTTAAATTTTCCTCTGCACAGATGATTACGGAAACACCGATGCAGATTTTGGGAAAGCTGTGACATCCCCTCTGCGGAATAAGTCAAAACTGTCTCCGGAATCAGGAAGCTCTCCCCCGGCCCAACTGGATAAGAAAATAATTCCGAGGCAAGGCCCATCAGTGCTCTTGACTGATTAAACTGATCTTTTTCAGCTTCCGCTTTGAAGCAGCCACTGTATACAAAGACCATTGCATAGCAGTTTCCGGATTCCTCTGTCGTGTCTTTTTCCGCCAAAATCATTGCCGGATTGTACTGGTGACTGGATGTTCCTCTTCTGCTTCGCAGAATCTGTTTCCCGTGGCTTAACGGTACCCTCTGGAAATTCCTCTCCATCGCGTGGCGCCCGTAAAAGCTGATCAGATCATAATCTCCACTTACAAAGTCCAGGCAGGCAGACGCTGCCTTGCTGATATGAATCTTTTCTTCGCCCTGATTGATGATTTTCACGCTACGTGTAATAATGTCGTATTTCGGCAGAACGCCGTACAAAAGCACTGCCTGCACTTTTGTCACAGCGTCCTCCATCAGGATTTCCAGTGTCTGTGCTTCGTCTTCTGTGGCATAGACCGCCGGCAGACCCGGAAGAGAATATTTCCCATTTATAATCCGATGGCTCTTATAGCGCAGATCACAGCTATACGTGCCGTCACTGTTTTTCACGGTAAGAGCCGGACTGCGGAAATCTCCGGTTCCGCTTGTCGGGAATTCTTGTGGCAGCGCATCCATGGAATAGGTTCTGTCCTGGTTCGCATCATACGGATTGGCGGAAAATCCTCTGTCATAATAGGTCAGCAGATAATCCATTCCCCCGTAGACCGTCTTCCCATAATATAGATGCAGCAGAAATCCATATGCGTCTGCCTGAAACTGATATGTCGTGTGGTCTGTCTGTAATGTAAAAATTCTTTTCTCATTTTCAAATTCAATTCCCATATTTACTCTCCTTGTACCGTCTTTTATTTTACCGCACCGTTTACTACTCCATTTAAGATCTGTTTCTGACAGATCACGTAGAAAATCACAATCGGAATGAGGGCCAACAAGTACGATGCAAACGCCAGGTTATAATTGGTTCCAAACTGTGTCTGGAAATTGAGCTGTGCCAACGGCAGGGTATTCTGTCCTGTCCCGGCCATGATGACAAGCGGTGTCATTACGTCGTTCCATACGGAAAGAGCTGTGATAACCGCAACCGTCGCATGCATCGGTTTCATAATGGGAAAGATCACTTTCCAGTATGTTCTCCATGTACTTGCGCCGTCCACCCGCGCCGCCTCTTCCAACGCAATCGGAATATTAGTGAGATATCCGGAATACAGTAAAACATTCATCGGCATATAGAATACCACATAAAGAATAATAACGCCAACCCAGTTTCCAAGTCCCATCTCAGCCGTCTGCTTTGCAAGCGGCATCATCAGGATCGCAAACGGCACAAACATACCGCTTACAATAAACAGATAAACAAAATTGTAAAACTTACTGTGCGCTTTATTTCTTCCCACCGCGTATCCCATCAGGGAATGGATCACAATGGAAAGTACCACAGTCAGCACGGAAATCAGCAAACTGTTTCTCAGGGAATTCCAGAAGTCCGTTACCTTCATCGCTTCTTTGAAATTGCTGAGACTGAAGCTTTCCGGTAAAGATAAGATACCGGAAATGCTGTTGGTCATCTCGCTTGGCTGTTTGAACGCGATCACGATCGTCATATAAAGAGGGAACGCAATCGTAATCAGTCCAAGGATCAAAAGGATCATTACGGTCCAATTTGTTTTGTGTTCTGCTTTTACTTTCATTATAACTGCTCCTCCTTCCGTGATGAAAAGCTCATCTGCGCTACGGAAATCGCCACGATCACAATAAAGAAGATCACCGCGTTCGCACTCTGGAATCCGAACTGTCCTCCAGCCATACCATTATTGTAGATCAGGTAGGAGATGGACTCGGTACTCTGTGCAGGTCCTCCTTTTGTCAGTGCCATGATCTGGTCGAATACCATGAGGAAGTTTTTTACACAGAGAACCATATTGATTGTAAAAAATGGTATAATCAGAGGGAAAGTCAGGAGTTTAAATTTCTTCCATCCTGTCGCCCCGTCGAGAGATCCCGCCTCATAAACATCTTCCGGCACGGTCTGAAGACCGGAGATATAAATAATCGTATTCATTGCAATAGACTGCCATGCACAGACAACCACTACCCCAATCCATGCTGTCTTTTCATTGGAAAGCATACTTCCACTCAATGCTCCGCTTCCTATCGTCTTTCCGAATTCCGGAAGGATGTATGTAAAGAAATAGTTGAAGATGTAACCGACTACCAGCGCTCCCAATACATTCGGAAGGAAGTAAGCCGCTCTGAAAAAACTCTTACCTTTAATCTTGCTATTGAGCCCAAGTGCAAGAATCAGACTGATGACATTGGTAATGATCGTAGCACAAATGGCAAGACGAAATGTAAACCAGTAGGATTTGCCGACTCTTGCGTCGGTGAAAAGATCCGTGTAATTCCGAAGACCTACCATATCGTAGTCTCCAAATCCTTTAAAGTTCGTAAAACTGTAGTACACACCTCTGATGAGCGGAACCGTGTTAAAGCAGATAAACAGTGCCAGAATCGGTATCGTGATCAACAGAAAGGTACGATTTCTATCGTTCATTTTTCTCATGTTTTTGCTCTCCTTTCCTTAAACTTAGGCGTCCCCGTTTTCTTCCTCATACTCCTGCACTTCCCGTATAATATCACGGTTGTATCTTGTCCAGTCACTGTCGAATTTCTTCAGAAACGCATCCACATCTTTATTGATCAGGAAAGTCTGGATCTGTGCATCCACCGCCATCTCAGACGGATAATAGTGATCCTGATAATCTGTCATATTACCCGCTTCGATATACTCCGTCATACCGTCCAGTTGGGAAGCCAGATCAAAATCTCCTTCTTTACAAGGGATCGCATTTGGGTCATCAATGTATGCCTGGATATTCTCATCTTCATAGAGAAATTCAAGTACCTCATATGCTGCCTCTTTATTTTCACAATCCGCCGTCACAGCAAACATCAGGTCGACACCGGAGTTCAATGTATTCCCTTCCTTCGTATCACTGGCCGGTGTAACGAAAGAATCAATATTCATATCCGGATTCACAGATAAGATCTGAGGTACAGCGTAGCTTCCGATTGGATACATTGCAGATTCCCCGTTGGCAAATGCGGTGCAGGCGTCATTATATCCGTAGGCAAACGGATCTTCCGGTCCATAGTTTAAAAGTTCCAAATATTTTTCCGCGACTTCACGGTACGAATCCGTAAAGTTTGCATCGCCTTTATTCACCTGCTTACACAGATCCGGCGGTGCCAATGCAACTGCCATAGAGTTCCACGGCGCCAGACATGTCCAAGTATCCTTGAACCCGAAATAGAATGGAAGAATCCCTTCGGACTGAATATCATTGCACAATGTCATCAACTCATCCCACGTATTCGGGATCTCCCATCCATGTTCTTCAAACATATCCCTGTTATAAAGTATCCCTGCTGCATTCGCTACATAAGGGATGCCAAACGTTCCTTCCGTTGGAACAATTTCCAGTGCTTCCAGAATATCTTTGTAAGAATCCTTAATTTCCCCCATCACTTCACTGTCGGAAACATCCGCCAGAATTCCGGCATCCACATAATAAGAATAATTGATATCCCCGCCAATTCCGATAATATCCGGATAGTCCTCCCGGATAAACCTTGTCCTCATAATGGTAGAAGCATCGTTTGGCGAATCAATGGTCAGATGGATATCGTCGTGTGTTGCATTGAATTTCTCTTCCACCTGGTCAAAATAGGTTGCCGCTTCCGGTTTGTACTGCAAAATCTCGATTTCTGTCTTCCCACTCTTTTCATTTCCATCTCCGCACGCAGTGAGGAACATAGACGCTGTCATACATCCGGCCAGAGCAGCACCGATTACCTTTTTCCCCTTTCTCATCATTTTTCTCCTTTCTTGTCTTTGTCTCTAAGATATTTTTATTATAACATAGCAATATGCTTGCAAAAATACCTTGATAATCCTGGTTTTATACCCAAATGCTTGATTTTCTAAATATAATTGAAGTCATCTTGCATTTTGGTATATAATACAAAAAAGAGAGGTATTGCTTTTATGGATAACTACTTATTTTCCGTCTTTCCGCTTGAAAATTTTATCGATCTTGCGCTATATCAATCCGGGTGGGAGCAATGCTTTCCGGCACATACTTTTGGTCCTGTAGCGAAAGATCATTATCTATTTCATTATGTCATTTCAGGTACCGGAGTATTCTCTGCCCAAAACGCAAAAGGCAGCTCCACCGAGTATCATATTAAAAGCGGAGAAGGCTTTATGATGTTTCCCCAGCAAGTCTGCTCCTACTGGGCTGACATGGAACTCCCTTGGGAATATGTCTGGATTGAATTTGACGGACTAAGAGTCAAAGAGTCCGTCGAGCTTGCGGGCCTTTCCCCCGAGCATCCGGTCTACCACTCTCGCTCTAAAGAATTAAGAGAAAAGATGATGGAAGAAATGCTCTACATCGTCCACCATCCCAAGGAATCCCCTCTGCATATTTTAGGGCACGGATTTCTCTTCCTTGATTATCTCACCCGCTCCATGGCACCGTTTCGGGTCGGAAAGAACGGGAAAATTCAGGATTTCTATATGCGAGAGGCGCTGGCGTTCATCGAGCAAAACTTTCAGAACGATATCTCTGTAGAGGACATTGCCGCACAGTGCGGCCTTAACCGTAGTTACTTCGGCACTATTTTCCGTCAGGCATTGGGTCAGACACCCCAGGAATTCCTCATCCACTACCGGATGATCAAGGCGGCGGAGCTTTTGAAGATGACCCAATTTTCCATCCAGGATATCGCAAATGCCGTTGGCTACAGCAATCCGCTGCACTTTTCCCGGGCATTTAAGAAGGTATACGGACTTTCACCCCGTACCTGGCGCAACGAAAACCAGGTTGCCAGAAATTAAATGCGAAAAATCACCTCGCTCCCACCAGTAAAGCGAGTGGGACAATTTTCGGACATCCTCAGCAAATGCTCAGTATCCACGCTATAAAATGAGGAATTGCCCTTGTTTCGGCTCGTAGGAACAAAAACAAGGGCAAACAGATAGGGATTGAATTGAAAACGGGCATGAAACCTTGAAAAACAGTGTTTTTCGAGAACTAGATAGTGAAAAGATATTTTTGTATTGCTTGTATAAAAACCACAGCTCTTAATACTCGGTATAATCCCGTATCTTCTTGACGGTACCGACGTAATCATGGGCTGTTCCTTTAAAATTTTCTGGATTAATAGGATGATGGATGTTATATAGAATTCCCGTTTCTCCTGTTCTTCCTAAATCGCCCTCGTCTATATGACTTTCATCTATATGGACACAGACGATTTCGAGGCATACCAAAACATAATCGTCACCCTCAACAATTTCTCTTTCCCACCTGAAACGACACTCCAGATTCATAAAGCACTCGTCAATCAGAGGAGCATTTACCATTTCCGCTTTAACCGAAGTTAACCCGGCGGTTTTAATCTCATCTATCTCAAAACCATTATTCTTACAGCTTGACATGCACTTATCATACAAATCGGCAGACATAAAATTAATGACAGCGTCCCCTGCTTCATGGAGCGTTTGATATAAATGCCCGTATTTGCTGACCGCGGAAACAATGGCAAAGTAGCCGTTTTTTCCTCCTGTGAATGTTGTCCAAGACTGCATACAGGCGTTTGGTTGTCCATTGTTTTTATATGAAGTAATAATGTAGAGAGGAGAAGGAACGGAAACAACGAACTCCATCCAATGAAATCCATACATTTCCATATTCTTCATCGATTCAGGCAATTTGCTGTATTGTTTTTTCATATTTACCTCCACAAATCTTATTTTTTTCATTTTACCACAATCCCAGGAGCATGGATACTGGCGATTCTCTGCACTACATGCTGAATACCCATGACTGGACTTCCATCAGCAAGCTGAATACCATACCCGGCTCCAGCAAAAAGACGTAGGAGCTCCTCCCACGTCTTTTTATCTTTCCAATCCTCCATTACTTTTCTTTTATTTCATCCTGCTTCCCTCGTGTTTATTCGATGACAAGCCCTTCCCGACTCATCACATCCACAACTTCTTTCACGTATTTCACACATAGCTCGTCGTCAGACGCCTCTACCATCACACGTATCACTGGCTCAGTACCGCTCTCCCGTACGAGAATCCGTCCGTCCTCGCCAAGCTCTTCCGCAACATGTTCGATGGCTTTCACGACCTTGGGATTCTCTCTGGCTGTCTTTTTGTCCGCCACCCTTACATTCTGCAGAAGCTGCGGATAAATTCTCACTTCCTCCGCAAGCTTTCCAAGGCTCATCTTCTTCTCCAGAATGACTTCCATCAGCATCAAGGATGTCAGGATACCGTCCCCGGTTTTTGCGTACTTGCTGAAAATGATGTGGCCGGACTGCTCTCCCCCGAGCACATAACCATTGTTCATCATATTTTCAAAGACGTATTTATCTCCGACTTTCGTCTTCTCATAGTTCATTCCGATCTTATCACACGCCTTATACAGCCCCAGATTGGACATGATCGTCGTCACGATGGTATTTCCATTTAATCTGCCCTGTTCCATCAGGTACTTACCGCAGATGTACAAAATCAAGTCGCCGTCAATGAGATTGCCGTTCTCGTCTACTGCCAAACACCGATCCGCATCTCCGTCAAAAGCAAATCCCACATCCAAGTGTTTCTCCTTGACGTGAGCCATCAGTCCTTCCATATGGGTGGAACCGCAAGCCGTATTGATATTCGTCCCGTCCGGATTGTTATTGATTACATAGGTCTTCGCACCAAGTGCGTCAAAGACACTCTTTGCAATGGCAAATGCGCTTCCGTTGGCACAGTCCAGGCCAATCTTCATATCTTTAAAAGAACGGGTAGCCACCGAAATCAGGTGTCCGATGTAACGGTTTCTTCCGGCCGCATAGTCGATCGTACGTCCGATCCCGTCTCTTGTTGCCAGCGGAATCTCTTTTTTCTCACCATCGATATAGGCTTCGATCTGGTTTTCGACTTCTGCTTCCATCTTATATCCTTTGCCGTTGATCAGCTTGATACCGTTGTCATAGAACGGGTTGTGGCTGGCTGAAATCATAATTCCGCAGTCAAAATCTTCTGTACTCGTCACATAGGAAACACTCGGCGTCGTCGTCACATGAAGCAGATAGGCATCCGCACCGGAAGCTGTTAGTCCTGCTGCCAGCGCATACTCAAACATATAACTGCTTCTTCTCGTATCTTTTCCGATGACAATCCGTGCCTTGTGCTCCTGCCCGAAATACCATCCGAGATATCTTCCCACTTTAAAAGCATGTTCTACTGTCAGCCCGATGTTGGCTTCTCCCCTGAATCCGTCCGTTCCAAAATATTTACCCATATTTTTCATACTCCTTTATTAAATTTGTTTTATCTGCCGATTTTTTTGCACAATCGTTTCATCTGTTCTATTATATCCGTCCTGATCTGGTTTTGCAACTATTTTATGTGTTCCTTCCAAACTCATATTCTCATTCTTGGGATTTTACGTTACTTATCAAATTTGTAGCTATTCAGCTATAGAGCTCAGATTCAAGACTTACGACAAGGATTCGTGATTTCAGGACGCATGGCTGAATAGTAAAAAAATTTTAAAATAAGTATTGACAAACTCTCTATAGCATGATATTCTGTCATCAGTTAGTTAATACTAACTAAAACAAACGGGTAGTTATACCTAATCCGTTTCTTTTTTTCTTCCTTAGTTAGCTTTTACTAACTTCCGTTGAAAGGAGGCCTTATATGTTTGATCAAAAATTAGTCGAACATTGTTCCGCTGTCCTGGCTGGTTTAAAGACAGCGAACCTGTTTTCCTATACGGTTGGTCCGGGCGACGACGTCCGGCAGTTGGTCACTGACCGGAACCGGACTTTAAACCCGAAAGGAATTACTCTTTTCATTCTCAAAGAAACGAATCAAAACGCGCTTATTTATGTCTGCCGTCCCGGCAGACTCCAGGCCGATTTTCAGCGGGAGTGTGTAAAAGGCTTTTTAAAGAACTATGGTTACAGAGAATTTACTGCCGAAAAGGCAATCGATACATTAAAGAAAAGGCTTGCAAATTGTGACAGATTTCCACATGAAATTGGACTTTTCCTCGGATATCCGTACTGCGATGTGAAAGGTTTCATTGATAATAACGGAAAGAACTGCCGCGCCTGCGGATTCTGGAAAGTCTACGAAAACGAAACTGAGACGCTGAAGCTGTTTCAGAAATTCATCAAATGTCGTGAAGTCTATACAAGGCTGTTTCACTACCGACAACGGTCTATCCAGCAGCTCACGGTTGCTGCTTGTGAATAGAACATTCATTTAAACGTATTAAGAAACTGACTGATGACAGGAGGTAAACGCACATGAGTCATATTGCTGTAGTATACTGGAGCGGTACCGGGCATACCGAAGCCATGGCGCAGAAAGTCGCTGAGGGCATCATTTCTGCCGGCGGAGAGGCCACGGTACTGACTGCCTCTGAATTTAACGGTTCCATGATGGATTCCTACGACGCTGTCGCTTTTGGATGTCCGTCCATGGGTGCCGAGCAGCTTGAGGAATCGGAATTTGAACCGATGTTCCAGGAGTGTACATCCAAACTGAACGGCAAAAAAATCGCCCTCTTCGGCTCCTACGGATGGGGAGACGGTGAATGGATGCGTACTTGGGAAGAGGACTGTAAAGGCTACGGAGCCATTCTCTCTTCTGATCCCGTGATCTGTAATGAAGATCCGGATGCAGACGCCCAAAACGCCTGCATAGAACTTGGAAAAACTCTTGTATAAGATTTTTTATATAAAAGTTTTTTATTTAATGTGTATCTCTCAAAATGTTTCCTAAACAGAACGAAGGAACCGGCAAACCACCGGTTCCTTTTTCTGTACATTCTGTGTGAATTAAGCTTTCTTCTCTTTCAACCATGCTGAGGCATATTCCGCAATCTGACGAATACAGCCGTCTTCCATTGGGGAAGTCAGTCCCGCTCCTTCCACCAGCCCGAGGAAGGTATCTGTGCCGCCCCGCTTTACAAAGTGTTTGTATTTCTCCCACGCCTTCTTCCAGTCTTTCTCGAGTTCCAGCCAGAACTGAAGTGCCACTGTCTGTGCGAGACAGTAGTCAATATAATAGAATGGGGTGGCGAAGATATGGTTCTGTCTCTGCCATCCTGCTCCTCTTTCATAGAATGGGATGCCTTCCAGGTGCAGATAAGGACGGTACATCTTCTCAAGCTTCAGCCATGCTTCATTTCTCTCATGCGGAGCCATTTCCGGGTGCTCATATACAACCTGCTGGAAATGATCGACCAGACAACCATATGGGATAAAATTCAGTGTTCCTTCAAGATGGGACACTTCATACTTCTTCGTCTGGTGTTTGAAAAACAGCCCATACCACGGCGTCGCGAAAAACTCCATAGACATGGAATGAGTCTCTGCCGCTTCCATAGACGGGAGATGTGTAGCAATCAGGTCGATATTCTTCTCCGCCATATACGCCGCGAATGCATGTCCTGCTTCATGGGTTAATACGTCCACATCTCCTGCCGTTCCGTTGAAATTGGAGAATATAAACGGACATCCGTAGCCTGGGATATCGCAACAGTATCCTCCTGTCGCCTTTCCCGGCTTTGCCACCACATCAAAGAGCTCCCGGTCAAACATCATCTTAATGAAATCCGCTGTCTCCGGGGACATTTCCGTATACATCTTTCGTCCGGCTTCCATGATTTCTTCGTATGATCCCTGCGGTACCGCATTCCCGTCCGGATACCGGAAGGAATCATCATAGATATGCAGTTTCTCCACACCGATACACTCTGCCTGGTGCTTCTTAATTTCACATACGACCGGCACCAGATCTCTTACCACCTGTTCCCGGAATCCGGCGATTGCTTCCGGTGCGTAACAGTTTCTCTGGCGGCGCACATAGCCAAGCTCCACAAAGCTCTTCATACCAAGGCGGTGTGCCTGCTCGGTACGGTTCTTGACAAGCTTATCGAAGATCTCGTCAAGTTCTCTCTGATTGTCATCGAAAAATTTGCCGGACGCCTCATAGGCCGCTCTTCTTACTTCCTGGTTCGTACTCTGCATATATGGTCCGAGCTGGGAAAGATTGTACGTCTTTCCCTGAAATTCGATCTGCGCCCCGGCAAGCAGAGTCTGATACTGGGTCTGTAACCGGCTCTCTTCCTGGAGAAGTTCTGTGATCTCCGGGGAAAACCCTTTCATGGCAAGCTCCAGATTGAGAAAGAGTACCTTGCCGAATTTCTCCTCCAGTTCCCTGCGGAACCTCGACTGCAAAAGCACTTCATTGTACTTCTGGAATTCCTCTTCCAGCATCGGGGAGATCCGGTCATTGTACTCCCGTTCTTTTGCGTAGAATTCGTTTTTTGTGTTGATCGTATAGCGGATGTAGACAAGGGAGTCCGCTGTGGAAATCTCCTTTTCCACCTCGTTCATCTTATATACCGCCTGAATCTGCTCCTCCAGTGAAGACGCGTGTTTTAGCTCCTCGGTGATCTCCCGGATCCGGTTTCTCACCTCGTCCACATCCGTCCTTTTGTACACAAACTCACTAAACTTCATATTCCTCTCCTTCCTTACCTGAAAAAGAAGAGTACAACGCACAGTACCACACCGGCGACGATGGCAAGTACTGGCCACAGCGCCCAGAACGCACCGAGAACCATCGCCAGATAGTCATTTCTCTCAAGCGGGACTTCCTGGATCTCTTCTTTGAAGCGTCTGAGCTTTTCCTCCTGTTCCCTGCGCCTTTTCGCTCTTTTGCTGTTCTTACCAAATCCAAACATTGTACTCGTTTCCTTTCCTGCTGATTATACTTCTTCCTGCTTTTTCTCCAGTGGGAAATGACATGCCACATAATGTCCTTCCTCAAGCTCTCTTAATTCCGGCGTCACATGTTTGCAGATTTCCTGACAGTATTTGCATCTCGTATGGAATTTACATCCTTCCGGCGGATGTACCGGGCTTGGAATATCTCCTTCCAGCGGCACGATTTCCTTCTTGTGATCCGGGTCTGTGGTCGGGATTGCGGAGAGCAGCGCTTCTGTGTACGGATGCATCGGATGATCGAACATTCCTTTGGACGTTGCAAGCTCCACAATATTTCCAAGATACATGACACCGATCCGGTCACTAATATATTTTACCACACTCAGGCCGTGAGAGATAAACAGATATGCCAGATTTTCCTTTCCCCCCAGATCTTTTAAAAGGTTGACAATCTGTGATTGGATGGAAACGTCCAGGGCGGATACAGCCTCGTCGCACACAACGAACTTCGGTTTCAGCGCCAATGACCGGGCGATCCCGATACGCTGTCTTTGACCACCTGAGAACTGATGCGGATAACGGTGGATCATATACGGCGCAAGACCACATTCTTCCATGATCTTCATGACATAATCCTGCATCTTGTCGTCATTCTTCTCAAAGAATCCATGAGCCAGCAGTCCTTCCCCAATGATCTGTCCGACCGTCATACGTGGATTCAGCGAGGAATACGGATCCTGGAAAATCATCTGCATGTCTTTTCTGAGGACGCGCATCTCGTTAGCTTTGAGTCTTGCCAGATCCACGCCGTCATCACGGTATTCTTCATACTTCTGGAACGCATCGTCCTTGCTGTATGCTTTTCTGAGCGTATCCATTTTTTCCATGGCGTCCCTTAGTTGTCTCTCCTTTTCCCCAATCTCTTTCTCCCTGCCCTTTTTCTCGTGATCCTCTTTTAATTCCCGGAGCTCTTTTGCAATTTTGAATTGATTCAGGATCATGTGCTCCGCTTCCTGAGTAGACTCAATCGCGTAGAATCCACCGATGATCTGTATCAAATCCAGGAATTCCCGGTTACACTCTTTGCGTACTTTCTCGCAGGTTTCCTGCTTCTTGAACTTCTCTGCTCCATCCGCCATCTTCTCGTATTCTGCTCTCATCTCCCTGGTCTTCTGCTCCAGTTCCCGGATCTTTTTCTTTCTGGAGACAATATTTTTCACCGTGTGTTCCACATAGTCCGGGGCCATCTCCCAAAGAGTCCGGCCATAATACATCGTTTTTCCTTCCGTCTGTGGATAAAGCTGAAGCAGTGTCCTTCCAAATGTCGATTTTCCGCATCCGGATTCTCCTACCAGGCCCACCGTCTCCCCCTCATAGATATCAAGGGTAATACCGTCGTTAGCCCGCACATAGAGCTGTTCTTTCTGGAACAGTTTCGTTTTCTTAATCGGAAACCACTGTTTCAGATCGGTAATTTTAAGCAGTACTTTTTTGCTTTGATTATTTTGTTGCATGGCGCCCCTCCTTCTCCGGATAAAAGCATCTTACAGAATGATTTCCCTCTACCTCTTCCAGCTTTGGCTCTTCTTCCATACATTTTGCCGTCGCATATTTGCAGCGCGGCGCAAACTTGCATCCCTTCGGAAGATCCAAAGGATGGGGAACAGAACCTGGAATCGCATCCAGCCTTGTTCCCACCGGCGTATCCAAACGCGGAATGGATGTCATCAGTCCTTCCGTGTACGGATGGGAGTACTCATTATCCCTTGCAAAGATCGTATGGGCGTCGCACATCTCCACAACCTGTCCGCAGTACATGACCGCCACACTGTCTGCCATCTCGTTGATAACTCCCAGATCATGGGTGATAAAAAGGATGGATGTTCCTTTTTCCCGTTTCAGCTCATTCATCAAATGCAGGATCTGTGCCTGGATCGTTACATCCAGCGCCGTCGTCGGCTCATCCGCAATCAAAAGGCTTGGCTCACAGGCAAGCGCCATGGCGATCATAACCCTCTGCCTCATTCCTCCGGAAAGCTGGTGAGGATACTGCTTCATAATGGACTTTGCATTCGGAATCTTCACCGCGTTCAGCATCTCCAGTGATTTCTTACTTGCCTCTTCCTTGGAGATCTTCTGATGAGTCAGGTATACTTCGTTAAGCTGCTTTTCAATGGTGTACACCGGGTTTAAGCTCGTCATCGGCTCCTGAAAGATGACGGAGATTTCATTTCCACGAATCTGGTACATATCATTCTGGGAACACTCTACCAGATTTCTTCCCTTGAATTTGATTTCACCGCTGTCAATATAGCCGTTGCCATCCAGAAGCTTTAAGATACTCATAGCTGACACGCTCTTCCCACTTCCGGATTCTCCGACAATTCCGAGTGTCTTTCCGGCTTCCACTCGGTAGGAAACGCCGTTTACCGCCTTTACAGTTCCTTTTTTCGTTTTAAAATATGTATGTAGATCATCTATTTCTAATAAGTAATCCATGACACACCCTACCTTTCACTGGATTTTGGATCGACTGCTTTACGCAGGCCGTCACCAAAAAGGTTGATACTGATGGTACACAGAGCAAGTGCAATGGACGGGAATATCCATCTCCACCAGAACTGGGAGATGACTTCCGAGGATCGGCAGTCATTCAGCATATTTCCCCAGGACGGAATCGGTTCGCTGACTCCAAATCCCAGGAAAGAAAGTCCGGACTCTGTGAGCATACAGGTTGCAAAAGAAAGGGTCGCGTTTACAATGATAATTGTCATAACATTCGGCACAATATGACGGAAAATAATATTCCGCTCACGTACGCCGAGCGCTTTCGCCGCAGTGACGAATTCCTTCTGGCGTTCCGCAAGTACCTGGGCACGTACCATGTAAGCCACACCAGGCCAGCTTAAAATACCGAGGATCACCATAATCATAATAATTCGCCCGACCTCCGAGACCTTGTTCCCTATGAGAGCCGATAAAATCAGTGCCAGAGGAATGAACGGCAGAGATCCTACAACTTCTGCCACACGCATAAGAAGAATATCTACCTTGCCTGCATAATATCCGGCTATACCTCCGACAATGATACCAATAATCAGGGAAATGATAACGGAAACAAAGCCGACAGTCATCGTCATCTGCCCTCCCTTGAGCATACGAAGAGCAACGCTTCTTCCCATGTTATCTGTACCAAAGAGGTACCCTTTCAGTCCCCACGTTGTCACATTTCCGTCTTCGTCAATGGCATAGTTCTGATAGTATCTGCTGGATACACTCTGGATATTTTTCACTCCGGAAGGAACCTTGCACTGCTTATTATTGTTTCCGCCCCAGGATGCCACTGTTCCGTCGTCCAGAAGAGCCGTCACATGATTTCTTCCTGCGGAAATACTCACTACGTGGCCGTCCGCACCTTCCGGAATCTTCTGGATATTGTAATCATTGCCGCCCCAGGATGCCAATGTACCATCATCCAGAAGAGCAAACACAGTCTTATCTGTCATAGCAAAATCCTGTATTCTTCCCTGAATTTCGTCTGGTACCGCGTCAAACGCTGTCTCTCTCTTTGCAAGAGGGATCAGTCTTCCATCTTCTGTCAATGCAAGTCCGGTAGAGATGTTTGTTCGTACCAGCTTGACTTTCTCATCTTTTGCCTTGGACGCCACGATATCTACCGCATTTTCATTCCCCCAGGTCACAAGGCTTCCATCCTCCAGTACGACGATGGACACCTGATATCCTGCCGCGATGGATTTCACTTTCTTACCCTGGACTTCGGAAGGAATCCGGTTCAGGTTCATCCGGTTGTAACCCCATGTAAAGAGTTCCCCTTCTTCGTTCATGGCCAGTACATGGTCCTGTCCGACCGCAATATCTACTACTTTTCCCATGTCAGCAGGAATTTGTTTCAATCGGTCTGTAAGAGTTCCCCACTCGTACACAACCCCATCGTTGTCAATCCCAATGCCGAATGTCGGACCCGCTTCAATCTCCTTTGCGTTATGTTTCAGTTCCTTCGGAACACTCAGGAAAGAAAATCCCGGTGCGATATTCTTCTGCGTCGGATCCTGGAAGTTCAGGTCCTGCTTCATCCAGATTGGCAGAATAAAGCACATCAGAAAGATTACAATGAAGATAATGGCGGATCCCATGGCAACTTTATTTTCACAAAGATGCTGGATAATTGTCCGGAAAGGACTTTGCATCTGTTCTTCTTCAAGAATGGACTTTGGTTTTGTGTCTTTTTTGCCTTTTCTTAACATGTTTTTCCTCCATTACTCTAATTTGATTCTCGGATCTACGAGGCAGTAACACAGATCGGTAATCAGATTTGCCGCCAGCGCCAGAAGAATATAGAACATCTGCATAGCCAGCGCAACCGTGTAATCCTGTTGGTTCAAAGAATCAATCAAAAGCTTTCCTACTCCTTTCCAGGAGAACAGTGTTTCAATAATAATGGAACCGCCGAAAATCGCCACGATGGATCCAACCACATATCCGGTGATCGGGATCAGCGCATTCCGAAAGGCATGTTTGTAGATTACCGTCTTCTCTCTAAGTCCCTTAGCTCTTGCCGTACGCACATAGTCCATAGAGAGCGCATCCAGAAGAGCACCCCGCACATATCTTGTCAGACCTCCAAGTCCCGCAAAGACCATAACGATCACCGGCAGGCACAGATGATAAAGATAATCGATAACCGCCCTCAGTCCTGTGTACCCGGCTCCGGTCGTCACCATACCACTGATCGGAAAGATCGGGAGAGTAATGGCGAAAAGGAAGATGAATATCAGGGCCGTGATAAAGGACGGGATACTGATTCCGATAATCGTTGTCACCTGAACAGTTGTGTCAAACGGTGAGTTCTGCTTCACGGCCGCCTTAATTCCAAGCGGAATCGTGATGAGGAAAAGGATCACATAATATACCAGGTTCAGGCAGACGGTATTACGCATTGGCGGCCCTACCAAATCCAGTACCGGAATCCGGTACACCGAGGAGTAGCCAAAGTCGCCTCTGAGCATGTTGCCAAACCAGCTAAAATACTGGATCACCAGAGGCTTATCAAGTCCCAGACGGGCTCTCGCCTCCTGGTAGAGCATCTCATATTTCTCAGGTGATACACTCATTTTCTGTCCTTCTACCATCATACGTGCCGGATCACCCGGAACCATCTTAAACAGGCAGAACAGTAAGACGGACAAAATCAGGAAGACAATCACCATGTAGGCAAGTCTTTTTAAAATGTATTTTACCATACCTAATTAACCCCACTTTTTCTACAAAAAGGAGACAGAAGAAGCCTGTCTCCTTTTTGCTTGTATTACATTCCGATACTTACTCTTCGATATATGCATCCAGAATGAAGAACCACCAGTTGTCGTAGGAACGTGGAACGAAATTCTTTAACTTCGGATTGTAAAACCAGTACTGGGTACCCGTGGAAAGAACCACCCCCGGCATCTTCTTGTTGATTTCTTTTTCAAATTCTACAAAAAGCTCACGGTATTTTTCTGTGTCGCCCGGTTCTACTTTCTGCATGGAAGCTGTGATGCTCTTCAGTTCCGGATCGCTGATACGGTAGTAGTTCCAAAGTCCCATTCTCTCCGGTGCGTCGTCGAAGAAATACCACCAGGAGCTGAACTCCGGCAAAACAACGCCGCAGGAAAATACGTTGTATGTGGCGTCAACGCCTTCTCTGTTCAGATGATTGATCATCTGTGCGAAGTCCATCTTTGTTCCCTCAAATTTCATACCGATCTTCTCAGCTTCCGGCGGAATGATCGTGTTGCAAAGATCTGTCAGGTCATCTTCAGAATAAGCCCATTTCAGTTCCAGAGGCATCAGTTTCCCGTCCACTTCTTTGTAACGTACTTTATCAGTACCTTCTTTAAATTCTTCACCCTTTTCATTGAGTGTCCAGCCGCCATCAATGAGTTCCTGTTTTGCCTTATCGATGTCGTATGTATAATGTGTCAGTTCCCCTTCCAGCTCGTCCTTTGTCTCCTGGTAGTCTTCCATCGCTTCTGTAGCAAGGCAGTCTACAACGCTTGCGTATCCGCCGGAAATCTGCTTGTTCACTTCATCACGGTCAATAATGTAAGCAAAAGCACGGCGTACTTCCGGGAACTGGCTTGCTCCGAAATCACATGCGAAACGGAACTCGTTTACACTGTCCTGCGGTACAATACCGTAGTTGGCTTTGATCTCTCCGTCTTCTACTTTTGTCAAAGTGGAGTCGATGGTCTCACCCTTGGAAGAATAGAAGTAATCTACCGTTCCTTTTTCAAACTCATCTCTCCATGTTTCGGTAGCGATCGGTTTCGAAATGATCGTCTCAACATGAGGTTTGGTTCCATCATATCTACCCAGATACTCTTTGTTGATCTCAAGTTCCACCGTCTCGGATCCAATATCCACATTCTTTAACTGATAAGGTCCGCAGACAACCGGTCTCTTATAACGGAATCCTGTGTTCGGATCCAGAAGCGTCTCTCTTAAGACTTCTGCTGTATACTGATCATTAAAGTAGCATCCGTTTCCATCGTCCAGGACATCTGTTCCAGGAGCAATAGCTGCCATCGGTTCCGGTGAAAATCCGATGTCGCCAAGTACATAGTAGTTTGGCAGGTTTTCAGCATCAACTGTCATAGAGAACTTGTAGTCTCCAAGCAGTCTCAGGCCGGTGAACTCTTTCTTCTCGCCATTACGGAACTCATTGTATCCGACCAATACACTTCCTGTAGTCGCATCGCCTTCACACTCCGCAAATTCCTGGGAAGAACGGTACATGATGCCGAAAAGATAATCCTTTGCCGTAATACCGGATCCGTCGTTCCATTTCAGGTTATCATTAATCTCCACAGTAAATGTTGTGGACCCGTCCTCATTTTCCGTTTCTTCATGGGACTTGACTACAACCGGATCCCAGTCAATGGTCCTGTCTCTGGTCGTATCCGTCAGATAGTAACCATTCATCAACCTGATAAATCCGGTGTTAGTAGCGTTTGCAGACCATCCATCCATCATATCCGGTGAGAGGGTACCCGGTGTGATCTGAACGACAAACTTTCCTCCAACCGGCGCGTCTTCCGGAGGCGCCTGGGGCTTTGCTGTCTGCTCTACGCCAACTTCGGTATCAGCGCTGCTTTTTCCGCTGTCTTTGGAAGCGTCATTGCTGCTGACCCCACCGCCGCTGCAAGCCGCAAGCGATACGGTCATAATCCCTGCAAGCAGACAGGACATTACTTTCTTTCTCATAGTTCGTTTCTCCTTTCTCCTGTTCCGAAACAAAAAGAGCGAAAAGTTCTCTCACTCCGTCTCACCCTCCGCATAACAGACGGCACAAAAAAAGTCAGTCTGATCTTCCTTATGATATGACCTGATTGATGATAAACGACCCTACATGACTATGGTTTTCTCTCTTTCTATTTCTATATCTTTTCTGACGCTTCTATTTTACCCCCCCCCCGTAATATTTTGTCAAGTTTTATTATAAAAAACTTTTATTTTTTATATTTTTTGTATATTTTGACTTATTCTTTATGAAATTTTTGACAGTATTTATAGTGTTGGCCAGAAAATCCCAAATCCAGGTATGACAAAAAGAGTCTGATAGCGTGACTTTCACCGAACACTGCCGCTTCTTTTCATATCTATCGTATTGGTTTTATTGTATAATAGAAAGAGACTTGACCCAGTCAGGGACCTAAGGAGGTTTAGAAATGCAAATTGAAATACCAGGTTATCAGACCCTTACCATCGACCATCTACTTTTGGACTATAATGGCACCATTGCTGAAGACGGCAGGATCCGAAATCATGTAAGGGAACTTCTTATCCAACTCTCTGAATCCTTGACCATCCACGTCCTGACCGCCGACACCCATGGAACCGCTGCCGCAGAATGCCAGGGCATCCCCCTTCTTCTGGACACCTTCCCAACGTCTGATGCTGCTTCCTGTAAGCTTCAGAAACTCCAAGAAACCGGAGCGTCCTGCTGTGCCTGTATCGGGAACGGACGCAATGACCTTTTCATGCTGAAAGAAGCCGCTCTTTCCATCGCGGTCATAGACCGGGAGGGTATGTATCCGCCCCTCCTGCCTTACTGCGATCTGTGTGTGCACTCCTCCGAGGAAGCGCTGGAGCTCTTTCTTCATCCGGAACGGATCATCGCAGGACTACGTGGATAAGACAACCTCGGGGATAGGACCAAAAGTCCTATCCCCGTTTTCTTTTCTGTATTTAGCTGATTCTTAGTGGTGGAACAGGCGAAGTCCGGTAAAGGACATTACCATATCATATTTATTACATGTCTCAATAACATTGTCATCCCGCACAGATCCACCCGGCTGTGCAATATACTTCACACCGCTCTTATGTGCACGCTCAATATTGTCCCCGAACGGGAAGAATGCGTCGCTTCCCAGCGTCACGTCTGTCATCTGATCCAGCCATGCTCTCTTCTCCTCTGCTGTAAAGACATCCGGTTTCACCTTGAATATCTTTTCCCAAGCGCCGTCCGCCAATACATCCATGTATTCGTCCCCGATATAGAGATCGATCGCGTTGTCGCGGTCCGCACGTCCGATGCCGTCCACAAATTGAAGTCCCAGCACCTTTGGGGACTGGCGTAAAAACCAGTTATCCGCCTTCGTCCCGGCAAGTCTCGTACAGTGAATTCGGGACTGCTGTCCTGCTCCAATCCCGATTGCCTGTCCATCTTTGACATAACATACGGAATTGGACTGGGTATATTTCAGTGTAATCATGGAAATCGCCATATCGATCTTCGCCTGCCCGGTAAGCTCCTTATTCTTAGTCACGACATTGGAAAAGAAGTTCTCATCGATCTTCAGCTCGTTTCTTCCCTGCTCAAAGGTAATGCCGAATACATCTTTATGTTCTAGCGGAGCCGGTACATAGGCCGGGTCAATCTCAATGATATTATAGTTGCCTTTCTTCTTCTGCTTCAGAATTTCCAGCGCTTCCGGCTCATAGCCTGGAGCGATGACGCCGTCTGATACTTCCCTCTTGATAATCTTCGCTGTTGCTACATCGCATACATCGGAAAGGGAGATAAAGTCACCAAAAGAAGACATCCTGTCTGCTCCTCTTGCTCTTGCGTATGCACAGGCAAGCGGAGAGAGATCTCCTAAATCATCCACCCAGTAAATTTTCTTTAACGTATCGGAAAGTGGAAGTCCTACCGCCGCGCCTGCAGGGGATACATGCTTAAAAGATGTTGCCGCCGGAAGTCCGGTGGCCTCCTTTAATTCTTTGACGAGCTGCCAGCCGTTAAAGGCATCCAGGAAATTAATATATCCCGGCCGGCCGCTAAGCACCTTGATCGGAAGCTCTTTGTCTTCTTTCATAAAGATTCTGGCTGGTTTCTGATTCGGGTTACATCCGTATTTTAATTCTAATTCTTTCATTCTGATCCGCTCCTATTTGTTTTTATTTACAATTCTTGTCTCATATGTTCCTGCCGCAATATCAATATAACGTACAAAAAGAGATACTTTATTGTCCTCGTTGAGGCTTTCCCAGAGAAGGTTTGTGAAACCATCGATGTCGTCTGTCACCGCAATTCGCTTCGGCTCACCTTCAAAACTTGGGAGCGGGGTGCCATCGCACTTGTATGTATGGATAAAATGTCCTTCCCCTGCCGCCGGATTGTTATAGGCAAATGTAAAGCGCTGGCAGCTATCCGGACAGCCATTGTCACTCTTTAAGATGGACATTGCGTAGTTGTAATTCCCATTTTCGATATGCAAAATACCGGAAATACGAGGTGTGTAGTTCGGTGCGTCCGGTTCAAACTCTCTGCTCCTTAATGACTGCTCAAAGGTGAGCTGTCTGTCCATTCCCTCGTAGATTGTGTCCGTCTGGTCTCCGTTTGTCACGATGGTCTTGTTGCCAAGGACTCTCACCGGAGCGTAGATAATCAGGCTCGGATCTGTCAGCTTAGACTCGTCAAACGCCTGTGTGCGGATTCCCTGTCCTTCCTCTACAAAGATCCGGTTGCGGCTGTTCTCGCTGCGTCCCATAATGAAATAAGCTGTCACAGCCTTCGTGCCGTCCGGTGTCTTTCCAATGATAATCCCACGTCCCGGGTAAGCATTGCCTTTCAGTTCCTGCTCGATTGATAACATTTCCATGAATTTTCTCCTTTGCCGTTTGTTTTTCATCGTTCTTTTTTCATTATAACGCAAACCGCCTCCCTGATTCCAGTGGAATCGCCTTTCTATATGTAAGTATTTCTAATGAACATTATACGCCTGCCCTTATCAACCACCCTTTTCGGGCAAAAAAACACCCTGCTATCCCGGAAGCAGAGTGTTTTTTCTACATATTTTATTAAAAGTAACGATTCATCCATGCGGTCTAAATAGTTACTATAAAAAAGCCTTGTAAGTTTCCACATTTTTCTCTTCAAATTTGTACAGTTTCCGCATCAGCCGCAAGATTTCCGTGTCGGCATCCTCATATTTTCTGAGGTCCTGCAAGGCGTTCGTCACGCCCATACTGCTGCCCTCGATCAGCATCTGCGCCAGATGGGATGTGGATTTGTCGCTCATAGTCTGCATGTTGATCATCAGATATGTTTTCAGCTTATCAAACATCCCAAGGGACTTTTCATTGTGTCCCCGTTCCTGCAAAAGCCGTTTCGCCTCATTATGAAACTCCCGGTATTTATCAAGCTGCTTTTCCATACACGATCTGAATTCTTCATCCTCCGCAATCTCCAAAAGCTGACTCAACGATTCCATTCCCATCTGGGAATTCTGATAGACAAAATTTAACAGTTCTGTATTTCCACTCATGTAGCGCACTCCTTTTTTTCTTTCTAGTATCTGCGCTTTTTTTTGTTTTATACAGAAATACCACGTTTTATCGTTTCTGGTCTAATAGCTTCTGATCTTGTCATCCGTATCGTCTGTCGTCTTCTGGATTGAGCGGATCTCCACTTCGTAGCTGTAATCGTCGTTCACATGGACCTTGACACGGTCGCCCACATGCTTTTTCAAAATGGCCTTCCCAAGGGGCGACTCAATGCTGATCTTACCATCCAGGGAATTTCCACGGATGGAAGTCACCAGCTTAAACGTGTCTGTCTCGTCGTCCTCCGGAAAGTAAACCTCCACCAGATTATTAAGCCCTGCCTCATCCGCCGCTGACGTGTCTTTCACGATCTTCGCCGTCTTTAACATCCTCTCCAGATAACGGATTCTGCTTTCATTGCGATTTTTGTCTTTCTTTGCTGCATGATATTCGAAATTCTCACTTAAGTCTCCGTGGGCTCTCGCCTCCTTGACCGCCTCGATGGCCTCTTTGCGGACCACCCGTTTCCGATACTCGATCTCCTCTTCGATCTTCTTTACATCATGCTCTGTCAACTGTTCCCGCATGTCCTTTTGCTTCCTTTACTTGATTTTTTCTTCCCACTCTTTTTCCTTAAAGCCGGGAATCGCAAAATCTTCCCCTATGAGAAGCGGGCGCTTCACAAGCATCCCGTCTGTTGCCAGAAGCTCATACTGCTCCTCCTCGCTCAACTGCGGCAGACGGTCCTTGAGCTTCAGTTCTTTGTACTTCATACCGCTTGTGTTGAAAAAGCGTTTCAGCGGAAGTCCGCTCATCTGGTGCCACTGCTTTAATTCCTCTTTTGTCGGATTCTTCTCCACGATATGGCGTCTTTCAAAAACTGCCCTGTGTTCCTCCAGCCATTTGCCTGCTCTCTGGCAGGTACTGCATTTCGGATATTCGATAAACAGCATCTTCTCTCCTCCTGATTACATACGTACCATGTCTCTTGTGATCTCGCCTAATGATCTGGCTCCGCACATCTCCATCGTGTCGGCAAGCTCGGCGCCGATCTTCTCAATATAAGTGCGGACTCCTTCTGTTCCTCCTCCGAATACGGCTGTCACAAACGGGCGGCAAATCAATACGCCGTCTGCTCCAAGAGCCAATGCCTTGAAGACGTCCGTGCCGGAACGGATTCCGCCGTCCACAAAGATCTTCATCTTTCCTTTCACCGCATCTACGATCTCCGGCAGCACTTCCACTGTCGCCGGACACTGATCCAGAACACGGCCGCCGTGGTTAGATACGACGATAGCGTCTGCCCCTGCCTCCACTGCCTTTAAAGCTCCTTTGACTGTCATCACACCTTTGACAATAAACGGTACATCGTTCATTGTGACGATCTCATGCAGCTCCTCCACAGACTTGCTTCCTGCCGGAGGGGTCATATTCTTCAAAAACGGAAGTCCGGCCGCATCCACGTCCATAGCTGCCGCAAAGGCTCCTGCCTCTTTCACAAGCTCCATCTTCTCCCGGATCGTATCGAGATTCCACGGCTTGATCGTCGGAATTCCCATACCATCCGCCTTTTTGATGGCTTCACAGGCAAACTTCATCACATTGGCATCCACGCCGTCTCCTGTCAGCGCCGCAATGCCCGCATCAGCACAGGCAGATACAAGTACGTCATTGTAGGACTGATCGTTATACTTGTCCCCATAGTGCAGATTGACCGCTCCTACCGGACCGGCAAAGAACGGGAACCGGAATGTCTTTCCAAACAATTCCAGAGAAGTATCGACGTTTCCTCCGGCGCAGATGGTGTCCATATTGACACGGATCTCCTGCCACTTATCATAATTGCGTATAGCAGTGTCGCCCACTCCCTTGGCCCCCGGTCCCGGAATCTGGTTCTTACATGCCTTGCCGTTGCAGACCGGACATGCCTTACAATACTGTCCGATACAGGTACGTGCTTCTTTTAATATCTCGTCATATGTCATATGTATCTCCTCCGTTTCTTTTTCTCACTTTCTTTATTGTAGCAAACTTCCCCCAAACCCGCAAGTACGCGAAAAACACATCGAGGGACGTGTCTGATCTCCTGCCACGTCCCCAAACAAGGATCAATGATTTTCAGTTTTTTGATCTATCTCCCTCCATATCCCTATTCTGCCGGAAAATACTCCCTGAATACATCTTCCATCTTTCTCCTGAGGGCTTCTTCCATCTCTCGGTATTGTTGCAAGAACCACTTTCCTTTTTCCGTCAGTTCACTCTTTCCTCCTGCGGTACCGCCATTGTGGGAGCTTAAAAGTGGATATCCAAGCTCCCGTTCAGCCCTCTTAATGATCTTCCAGCTCTTGGAATAAGACATTCCCATCTCGCTGCACGCTCCTTGGATAGAACCTTTTTCCTCCACCAGCTCCAGAAGGTCGGCTACTCCCGGACCGAAAAACCGTTCTTCTTTTTCCAATGTCAGCCGTATGGACGGCCGGATCGTCCCTTCCATCTTCGTACTCCTTTTCTGCAACTTCTGTATCCTGCATTTATATTTTGATGTTCTGCTCTGTCTTGGCCATCATATTCATCACCCACACAGACAGGAAAGCAATGACAAGGATCACAGCCACGTACACTGCGGCCCGGTCCATATTGCCTCCGGCCACCTCCGAGTAGACCGCAAGTGGGAGTGTCCTCGTCTTGCCGGGAATATTTCCGGCAAGCATGGCCGTCGCCCCGTACTCTCCAAGTCCTCTTGTGGTAGACAGGATCATACCGGAGAGAATCGACGGAAACGTACACGGGAAGAGGATCTTCCAGAGAATCCCCCACTTCCCAAGGCCAAGCATCTTCGCCTCCTCAATCATGTTCTGGTCGATCTGCTCAAATCCTGCTTTCGCAGAACGGTACATGAGAGGAAACGATACGACCACTGCCGCAAGCACAGTAGCGACCCAGGAAAAAGCAATCCGGAAACCAAAGGCCTCCTCCACAAAGCTTCCAATAGGCCGTCTTGCCCCAAACAGCCAGAGCAGGAAAAAGCCCGCCACCGTCGGAGGAAGCACCAGGGGAATCGTCAGAAATCCATCCACGGCCGCTTTCCATTTCTTGCTTTTGATGAACATGACCGCCCAGGCCGCCACGATCCCAAGTACAAAGGTAATGGCCGAGGAACATACTGTTGTCTTTAATGAAATCCAGACCGGAGAAAAATCCATCTCCATCCCTCCGCTACTCGGCGCTGCGATAATCCGTGAATCCATAAGATTCAAATATGGTCATCGCATCGTCGGATAAAATAAACTCATAAAATGCTTCGGCCGCCTCCTGATTCGGAGCTTCCTTTGTCATCGCTACCGGATAAAGTACCGGAGATTTCAGGGAATCTGCCGGAGCTTCCGCCACTACTTTTACCCTGTCAGTCGTTGCGGCGTCCGTTGCGTAGACGATTCCACAGTCCGCGGAGGATTCCGCTACCCAGTTTAAGACTTCCGTTACATTGGTTCCAAAACTTGCCTTAGCGGAAACCGCATCCCACAGTCCGAGGTTCGTCAAGGATTCCTGGGAATACTGTCCTACCGGCACGCTTTTGGGATCACCGATTGCTACCGTGTTCGCATCCGTGATATCCTCAAAGGAGGCAAAGGATGCATCCAAAGACGTCGGTATAATCAACACGATTTTATTTTCCAGGAGACTGACAATACTGTCACTGTCGATCATTCCTTCTTCATCGAGCGCATTCATCTGGGTCGGAGCCGCTGAAAAGAAGAGATCTGCCGCAAGGCCGGACTCAATCTGCTGCTGTAACTTACCTGAGGAATCATACACTCCTTCGATCGTCACTTCCGGATTCAGTTCCTCAAACGCCGGAATCAGCTCCTCCTCAAATGCATACTCTAGGGAAGCTGCCGCCGCAAGGGTCACGGTCCCAGACAGACCGGACTTCTCCTCTGACCTTTTTGTCCCCTCTTTCTTTGTCTCTTCCTGCTCTGACTTGGCGTCTGCGTCTCCTCCGTACTGGCATCCTGCCATTGCCATTCCCATCGCTGCCGCAAGCAGCAGCACCATCATTCTTTTTTTCATATGTCACGCTCGCCTCTCCTACTTTTATCTTGTGCACTCTGACTCCGAACCTCGTAAGATCCCAAGTCCGTGCTGTACACTCTCCAATACAATCTCCATACTCTCCCGGACCGCTTTCGGGCTTCCCGGCAGATTGATGATCAGTGTTTTGTTCCGGAGCACGGAAACGCCCCTGGATAACATCGCTCTTTTTGTATACTTCATGGACTCTGCCCGGATTGCCTCCGCAATTCCCGGCACATTCCGTGTCATCACTTCCAATGTCGCCTCCGGTGTTGTATCCCGGACGGAAAATCCCGTGCCTCCGCTTGTCAAAATGAGATCTACCTGACGCTGATCCGAAAGCCTTACAAGCTCCCGTTTCAGAAGCCCCTTTTCATCCGGAAGCAAGAGAGCCTCCACCACGTCAAATCCTGCGGCCTTTAATCTTGCTTTCATAGCCGGACCGCTCTCGTCAGCTCTCTCGCCCTTGCTTCCCTTGTCACTCATGGTAATCACCGCCGCTGTAAATGGCTCCGTGCCATCCGGAAACCGGGCCGTCATCACGCTTCCCACATGGATGGTACCGGAAACCAGTACCTCGGCGAAGACGCCCTGAACCGGCATAATGCACTCTCCCATCCGCTGATAAATCTGGCAGTGAGTGTGGCACTCTTTCCCAATCTGCGTCATTTTCAGCACCACATCCTCACATTCCAGAATCGTCCCTACCGGGAAGCTTCGAAAATCCAGATCTTCCACTACGAGATTTTCTCCGAAAGCGCCGTCCACCACCTTGGCGCCTCTTTCGTTGAATTCTTTAACCTTGTCATAGGACAGGAGGCTCACCTGGCGGTGCCAGTTCCCGGCGTGAGCGTCTCCCCGGATCCCGTAACCTTTCTCAAATCTGGCTTCCGATACGGCGTGCTTTTCGGTTCCCCGTCTTTCACTGGTGCAGATTGCCCGCACCCGCCCAGATCGTATCGTCTTTTCTATCGTTTCTTTTCCCTTTTCTCCCATCTCTTATCCCCCGATCTCATGCATCTTTTTCTTCTCGCTGATCTGTTCCATCTCTTCAAACCGGTGCTCCCCTGGTTTACGCTCTGTCGCCTCCCGGAACACCTTCCGTATCTTCTCCTGCCGCTTCTCCACCTCTTCCGGGCTTCTTACAAGTGCCCGCAGATCTTCTGAATCCTCATAGCAAAGACAGTATTTCAGTCTCCCGACACTTGTCAGCCGCAGACGGTTGCAATCTTTGCAGAACTTCCCGTGGATCGGGGAAATAAGCCCGGTCCGCCCTAGAAATCCCGGGATCTGCACATACACCGCGGGACCATATCCTGCTCCCGGCACGGTCTTCGCCTCCGTAAGACCCGGATACCGCTCTTTTAACTGACTTAGAACTTCCCGGTTGTCAAGCCCATGAAAACATTTCCCGTAGCCAATCGGCATCATCTCGATGAACCGGACATCCACGGGATACTGCTTTGACAATTCGGCCAGATTCACAATCTCCGTTTCGTTGATCTCCCTTGCCGCCACCACATTAATTTTCGTCCGGATACCGGCCTTCACACAGGCCTCGATAGCTTCTAATACATGCGGCAGTCCATCGTACCCGGTAATTTCCCGGTATTTCTCCCGCTTCAGCGTGTCCAGGCTGATATTGATCCCGTCGATCCCGGCCAAAAGAAGTTCAGGCAGAGCCTCCTTTAAGAGCACTCCGTTTGTCGTCAGCATCACCGTCTCAATCCCCGGGATCTCCTTTAGCATCCGCACGCAATCCGGGCATCCTTTCCGGACGAGCGGTTCTCCTCCTGTTACCCTCACATGGTGAATCCCCTCCAGTGCCGCTGCCCTCGTGATCTCGCAGATCTCCTCATACGCCAAAACCTCATCCATGGGAACGGACGGCACCGCACACGGCATGCAGTAACGGCATCTCAGATTGCAGCGGTCTGTCAGAGAAATCCTCAGATAATCAATCGTCCGCCCGCTCATAGTCGCCTGATGCACCACCTTTTTTCCTGCATAGAAAGACGTCCGTCATCTCCATACTTTTATCCACCGCCTTACACATATCATAGATCGTAAGGAGAGCGGTGTTCACCCCGGTCAATGCTTCCATCTCTACTCCGGTCTTTCCCTCGCACCGGACAGTACAGACTGCCCGGATATACCGCTTCTTCGGATTCCGGTCCGCCCGCTTTCCAACCATCTCAAACTCTACGGCCACCTTCGTAAGGCATAATACATGACAGAGTGGGATCAGTTCACCCGTCTTTTTGGCGCCCATGATTCCCGCAATCCGGGCAACCGAAAGAACATCGCCCTTCTTCATACTGCCCTCCTGAATCTTTTCATAACATTCCGGCGAGACCCCGATCTCCCCCTGAGCCGTCGCCTCCCTGCTTGTAATGGCTTTATCCCCGACGTCCACCATTACCGCATTCCCTTTTCCGTCAAAATGTGTAAATTCCATCATTTCTCTCCTATTTTCCAAATCCGCAGTTCGGATAAGTGCAGACCGGACAATTCAGACACAGTCCACCCTCTCCCAGTGTGGCAATCTCTTCTTTCGTCACCGGATCGTCTGCCAGCACTCTTGGCAGTACCAGATCAAAAATCGTCCGTTCTGCGTACATCACGCAGCCCGGAAGCCCCATGACTGCCTGTCCTCCCTCCATATAGGAAAGAAGAAACATCGCTCCCGGCAGAACCGGCGCTCCATAGATCACGATCTTTGCCCCGGAATTCCTGATCGCAAGCGGTGTGCGGTCATCCGGATCCACGCTCATCCCCCCAGTACAAAGTACCAGGTCAGCTCCCATCTCAAGGGCGCCTCGAATGGCGTCTGTCACCATCTGCGGATCGTCATCACACACTGTACGGGAAATAATTGTGACCGGATAGTGGCCAAGCTTCTCCTCAAGCACCGGAGTAAAGGTATCTTTAATCCTGCCTTTATAGACTTCGCTTCCCGTCGTGATAACGGCAACCCTCTTCGGGACAAAAGGAAGCAAAGACAGGATCGGCTTTCCCCCATTTTCCTGCCGGATAGCATCCCCCGCCTTATCCATCTTTTCCCTGGAAATAACAAGCGGGATCACACGCATCCCCGCAAGCTTGTCTCCTTTTCGCACTTCCGTATTGCCGTGGCGGGTAGCGATCATCATCTCTCCCTGGGAATTGACCTCGTAAAGAGCCTTTTTGTCCACTTTAAAGAGGCCGTCCATCTCTGCAGTCAGCTCAATCTTTCCCTCGCTTGCCCGGGATGCGCTCATATAACGAAAACACTTCTTCTCGCCTTCAAATGCCGCCTCTTTTCGGCTTCCTCCCTGGCAGAACTGCCGAAGAATCTCAGCACCCTCATCCTCGTGGAGCATCCCTTCCTTCGGCTCCCAGACGTAAAGATTCTCTTTCCCCACACGGAGCAGCACCGGAATATCCTCCTCTGTCACGATGTGACCTTTCCGAAATACCGGGCCCTTTGTCTGGCCTTTGATAATCTGTGTAATATCATGGCACAAGATACATCCAACGGCATCTTTTGTACTGATTACTTTCATGTTCTCTCCCTATCCTCTCTGAATTCGTACTATTTTACCAAACCGTACTATTTTCAAAAACATAACGCCTGGTACAAGTATACCAGAAGAACTCTTTTGTGTAAAGAAAATCCCCCTTTTGCTGTTTTATGATCTCCCCGTTCATGGTATACTGATACTGTAATGAATCTCAATACAGAAAGGCAGGTTTTTGATTATGGCATATACAAAAATCACACAGGAAGAGGCAAAGTATCTGATGGATACAAGAGACGATATACTGATCGTAGATGTACGCAATCCGGAGGAATTCGCCGAAGGGCACATTCCACACGCCATCAACATTCCAAATCCTTCTATTACCAACCGGGATATTCCAGAGCTTCCCGACAAAAATCAGGAACTTTTGGTGTACTGCCGATCCGGCCAGAGAAGCAAAATTGCCTCCAAAAAGCTGGACATCCTGGGGTATCAAAATATCAAGGATTTCGGAGGCATCCTGGACTGGAAATATGAGGTAGAATAAAACGCTCCATTCATGTTAAAGACAATCCAGAAATGTTTAAAATAAAGATTAAAGCGAAATGACAATATTGTAACGGAGCGGTACAATATTGCTCAAGAACTGAAAAACCCAGGGGATTAAAGGAGGGAATACTTATAGATTATATAATTCCTTGTATTTTGGGCATTTGGCTGATGATAATAGGTGTAATCACTTTTAGAGGAAATATAGCCTATATACATTGGTATAATCGTTCCAGAATAACGGGTGAAAATGCTCCTAAATTTGCAAAAGTCATGGGTATAGGGGCAACGGTCATTGGTGGAAGCATTGTATTTACATCCATATTACAAATGTTTTTTGATTTGGAAATTCTGTGGTGGATAACGGTAATAGGTATAATCATAGGAATGATCTGTATTGTTTATGGACTTATAAAGTATAATCGAGGAATTTTTTAAATAAATGACAGTTTAATGAAATATGAAACCGGAGCCGACACGCCGTAAGGCAGTGCTTAACCGAACGGACACAGACAATAGCGGCTTGATACAGCAGAGGACTTGAAAGGTCAGAAACCTTGCAAGTCCTCTTGTCTATGATTGAATCTTATGTTTCGGTACAGCGATTCTGTTTCAAAAGCCTTTATGTAAGTACCATGTGTCTCATTGCTGATATGGAAACAATCCCACAAATGAAAAGTGCCGGAACCCCTGAAAAATCAAGGCTTCCGGTACTTCTTGGAGCAGGGGATGAGAGAATCGAACCCTAGTGGAAACTCTCTCACTCCCCGTAAATACAGCATTCTTTCAATCTCCGTTTGACTACATCTGACTACATATTGACTACATAAACAGAAAGGAGATTCATTCGGCATGGTATCATAAAACCAATTTATACATCCTTATGTATTTACCAATATTCCCAAAAATCTATTTCATATTTTTTTGTGAGAAAGTTAATTATAATTTGTTCAATTATATCTTTCATCATAATTTCTACTAAAATAATAACAAGTGACCACATTGTTAATATATTTGTACCCAATAATTTAATACTATCAACATTTATTACATTTGATATTTCTGTCCTCAGTAATAGAATAACTAATATCAACATAAAGATAATGTAGTACATCCAAAGTAAAGCACGCCTTACACATCTAAAAGTCTTTCTCATATCAAAACATGTCTTGTAGTTTTGGACCTTTGTTAGAATGTTTTCTGCATTTTCTTTTTTTTGTATTTCGGATAATATGTCTTTCGGCACACACTTCTTGCTATTTCTTATCTCCCACATTTGTTCGCTTGAAAGGGTACCATATTCATAGTTAAAAAGACCATCATTTTCTTCCTTTCTAAGTAGCTCTGTCTGTTTAACTATAATATCCTCAAAAATACTAATTACTAATTTTAAAAGAGAAATTAAAAAAATAAAAATTGATAATATCCATGCTATTAAAACTAAATCATTAGAAGGTGCCATTGTTTGAATAACTGCAAAAACAAATATGGCTCCAAAAGTTAAACACGTAAATACATTTTCTTTTCTAAAAATACTTATCAAAACATCACCTTATTTTATAAAATTAGTTTATGGTATCATTCTCTAAAAACGAAAGATATACTTAACAAATTATTTTTCTGCCGGAACAAATTCAAGTAAATCCTCTATACGACATTCTAAAACAGTGCACAACCGGGCAAGAACAGCAATGTCTAATCTTGTAATTGTATTATTGCAATAAGCGTTTAGTTGGCTTCTTTGCATTTCTGCCTTATGTGCCAGCTTATTTTTGCTAAGTCCACTCGTCTCTAAAAGTTCGTCTAACTTTATTTTAATAATACCATAATCGGAATCTATCAAAATTACTCACCCCTACAATCAATATAGTGTTCTATTGTTTCCGTATTCTATGTATACAGTTTAGACATATCAGGGTAGGAATATAAGTTCTTACATCTCTATTGCAACTAATTACACGAACATATATTCATTTTAATAAACTGTCATAAGGAACAAATTCAATTAAATCTTCAATTCGACAATCTAATGCAGTACATAACCGGGCAAGTACAGCAATATCCAATCTAGTAATTGTGTTGTTGCAATAGGCATTAATTTGACTTCTCTGCATTTCAGCCTTATGAGATAACTTATTACGACTAAGACCTTTAGCTTTTAAAAGCTGTTCCAACTTAATTTTGATAATTCCATATTCAGCGTCAGTCATAATCTTCTCCTTGTCGAAACATGTAATAAAAACATGAACAATAATCCTTGTAATTTAGTTTATAGATGTTAGAATAGAAAAAGAAGTTCTAACATGTCTTGTTAGATTAGTTACGCAAACAAAAGTTCTTAAAGGAGATGTACATATGAGTGAATTAAAAGAATTATTAAAACTTGCTGCGGATAGTTTAAAAAACGAGACACTATCCAAACTATTGGAAAATGATTTAGAATTTCAAAAAAAATCAAAAGAAGAAATACAGGCATTAAAAGCAGTTGACGAATTAGAGTTGACAGAAGAACAAAGACATATTGTAGACACCTTAATTGCAAGAAAAGACGAACTGGAATATGATTACCATATAAACGCATATATGGCAGGAATATTAGATGGCTACACTATTTTGAAGACATTTAATTTGACACGGGAATAGAACCAGTTGGAATATCTAAAAGAAAAAGGAGAAAACAGGTGGATTATACGAAACCAATATTTGAAAAGGCATCAATAAGAGGATTAGCAGATTATATATTGTACGGTCTTGCCCCAAATAAAGATACAAGAGATTATGAGACACGATTAGACGATGTGTATGAAAAATATAAAAAAGCCGTTTTTAATTTTGATGACAATCCTACGCCAGAATTATTAGACTTAGCAAATGAAATGACTGAGGAAACTGCCAGCGTATATATGGAAATTGGTATACAGACAGGGATTCTGTTAATGTTGGATATAATTAAAAATACAGGAACAAAGGAATTGTTAAATCTGTTTTCTAGTGAGGTAAAGGAACAAGGCGAAGCCGAGACGCCGTAGGGCAGTCCTTTACGGAACGGACGGTGTCAATATAACCATGATACAGCAGAGGACTTGAAAGGTCACAACCTTGCAAGTCCTCTTGTCTATTACTGGTTTTTCTCTTTTAGATACAGTGCTTCTTTTTGAACTTCTCTGAGAAACTCTTCTACCGGAACTGCCGGATAGTCTTCTGTCGGCTCATAGTGCCCTTTATTTTGTGAATAGGAAAGCACCTCTACTGTGGGGGCATAAATTTCTGTATCTATCCCATAATAATAAATCATTGAAGTGGAAAGCACCATTTTAATACTGTCAAAATCTTTTGTAAAAATGCTGTGAAGCTGAGAGTCAAACAGTTCAGCAGGACACTCGTAAAATCTGTGTGAGTCTTTCCTCAAAAATAGCGGAAGAATGTGCATTTCATTCAAACTGGTATTCACAAGCACATAAAATCTTGGTACAAGTGCGGTAGACTCATTCATCAGTCCCATATATACATCATCAATCCCATCAAGCAGATATTCTGTATCTGCATTCTTATAGAAAACATATTCCGGCAATGGTTCAGATTCTAATTCATTATTTGGCATACAAGTTGCTTTCTGCATAGGTACATTTTTTCCTGCCAGCCATTCAATGTCTACACCGAGAGCGTCCGCAATCAGTTCAAGTTTATCCTTCTTCGGGTAATAGCGCCCGGATAAGTAAGAACTGAAAGCACCTTTGGTTATTCCAGTCTTTTGTACTAATTCAGCTTGTTTCATATCCTTTATATTCATAGCAAATTTAATCCGTTCAGAGATTGTTTCCATATTACTATCCTCAACTTTCTTTCAAAGGTTTATCAGTTATCTTTCCCTTACTATAGCACACACTTTAAAAAATTAAAAGAGAAGGTTTATATATTTCTAAACTTTTGCTTGCAATTTCACCACGACGATGTTATGATACAATTAGTTTAGTAATAACTAAACAAACGGCGCGCCTAATTTTAAAGTATCTTAAATTAAGAAAACACAAATTTGACAGCCCTACCAACTAGGGAGAAAGGAATGGTATATGGTAATTCATTTAACAAAAGAACAGGTAAAAGAGGTATTTGGGGAACTTAGGTTTATGGGTGCGGATTTCTGCTATCGCTATGATAAGGAAACCCGAAAGAAAACAGAGGAAGTGGAAGCATTAAAACTTCACCTCGGAAGCATGAAACTCGGAAACAGTATTGACATCCGTCTGGAAACAACAGAACTTCCAAAGATTGAACCTTATTCTGTAGTGGAATTGGAAGAACCTGTATATGCTCCGTATGTGCAGAGAGGGAATTACGCTACATTAGTTGAGAGATTTACCTGTAAGGGAATCCGGGCAGTTTCCGGCAAGAATGTATAGGCTTTACATTACCCTGTCCTTGTTCTGCTCCGCCCCTCAGTGGACAGGTTGAGGACAGGGCGTGGCAAAGCCACGCCAAAAAAGGAGGATTGACTATTTGGTAGAAAAGGATGAAAGATTTTTTTCAGAACCCTCCTATACTAACAGGAGGGTAACTCGTCAGAACGAAGAATTAACAGCATTGATTGACTGGTGTCAGATAACCGTTAAAGAAGTAGACGCATTTACTATCATAGAAGATATTCTGCGGATTCCATTAAACCTAATGGAACTACATTGTAGTGGGAAAGGGATAGCCGGACATGAACTGATAGCCGGATTTGACAATATTAGAATCCTAAAACCTACAGGAAATGCACAATATGAGGGATTTCAGATTTTAATGAGTGGTTCGGGGTGCAGAAACTATGAGAACTTCCTTGCCATGAATCAAGAGACATGGTTTGATTTTTTAGAACGGGTATGCACATATAACGTAAATTTTCCACGGATAGATTTAGCAATCGACGATAGGAAAACGTATCTCAAAATCCCCGAACTTATCCGGCTGAAAAACGAGGGACTGATATCCAGTCAGTTGCGTGAAATGTCAGAGAACAGTTCCGATGAACTTACAGAAGATGAAGTGAAGCCAAAAGGAAAGAGCCTATATATCGGAAGTAAAAACAGTGATTTCAGAATTATCTTTTATGAAAAGGGCTATGAACAGTCTGAAAAGTTTGGCAAGGAACTGGATACAGACTGGAACAGATATGAACTGCGGTTTCGACAGGAAAAGGCGGTCAGAGTGGTACAGGAACTGTTAAAGGACCGGGACGTGGCAAGAATTGCATTATCGGTACTGAATGAAAAAATCCGGTTTCTGCAAAAGCCGGAAAATAGTAAGACTACAAGAAAACGTCTTTATCCAACCTACCCACCGTGGGAAGAATTTATGAAAGATGTGGGAAAAGTCAGACTGACCATGAATCCACAAAAGAAAACGCTGGATAAAATATGGAACTGGCTGACTGTCTCTGTTTCCCCCTCCTTGAAACTGATGTCAGAGATAGGCAAATTAGACAAGCAGGACTATATCGGTCTACTTGTGAAAAATGGAAGAATGAACACCACGCAACAACGGATATATGATGATTATAAAAAATCTTTCCGATTGGGGAAAGAAGAAAGGAGACTATTTGATAGTGAGTGCACTAAGTATCTGACAGAATAAGACAGCCCATATAATTTAGAAAATATATTAAAATACGCATGAAATCGGGCAGAAGAATATTAGATAAGTGGATGATAAAATTAAGAAACTAGATATTTTAGAACCCATATCATATTACTATAATCTATGTCAGACAAGACAATTTACGATAGTTCAGACCTGTTGAACTATGCAGTACAAACAGGTATAATCTCTTTAGATACCATGCTGAATGATATAGAAGCTATGGAAAGAAAGGAACTACTTGAACAACATCCCTATGCAATCACAGTAACTACTGAAAAATCGGGAAAGGAGATATTTTCTACATATTTGCCCAGTCCAGACGGTAATCGGCTTTTTAGACGAAGAAACACCCGTGAAGAATTAGAAGAAGTAATCGTATCATTCTATAAGGCTTTACAGGAAGAAATCTATATTGAAAATGTATTTTATGAATGGATTGACCGAAAGCTTGAATTCTGTGAGATACAGAAAGCGTCTTATGACAGATATATAAATGATTATAAAAGATTTTTCAAAAGCGGTACTTATTCAATCTCTAAAAAGAAATTTAAAAATATCACCGAAGACGATTTGGAAATATTCATTAAATCTGTGATTCGTGATTTATCACTCACACGAAAAGCATACGCCGGACTCCGTACATTGATAAGAGGTATTTTCAAATATGCGAAAAAGCGGAAATATACTTCTATCAGCATTACAGAATTTTTTGGAGATTTGGAACTACCCAACAATCTTTTTAAACGGAGAATCATTGATAAGCAGAAAGAAGTCTTTATGGAAAATGAAATTCCTCTTGTAATTGACTATTTAAAAAGCAAGCCGGACATATACAATCTCGGCATACTGCTTACTTTTCAGACAGGTTTACGAGTTGGAGAATTAAGCACACTAAAACCACAAGACTTATTTAGACGTATTATCAAAATAAGGCGTACAGAGGACAAATACCGTGATGAGAATAACAAATGGATTGTAACCGTCAAAGAACATGCTAAACCCGATGCCGGAAACCGGGATTTAATTATTTCTACTACTGCACAAGAAACTTTGGATAAAATTTTAGCATTAAATCCAACAGGCGAGTATTTGTTTGAACATGGTGGAAAACGTATTCGGGGAAATACTTTTAATAAACGTCTTTCGCTCATATGTAAGGAGTTAAATATTCCTCACCGCACTATGCACAAGATACGGAAAACATATGGGACTACTTTAATTGACAGTGATGTTGATGAGGGATTCATTACCGAACAAATGGGACACAGCGACATAAGTACAACCAAAAAACTATATTATTTCAGCAATAAAACCTCAAAGAATAAGGAAAAACAGATTGAAAATGCAATCTCATTTTAGGAATCATTCCTAGTTGACTACATGCTTGACTACATTGGAATTTTCCATAAAATAAGAAACGCTGCAAGCCTTGAATTTACAAGGCTCACGGCACTTCACCGAACAGGGGATGAGAGAATCGAACTCCCGCTAAGAGTTTTGGAGACTCCTGTCATACCATTTGACCAATCCCCTATATTAAATTCTGTTCAGGATGCAAAGAAACACCCTTTCAGATGTATCCCTGTACCTTCAAAACCACATATAAGTCCACATTCCATCCTGCTTTCCTATCCACCTTCTTTGGTTATGCCCTCGACCTATTAGTAACAGTCAGCTCCATGTGTTGCCACACTTCCACCTCTGCCCTATCTACCTCGTCGTCTTCAAGGGGTCTTACTGCTTTCGCATGGGATATCTCATCTTGAGGGGGGCTTCACGCTTAGATGCCTTCAGCGTTTATC